>Ga0182745_1000289_pt1 | contig 60945 bp, 45 predicted proteins | sample eDN3rd30CKraftBY_FD_128523 | JGI IMG/M metagenome (GOLD analysis project Ga0182745, IMG submission 128523) | Enriched backyard soil microbial communities from Emeryville, California, USA - eDNA 3rd pass 30_C Kraft BY (version 2) (version 2) | ecosystem: Environmental > Terrestrial > Soil >... | reverse complement strand
TAGCCAGTGGTGGTGTCGGTGGCGTCCCGCACGGTGGCGACGTCGCGGAGATAGACCGTCGGGCTCACTCCGGGACGGATGGGGATGGTCTTCAGCTCGTCAGCCTGCTTGACGAGGGAGTTGACCGGCACGATGGGCATCTCGTCGCCGATCCGGACGTTACCGGAGGGGCTAATCGCGTTGCCACTAACGAGGGCCTTCATGACCTCATCAGGCGACATCTTGTAAGAACGCAACTTGTCGGGGTCGACGCGGACGACGACAGTCCGCTGGCTGCCACCGAATGGCGGTGGGGCGGAGACGCCGGGGAGGTTCGCGAACATCGGCCGGACCTTGAAAAGGGCCTGGTCCTGAATCTCCCCGATGGACTTTGTTTCGCTGGAGAGAACGAGGTAGCCGACCGGGACGCTGCCGGCGTCGAAACGGGTGATGAAGGGCGAGACGGTGCCGGGCGGCATGAAGGCCCGCGAGCGGGTGACATAGCCGATGGTCTCGGCCATGGCCTGCGCCATGTTCGTGCCAGGGTGGAAGGAGAGCTTCATCAGGGCCATGCCCTGAATGTTCTTCGACTCGACGTGGTGGATGCCGCCGATGTAGAGGAAGTGGTATTCGTAATAGTTGGTGAGAAGCCCCTCCATCTGGGCGGGGTCCATGCCGCCGTAGGGCTGGCAGACATAAATGACCGGCAGGTTCAGGTTGGGGAAGATGTCGATGGGCATCCGCCAGAGCGCGAGTCCGCTGCCGAGGGCGACGGCGACCACGGCCACCATCACGGTGAGCGGCCTCCGCATGGCGAAGACAATTGGATTCATAACGCGAAATCCCTTTGCGGCGGTCCGTCGCCGCGAGGCGACTCAGAATGGCCAGTCGGCCTCGAAGACGTTGGTTGATCGTGGACGCCTGGGCTAATCGGCCGCCTCATGGCAAGGGGTATCGAACTGAGTGGGTCCCTGTTCGACCGTCGCGAACGCCCTTTCCTTTTTCCCAACTCGCGTTTACCGCCGTGGGCACCGTGGTTGAGCATGATCGGAGTAAGGTCAGACACAAGTGCCCGGAGAGTTTCGACCTCGGCCGTCAGGTCGTACACACACTCGAGGGTTGCGGTGGCGGAGGAAGCCGTTCCAAGGCCCCGCGACGATGATGGGGGCCGCTCGCTCCGGGTTGACTCTCCAGAAGTTAGGTGACGCTCCCTTCACTCGGAGTCCTTTCGCGGCGACTTGATCGATGGCTTCGGCGGCTTGTCGTCGATGACTTCTTTAACCAGTTCCCTTAGCTTGACCTTGGTCGCCTCGAGGGCTGCCGCCCCTTCCGGAGTCGCCCGGTAATACTTCCGCGTCTTGCCGGCGACAACTTCGGAGTGCGACGTGAGATACCCCACTTCGACGAGCTTCTGGAGCATCGGATAGAGGGTGCCGGGCCCGACGTCGTAGCCGTGCCGGGCGAGCTCCCGCATCATCTCCACGCCGAAGATATCCTCCTTCGTCGCGTGGTAGAGGATGTGCATCCGTACAAAGCCCCCGAAGAACATTTTGGTTAATAAGTCGCTCACACCTTGTCACTCCGATATCGGCTGCCAATATTAAAGAGTTTAGCGAACGTCGCGACAAGTCGCTCGAGCCTGATTGTGCCGGTGTCGGTCTGACCGAACCGATGACTTTTGATCATGCGAGTGGACGACTTTGCCGGTCCGGAAGCGGAGTCGGGGAGTCGACCGCGCGGGGGGCGTCGCGTGGACGCACGCGATGTGACCGCTAAGATAGAGGATACCCTTTCCCGGTTATGGAGGATGAAGGCGATGGCGAAGGCATGGATGGTGGTCCTGGTGCTCCACCTCGGGCCGCTGGTATGCGGGGCCAAGGAGCCCGACGCCCTGGCGTCGGCGTGGCTCGTCACGTTCGGGGAGTTGGAGGGGCGGTTGGGCGAGGCGAACCTTCGGGTGCTCGACGCCCGCCCCAAGAAGGATTACGACGCGGGGCACATCCCAGGCGCGGTTTGGGTTGACGTCAAGGAGGCCGCGAAGATGGCCGCCAGGCCTGGGGGGTTGCATGATCGAGCCGCCTGGGAGCGTTGGATGTCCCCGCTTGGCATCGGCCCGAAAACGGAGGTCGTCGTCTACGACGCGAACCGCCAACTCGACGCCGCTCGGCTCTGGTGGCTGCTCAGCTACCTCGGGGTCGAGAAAGTCGGGCTGATGAACGGTCATTTCCCACTCTGGACCGCCGAGAAGCGAGGCACTACGACCGAGGTCCCAACGGTTCAGTCGAATCAGTCGAAGCCATTCAAGGTGACCTTGCGCGCGGGGCGCCATGCGACGCGTAATGAGGTGCTCTCGGCACTCGCCGCGAAGTCGGACCGCATCCTCGACGCCCGTACCGTTGGAGAGTACCAGGGCACCGATCGGCGCGCAAAGCGTGCCGGGCATGTCCCCGCCGCCTGCCATCTCGAGTGGAATCAACTCTTGGACCAGGATGGCCGCTTTCTCGATGAGTCAGCCCTGCGCGCGAAGCTGGCCAAGGCGGGAGTGAAAGCGAACGAACCGGTGATCACCCACTGTCAGAGTGGGGGGCGTGCGTCAGTGAACGCGTTCGTGCTCGAACGGCTCGGCTTCAAGGCCAGGAATTACTACCTTGGCTGGTCCGATTGGGGAAACGCGGAGGAGACGCCCGTGAAGGTCGAGGAGACGTCAAAGCCGGGGAAATAGCTCAAAGACGCTTGATCGTGCAAGGAGCCATGCCACGCGCTGAACGGAAATCGGCCCATGCCTTCTACCCGCGAGCAAGGGGGCGTGGTTTGGACGCGGTAACGCGTGAGTTGGGTCGCGCCTGGCAGGGTCCCTTGGAAGTCTTGTCGCCAGGCGAGCACGCGTTGGGTCAGTGGTGGATCGCCTTGCCAGGCCGCGAAGAGTCGGCTAAGTTCAAGGAGAGGTTGTCGTCGCGTCGAATCAGGATTACATCCTGTACATTTGGATAAACGAGGCCTCGCTTCAACTTCACTAATCATTCCAACCAGCCCTTAAACCGTCTGGTTCCAAGAGGACGAGGGATCTCGTGCCGACCACGGCCAATGGCAAGCCTTGGCATCAACTCGACCTCCTCGAGGTTGAACTCACCGGACCCGCGACCAAGGCGGTCCAGACAGCTCTGACTTCCGGTCTGAATCGTTTGCTCAAGTTCGACCCCAATGCTCGTCTGGGAACAGCGTCCGCGATTCACGGGATGCGGACGTCCACCAGGCGACTTCGTAGCACCCTTCGGTCATTCTCTCGACTGATCAAGCCGGAATGGGCTCGACCCGTGGAGGGGGAGCTCAAATGGTTGGCCCAGGTGCTGGGGACCGTGCGCGATCTCGACGTTTTGCACGCGCGGTTTAGTGAGGCGGCCCCGCACGCGCGCAAACGCCTCGCCCCGCTCTTTCAAGCCATTGAGATGGAACGCGAACAGGCTCAGGAAAACCTCAATGAAACGCTCGCTGGCGACCGCTATCAGCGTTTGATTGATCGGCTCAAGTTCGCGGCCGAATTCCCAGCCATGCGCGAAGATGCCAAGATTCGGCGCAAGTCCGACCTGGCTCGGCTCATGCTCAAACCCTGGAAGTCGCTGAAAAAGGCCGGGCGAGCGCTCGAGCTCAATGACCATGCCGAGGCGTTTCACGAGGTGCGTAAACGCGCGAAGCGCGTTCGCTACACCGCGGAAGACCTCGCCGAGGTTTTGGGAGGGTGGCGAGTCAAGGAAGCTGGCCGCTTCGCCAAGGAGGCCACCCGCATCCAGCGAACCCTGGGCGAGCACCAAGATGCGATCATCGCGGCGCGCATGCTTTCAGGCGCCGTCGTCAACTCACCTCATCTCTCCTCATTCGTGGCCGCCGCTCAAAAGCTTCAACTCGAACAGCACCGGCACGCCGACAAGGCCCGCAAGCATTACTTCAAAGTTTGGAACAAGTTCGATCGGAAGTCGCTGCGCCGTTGGATCAAGGACTGACCGAGTGCCTCGTGAGGTTTGCGACCCTCTCTTTTTAGCTTATCGACAGGCAATCGCATGCTTGGCCGTCATGGTGATCTGACAGGATTCGAGGGGAGTATGGGCGGCGGCGATCGTCGCAGTTCTCCCCGCTATTCCGGTGGTTCTACCTCAATCTTGTTGAACTGGAGTGAGGGGGAGAACAACCATGAATTGAAAGGGCAGCTTCGCGATCTTAGCATGAGCGGTGGAGCAGCCCTTACCCCCTGTGAGCCCATGCTCCCGGTGGGAGCGCGGGTCTGGTTTCATCTCGAGCGCCAAGACGGTGGCCCCTGGCTCGCGGCCAAGGTGGTTGGTGTTTCAAAGAAGGGATTTCTTTGGAAGCGAGCCCGCTTGATCCGATGGATGTTTGAAGAACCCTGCAATTATGACGTTTTCAAGAAGGCGATCTCGGATTTTTCCAGAGACTCATCGAAGGAAGAAATCGACACTCCCGGATTTGACCGACGTGATTGGAGAGATTGAGCGGCTGGCTGGGCTTGCCCCTTTCGGCCGTGAAGGGGCCAGGTTGTTCAGATCATTAAGAGAGTGGTCTTCGCCCGCCCTCTCCTGCCCGACTGAGAACGTGCTGAATTTTTCAATCGATCTCGATCAAGGTGGAACGTTCCTCGGCCCAGTCCTGAGCGTCGAGCACGGTTCCTCGCGCTGAGGGGTCGCTTTCTCCGGCGAGCGTCATCCCTGTCAGTGCTCGAACGCGCTTCTTGCACTGATCCACATCATCCAGCCAGGGGATTGGTGTCCTCCAGCGCCGAATGCTTCGATCAAAGCTGCCGGTCAAAAAGGACTGGCCGGACGGATGAAATCCAACCGCGGAGATCCGCCCTTGGTGTTTCAAGGGGGGGCCGACCGTCTTCCCATGGGGAAGGCTCCATAGCCTCGCGGATTGATCGTTGCATCCTGTTAGCAACATGCGATCATTGGCACCGAATGCGACGGCATTGACACTGGCACCATGCGGGAGAGGTGGGCCAACCTGCCTCCCGGCCTGGACATCCCAGATTCGAGCGGTTCCATCCTCGCTGCCGGTAGCCACCAGATAGCCGTTGCGACTGAAGGCAAGGCAGGTCACCAACCCCTGGTGTCCATCGAGCTTTTCTTGGGACCTCGGGGTGGAGCCCCCTTGGTTGACGGGCCAGATTCGAGCGGAGTTGCCTTCGGCGGTTACGATCGTCTTGCCGTCGGGCGTGAAGCCCAGGGCCGTGATTTCCGACTCGAGCGGCAGTGGTAAACCCACGGGGGCTCCGCTCTTTGAGTCAATGAGCTGGGCGGCGGCGTCTTCTCCCGCGGCCAGCAAGGCGAGACCGTCGGGCCGGTAGGCGAGGGCGACGACGGGCCCGGAAACTCGAGCGAGCTCTCCGAGTGGCTCGGCGTCTGGAGTTGACCAGCGGTGGATGCGGCCATCCGAGTCGCCCGTGACCAGGGTCGAACCGTCTGGACTGAATCGAGCGGTGGTGAAGTCGGCTGGATGGTCCTTGATTTCACCGAGCGGTTCGAGGGTGACCGCGTCTCGAATCTGAACGGTTCGCCCCGACTCGATCGTGGCGAACCACTCGCCATCCATGCTGTAGGTCAGCCCTTTGATCTGCTTGCTAGTGTTTCGGCGGGCCAGCAGCGACTCGGTTGTCGGTCCTTGCCAGGTTCTCACGACGGCATCACCGCAACTGGTGACCAGGGATTTGCCATCGGTGGAGAAAGCAATGGAGTTGACCGCGCCGAGGTGGCTCATGGGGAGCCCCAGCGCTTGGCCCGACGCGACATCCCAATAGCGAGCGGTTCCGTCGTCTCCCGCGGAGGCAAGGGTTTTCCCGTCGGGGCTGAAGGCAAGCCCGTAGACCTCGGACCGATGGGCGAGTTGCGTCGCCAGGCGTTCGTGGGTCGAGGTGGACCAGGTCTGGATCACCCCATCCTCGTCTCCCGTGACGAGCCTGGTCCCGTCGGGACTGAAGGCCAGGCAGTTGACAGCCGAGTTGTGCGTCATCGGCTTGCCGATTGGGGTGTGAGTCCTGGTGTCCCAGAGTAAGGCGGTGCCGTCCTCCGCGCCGGTGGCGAACATCGAGCCGTCCGGGCTAAAGGCGATGGGATAGAGCGGGCTCGTCTGGATGGGAGGAGCCGGCGTGATCTCCTGGCCGCTCGTGGTTTTCCAGGCCCGGACGGATCGGTCGGCGACTGCCAGGAAGCTTTTGCCATCCGGGGCGAAGATCACGGTGCTGATCGGCGCATCCATGAAGACCGGTGTTCCGACCGGGTTGCCGGTGGATGCCTCGAAGCGGCGAACCGCCCGATCGGCGCACCCTGTTAGGATCAGCTTGCCATCGGGGCTATAGGCCGCGCCCGAGACGTATCCGGCATGCTTGATCGGTTCACCAATCAACTGGCCGGTCTCCGCGTCCCACACGCGGGCCTCGCCGTGGAGCTTTCCGTTCACCATCACGCTTGACCCGGTCAGCACGCGTTTGCCGTCGGGCGAGAAGACCGCGGACCAGACCGCGTCGGGATGGGGGAACATCTGCTTCAAGGGGATGGCGGGATCGCGCCAGGCGCTGAGATTGAGTAGGATGGTTTTGCGGAGTTCGGAGGCGTTCGTTGGCGTGATTGAAAGTGCGTGCGCTAGCCGAAGGAGCCCGAGGCTCGTCATGCCTTGCTCGCAGAGGCTGATTCCCTTGTCGAGATCGAGGTTGGCGGCCAGGTGTTCCGACTCGAGCCGGACCGACTGCTCGCGCTGCCAGGCCCGGTGGACCATCAGGTTGGCGACCGCCATCACGATCAGGAGGCCGGCGAGCACGGCGGTCGCGGCCCGAACCCAGGTCCGATGCCGTCTGGACCAACGTGCCAGCCGCTTCCAGATCGACTCGGGCTCCGCCAGCACCGGCTCGTCGGCAAACCACCGCTCGATATCCTCGGCGAGCTCGCGCGCGGTTTCATACCGATTCTCAGGCCGAAGCGCCATGGCCTTCAAGCAGATGGCCTCGAGCGTGCTGGGAACCGGCCAAAGAGCGACCTGGGAAGGACGAGGGAAATCGCCCAACTGAGCGTGAAGGATCAAGACTCCGGCCGGCGCATTGTCGAATGGGGCCTGACCCGTGAGCAGATAATAAAGCGTTGCGCCGAGGTTATAAATATCGCTCCGGGGTCCAAGTTGCTCGAGCCGGCCCGCCGCCTGCTCGGGGCTCATGAAGGCCGGGGTCCCGATCCTCGACCCAGGCAAGGTTTGTTCGCTGTCGTGGCTGGGGGGCAGGATCGCGGTGGCGGCGGTGGCGGATGGGATTCGCTCGTCGGTCTCACTCAGGTATTTGGCCAGCCCCCAATCCACGACGAGCGTCTCTCCGTGCTTGCCGAGCATGATGTTGCTGGGCTTGAGATCGCGATGCAAGATCGAGCGGCTATGGGCATACTCTATGGCATAGCATACGTCGATGAATCGGCGCAGAAGGCCGAGCAAGGCGACCGAGCGTTCCCCCACTGTCGAAGTTTCGTTCGCCATCGTGTGGAAGCGGTCGATCGCGATGTCCAGGCTTTCTCCTTCGATAAAGCGCATGGCATAATAGGGGCGGCCGTCCTCGGACCGGCCGAGCCCGTAGACGGGAACGATGCCCGGATGTTCCAGTTTCCCCGTAATCTCGGCCTCGCGCACAAAGCGCGCCTGATTCGCGGGGTCGTCCGCCAGTGGGGCCTTGATGGCCTTGAGGGCCACGTTCCGACTCAGTTCCTGGTCGAGTGCCACATAGACTTCGCCGAGCCCTCCTCGGGCGTGTGGACGAATGGGGATGTAACGGCCGGTGGGGTTGACGAAAGGGTCTCCATCCACGTCCGGTCGGTCGCTGGATACCGATGGCTTCGGACGCGCCGAGTCGGGCTGCTCGACGGTGACGAGCGGATCAACGAATAAGGGCCTGGTTTCATCTTCGGACATGGAAGGGGCCCCTCGGCTCTTGAGCGATCCGGGGAATCGTTGAAAATGACCTGCTGGGCGTGATCGGAACGGACTCAACTTTGAGCGGAATGAGGCGGTAGCCGGAAATCGATCACCAGGGGAAGGTGGTCCGACGCCAGGCGCGCCAGCTTGGAGTGAATGACCCGGGCGTGCTGAATCTCGATGCCTCCGCGCGCGAAGGCCTTGTCGAGAGAGACGACCGGAAAGTAAGCGGGGAAGGACCGGAACTGGTCGTGAGGCATCGTAACCTGTTCGAATCCATGTCCCGCGAACGTACCGCGTGCCAGAGTATTTCTCCAGTCATTGAAATCACCGACGATCAGGGTCGGCCAATCGGCCAGGCTGAGGTAGCACTCCTGGCTGAGCAAATGGTTGACCTGCCAGTGCCGTTCTCGTTCCGCGAGCCCTAGGTGCCAGTTAATGAGGTGCAGTGGGCCTTCGGGAGTCTCGACGACGGCGAGCTGGGCCCCTCTTGGTTTTCGACGCCGTTGTCGAAGCGAGACCTGATGAGAGTCGCGAAAGGGCCAACGCGAGAGGATCAGGTTGCCATATCCACCCGCCCCAAGGTGGACGTTCAACTGGTAGAGCTCGGCGATGGCGTTGAGCGCATCGCCGAGTTGCCGGGGTTGGTCTTCGTGCCGGGTGCGCCTGACGTTGAAGTCGACCTCCTGGAGGCAGATCAGGTCCGGTTCTTGCTCGGCGATGACCTGGATGATCCGTTCGAGCCGATAGCGTCGATCACGTCCGCCGATCCCCTTGTGGATATTATAGCTCAGAACACGCATGGAACGACGTTCGCCTCTTCTCGGTCAGGTTCCTCAATGGGGACTCTCCCCAAGACCTCGGCCTACCCGGTTACGGGGCGAGGAGCGTTTCGGTTCGTCAGACGGGGCTGGTGGGTCAAGGACTCCATTCACCCGAGAAAACTTCCGTGGCGGGCCCGGTCATGAAGACCGAGTGTCCATCTCCTTGCCACTCCAGGAGCAGGTCGCCGCCAGGTAAATGAGCCAGCAAGCGCGTCTCGGTCCGTCCCGTGAGCACGCCCGCCACGCAGACCGCGCAGGCCCCCGTTCCGCAGGCAAGGGTGATCCCGGAGCCTCGTTCCCAGGTGCGCATCCTCACCTCGGTTGGGGAAAGGACCTCCACGAAGTGAACGTTCACCCGCTTCGGGAAGGCGGGGTGAGTTTCAATCAAAGGGCCGACGCGTTCGACGGGGAATTCGGCAACCCCATCCACGTAAATCACGGCGTGAGGATTACCCATTGAGACCGCGGTAACGGCCAGCGTTTGACCATCCACCTCCAGGGGAACGTTCAAGGGGGGATTGCCCGGGAGAGTGGTTGGAATTTCGCTCGCGTTCAAGATCGGCGCTTGCATATCGACCCGGACGCGCTGGGCCTTGCCGCCGGCAACCTCGAGGTCGAGTGTTAGGATTCCCCGGCCCGTTTCGATGGTGACACGAGGATTCGGAGCGATTCCGTGGTCGTGTACGTATTTGGCGACACACCGGACTCCGTTGCCGCACATTTCCCCTTCGGATCCGTCGGCATTGAACATCCGCATCCGCGCGTCAGCCTGTTCGGAGGGGCCGATCAGGATCAGGCCGTCGCCACCGACCCCGAAGTGGCGGTCGCTCACCACGACCGCAAGCGCGCTGGGCTCGCCCGGCAGTTTCTGGTCGAAGGTGCTGACGTAAACGTAGTCGTTGCCGAGCCCGTGCATCTTCGTGAACTTCATGCGCTCAGATTCCCAGATTCAAACCAGGCGACCCCGGACGGAAGGGGGTCGGCCGCGTATTCCAAATGAATGATACGTCGACGTCCAGGCGCGGACGCGGGGGAAGACGCGTGAAGGAGCAAGGGACTCATCACCAGGGCCCCCCCTCGCGGAACCAGGCAAACGGTGGGTTCGACCCGGTTCAGCCACTCACGAATCGCCCCCGCTTCCAGCCGACCTTGCCGATGAGAGCCCGGGATCACGCGAACCGGCCCCTGCTCCGCCCGGCCTTCGTCCAACTGGACTCGGATCGTGATCATGCGTTCGAGCACTTCAATCGGTGGTTGAACGTGAGGCACTCCCGCCTTGACCGTCCAAGGACCATATCCCCGCGCATCCGTCCGCTCCCGAACCGCGATCGTGAGATCCTGGTGCCAGGGAACTCCCCAGTTCGCTTCGACCGTTTTATCAAATAAAAGTCCACGCACCGCGAATGCACCAGGACCGAGCAGGAGCTCGGTCAGTCGTTTCAAAGGGGCCGTGGCGGCGAGGTCTCGGGCGCAAGGAAGTCGGTCGAGCACGTGTCGCATCGCGTAAACCTGACCGCGACGCTCGAGCACGGTCTCTTCGGTGTCTGGTGAGAGGGCGTCGATCGCGTCATTGAGCTCATCGACGAACTCCGGCTCGACCAGGTTGGGTAGGATGGCGAAGCCTGTCTCCTCAATGAGCTGAACCCATCCCTGTTCGGAAGGGTTAGGTTGGGATTCGGACACGGTTTGGTTCGACTTCACCTTGGGATTTGCCTCCTCTTTACCCAAGCAAGGTAACAAGAGCCTCCCCAACCCGCAACCAGCCACGCTCGATTCCGCAATCGACGGAACCGCTGACGGGGCAAGGGGCTTGTCATCGAAGGCCATCCAGGTCTACTCTTGGGACGACACGATACTTTGCTCAACGTTACCGAGGTGTTCCATGCTGGGCTTGGTCGAGCCGACTCCCTACGACTGGCGATTTCGCCTATTCGGCATCCCGGTACGGGTACATCCGTTCTTTTGGTTGATGGCCGCGCTGCTGAGCGGAGCCGACACCGACCTACGTTTCGTCTTGATTTTCGTGGCCTGCGTCTTCGTCTCGATCATGGTTCACGAGTTTGGGCACGGACTGATGGCGCGTGCGCTGGGCCTGACTGCCCATGAGATCGTGCTGTACTGGATGGGAGGCTATTGCCTTTCGGAAAATGACCGCCACCGCCCCTGGAGCCGCCTGGCCGTGCTTGCCGCGGGCCCTGGAGCGGGTTTTGTCCTGTGTGGGCTGGTCATCCTGGGCTATCGCCTCTTCCTGGGAGTGCCAATTACCGACGCCATCGCCCTGATCCAGGCTATCTTCGGTATTGGTAATCCCACTTCGCTTAGCATGCAATTTCACACGTTGGCTCCGCCCGTTAGAATCACTTACTACATTATGATTTTTATCAACTTGTTTTGGGGGGTCGCCAACCTGCTCCCCATCCTCCCTCTCGATGGTGGGCAAATTACGGAGGTGCTGCTCACCCAGCAGAATCCCAGGCAGGGAATTCGGCGCGCGAACATTGTCTCGCTCCTGACCGCCGGTTCCCTCGCGTTTGTCTTCTTCAAATCGAACCAGTTCGTGACGGGCCTCTGGTGTGCCTTGTTCGCCTTCCGTAACTACCAGGTGCTTCAGGCTTTTCATCAAGCCGCGCAATACGGTCAGGATGAAGACGACGCCGATTGGTGGAAGCGGTGACCGACGTCCCAATGACCGCTCGAATGTGAGGGGCGAACCCCACCTGTTTTGGGTTTCGACACCAAAGCGAGTGTCCGTGTGGCGGTCGCGCACGAATCCGAAGCGGTTGCAATCCACGCCCTCGCCTTGAGGTTAGTCAAGGAATGAACGTCCTGTTACTTCTTGGTGTCGCTGGACTTGTTCTAGGCTTCATCTGGTGGAGGGGAGGCGGACTGTCGATTGGAACCGGTTCGGGATTCGTCATTCGGCATCGTCCCGGTGCCAAAGTTGAGGTCTCGGGACGATTGACTCGCCATGAACAACTGGAAATTCAAGACTTTTGCGATTCTCACTTGACGCGTTCCGGCCGGTATGCCATTCGCGGTACATGGACTCCCGGGCGTCGGCTCTTGCTCCGCTACGAAGGGGATCTTGATGCGAGCCAGCGACAGCGGGTCAGGAATTTCCTGACCGACTGTCTGAACTGAAGCACACTGGGGTAAAATGCGCTCCCCCTTCTGAGTACGCCCTTTCCTTCGAGAGGGTGTTGGTCAACAATTCGGTGTGATGCTCGCCAAATCGGGCAGAGGTTTTAGGTTCTCATCCATTTTGTTTCATAAAGTTGGTCAAATTCCCTCGCATAGGGATTAAGTCGATATCCATGTCATCCAAGAAGAAATCCACACGTCGGCCCAAGTCAGCCCCCCCTTCCACCCCCGATACACCCACCTCGGAATCGGTGGCGGAGGATGTGGCGGCAACCGGTTTAGCCCTGGTACTCGCCGATCACTCGGAAGGAGCGACGGCTCTCCCCGCGCGGCTTCCGTTGCTTCCGCTTCGGTCGGATGTCGTGTTCCCACAAACGGTTGTGCCGCTTGTGGTCAACCGACCAGGCGGGATCAAGCTGATCGACGAGGTGCTCGCGGGCGACAAGATGATCGGTCTGGTCACCCAGCGCCATCCCGACACGGAAGAGCCTGGGATGGACGACCTCTACCCGACCATCTGCGTTGGGTCGGTTCTGAAAATGCTGAAGTTTCCGGACGGCTCAACCCGGATCGTTTGCCAGGGCCTCTTCCGCGCTCGGTTGACCCAGGTCGATCAGGTCGAGCCCTACCTTGTCGGACAGATCGAACCGAGCGAAGACCTTCTCGAAGAAGGGGTCGAGCTCGATGCGCTGGTTCATCATGTGAACCGACTGTTCCAACGCATGGTCGATCAGAGCCAGCAAGTTCCGGAGGAGCTCCAGGTCGCGGCCATGAATACCAGGGAGCCGAGCCGCTTGGCCGACCTCCTGGGCTCGAGCCTTCCCTTCTCGATCGAGGAAAAGCAGAAGCTCCTCAGCGAGCTCGATGTACGGGCGAGACTCGAGAAACTGGGCCAGTACCTCTCTCGTCAACTTGCCGTTCTCGAGCTTTCCAGCAAGATCCAGGAGCAAGTTGGCTCCGAGATCACCAAAGCTCAGCGCGATCATTTCCTGCGGCAGCAGATCAAGGCGATCCAGGAAGAGTTGGGCGAGGGCGAAGGCGATAACCCCGAGCTCAACGAGCTCTGGAAGCGCTTGAAGGACGCCAACCCGCCCGAGGACGTGCTAAGCGAAGCGGAGCGGGAGATCGAACGTCTCGCCGGCATGCACCCCAGCTCGGCGGAATACTCGATCGTGCGGACCTATCTCGACTGGATGGCGGTGCTCCCCTGGGATAAGTCGAGCCGAGACCGACTCGACCTTCGACGCGCCAAGAAAATTCTCGACGCCGACCACTACGACCTCGAGAAGATCAAGGAGCGGATCCTCGAGTACCTGGCCGTCCGCAAGCTGAAGAAAGATATGAAAGGGCCGATCCTTTGCTTCGCGGGGCCCCCCGGCACGGGCAAGACCTCGCTCGGCAAGAGCATCGCCAAGGCGCTCGGCCGCGAGTTCGTCCGGATCAGCCTGGGTGGCGTTCACGACGAGGCCGAGATCCGCGGGCACCGTCGGACCTACGTGGCCGCCATGCCTGGCCGGATCATTCAAGGTATGCGCAAGGGGGGGACGAATAACCCCGTCTTCATGCTGGACGAGGTGGATAAGCTGGGGGCCGACTTCCGGGGCGATCCCTCCGCCGCCCTTCTCGAGGTGCTGGACCCGGAGCAAAATGCCACCTTCCGCGACCACTACCTTGACGTGGACTTCGACCTCTCCAAGGTCATGTTCATCGCCACCGCGAACATGCTCGAGACGATCCCAAGCCCCCTGCTCGACCGGATGGAGGTGCTCCAGCTCCCCGGCTATAGCGAGGAAGAGAAGACCCTGATCGCACGCAAGTACATCATTCCCAAGCAACTCGACGCTCACGGTCTGGTGGAAGGCGACGTCGTTATCTCCGACGACGCCATTCGCAAGATTATTTCGGATTACACCCGAGAAGCAGGGTTGCGAAACCTGGAACGTGAGGTCGCGGCCATCTGCCGGAAGGTCGCGCGGAAACGTGCCGAGGGGAAAAAGGGTTTGACCAAGGTTGCGCCGGCCCAGGTGGTCGAAGCGCTGGGTCCTCCTCGATACTTCCGAGAGGTCGCCGATCGAACCGGTATCCCCGGGATCGCCACCGGCCTGGCCTGGACTCCGACCGGAGGAGAGATCCTCTTCATCGAAGCGAGCGCCATGCCCGGCAAGGGGAACCTGACCTTGACCGGCCTGCTCGGCGAGTCGATGCGTGAGAGTGCCCAGGCCGCCATGAGTTACCTCAGGAGCAACGCCAAGGCGCTCTCCATCGAAGCAAGCTGGTTCAACAAGAATGATATCCACGTCCACGTCCCCGCCGGGGCCGTCCCCAAGGATGGTCCGTCCGCGGGAGTGGCCATCGCCTCGGCGTTGATGAGCCTGGTCCGCGATGAGGCGGTTCATCAGAACCTGGCGATGACCGGTGAGTTGACTCTGACGGGCCGGGTCCTTCCGGTGGGCGGCGTTCGCGAGAAGATCCTCGCCGCCCGACGCGCGGGCATTCGCTCGGTCCTGATCCCCCGGCACAACGAAAAGGACCTGATCGAGCTTCCCGCCGAGGTGAAGGCCGACATGACCTTCCACTCCGTCGACACCCTCGACGACGTGGTCCCTCGACTCTTCCCCAAGGTCAGAGGGGCGAAGTCCACGACCTCGACACAAGGTCGGGCCCGATCGAGCAAGAAAGAGCTCCCCGCGCCAACCAAGCAGAAAAAGTCGGGGGCGATCGACAAGCCGACCCGCCGTCCTCGCTCGGTCTGACGCCCCTGCCCTCTTGTTTTTTCTTCTTTACGATCCCTCTTGAAACCCGGCCGCCGCGTCTCCTTTCAAAGGATGACGCGGCGGCCTCTTGTATGCCACTCCTTCCCGCATTGCACATGCGCCTCCCGGCAACCTCGCCTTTCTACGCGCCATCTTTTCCCTGGGAGCGCGGGCGTCCCGCCCGCAATGGGAATGACGAGGAGTGGCAAGAGACCCTCGCTCCCAGAAACGACCTCTCACATCCCTTCACGTGGCTCGTATTTTTCCCTGGGAGCGCGGGCGTCCCGCCCGCAATGGGAATGACGAGGAGTGGCAAGAGACCCTCGCTCCCAGAAACGACCTCTCACACATTCCAAGACCCCGCCCTAACAGCTCACGAGTCCACCTGGGCTTGGTTGCATGGGCTTGTCGAGATTCGAAACGAGAATGGACCACGCCGTGCGAGTTCCTCGAGGTGGATGAACTCAATCGGTTCGATCAAAAAAGGCTGGTCCCGCTGCGTAACGCGGGACCAGCCTTGATCGTTGTGCCGCATCTGGAGTCGGCTTTTCAACGGAGCGAGCGGGCACTTGGCCCATTCCGTTTTGTACCGACAAAGACCTTGTTGGGCCCAAGCCAAAGGGGCTTAGCTTCGCTGCATGCGAGCCCGGAGCCGCCAGCGGCGGAATCGGGTGGAGGCAGGGATCTCTTCACGCCCGCGGAGCATCGGCGGTTTGGTCGCCATCACCTCGCGGAGAGTCTCGACCAATTGGTCGTTCTCGGCGGGGTTTCGGACGGTGAATCGGATGTGGCCTCGCGTGTGATGCTCCTGGCCGGGCCCGGTGACGACCGAGCCGATTTCCAGGCCTCGATAGTTCGAGCACTCGCGAACGAAGATACCTCGCAGAGCCAGTTCATCCTGAAGCTGTGGCGAGGTCCAGGGAGTATCCACCAGGCTCGCCATGACGAAGTTCGCCATCGGAGGGGCGAACGACGGTCGGACACGACCAGGCCAGAGGGGCCGTAGCCCTTGGACCGTCCAGAGCTTGTCCGTCAGCCGAGCGGACTCCCGGCCGATCAGCTCGATCGTCTGCTTTAGGTAGTCCGGATCATCGATCGCCGCGATCGCCGCGACTTCGGCCGCCGTGGTCACCGACCAGGGCTGCTGGATCCGGCGGAGCATGGCGATGATGTCGGGCGAAGCGATCGCGTAGCCGACCCGCAAGCCGGGGAAGGCGTAAATCTTGGTCATCGACCGTAGCACGATCAGGTTGTCCCGCGTGCTGGTGGCCCCAACCAACGTCCGCTCCTGCTCGTCGGGCAGGAACGGGAGATAGGCTTCGTCAACGATCGTGGTTAGCTTCGGTGCCCGGTCGATCAGGTTGAGCAGCCGGGTCCGATCCCAGGCCCGGCCGGTCGGGTTGTTCGGATGGCCGGTCCAGAAGATCCCTCGTTTCCCTTCCGGGAACGATTCCTGGCCCCAGCCCAGGATGTGCTCTTCCATGACCTTGGTGCGCAGGCCGTTCAGGGCCGAGGTCCGGCGATACTCGCCATAGCTCGGCTCGACCAGGTACGCGGCGGGGGGCTTGGGGATGTTGAAGCTCCGACGCCGGCGCAACAACGACTGTTCGCGGACCCACTGGCCGATCATGTTGATCAGCTCGGAGGTCCCCGCACCGACCAGGATCTGGTCGGCGGGAACCTTGTGGAAGTCCGCGAGCCGTTCCACGAGCCGAGGCGAATTCGGCTCCGGATACCGGTCGATCGTTTCGGTGGAGGTTCGGACGGCCTCAAGAGCCACGGCGGGCGGCCCAAGCGCGTTTAGCGGGGCCGAAAAATCCACAAGCGGCCGGTTTCCCAGTTGAAGACGAGCTCGAATGCTCGCCTGATTGCCGCCATGCTGGATGGGGTTCTTCGCTCGATGGTCTACCATGCGGTTGAGTCGGTGAGGATCGACGGAGAATTCATAGGGTCCCCATTCCATTACAGCGGCCGGTAGTCAGCGGACCCGAGGTGTCTGCTCTGGCCGATTTCCTTCATGTACGTTGCGAAGGTTTCGATTGAGGCAGTGAACTTCTGTTGCCCAACGTTCACCTTCGGTTCGACACGGAAGAATGGTCGAATATAACCGGCCCAACGCACCTTGCAAGGGCCCGACCCCCCGATTGTGAGGAAATTCCTCACACAACCTCCGCCGGTTTCACACGCAACCCGCGTAAATCCCACGAAAAACCCTGACAGCACCTTCACGATCGCGGCCATCCTGGCCGTCTCTTTTTTCAACGATCGGTCTGCTGAGAGCCTACGCTAGGTTCCTCCGACCATTGATATTGGATCGACGCATCACGCGCCCTCCCGGTTCGGGCAGCGGAATGATCGCCAGTCAACCCTCCGCGCGATCGTCGCGCGGAGGCTCAAGGTCGATCACCTGACCCTCTCTCCAGTTCGGATGATGCGAGGCAACCACCACCGCCCCCAACCTCGGGTCGAACACCGCGATCGCCCCCGCCGGAGAACCATGCAGTCGATGGAACGCCATCCCATACCGCCAAATCGGCGCCCGGCCCTCGATCACCACCAGCGCCCCACGCGGAATCTCCGGAAGCGGCGGGAGCGGCTCGGCTGGGGTGATGGGCTGATCGACACCGATGGAGTATAAAACAATAGCATTAGATGAGCTACTCATAAAACTCTCTACCGTACGGTTCGACGGGTCTCATCTAACCGAGCTTCAGCTCCTTAAGAATCAGTTGCTTCACGAGGCGGCGTTGCTCCAACGTGGTCGCAGTCGTACTGATTCGCAAAACAAGTTCGGGACTACCATCGATGCGGTGAATTAGGTCGTGCAGATTATCATTTGCCTCCTTTAGTTGCCCACCGGCTACCGAGCCGTCGTATCTGATTGATGACACATATTGACACCTAGCGATAGTGTCTACGATCTGTTCCCAGCCACGCGGCCGATGATGGGCCGCTGATTCCAACCGGCATTTATCGCCCGGAGCAATTTCCGATACTGGAGGCCAACTTTGACGAGGCGCTTCAAGAATACGTAGGGCCAGTTCACCAAGTAGGTTGAGTCCGACACAGTCACCATCGATCTCGAGAAGCGTAAGGAGTCGCTCATCCTGTTTGAGCAAATTCTCGATCTTGCTGATTGAAATCAAGTCACTACTGGATTCGAACGCTTTCAACAATTTCAGTCCAGCTCCGTCACCGATCCAGTCGGATCTCAGTGCGACAGGAATTGGGGCAATCGTGACAATTGAGGAAAACTCCTGATAAATGTAGTGGACCGGCGTGTCAGACACGGCGCCGACGAGGTTGGCTATTGCAATTTCCGCCTTGAACCCACCAGTTGCCGCAATCTCGACTCCACCAGTCATTTGACCCTTCCTGATCTCCTCGCCTATGACACGAGCGAGTTGGCGAAGTCCACGATTGAACGTTTTGCCTTCAGAGTGGTTGAGGCTATCTACACAAACTGATTTCGCCTGAATGCCTTTGCTCGTTGCCAATGTAACAAGTCGTTTCGCACAGAATTCCCCGTCCTCGGTGTTTGAGTGGATCAGGACGAGCAGGCAGTTTTTCGATTCCTGGTCATCAAATACCCCTAACCGATACCAAGTGTGAGTTTCGGCACTCACCGTAACCACGGAGAGTGGGTCTTCGCGATCATCATTAAATTTGACTTGCTTTAGCCATTCGTCCGCGACTCTGTCCTCAGGAAGAGGTTCGTGAGGCCGTCGATTGGCCCATGGACGGTTCCGATTGTTTAGAAGTGAAGTGCCAACAGTTGTCAAAATTGTGCGTTTCATGATGTATCCAGTGGTTTTGGTGGACGGATCGATGCATTCGAATTGTGATGTCGTGGTGTAATGCGTGTTTGTGGTCGCTATGTGTCCTCTGGTTGAGGTAGATTTAGGAGCGATTCGATAATTTTTTTTCTCTCGCCATCTTTGCCCTTGTCCTTCCAGACCTTTGCCTTTTGCATCTCGATCTTCACGATTCGAGCGATCTCGCAACGTTCGCTGGGGTCTGAAAAGAGCCCGTTTGGCTCTTTAATCTCCAGGTACAACTTAATCCAGTCCCTGCTTTCACCTCGATTAGGATGATTCTTCAAGAAATCGTGAATTCTTCGAGCGAGAGGGGACATCTCGGCCAACTTGGCTGCCTCGGCGGCTTGCTTTTGTCTTCTTTCGGTTTCCTGCTGGCGACGCAGCTCGTCGGCTTCCCACAAAGAGCGATTAAATCGGCCGTATCCACTCGAAGTCTTACCGCCGATGCCCCATTCAAATAATGAGTCTCGAACTAAGGATAATGCCAACTCAGTCCAGTTCTGGGTTTGATCGTTGGACGGTCCGTGCCAGGATACCGCGATGCGGAAAGTGCCTGTCACGGACAAGAATGGCACTGGAACGGGACTGTCGAAATCGGTCGGAGGTTTGGGGTCTGTGAGATTGTTCCATTCAACATGATGCGGGGTCATCACATCGAATTTGAGCGGCTCTTTCTCGGAATCGGGAAGTAGCCAGGCATCGTGGAATCGAATACAACCGCTTTCGTCGGTGTTGCCGAAGATAAAGTCATGGTATTCCCCATGCGGTTCGGCCTCTCGATGGTTTTTCTTATCTTCATGCCTCGCGCCACGAAATTTGAGAGCGTCTTCCGAGGGTTTCGGAGTCTGTCGTTCCCCCCAGACGTGATCGCAGTAGTGAGCCGCGAGGCCCTTGAGGGCAGATCCAGGAATGACCGGCATGCCGTAGGTGTGATGCAAGCGGATTCCCGTTTCGAGAACGCTTTCTGAACCTAGACCGACGATCATTCGGCCTTCGGTTGAAAGATCGACAACTTTATGATGATTGGGTAAATGAAATGTCCATCGTGCGAATGCGGCTCGATACAGTGATTGAGTCTCCTCATTTTTTGTGGCGTTGATCGCAGCTTGCAGGATGGCACGTTTCTCCTCTGGATTGCCGTCCTTTCCAGTGGCATTTTCGCAGAGGTAGCGTTGCAACAGGAGACCAGCATGTTGGCCGCCGGGTATGCTCGAATGTTGGCCACGTCGATCTCGTGGGCGAAAAGACTTTCCTTCCCTCTCCTCGGGACGACCCGCGAGTTTTTCAATAAAAGGTCGCATTACGCCTCCTCTCCGGCCGCTTCGGTATACCGCTTCAACCAACTGGCTGCGTCGATCGCATCACGGCTAAGGCGAAGGTATTTGCTTAATGGCGTCTTGCGAACCTGCTCATCAAGTGTTTCAGCACACGTGATTTCAGAATGCCCCACGGCTTGGAGCACATTGGCTAAATAACCGATATATTCAGAATTTTTTTTCGCCAGCCCGAAGGCCACGGCCTGTGCCAACCCGCAGGTGTGAATGAGAGCGGGAAACTTCTTAACCGTGCTGACGAACTCCTTTTCAGGTTTACTCAACCCGTTGTTTTCGACCTTGGTTAAGTGATTCGCGATTTGCAAATACGCGGATTGGGCCAACTTTTGGCTACGAGTGTGAATGCTCACTCTTTTGTCTCCGTGAAGATGCAACGAGCCTGTCCTCGGCCCACAGTCGCCTTACCCCCAATCTGGAGCCCGAGCGGCTGGGTCGCGAACTCTTTGAGCAAACCACTTGGAGTAACGTCTTCACCGTTGTGGCCAAAAATTCGATCGCACTGGATGAAGCCAGCTAAAATCGTTTCCGCTGGCAACGACTCCTCGGTCCAGAGCGCTTTGTCCGCGACTGTCTTGGTATCGCTGTCGATTCGGACCCGTGTATGCACTTCGGTGCCGGTCTCGCAGAGGAAATCGAAGGCGCTATCGGGAAGCACCACGAATCGCTGACGGAATTGTTGTCTCCACAAGGCGTCATCGTCTGGAAACACCCAACTGGAGATTTTCTCCGCCCAAACATCGGCGATGTCGCACTTCCGAGCGATGAAATCCAGATCTTCAAGAAAGATGTTATCTCCTTCAACGAGCACTGTTTCAGATGCATGATGGGCGACATCATCTGTCAAACACTCTGGAACTGCCAGTGCTGTTACGTTCTCGCCAGCAAGTTTTAGGGTTCGATGCAGCATGCTTAAGCAGAGCGGTGAGGTTGCCCACGCGAAGGTTCCACGAAAGCTGCGCACAGGCAGACAGACAAGCCTTGCGTCCGTTGGGATCAGCGCTCCAGCGTTCGAGTTGGACTCTTCCCCGACAGTACCGAAGGCGGATTTCAAGTGCCGTCCTTCGAGTGTATCGATCTTACGACGGTCCGTGGTACTTCGGTCATCATTAGTGCCGGGATTCGGAATCAAACGCTGCGCGCAAGAGTCGGACCAAACGCCCTTGAACGCGGACCCCCGGATGATAGGCCAACCAGTGATGCCATCACGATCGATCGGTAAGTCAATGTAGCCGACCCCTCGACCGACTCCCGCATGTGTCGGACTGAGTAGATGGAGCCAGTAAATCCGTGTATTGTTCATGCGATCATATTCCTTGAAAGCGTTGTCGGATTACCAGGTTCCCCACGCGGCGAGACCGAAGCCATCGTTGCAATCTTGCTGGAGATCACTGACCGGTCTGAGCCATCCATTCGCTGCCAATGTCTGGTCGTCCCGCTCAATTCGTTCGAAGAAATAAACGCTACCAGCGGGCACCATCCGACGGATTGGCTTTGGCCCACGTGGTGGGGCCAGGGACCAACCGGAGACGGCTTTCCACCGGGCGTTGCTGACCCCAACGAGCTTCAGCAACGGTCCATCCGGGTAAGACCTTCCTGTCAAGCTCTTCGCATCCAGCCAGTCCGGTCGCCAGCCGTGCTTGAAGATCGCGGGTGTCACCAGTACCATTCGAATCCGAGATGTTGACTCCAACTCCCGTTGGACGGATTCAGGACATGACCAACTCTTGGACCCATCGGATTGCCGCCAGTGGACCAAACGCCTTTCGCCGCCAAGCGGATGCCAAGACGCAAGGGAGTTCAGTTGTGAAAAGGTGGAATCGCGTGTTTTCGCTCGGGCAGATAATTCAATCGCCACGAACCGTTTTTGGAACGAATTCGATTCGGGAACCCCGTGACGAGGCAGATACGTGAGGTTGAGGCCTGTCGTGGTAAAGATATGCCCTTCGGCGGCCGCTCCGGTGTCAGTGTCCAATCTGACATGATCCCGGGTTTCCTGAACCGGAGCGCCCAGAAAGCTTTCGTTAAACCAAGTACCAGGCCGTTGGGTGTCTGCCATGGTCAGCCAATCGACGTATTTCGACAACGGCCACCATGTTGGCATGGACTCCGGCTTGAAATCCGACCGGGCTTGATCCTCCGAGAGCATGACGGGCCGGAGCGGTAAGTCATCGGGAAAATCGCAACCACCAAAGTTCGATTGCGGGGTCAGGCGATGGATTGTCTCGACCCCCTTTCCATCCTGCGTTGGTTCCGCGACGGCATCACTCGGAGCAGGTAGGTAGAGCTCGTCCCCGATCGTCGGAAATATTCCAGCCACTTCGATTGTCATCAACCGCGTTGGTGTGTCACTGGTGAAGTCGAGGCTCGGCTCAGCCTTCACCAGGGCTGTCCGGAGTGATCCAGCAACGACGGACGGCAAAGGCCATCCAAGACTGCGCATGCGGTTACCTTGGTTAAGCCCGAAAGGTCTACCGTCACGCGCGATAATGGGGTCGCGTGGTGTGATCCGCAGAAAGATTGTACTCATTTTGCACCTTCTCCACTTTGCTTGAGAGCTGTTGCGAGCTGTCGAGCGATGAGAAGTTCACGTGCAAACATCATTAACTTGGAGGGGCTCATCGCAGGGGAATCGTCTGATTTTGAGGAACATGTCGCCTTGAGATAGGGCTCTAAAGCTTGTCGAACAGTCTCGACTCCTCGCGATGTTTTCTTGGAGATCAGGCGATAGAGATCCTGTCGAATCGCCAGGTCCGCGTTGTCCGCCCAGTTTTTATAATGAATCGCCATTGACCGCAATTCATACGGTAACCTTGTCGGGATGATCCCTGTAATCATGAGATTCGCAAACTGGCACAATCGCGTCTCGGGGTTATTCTTCCAGGGCGAAGCAATCGTGACGGGCGATCCGCCACGCTTGTGTAAATGAACAGCCAGGGCATCTTTGCCTTCCACTTTCTTGGCCGCTTTTTCGGCGGCCCGTCCGTAGTCGAGCAAGTCTTCCAGGTTTTCCATGAAATGCCCGATGGCGATGCCAACGGAAAGCGTGGGGGGCTGGTCCTTTTCGGTCTGATACCCATCCAAGTTCTCGACAAATTGATTTCGTAATTCACGGGCACAAGACAGGCACCTATCCACCGGCAGGAATGCCAACACATCGTCTCCACCTGCATAAACCAACACTCCATTGTTACCTTTGACAATATTACGAGCTTCGTGAGCAAACTTGGCCAGGTCTTTGGAGAATGCTTGATTATGTTCACATGTTTTGAGTGATGAAATCGCAGCTCCCATCCGGTCGCCGTCGGCCACGATGACAGCAAGATAGGGTTCTGGACGAGGAAGCTGTGATAAGGTCACACGCAGCGTTTTAAGGTCATCGGGTTCTAATCCCGATTCTTCGATCCACTCGTGGTGCCGAGAAGGGTAGACGGCGGTTCCTTCATAGGGGAAGGCTTCGAACTGGGGGAATTTTCCGGGATGAAGTGAATGCACGATCTCTGGGCCCAACTTGTTACATTCCTCCAGAACCAATTTGAACGCTTTTTTATAGTGATTCCCTCGCACCCAGGGGTCAGCAGCGATCCGGGCAACCGACGGGTAGGGTCGATTCCCACCCGCCACCCGCTTCACGACACCGATCACATCAAGCTGTTCCCCTTCACGGATTCGGAGTCGCGACCGAGATTGTATGGGAAACTGCTCCTTGGCTTGATCTTTCAAAACCGATTCGCGTTGACCATCAAGCGACGATTTAGGCACCCCGGCGCGTCCCTTCGCTGGTAAAAAGTCGCGACAACTCTTGCGGCCTGCAAACAATCGCATGAGCTTTCCGCGATCCGCCGAGTAGTCCGTGGATCGCGCAACCCAGGCGGAATAAAACTCGATGACATCGGTGACTTGGCTCTCCCAGATATCTTGGCGGATCACGCTATAAACTTCACGCTGTACCACGCCAGCGAACTCAAGCCATCGCTTCTGGGCCGCGTCCTTCGCTTTGGCCGCCACGTCACTCGGCTCTCCCGTTTGCAACTCCGCGAGGATGACATTGGCGACGTTCTCCGCATCGAAGGATGCGGGGAAGATGAGCTTCCCTCCATCGGCACCGACAGACTTAGCCACTGCCCGACTGATTTCTGACAGAAGGTACGATCCAAACCACAGATCGCGAGTCCTCCGTGCTGCTGCGATGAACTCCTGCACGGGGCCGACCGCTATAGCAAGGAGGTGGCTCATCGTGTCACCTCTGTGAAGCCTTCATTTCGAGCAAAGGCAAGGAACGCCTCAATCGCCGATCCGCTCGGCGACCCTGCTAGAGGGGAATTCTTATACTCTGCCAACCTGGGGGCATTGATCGTGGTCGATGACGGGAGAGGGAGTGACTTATCCCCGCGACGAAGCTCTATCCCATCTAGCGAGACCGTATTCAACTGAAGGATAATGGGTAGTGCTTTGCCATCCTGCAAAATTAATGGCTTAAGAATCAGAGGGCTTGCCATGCGTTCGCGTTTTTCGCCATCGGGAGTTTTAGAGGGATAGAGCACGGTATCCGAGGGGTCTCCGCTGTCTTTGAATTGAAATACGATTGGCAATCCAAATTCCGCACGGGGAAACGCATCGTCGGGGATCTGGGGAAGTCGAGCATGTCGTGGCAACCGTTGGCCTGTAATACGACGAATAGTCTCTGGTTCGGGATACCTTGATCGTCCAGGCTGGTTTGTCTGTTGGTTGAAGTTGCGAGCAAATTCAACACCTTGTCGAAAGTATTTGTATAAGCCGAGTAACCAATCCCAAACAGGGAATGGTTCATCTGCAGGGTCAGTCGTTCGTAGCAATGGCCGTTCTTTAATCGTTGGCCATTCACAGCCGTCCATTTGATGAAGGATATATTGATTTAGTTGTTTTGCAAAATGCGTGTCATCTTGTGGAGCAAGTTCCTTACAAAGTATAGCTCCGCAACCGCGGCGTGTCCGGCTTCCCAAGCCTCCGAAATTTGTCCAGGCCCAGAGAGCTGTTTCGATTGATGGCCAAGAATCGTTTGGGCAACGAAGTACTAACTGAAATCTAAGCTTAGCAATGAAATTTGCCGGATTGATCCGAGGTTCGTTGTTCTCCGCTCGCTTTCCTTGAAAGGGAAATAGAGCGTATGGCAATGAGTCGTCTTGTGGATATTGGTTGATGCGAAAAACTCTGTCCCAAATGATTCGGTCTTTTCCTTTGTGATCCGACTTGATCGTTGCGCATGGCGTTGGAGCGTCAAACTTTAAATCCTCCACTTGCACATGTACCTGGCTTGCACTTTTTGTTGAACCCCAGATTGCCGATTGATTCTCTCGCAATTTTGAAACGGTTGAGTACCGCGCTCCGACCGTCGCTCGCCACCAAAATTGAAGATGGCCGCGAATCGCCGTCGCTCGTACCGGCAAGGTTGTATCGTTCACGCCTGGCTTAACTCCGCCGCCGAACATCGGAGTAATCAACTCAATCGCATATCGACGAACCGATTCTTGCGGTGGATTCGGCTTCGTTGGGCAGGTGGGAATCTTTTTTGGCATAGGAAGGTTCCATTCTGTTTGCGATTGGGTATTTCTTGTGTGTCGTGAATTCCGGCGGCTTGATTTTGAACGAGGTCACGGACTCATGTTCACTTGCATCGGGGAAGAAGGGCCTGGCCGTGAAGAAGAGTCAGTTTACCGGGTCCCAGGAGCAAAAGATATCCAGTAAAAGGGATTAAGCACGCATTTGCCTGATCTGGTAGACGTGATCCGTCAGTCTGATGTTTAGAAATCTATTCGAGGAAGCCCTTGTTTTATTTGTGTTTTGCTTTTTTGGAAGATTTCACGCCACGTTAATAGAAAGGATTCGCTACCTGAGCTGAGAGGAAGCCGCGATTGACAAGCGACGCGAAAGGCAACGGCATCGAACCCGCATTCCCAGTCCTTTGAGATACCGCTTAGCAGAGCGGCCCGGTCAAACATATCCGGCTTGCATTACAAATTTAAGTGAATTGAATTATGGATTGTCAATGTGTTTTAAAATTGAAAAAGTAAGTAAAAAGCGAATAAATTAAATGTGGTTTATGGGGTTGGGTGTTGATTTTGTGTTCTCATCAGCCCTTCAGCACAGATAGAGTTTGAATGGGCTGGAAAGGTTCGGGAATTTCGTGGAATTGAGGGTTGGCGGGAAGTCGATTTGTGAGATGGAAGTACATGACCTCTGGCCCGATCGCGGGGGATCGGGCCAGGGGCGAAGGTGAGGGTGTGAGGTTGTTATCAGGCGAGGAAATCGTTCAAGGGCCTGACGAGCCAACTGCTTGTCGATGACGCACCGCGGGGGCGCCGGGGAGGCGTTTGGCGGTGGGGTCGGTGGGGGGCTTGTCGAGGGCGAGGAAGGAGAAGAGGTCGGCGAGCTCTTGAGGGGTGAGCTGCTTCTCGATGTCCTCGGGCATGAGGGAGAGCTCGCTGACGCGGGTTTCCTCGACGTCGTCGCGGGGGATCGTTTCTTGCTTGCCCCCCTGGAGCTTGAGCACCACGCGCTGGGGGGTGTCTTCGACCAAGAGGCCGGTCAGGACACGGCCGTCCTTGGTCGCTACCAGGGTGGCCTGGAACGCGGGGCCGATGACCAGGCTGGGGTCGAGCACGTTGGAGAGGAGTTGCTCGAAGTCGGTCCGGCCGATGCCCGTGATGTCGGGGCCGACGTCCAGCCCTTCGCCGTGGATCTTGTGGCACTGGGCACAGAGCTTCTTGAAGACTTGCTGGCCGGCGAATGGGTCCCCCGGGTTGTTACGCAGGAGGTTGCGGACCTGGGTTACAACCTGCTCGCGCGCGGGGTTTCTCCCGTCTCGGACGTTCCCCCAGTGCTGTTTGACCAACGCGTGCAAATCCTTGTCGTTGGAGGCCGCGAGCCGGCGGATCTGGTTGAGGTTGAAGGCCGTGGTTGGGACCTTCTTCTCCGAGACGGCTTTGAGGAGCCGCTTGCTCCAGGCCGTTCGTTGGGTGAGCAACTCGATCGCCTTGGGTTGGAGGTCGGGCTCCATGTTCGGGTAGGCGGTCAACACGGCGTCGGCGAGGCTGGGGTCGTCCAGGCGGCCAAGCGCGGCCAGCACGCGCCCGCGAAAGGTGCTCGACCCTTGTTTTCGGTTGGCGAGCGTCTGGGCCAGCGTGCGGATCACGCGCTTGTCGCGGGCCGCGACCAGGGCGGCCAGGGCCTGAAGTCGGCGGTGCTCGGGCTTTTGGTTCGCCAGGAACTCGCGCTGAGCGTACTCGACGCCAGACGTCTCGTTCCATGAGGCCGATAGTAAGGCGTACTCATGGCTCAAAGCCGATTCCTCCGGTTTCTCGGAGGTGGTCGCGAAGACCTTCTGGAGCCCAGCCTTTAGCGTCGCGAGTGATTCGCGGGAGAGTTCGCCGTCCTGAACGCGCGTCGCCAAGGCCGCCAGGCCCTTGCTGGCCACGGCTTCATCCGCGTTCGGGCCATGGGTCAGCATCGCGAACAGCGCGATGATGGGCTTGGGATTTGGCTTCGCTTGGCCCACCAGGCGGTCGATGATGCGAGGGAGGAGCGAAACCAGGTTGGGAGACGTCTTGAGTTCCCGCTTCTCCAGCGCGTTCACGAAGTCCTGGGCGCGGGTCTCCAGCAGAGGATGCAGGTTCTGCCAGACGATCTGGGGGATAAGTGGGTCGTCTCCGCACTGCGAGAGGACCTCGGTCAGGATCGGCAAGGGATCGACGCCTTCGAGCTTCTTCGAGGCGATCGCGACCTGGAGCTGAACGTCACGCGCGGGGTCGGAGACCATCGAAACGATCTTCTCCCGAACGCGAGGATCCACCTTGTGAAAATTGCCCGCGGCGCGAACGCCCCAGGCTCGGAAACCGGGGTCCTCATGCGCCAAAAGCTGGAGATGGAAAGCAGGGTCGAGCGAACCACTGCCGACCAGTGCCCACAGCGCATGCATGCGCGACTTGCGCGCCACGCTCTGATCGAAGGCCAGAGTCTGCAACCTTGGCTGAGTGTCCGGACGACTTCGCTCGGTGAGTAGGCGTTGCGCAATGTCTCTTATATAAACGTTCGGGCTCTTCAGTTGTTCGACCAGTTGAAGGTCGTCGAGTTTGCCAAGGTCCACCTGCGCGGGCCGAGGGCCATCTCCGTAGCGGACGCGGTAGAGCCGCCCTTTGAGACGGTCGATCCCTTCCGGGTCGCGTCTGGCATCCTGGTAGCAATGGTATCGGTCGTACCAGTCGAGGATGTACAGCGAGCCGTCCGGACCGGTCTTTTGAACGACCGGCATGAACCAGGCGTCATTCGCCGCGAGAAAATCAGGGGCGGGGGTGGCGTGGTAGGTGGATCCTTTACGCTCGAGGACATCAACATTGATGCCATTGCCGTGAATATTACCCATGTAGAGGCGGCCGCGGTATTCCGGCGGATAGGCGTCGCTGTCGAAGTAGTGGAGCCCGCAGTAGGCTGCCTTCTGATGCTTGTGATCCACGATCGAGCCGAGCTTCCAGGTGAAGGGAGGATATTCTCCCCCTTGGCGATGGTAATAGCCGGTTTCGGTGAGGTGCCAGAGGTGGTCGATCACGCAAGCACTGGCGAAGGCGCTCCCTTCTTCATCCCAGGCGAGGCCCCAGGGGTTGCTCGTCCCTTCGCAAAAGACCTCGAAGTCGCGTGTCTTGGGATGGATCCGAAAGATTGCGCAGGTGAATCGATGGTCCTTGCCTCGGTATTGAATCCGGCTCTGGTTGAACACACCGTTCCAGCCATAGAGCCAACCGTCCGGGCCCCAGGTGAGCGAGTTGGGGAGCTCGTGCGTGTCATCGCGTCCGAACCCGGTGACGATCACTTCGCGCGAGTCGGCCTTGCCATCGCCGTCTTCGTCCTTGAAGAAGAGGATGTCGGGGGCGTTCGCCACCCAGACCCCACCATGACCCACGGCGATCCCTGAAGGAATGTTCAAGCCTTCGGCGAAGATTTTGAACGAGTCGGCCTTGCCGTCTCCATTGGTGTCTTCGAGGATCTTGACGCGATCTCTTCCCACGCCTGGCTCGGACCGAGGGTATTCCAGGCTCTCCGTAACCCAAATCCGCCCTCGTTCGTCGAAGGTCATCGCCACGGGATTGACCAGGTCGGGCTCGCTCGCGACGAGCTCCACCTTGAATCCCTTGGGTACGGTCATCTTGGCGATCGCCTCTTCAGGCGAGAGTGCGGGCCCCGGTGGTTGATCCTGCGCATGGGGGATCGGCGCCTGGACCTGCGCCCGCGAGTGGGACGTCGGCAAGAGCAGCGCGAGTGCTGATCCGCAGACTAGGAGAGCATTTCGGTTGGCCTGACTCAGGCCTCCCGACGGTTGGCTCGCGCATGTTAAAAAGAAGTCTATAAATCCACGGATCATGATGGTAATATCCAAAGATTCATGGGTAGGAAGTTGGCGTGGGAAAACTGGTTCGAACGTCGCGCCGGTACTGGCCGGGCGGATGCCCTACCTCCCGTTTGAACACGACACTAAAGTACTCGGGATGTTCGAAGCCGACCAGTTGCGAGATTCTGTGGACCGGGTGCTCGGTCTCCACGAGCAGTTGCTTGGCACGCGCGATCTGGATGGCCCTGATTTCGGCGTGTGGCGAGTGGCCCAGGTATTTTCGGAACCGACGCTCGAGCGACATCCGCGAGAGGGGCACCCCTTGCAGAATATCCTCGACGGTAATTCCATGGCAGGCATGTTCATGAATATAACGCATGGCGAACGCGAAGGCGGGATCTTCAACGGCCAGGACGTCGGTCGATCGACGCGTGGCCACCCCCAGTGGCGAGATCAAGCGCTCCTTGAAGGCGGGCTTATTCCCCTCGAGCAGTTGGTCGAGCAAGGCGGCCGCTTCATACCCAATGAGCTCGGTATTGGGTATCACGCTGGAAAGCGGGGCGTCGTACAGGCCGCAGAGCAAGGCGTCATCATCCACCCCAATCACCGCCACCTCTTCCGGTACCTTTAACCCGGTTGAGCGGCATCCATCAAGGACCTGGCCCCCTCGAATGTCGTTGCAGGCCATCACGCCAACCGGCTTGGGGAGCCCGTTCAGCCATGACTCGATGTATTGCTGGTCATCCTCGAAGGGCTGGGCTGCGAGGCCGATCCAGGGGGATTCGTACAGGTCGCACCGAACGCCCGCGCGTTGGAGCGTGTTGAGGAATCCATCCCGCCGGCGCATCGACCAGACCTCTCCGTCAAAACCACAGAAGCCGAACTGGCGGAGCCCTCGCTCCAGAAGATGTTCGGCGGCGAGCCGGCCGATCGCCATGTCGTCGCAATGGATCCGAGGGAGCCCAAACGGGAGCCGACGGCCGCTCAGGTCGATCGCCGGGCAAGGCATCGTCAGCAGGCAGTCGGCCACGTCGGGCCGGCTCCAGCGAGAAAGGACCCCGTCGCCTCGCCAGCCGTCGAGCCAACGTGGCCTGAGCGAATCGAGCTCCCGACGCTCCAGGAAGATCGACCAGGAACGGTGGAGCTGGAGATAACGCGTGATCCCCTGAAGCAGACGTCGCCCGTAAGCGCCGGCGGTTTCAATCATCAGGGCGATGTGGGGGCGGTGCGTCATCTCAAGAAATACCTCCCAATCCATGCGGGCCCAACCCAGCAAAAACGGGTCGAGCCCACAAAGGATCTCATCGCCGGATACCTCGACACAAGCGAAATCCTTGGCGCTCTCTCCTCGTATTCGCTCTGATCTCATATCGTCTTCATCGCTCAACTTCGCGGCTCGACCCGAATCCATCGCCCACGGTTTCCGAGTCGATCCGACCGATAAGGATCTCAAGAGAGTCGGTAGGGCTTCTCATTGCACCCATGATTGACTCCCTTTACGATCATCCTAGCGGATTGGCTGAACGTAAGACGAGGCCCACTGAAGTTCGTAACTGGGCCGCAAGGGCCTCGTGTGTTTTTGCTTTCTAGCGTGTCTCATCATCTGGCGACTTTTCCTCGAGCGATTGCGAGGACGCTCGGAGGAAGCCACCCGATGTTAGGGCGGGCAGCAAGCTGAGTTGGCGCGGCCACCACACGTTCGGAGTTCGTCTCAGTCGCGGCTTCAACGGGGCTTATTCCTTTGCCCTTCGCTCTCCTCTTCATTCCACGACGCGGGTGGATTTGAGGATATTACGCGTCATCCATCCCAGGTGCACTGGCCGATCGCCGTTCGCCCGCGCGCTCAACTTGATCGAAAATCCGCTCGAAGTCGACGCAATCAAAGGCCTCAATCCACGAGGGAATCATGCGTATTCGAATTCGACGAGCATTCACTTTGATCGAGCTTCTGGTCGTGATTGCGATCATCGCCGTCTTGATCGCGCTCTTGCTTCCCGCGGTTCAAGCGGCTCGCGAAGCCGCCAGGCGCGTTCAGTGCGTCAATAACATGAAGCAGATTGGTCTTGGGCTTCATAATTATGTCAGTAGTAACGACACGTTTCCGCCCGGCTCGTTTCGGAACTGGTCGCCGACTCAAAATAAGCTGATTAGTAACGGAGACTTCAGCGTCCATGTGCGGATCCTGGGACACATGGAGCAGCAGCCGATGTATAACTCGGTGAATTTCTTTCTCCCGATTTTGAATGATACGCTTGGGACCGCGGTGAATTCGACCGTGGCTCTGCGCAGGCTCTCCACGTTTCTCTGCCCGTCCGCTCCTATTCCTTCGTATAATGGCATCGGGCTCGCCGCTGGCACGACCTACCTGAACTTTCCCGTCACGGGTAACAGCTACTTCGCCTCGATGGGGTCGAGCCTCGAGTACGACGCGACCAACACCAATGGGCCGCCCAATGGCCTGTTCCACTTTAGCGGCACTTCCAACGCTCCACCGGTCCGCCTCTCCGCGGTGACCGACGGCCTCTCCAACACCATTGCGTTTGGCGAGTGGCGCATGGGCCAGGGGAATCAGAGTATTGTTTCGATCCCGCAGGACGTGGTGTTCGGCGGGAAGGGCAGCTTGACGCAGAATTCACCAGACATGATTTTGTCGGCAATGACTCAGGCGAAATTCCAGCAGTGGGCCAACTCCTGTCTCACGTCGGGCACCCGAGGTCCGCGCACGGTTACGCTCGGACAGTACTGGTCGATGGGATTGCCAATGCTCACACTGGGCAATGTAACCATGTCTCCCAATCCCAAGATCCCCAACTGTGCCTTCCTCAATTCTTACAATAGCGCGGGGATGTATACGCTTAGCAGCTTCCACTCCGGTGGTTGCAACGTGGTGATGGGAGATGGCTCGGTCCGTTTTCTCAAGGACAGCACCAACCTGCTGACGCTCTGGGCTCTCGGGTCGCGTGCTCAAGGCGAGGTCATTTCGAGCGACGCGTACTGAGCGAGTGGAAGACCCTCGGCAAGATGGCCACTGATTGTTCGATTCAGGGCCTTGTTGGAGGAGTCGCGTTAGAAACGAATAGGGTGTAACTCGCTCTCCGCTCCTGAGCCATTCCCACTCGGCGGGAGACTCGTCCTCCCGAAGCGTGGTCAATGCCGCGGACAGAGAGTTACACCCAAACGAATCAATGCTTTGGTTCTCATGGGCCCGCGTCCTCTGTCCAAAAGGACGCGGGCCAGATCATGGAAATCGATCCTCGGTGCTTTCCAACGTCGAACAGGTTCTTTTATGGCTTTTGGGGCATTGGAACGTACAGCCGTTTGATCTCGGCCTTCATCGCTTCCAGCCTTTGCGGTTCGTCCGCCGATCGCTCGTGCGTTTCTCCGAGGTCCTCGACCAGGTTATAGAGCGCGAATTGTTCGAGCTTATCATCAGCGAGGAGCTTCCAGTCGCCTCGGCGGATCGCGACCCGCCAGGGACCATCGTTGGCATAGTCAAACTGCCAGCTAAGGGCCCTGGGGCGTTCGACGGGTTTGCCATCCAGCAAGGGGAGTACGTTCACGCCGTCGAGTACCTTCCCCTTCGGGGGCTCGACTCCGGCGAGTGCGCACAGAGTGGGCAAGACATCCACGAACGCGATGGGCTCGGCGCACTCGGTGCCGGGCTTGATCCGCCCCTTCCAACGCACGATGCCGGGGACGCGATAGCCCCCCTCGAACATCGAGAGCTTGTACCCGCGCAAGGGTTTCGCCGAACCGTGCGAGTGGATCGCCTTCGGGTAGTCGAGCAGCTTTTGCGGCCCGTTATCGCTGGTGAACACGATCAAGGTCCGTTCGCCAAGCCCCAAGCGATCAACCTCATCCACCAGGCGGCCGACCTCATGGTCCACCAGGCTGACGCTTCCGTAGTAGTCCCGCATCGTCGGATCGGGCAGGTCGGAGTACAGAGCGCGATACGACTCGGGAGTGCCAACCTGCTCGTGCGTGGCGTGGAAGGTCACGAACACGGCGAAGGGACCTCCTTGCTTTTCCTTGATGAACTCCAGGGCCTCGTCCACCACAAGGGTGCTGTCGTGTTTTTTGAGCGGACCGACGGGCGTTCCATTCCGGACGTAGTTGGCCGGACTCTGATGCGCAGTGTTGTTCTGGGTCGCGAACCAGTGATCGAATCCAAAATCGCCCGGCGTTGGTTCCGAGCCATTGAACCGGCTGTTCAGGTGCCACTTGCCGGAAAGGCAGGTCGCGTATCCGGCTTCCTTCAACCGCTGGGCGACCGTCACCTCCTGGCGCGGCAGGTGAACACCGGAGTCGGCCTTGATCCAGTCTCTCACCCCCACTCGGTTGGGATTGCAGCCCGTGAAGAGGGCGGCCCGCGAGGGAGAGCAAATGGGGGCGCCGGAATAAAACGAGGTCAGCCTGACCCCTTCACTCGCCATTTGATCAAGTCGGGGAGTCTTGATCCGAGGATGCCCCTGGCAGCCCAGGTCTCCATAACCCAGGTCGTCGGTCATCATGAAGACAACATTGGGCTTCGGCCCTTCCGCCACCGTTGCGACACTCGCCAGGGCCAAACTCATTGTGACTGAAAAGAGCATGAGACGTGTTCTCCTGGTGGGTTCGTTTTGCACGCGAGGAAACGTCGATTCTACTCAGTGGATGATTGAGTTCAAGAACTTGAAATGAAAAAATAGGATTAAGCAAAATTTATCTAAGAAATTGGATATGTTTGCGGCTGCGCTTCGGGTCTGTGCGTAAGTCGAACGTGTTTGGAGACATCTTTCTGGAAGGTGGTGAACTGATTATCATCGTGATCGTTTGGTGCTGACCTGGCGTGGCGCCTCTTGGGCATAAGTGAGGGAAGGTCCACGCGGGTCCTAGGTCGTGCCCTGGGCGTTCGTCGGGGCTTGCGTGGAGCATCACCTCAATGGCTGGGCGAATCGAGATCACGCGCGACCTTCGACTTGGGCTCCTTGCGCTCGAAGGGGGACTCATCGACTCTACCCAACTCGTCTCGGCCATCCGGGCCTGGGCTCGGTCGGGTGAGGATCGCTCGCTCTCGGCGATCCTGGTGAGTCGGAAGTACACGACGCTCGAGCGGCTCCAGGAGGTCGAAGCTGGGGCCGACGCGTCAACCGATAGCGAACCTCCCCAACCTGATTCCGCGAATGACGGAGTGATTCCCCAAGGCGCCGGCACGTCGAACGTGGAGATCGACGCGACCGTGGCTTATGTGCCAACGGGAGAATCCGAGAACCTCGCTTGGCAAGGTAAAAATGCTCATGTCGGTCGATTTCGGGTTCTCGAGGCACACGCTCGCGGGGGGTTGGGCGAGGTGTTTCTCGCGCTTGATACCGAACTGCGTCGGCGCGTGGCGTTGAAGGAGTTGAGGAAGGGGCGTGCTCGAGACCCCGACGCCCAGGCACGCTTCCTTGTCGAGGCCGAACTGACCGGTCGCCTGGAACATCCCGGCGTTGTCCCCGTCTACAGCCTCGGACGCCACTCCGATGGTCGGCCTTTTTACGCGATGCGCATGATCGAGGGGGAGACCCTGGGGGGAGCGATCGCCCGGCTGCACGCGTCGAGAACCGCCTTGCAAGAACGAGAACGCGAGCGGCTCTTTCGCCGGATCCTGCGAGGCATTATCGATGCTTGCAATACCGTGGCCTATGCTCATAGTCGAGGGATTATTCATCGCGACCTGAAACCCGACAACGTCATGCTGGGCCCTTTCGGCGAGACGCTTGTGGTGGATTGGGGCGTGGCCAAGGCACTTCATACCGAGCCGGGCGACCCACGAGATCAGTCTGACCCACGTGCAAGCGAGCAAGAAGACGCCTCCTACCTGGAAGGGTCGATGACCAGCCCAGGGGCCCTGATCGGGACGCCACGCTACATGAGCCCCGAACAAGCGGCGGGGGACCTCGAGCGGGTGGGGCCCGCGAGCGATATCTATGGGCTTGGGGCCATTCTTTATTGCTTGCTGGTGGGACATGCCCCCTTCCTCGAAAATGATCTGCCGACACTCCTGGATCGAGTGCGCCGAGGGATCTTTCCCACCCCTCGCCGTGCCAGACGCACGGTGGATGCCACGCTCGAAGCCATCTGCCTGAAGGCGATGGCCCTCGATCCCGAGGCGCGTCATACCTCCGCGCTCGACCTGGCTTCCGACCTGGAGGGCTGGCAGGCCGACGTGCGCTACCGAGGCGAGCAAGAACAGGCCCTCAGCCAGGTTCGCAGCTCGTTGACCCGACTCTGTCTTGAACGAGCGTACCAGGCCCTTGGGTCGGAGAACTCGAATGAAGGGATGCTTTGGCTCGCTCGCGCCCTGGAGAACGCTCCATCCGACCCTCCCGATCTGGAGCGGGTGGTTCGGATGAGCCTGGCGAGTTGGCATTTGGGGCCTCGGCTGATGGAACGCGCGTTCCGGCATCCCGGTTCGGTCCGGGCATTGGCGTGCTGTCCCGAAGGGCGTCGCCTGGCAACCGCTTCTACCGGTCCGACCACGGAGAATCTGGTTCATCTCTGGGATCTCTCGGCGGGTACCCTGCTCTGTCCTCCTCTCATCCATTCCGCCCAGGTCGCTTCCCTGGCCTTTCACCCGGGTGAGGGCCTCTTGTTGACTGCGGATACCCAGGGGCTCGTTCAGCGCTGGGATGCGGTGAGCGGTAAGGCCGAAGGGGAGGGTTGGCAGTACCAAGACGCTCCCGAAGCTCCTCTCCTGCTCCGGTTCAGTCCAGAGGGCTCTCGACTTGCGATCTTCGAGAGGGGACGGTTGACACTTTGTGAAGGACGATCGGGTCGTGATTCCAGGCTCATTGATGTGTTTACCTTTCGATCAAGGATTTCGGCGTTCCAGTTCGCACCCGACGGGCGTCTGCTGGCGCTTGGTTTTGAGGATGGAACCACGCGGATGCTGGATGGTCGGAGCGGCGAAGTCTTGCGCGAGGGGCCTTCACATGCGGAAACCGTGATCTATCTTGGCTTCGCAAGTGACGGCGGCAAGATCCTGTCAGTTTCGCGGAATGGCGAAGCGAAGACCTGGAGTTGTGAAGATTCTCGGCTTTTCTCGGATCAGGGGCTTTCCGGCACGGTGGTCGCGGTCGATCAGCGCGAGGAGGGGGACGCGTTCGCGACGGCGTTCTCAGGCGGCGGGGCTCGACTCTGGGACCTGAGGTCGGGCCAGCCCATCGGGGAGACGCTCACCCATCGCTTGAGCGTGAGCTGCCTGGCGTTTCAGCCGGGAGGGACGGTGCTTGCCACCGGGGGGCAAGATGGGACGGTCCGGCTCTGGTGCGCACTGACCGGCTTGTCGATTGGGCCGGTCCTGGCCCACGGGAGCGCCGTTCAGTCGCTCGTGTTTAGTCCCGACGGACGTCGGTTGGCGGTGGGAGGGACCGACGCGACGGTCCGTTGCTGGTCGATGCCCGAGGCGATTGAAGGAACGGCCGAGCGCGTGGGATGCTGGGTGAGCACGCTGACGGAGCTGGAGTTCGACCGAGGCGATGCGATTCGACGCATGGATGGGGTGACGAGTTGGGAATGCCGGCGCCGACTCTCCGAGCTGGGAGGCGATCCGCTCCGCTGAGAATGAGAGAAGGGAATTCGCACGCTCGATTTAGCTTCCCACAATGTGGTCAACCGAGCCGATTGACGCAGGCTGTTCCTTGGTGTGTGCGTTTCGATTTGGTCAAGGAATGGGGTGGAGATTGGGCGTGCGAGATTAGAGTTGGGACTGTACACTAGCAAGTCCCCTTTTTTCGTTGCGAGCATTGCGTTTACCGCAATGGTAGTGAACGAGGTCCAGCCTCGTTTTTTTTGTTTCCTTTGACTAGGTCCGTGCCTTCACGGTGGTGATGGCATCTCTCCCGGAGCTACACGTGTCTCTCACCGAAGAATTTGAGGCCATTTTTCAGGAAGTTGTCAAACGTAACCCGGGCGAGGATGAGTTTCATCAGGCCGTCCGCGAAGTGATGGAGGCGCTTGGGCCGGTCCTGGCCAAGCATCCGGAGTTCGCGGAGGCGAAGGTGTTCCAACGGTTGTGCGAGCCGGAACGCCAGCTCATCTTCCGCGTGCCCTGGCAGGACGATCGGGGAGAGGTTCAAGTTAATCGTGGTTTCCGAGTCCAGTTCAATAGTGCGCTTGGCCCTTATAAGGGGGGGATTCGCTTTCACCCCTCTGTCTATCTTGGGATCGTGAAATTCCTGGGCTTTGAGCAGATCTTCAAGAACTCTCTGACCGGCTTGCCCATCGGTGGTGCCAAGGGAGGGTCGGACTTCGACCCGAAGGGGAAGTCGGATGCCGAAGTCATGCGCTTCTGCCAGTCGTTCATGACAGAGCTCTGGCGGATTATCGGGGAGCATACCGACGTTCCAGCCGGAGATATCGGCGTTGGGGGGCGAGAGATCGGCTACCTGTTCGGCCAGTACAAACGACTGACCAACAAGTTTGAAGCGGGGGTCCTGACCGGCAAGGGGCTTGTCTACGGTGGTAGCCAGGTCCGCAGGGAAGCGACCGGATACGGCTGTGCCTACTTCGTGGCGGAGATGCTCGGCACGCGGAAAGAAAGTTACGACGGCAAGCGCGTGGTGATCTCCGGCTCGGGGAACGTCGCGATTTACGCCCATGAGAAGGTGACCGAGCTGGGCGGGCTGGTGGTCGCCATGAGCGATTCCGACGGAGTGATCGTCGACGAGGCGGGGATCGACCTCGACACGGTCAAGCAACTGAAGGAAGTCGAACGCGGTCGAATCAAGGATTACGTGACCGTGCGCAAGTCGGGCCGCTACCTCGACGATGGGAATATCTGGGCCGTCCCTTGCGACGTCGCCATGCCCTCGGCGACCCAGAACGAACTGACCGGCAAGGACGCCGCGCTCCTGATCAAGAACGGGGTGAAAGCGATCGGCGAAGGGGCCAACATGCCCTGCACGCCCGACGCCGTCCATGCTTTCATCAAGGCCGGTGTTTTGTTTGGACCAGGGAAAGCCGCCAACGCCGGAGGCGTCGCGACCTCGGCGCTCGAGATGCAGCAGAACGCGAGCCGAGAGGCCTGGTCTTTCGATGAGACCGACGCCAAGCTGCGCCAGATCATGCGATCGATCCATGAAACCTGCGCCGAGGCCGCCGACGAATTCGGCTTCCCCGAGAACCTGGTCCGAGGCGCGAACATCGCTGGCTTCCTGAAAGTGGCCCAGGCAACCATTGCCCAGGGGATCGTATGATCTTATCGGAATCGCTTATTCTTTAGAATAAGGATGCGATTTTCAACCGTCCGGTGACTGACAATCCAGGCCCATCGCCGATCTCAGCGATGGGCCTTTTGCCTGTGTTGATTCATTGAATAGTGAAGTTGTAAAGTGTTGCTTATGTCTTGCCGTGGTGTTTTTGGGAAGCAGGGGGATTGTTTTTCAAAAGACGCGAAACGTTTTTTTACTCTATCCCAACAATGACTTGTAAAATCGAGTGCTTGGATCAGGCAGGTCCGGGAGGATAATCGGCGCTCGACGAGCGAGCTTGCCGGGCCTGACAGGGTTTGCGTGGGAATGCTTTAATGCCGGTACCGCTATTTCTCGCCGTGAGTTGGACGTTGTTACTGCTCATTGGCTGCTTTATACCAGGGGAGCTCTTACCCTTTCAGGATGTGGCCTCAAGGCTTCAGGGCTTTTATTTTGACAAGGTCGTTCACATTGTCTTGTTTTTCGGCTTCGCCTATCTCTGGAGTCGAGCGTTACCCAAACGAGGATTTCTCCTCGGCATCGTTGTCGTGGGCTGCCTTTTCGCGGTCGGGACCGAGTTGATTCAGGGGGCGTTGATTAGTAGTCGAGGCGCGGATGTCATGGACACCGTGGCCGATCTGGTCGGGCTCGCCATTGGGTTGGCCTTGGCCCTCGCGTTGAGCTGGAAGGGGGAGTCGGTGCGAATGCCGGCATGAGCAAAGTAGGAGGGTTGACACGGACGCCAGGGGCATAACCGTAGGACTCGTTCCAAATACCTCTGAGACCGAGGTGAACCTTCAAGGGTGGGAAGGTGTCGGTCATTCCGCGTTGACTCACTGGCCAGGCAAAACTCTTGTGTGAGACCGATCGACTCCTAGTCGAGCACGAATTTCCTAATAATCGCCCAGGAAGATGATTCTCTCGGGTTGGAGAGGAGTGAATCGACCCATGAGGCCGCTCACCTTCACTTCCATTCCATCGCGTGGCAATCGGCAGCACTTCGTCACGGAAGACGAGGTGCGGGTGGTGCTCGAGCGTCTCCCGACCTATCTCTGGGAAAGCCTCGCGACCGTCCACTTCAACGATCGAGCCAACGGGTGTCATCGTTTAGGTTACGTCACGGGTGGGAAAGATGCGATTAGCCTCTGCGCTCTCCCACAACGGCTCAGCCTGACTCCCTTTCTAAGGGGTCGTCAAACGCCGAGACAGTTTGGAGCACTTCGCGGTTGCCAGTGGCCGCTGCTCGCCGTGCGTCGCTTCATGCTTTACAACGTGTTTCTCCATGAACTTGGTCATCTGCAAGTGGTCAAGGAGAAGGCGAAGTCCACGCGCAGGAAGTTTGCCGGAGAGAATCGCGCGGAGCAGTTCGCCGATCACTGGCGTCGAGAATTGTGGTCGCGGCCGTTTCCTCATCCTGATCCTGTTCATAACCCCCCTTCACCAGAGGAACTGAAGGCTCTGAACGACGGCTGGAGCAACGCGCACAGCGACTTTAAGCAAGGGCTCTTCGCCGAGAAGGCGAAACGGTACGAAGCGGCGGTCCTTCTCTACACGCGGGCTGTCGATCGATACTCACGCCATGCAATGGCCTTGGAACGGCTCGGTGTGTTGACCTACGCCGGTAAGGGGACGACTCAATCGACCTCCGCGGCAATCGAGCTTTTGGATGCCGCGATTGAACTGGACCCCACCTTGCTCGACGCCAACCTATTCCTCGGGTTCGCCCTTGCAAGGGAGGGCCGTGAGACCGAAGCGAGGCGCTATCTTGAGCAGGCGATTCGCCTCGACGTGTATCCACCTTCGGCCATGGCCGCTTACGCGGATGTGCTCGCGGATTGGGGGGATTTCGCGGACGCCGAGGCCTTGTTCCAAAAAGCCATCAAGCGAGATCCGGGGTGCGTCATTACGATCCGAGACTACGGGCGCAGCCTCATTCGGAATCACAATCCCAAGGCAGACAACAACATCGAACGAGCCATCAAGCTCTTCGAGCGGGCCGTTGCCGTCAATCCCCAAGATGCGGAATCCCATTATCGTCTCGGCGACCTCCTAGGCTGCCTCGATGACAAAACTGACCAGGCGATCGAACACCTAAAGAGAAGCTTGAAGCTAAACCCGGCGCACACTAAAGCCGCCGAGGCTCTCGCGGAGTTAGAAGAATCGCGGGGAGAGGTCGACCGAATATGAACGGGCGTAACTCGATAGTTATTTTAGAATATCTGTATTAGAAAATATATAGTAGAAGATGATTCTAGTTTCGTGGCGCGATTTAGGCTATCTATTCTCGGGCGGCAAAATGAGGATCGCGGCGATTTTCCGGACGAGCGAGGATTCCCTGTCGATACGAAAAACCGTGGGTAGGCTCTCGATATTTCCAGTCGGACCGTTGCAATGTGGAGCAGACGGTTACAACCAGAATCTCACCCATTCCCACTCGACGGGAACCGTGTCCTCCCGATGAGATTCTTCACGCAACTCGCGAAACCGATGGCTCTTCGCTTTGGAAGGGAGGACGAGGCTCCTGCCGAGTGGTGAATGCCGAGACCAAGCACACGAACAGGAATCGGACAAACCATACGCAGAGTTTGTTAAGATATTAAATGTCGTAATATGATATTATGGAAAATATCGTGTTCGTGCTCCCCTCATCGGCGGATCTAAATCGCATGCCCCTTTCCCGTTCGAGGGAGAGCAGCCAACAGGCAAGACGGCTTGGTAAGTTCGTACGGATCGGTTTTCCCGGATTGACCAACCTGTCCGGTGGGATTGAAGAAACGCTGACATTGAAATCGGGTTGTTGGAATCATGAGGTCAGAATTGGTGTTATGCTTCGCCTGCTCAGGCTTGAAAGTTCCCAACGGCCCCGTTCTTTGCGAACATTCTCAAGGGAATACTGACCAATGACCATCCGAGAAAGAGGTGTCAGTCGCTTACGTTCGCGGGTCGAGTCTTTGGAGAGTCGCCAACTGTTGAGCACGATCCCTTTCGCCACGGACGCGTCGGCTCAAACTGGCCAAGGTCATGTCGCCGTCGAGGTTGGTCCCCTTTCGGCGCCGCACACGCCAGGCGGAGCCAGCCAATCGGTTACGGCGGACCTCGAGAGTCCGTCCATGGCGTCGTTTATCGACCCGACCGCCGCGCTTCGCAATGCTCGGGCCATCACGATTGGAACTCAGGTTTACATCGGGCCGTTCGCGAATCTGACCGCGCGGGGCGGAGCGACGATCTCGATTGGTCGTTCGAGTAATGTCCAGGACAATGTCACGGTCCGAGCCGTCGGGCCTGATGGGAGCGTGGTGATCGGCGACCATGCGATCCTGGCTCATAATGCGAGTGTCATCGGGCCCGCGACGATCGGGGCGCCTGGGGGTTCAGCGGCGTTTGTCGGGTTCAATGCCGTCATTGATGGCGCGACCGTCCAACCTGGGGCGATGGTGAGCAGCCTCGCCAGGGTCGCGCCAGGGGTCGTGATCCCGACCGGGATGAAAGTGAAGCCGGGCATGTTCATCGGAACACAGGCCGAGGCAGAACAGGAGAGCCTGGGCAAGGTCGAACCGGTTACGAGCGGTGACATCCAATTCATGAACGACGTGGTTCATGTCAACGAGACCCTCGCCGCGGGTTACTCGGAGCAAGCGGTCGAATCCCCCAACTCCGTGCGAGGCGTCGGTCCCAACCCTCCTGCTCCACCGTTCAACCCGATTTCGCATACACCAACCCTTGCCGGTTCCCCGACCACCGCGCCGAACTTCCCCAACCGGATCATCGGCGACGTAAGGATGGCCAATCTCCCCCGACAACTTCACCGGGTCCTGGGCCGTGGCAACTCGATCCGCGCCGACGAGGCGAGTCCGTTCATCGTCGGGTCCATTGCTCGCATGTCCAACCGGGTGACCGTTCACGGCCTAGAGTATAGTGATTTGATTCTGGGAAATCGCAATGCCTACGGATTCCATAGCGTGATTCACGGGGGTTCGGATTCAGGACAGAATCCAAACGAGACGACGGTTGTCGGCAATCGCGTTCGGGTGGGCGCCTGGGCCGTCGTCTTCAGGTCAACGATCGGCGACCGAGTCCGGATCGGCCCCTATGCTTATGTCGACGGCTCCACGCTCGCCCCTGGCACCGTCGTTCCACGAGGTGCGATTATCGTCAATAACCAATTCCTGGGCAGGGTGCAGTGGGTTTGAAGGGGGCCTCGGTGAACCAGGTTCAACCTTGACTGACGAGGCTCTCTCCCGCAGGTGGCGAGTCTTTTTTCCTGGAACGTTCGCGCATTGGATCAGCCGGACTGGCGTGGGTGGGCATCCACTCAGCGTGAGCCAAGCAGATCGCCCGGATTTAGTTGCGGACTTCGAGATATCGAAGTCTCTTTCCCTGGGAGCGCGGGCGTCCCGCCCGCAATTGAATCGGCGAAGTGTGGGTAAGATGCTACGCCCTCTCGTAAGGATTTTTTCCCTGGGAGCGCGGGCGTCCCGCCCGCAATTGGATTGGGAAAGACGAAGTGTGGGTAAGATGCCCGCACTTCCAGAAGCGGCGATGTTCAGTCTGATTCCCCCACGGATCGAAGCGGGTTGCCCGCTGGTTCTGGGTGGTTCGTATGTGTTTGAAATGTCACTGTGGCTTTTTATGTCATAGTTGGTTGAATTGATAGTAGTCGTATTTAAGGATGGAGCATTGTATTTCGATGCCTTTACGATCGGCCGTCGTCGAGAGTTTCGGGTGGATCTGCTTGAAAGTCCGGGACTCGTTGTTCCGCGTTTCGATGACGATCCCAGGCTTTGAGAAAATCGGGATTCGCGACTTCTAACAACGCACGACAAAATGATTTGTAAGCACTCTTGGTGGTCGAGCCTGCGCGATCTATCACATGGTATTCTCCGTTTGAAACTCCCTCGATCAAGATCACGTCACCATCCGCGATACCACGAGATTCCTTCACTTCAACGGGCGACGTCCAGAATGGCGTCTTCGCGATGAGCCGGAGCAGAGATTCCCCTTGCTCCCTTTCAATCGGTACAATCTTGTTCATGGTGACTTTGCCAACCCCTTTTTTCAGACTCTCATCATGCTCTAAAACATGCAGAGAAAATTGATTTCGATTTTTCGTTAATCGTACACAGATCGGTTTCTCGGCAGTGGCCAACCATAGGAATCTGAACGAGACGGCGGCTCGATCTTTCCGTGATATGGTCCAAAGCGACGGTTCCTTGAAGGTCATCAAATGAGTGCTGAATTGATCTCTTACTAAATCGTCGAGAAATTGATCCTTGGGAAAGAAGATCGAATCAGGAAAATAAGGTTGTTCAGCTCGGGTTGAACCTGGAGCTAGGACCAGGATGCCGAGCAGGATTGATAAACAAACTTTTGTCATGTTCGTGTTTTAGGATCTCGGGAATTGACCGGATTTGAACGGAGCGAAACGTGTAATGCTCGTTATATTGGCCTGAGTGTGTGATAGGTCTCCTCCAACTGAGAGGCTCATGCCGTGGCAACTCGATAAGGCGAGTCTATCTACCGATTTTCATCAAGCAGATTATCCGCTTCAAGCATTTTTACTCTTGAGTGATCGTGCTGATCTCCTGGTCAATGTGGTTTGTGGTGACTCTGGGCAACGGGGTGACCAGCTTAGGCCTTGGAATCAATGAATGAATTGTTGTATAATAATCATAGAGTTTTGATATTTTAATATTTAAAGAAAATAAGTAAGTTAAATATATATTTGGCCTGCATGATGATTTAGGCCCACGTCGCCTTTCCTGGGAACGCGGGCATCCTACCGCTTTTCCATTGTCTTAGTTGCGGGCGGGACGCCCGCGCTCCCAGGGAGAAGAACGCCGCACTCGATCCTTTTCGGAAACGCGGGTAACTTGCCCATTCTTCGATTTCCAATGGCATATGGGATGACCGCGCTCCCAGGAAAAGAAAGGAAGACCGAGAATGCCGTCTGTTTTTGGGGATGGGTCGCTGGCGGCTTGAATCTGTTGGTTTGATGCCGGAGATTAGCGGTCAACTTTTCCTCTCTTGTCCGCTGGGCCGAGGATTAACCGCAATGCTCCGACTCGGAACGATCACTTACAACATCGCCAAGGATTGGGACCTGCCCACGCTGATCAAACGGCTGGAGACGCTCAAGTACGAAGGTGTGGAGCTTCGAACCACCCACGCCCACAAGGTGGAGGTGAACCTGAGCAAGGAGGAACGGGCGGAGGTGCGGAAGCGTTTCGCCGATTCTTCCGTCACGCTCGCGGGGCTCGGAAGCGCTTTCGAGTATCAGGCTGTCGATCCCGCGGTCGTGCGCAAGAATATCGAAGGGACCAAGGAGTACGTTCGGCTCGCGCACGACCTGGGTGCCCCCGGCGTCAAGGTTCGGCCTAATGGAATCCCCAAGGGGGCGGACCTGGACGAGACCCTTCGAAGGATCGGGGCCGCCTTGCATGAGGTCGGGGAGGATGCCCTGGGGTTTGGCGTGGAAATTCGAGTCGAGGTGCACGGGGCCGTGACGCAACTCTTGCCGAACATCGCCAAGATCCTGAAATACGCCGACCATCCCAACGTCTATGTCTGCTGGAACTCCAACCCCGCCGACGTGGTCGACGGATCGATCCGTCAGAACTTCGCGCTGGTGGCGCCCAAGATTCGGGAGGTTCACCTCCGCGACCTGTTCGACGAAGCCTACCCCTGGACCGAGCTCTTCTCGCTCCTGGCTCGCAACAAGTACGACGGATTCACGCTGGCGGAAATTCCGGAAAGCTCCGACCCCGAACGAGTCTTGCGGTACTTCCGCGCCCTCTGGCTGGCCTATCAACCCAAGACGAAGGCTTGATCCTGAAACAGCGGGGTCTCATCAAACGTCGCGAGCCTGGCGGCCATGTTTGCCGCCAGACTCGCTAGGAAACTGGAACCGTATCTTGGACCTGGGAATCGGCGAGTAAGTCTTTCGACGGAAAAGGGGAGGAGTCGAGAGACGTTTGTTGCCGGTCTCCTTCAGTTCCCCGTCAATGAAAGCTGACGTGAGGTGGGCGGGGTTGGATTGGCGTTGGAGGTCACGGAGATCAGGTGAACGCTTCCCGACCGCGTGGCGATGGCAATGAGTCCTCGTTCGTGGGAATACGCCAATCCCATCGGCCTGGCGAGGCCGAGGTTGAAGGATCCGGCTCGGAGCGGCAACTCTCCCAGAAGCCTGCGCGTGCCGGAGTCGAGTAAAGTAAGCATGTGCGAATGAGGTACGATGCAAGCGATGCAGGCACCTGGAAGGGAGAAGGCCTTGGGCCAGGGGATCAAAATCCCGTCGCGGCCAGGGGCGAGGGCGCTCAGGATCGCATCCTCCCCTGATACCGAGAGATGCGGGATGTCCTCTTTGCCAAACGGCTGACGGCCGAGCAAGCTAGGCTGCTCAGGATGGGTCAGGTCAACCGCCGCAACCTGGTCGCTGCCAAGCAAGGTGACGGCAACGTGTTTCCCCTGGCGCGAGAGGCTGAGTCGCGCGGGGTCATCTCCCGGTTGATTAAACTCGATCCGTCCGATCGCTTGTGCTGGGTTCGCGGCGTGCAGGTCTCTCACCTCGAGCGCGGGGGCGGGCCGGTCGGGATCGCCTTCGCCCCGACCCGAGGTCAAGATCAGGGCGAGTCGGCCATCTGGGGTGATCGCGAGGTCGTCAGGATACATGCCCGCCTCGACGCGAGCTCCTTTGCGGTTACCTTCGAGGTCGAAGGTCTCCCACCAACCCGGCTTGACGTGCCGTTCATCTCCCGGCGGGCGCTGGAGCACGTAAAGGAGGTTGCCGACCGCCTGAACCGCCACCGGCTTTCCCTCGAGCTCGATGTTGCTGGCGACCTCGAGCTTCATGTCTGGAGTGACCGAATAAATAATCACTTCATTATATCGAGGGCAGGTCACGGCGAGTCGCTTGCCGCCGTCGGCGTAGGCCACTCTCTCGGCGCGCTGGAGGCCCGTGCCGACCCGGTCCACTTCCACCAGGTGGAATGGGTTGAACCGTACTTCGCTCGTCCGATTCGCCTGGACCGAGAGCCAGTAGGCCGCCCCCGCGCCCATCAGCGCTAGCGCTGGGATCAGGAACCAGGCAATGCGCCCGGAGCGATCCTTCTTACGGAAGGAGACCCGAGGTTCGGTCCCTTGCCTGATTCTCGCGAGGTTCTTGCGGTGCCTGACGATGAGCAGAGCACAAAGTCCGATGGTCACGACACTCATGGCCAGATGCTCCTGACTCCACGGTTGCTTCACCCGGCCGAAATAGGCCGTGACGAAGACCAGGCCCCCAATGATGGACGAGAGTGAGACGAAACCTGTCGCCACGAGTGAGAGGATGAATCCGAGTGCCGCGGCCAGGCTCGCCACCCAGTCCAGGGCCAGGAGCGCACCCAGGCTGGTCGCCACTCCCTTCCCCCCTCGGAATTTCAGGTAGACCGGAAAGTTGTGCCCCATGATCGTGGCCAGTGCCACGAAAACGCCGAGCTCGGGAACCGCCTTGCCAGAGAGTTCCGCCACGAGCTTGGGCAGGAAGTAAGTCGGGAGGAACCCCTTGAGCAAGTCGAGGGTGAAGACGAAGAGGAAGAACCGAAACCCCAGCACCCGGCCGACATTGGTCGCGCCGATGTTTCCCGACCCCACGGTTCGGATGTCGATACCGCGGAACCAGCGAGCTGTGAGATAGCCGAACGGGATCGCCCCCAACAGGTAGGCGAGCGGAATCGCAAGGGTGGCCTGCATGTTCGGACTCACTGGTCGCGTCCCATCTTGAGCGTCAACTGCTTTTCGGAGCGGCCCAGAAACGAAGCGCGACGGGACTCGAAGATCTCGTTGGCCGTGGCGTAGTCGTCATGCCGACCGATGTCGAGCCAGTAACAATCCTGCCGGAAGCAATGGACCGGCGCCCCTTGCTTTCGCATCGTTTCAATCAGGTCGGGCATGGGCAATGGCTGGCCGGGGACCAGGTAATCCCAGGCGGAAGGGTCGAGAATATAAACACCCATGCTGACCTGGAACGAGTACTCCGGTTTTTCTCGATAGTCGGTCAGGCGATGAGGGGAGGAAGGGTCGTCGAACTCGAGCACGCCGAAGTCGATCTTGACCTCTCTGGGGTAGGAGGCGATCGTCACGCTCGAACGCTGTTCGAGATGAAACTCGTACATGGCCTCGAAGCTGAGCGTGGTGAGAATATCGCCGTTGATCACCAGGACCGGCTCACTCGGTTTGTCGACCAGGGTGAGACCTCCCGCGGTGCCGAGCGGGGTCACCTCACGTTTGTAAGTCAGCTCGGTTCCAAACTTCTTGCCGTCGCCGCAAAAGGCTTCGATCAACTCCGTTAGATATCCCGTGATGATGGTGATATCCCGGAAGCCGAACCGGCTAAGCTGGCGCAGGACAACCTCGATGATCGGCATCGGGTCGGCCTCGCCCAGCGGCATCAAGGGCTTCGGAAAGACGTGCGTGAAGGGGCGAAGCCGGGTTCCCTTACCACCAGCGAGGATGACGGCCTGCATTTTATTTGGCTCCTCGTCCTTTGAAGATGGATCTGTCGAGAGGGGACGGAGGCAGAGAAGGTCCGACCGATTCCCGCGAGTCCGTCTTTGAGGATTGAGAAAATGTTCCGAGTCCGTGATTCAGGTCGAGTTGGTTCGAGACCGTCGGCACTATCGAGCTAATTTTTTCGCCTGGCCCGAACGGGGTGTGTGCGGCGTTTTACGATGCCTGGTGCCAGCGACGTCGAGGAAGACCTGGATCAGCCGCGCCACGTGGCGGTCGAAGGTCTGTTCCTGGCCGAGCTCTCGGGCATGCCGCGACATGACGAGCCGGGCGTCGTCGTCGGTCATGCGTTCGAGCGCATCGACCAGCTCGCCGATCGCGTCGGGCTCGGTGAGCAGGTAACCTTCGCGACCATCGGTCATGACCTCCCCCGCCCCGTTGCACGAGGTCGTGATCACGGGAAGCCCGCACGCGAGCGCTTCGAAGACGACCAGGGAGCAAGGGTCGTAGTAGGTGGGGAGGACGAAGAAGTCGCTCGCCCAGAAGCAAGGAGGAATCTCGGGCGCGAACCCGAGCCAGTGGATGGTCTGGCCCAGGCCGAGCCGATTGGCGAATCGGCGGTAAGCCCGGACTTTCCCTCCACCGCAGACGATCAGGTGGATCGGGCGGCCGCCGGGGTTCTGCTCGACGCGGCGGGCGAGCGCCTTCAAGAGCGGCCTGAGCCCCTTGAGCGCGAAGTTATGCCCCACGAACAGGCCGACCAGGTCGCCTGGTTTGATCCCGAGTTGGTTTCGAAACGCACAGCGGACCGCCTCGGGGTGGCTGACGTGGAGTCGGCTGGCATCAATCGCATTGGGAATCACATGAATGCGCGAACGCGTGAGGTTGTGATAGTCCTGGAGGTGGGACTTGACCATGTGGCTGACAGCGATGACGCGCGCCTGCCGATGCGGGTCGTATTGCTTCTTCTCGATCGCTTCGTAGGTCCAGAACTTGGGGTTGATCATCTTGCCGAGGCGATAGAGCGACCGGCGGAGACCCGCGGGGAAGCGCTTCGAGTTCGCTTCGAGGCTTCCTCGATGCACCCCCCCTTGAGGGATGATGACGTCGTGATGCCAGGTATTGATCAGCCCGATCGTGCAGTCATACGATTCCTGGTCGAGCGCGAGCTCGGAGTTCCTGGCGAAACTGCGTAGGCGCGCCGAGCGAGTTCGGCCGGTCACCTCGACCGGGACGCACCGAACTTCCGCGGGCAGGGCCCCTTCGCGCCAGGTCTCGGCATAGAGATCGACGGAGTGCCCGAGCTGGACGAGGTGCTGGCAGAGGTCGACGACGTAGGTCTCGGCTCCGCCTCGCGTCGGATCGACCCTTTGATAGTTCAGGGCCAAACGCATGGACTGGTCCTCCCAAAGCTCTGAGCGGGGTATCGATGGAACAAAGGGGCGATCAAGGTCAGGAATTGTTGTGATCGAAATACCGTTGCGCTTTCATCTCAACCATCTTCGCCTGCCATTTAGGCTTACGCAGCTTGACCTGGCGCTGATATTGAACCCAGAATCTCGAGATATCTCGCGGTGTAATGCCCGGGACGCCTCGCGTGGAGAAGAGCAACTGTCCCAAGTCTTTCCAACGCCAGCGGTCCGGAAACCAGGCGTGCTCCTGTGTGCGATGAAGGTCGATCAGGACCGGTCGGGTTGGCCAAGGCCCTCGTCGATCGGGGACGTGATCAGCCTCCGCGGGATCAATGAAAAAATGGCAGAGATAAAGATCCTTGTGGAAGACCCGAGCCTGGTGCAAGGTGGCGACCATCTGGGCCATCTGGTCGATCAGGCTGCGTTTCCAGGCGCGGAAGGTCTCCTGGGGGACGGTTTCGGTAATCGTTGGCAGGGCTTCGTTCAGGGCGAGCCGTCCTTCCAACTCGGTCACCATCAGAAAGCTGCTCAATGCGCCCCAAGGGCCGATGCGTTCGCCCACGGCGACCACTTCCGGCACGTCGATGCCAAGCTCGCGGACCCGCTGAATATGGCTCCACTCAGCCGAGGCGGGGGTGTGGGCCCTTCCTGGCGCAAGCAGGGCGCCCAGTCCCGAGGTCCAGCTCAGCCGGTAATGCCGTTTCAGGTAAACCGAGAGGCGGCCGGCCGGAGCATGGAAGATGACTCGGGCCGTCGATCGGCCTTGCTTGGCGTGTAGGCGATCCTGGCTCTCAATCGACATGACCCGCGACTCGAGGTCGGCGGGAAGGACCTCGCGACGGTCCTCGGCCAACCAGGTCCAGTGCACGCCACGGACCAGCCGGCGCCAGAGTGTGCCGTAGGTTCTTATCGCCATTGCCCGATGTCCTCCCAGGATTCCGGGCGTTCGTATCGGTAGATGCGTATACCCTCCCCCTTCCCCGGCCGGTCCTTGCGTTCCGGAAATTCGGCTTCAAGCGTCGAGGAGTACGCAAGCCAGGTGCGTAACGTCTTGGCCCGCGGGCTCTGCGATTGCAGCTCACCGGTCCCGACCACGACGTATCTCAGGCTCGAGTCGCTCAGGGCCTGGCGAACATGCCAGTAGTCGTAGCTCGGTTGCCTCGAGACAAAGGCGGCCCAACCTCGGGTGTCGAGTACCGCTTCGCCCTCTTTGGCATGCTCGGCGATCCAACGCCCCGCGGCCCAATGCCCCCAACGGCTCGGGTGCGACGGCTTTGACTGGAGACCCACCCCAAGGATGATCAGGCCCAGCAGCCCCGCAATGGCGGCTCGACGAGTTGTGCTTGGAGCCCAGCCCAGTTTGATCGCGATTCCCCGCGCGCAGATAAACGTGCCGGCCGCGGCCCACGGAAGGGTCGCCAGGACAAGCGTGAGTGTGTGGCGGTCGGAGAGGTATCCCATTCGCGACGCATGCCGGGCGAGAACCAGGCTGAACAGGGCCAGGTAGACGGCGATGATCCGGCCCGTCGTGGTGGAGGTGTGCTCCTCCAGATTCTCGGCCTCGCGCTCGACTCGGTAGACGGACTGGATGTGGCGGGCTCTGACCATGCCCCAAATCGCGAGAATCGCGAAGCCACCTCCGAGGCACTCCGCCCACTGGAGGCCGAGGCGGGCGATCACTTCTCGGATCGAGCTGACTTCGGGCTCGTCCGACTCCTCCTTCGGTGAGAAATCCCAATGCCCGGTGTTCAAGCCGGTTGGGAGGAGCTTCGTATGTTTTTTGGGAGGGTGTGCCTGGATGTTGATTCCGAGGGCGTGGCGCAACGCGAGTTTCTCCGAAACCTCCCCCTTGGCTAGCGCGTAGGTCCCAATCATGACCAACACCGCGAGGCTGAGACCGGCGAGCCGCCCCCATTTCTGGCGTGCCGGGATGGCCTCGTGACCTTGTTGGACGAGCCATGCCAAGGCCACCGCCATCGGGCTGATCAGGACCTCGGGCCTTGCCATGTAACCAAGGCCCGCGACCAGGCCACAGCCGACCGGGGCCTTCCACCCTGTGCGGCCTCGAAGCGCGATCGACCCCAGCCAGAGCGAGGTCAGCGAGGCGCAGAGGCCGAGGCTGTCGCTGAGGGTGTCGTGCCCCACCGCGGCGGGGAACGGGAGGAGGATGAAGATGAGCACGGCGAGCAGAGCGATGCGCCGCGTGAAGAGGTTGTGGGTGAGCCCGAAGAGTGGGATCAAGAGAGCGAGCGAGGCGAGTGCCGCCACGCCTTGAGCGGCGATGCGCCAGGCATCGGGACCATGCCCCACGGCATGCGCGACGACGGGCTCGGCCAGGGCGATCAACGCGGGGTAGAGCGGATGTTGGTCTGAAGCCCGAATGACGTCGATCGCGGGACGTTGCTGGAAGTCGCGAGCGACCCGGATGAACTTGAGCCCGTCTTGCGCTGGGAGCTGCGTCCGGGCGATGCCAACGGCATGAAGCGCCGCCGCGAGCAAGACCAGCGCGAGCATACCTCGACGCATCATCGAGCCGGTTCCTCCCTGAACCCGTGCGAGATTCTGAACATACGAACGATCGATCGAAAGGCACCATTCCCTGGGCCGCGCCGAATCATACGAGGGGGTGTTCAACCGGTCAATGGCAACCGAGCTCGGCGCTGGGCCTCGTGCCAGAGGTCTTCCAGCGATTGTTCCCAGGAGATTTTGGGTGTCCAGCCGGTGTGGGCGACGATCCGCCGGATGTCGGCCCGCGAGTCGTCCGGCCCCGCCTGGGCGGCTCGGACTGGATCCGTTTGAATTGTCACGCGGTCGCCTCCCGGTTGCCCGCGCAGAAACGCGAGCCCCTCTCCAACGCGGTGGGATTCGCCGGTCCCCACGTGATAGACGTTCCCGGGCTTGCCCCGATGCGCGAGGGCCACCAGGGCGCGGGCGACGTCACGCACGTCGATAAAGTCGCGGCGCGACTCCAACGAGCCGACATGGAGGGTCTGAACGTTCGGGTCGCAAAGGTGAGCGGCGAAACGACCCAGGGCCTGGGATTCGGGGAGACCGGGGCCGATCGGGTTGAAGATCCGGGCCACGACCACCTCGGCGGGCTCTCTGGCGGCAAGCCCCGCGCACGTGGCGAGCCACTTGCTCATTCCGTAAGGACCGGCGGGGCGGCATGGGTAAGCTTCCGACACGGGGAGGTCGGCCTCCGCGACGGGGCCGAGCTCGGCCGCGGAACCGGCCAGGACCAGGCGAACGGGTTGTCTCCACTCCCTGATCGCGTCCAGCAGGTGCGCCGTGACCAGGGTGTTGGCATGGTACAACTCTTCCGCCGAGGCGGGGGGCGTTCGCCCAGCGAGGTGGAGGATGATCGAGGGTTGACTTGCCTGGAGCACGCTCCGAATTTCCTCGGGCCGGGTCAGGTCCGCTTGTAGGAATGGGATGCCGGACGTTTCCGAGGGTCGGCTTCGGCCCGCGTTGATGATACGCGCGGGGGCCGACTCTTCCTCGGTCGAGGCCAACAGGTCGAGCACGGGGCGACCAAGAAATCCCGAAGCTCCCGTGACCAGATATGTTGGGAGGGGGCCAGACATGATCGAGAAGCCAACCCAAGTAAGAAAGAGGAAGGGCCGTCAACGGTCGGTGTCGGCTCTGCTTTCAACCCACGCCGGAGGCAACCTTCCGGCGTGGAGGAGCGAGCGGAGCAGTCGTTTTAGACGAGGAAACGTTGGGCGGCGCTGAAGACCCGGTCGGGGGTTAACTCCTTCATGCAGCGGTGGTGACCCAAAGGGCAGGTCGGCCGCTGGCAAGGGCCGCACGGGACCGGGTGGAACAGGTGGGCCGCGTGTGGGTGATAGGTACGGGTCCAGGCAATGTGCGTTGGCCCGAACAGGGTGAGCACCGGGGTGTTGAACGCCGCCGCGAAGTGCCGAGGCCCCGAGTCGGTGGTGATCAACAACGACGCCCGCCGCACGCAGGCCTTGCTCAGGCCGATGCTGAGGGGTTCGTCGGCCAGGCTGACCACCTTGGGATGGGCCGCCTGTTTCGCGATCTCACGCGCGGCGTCTCGTTCGCTCGGTCCGCAGATGGCCAGGACTGATACGTTTGACTCTTCGGCGAGCCGGCGAGCCAGGGTTGCGAAATAGTCGGTCGGCCAGCTCTTGGCGGGTCCGTAGGCCCCTCCGGTATTCAGGCAGACCACGTTTTTGGCCGGGTCCAGGCCGAGCCGGGACCAGGCCTCACTTGCGCGGGCCTCATCTTCCGCGGTGGTGAACAACTCGGTTTTCAGTGAGCCGACCCGCCCGTTCAAGCGCCGGACGAGCTCGAGGTACGACTCCACGATCGGCGTGGGGACCCGTTTACCCTTGGCGTCGCGAGGGGCGTCGAGTCGGTCGGTCAGCAGGATCGCCCGACCGCTCCGACCGTAACCGATGCGCCTGGAGGCCCCCGAGAGCCATGCGACGATGGCCGACCGGAATGAGTTGGGGAGTAACACCGCCAGGTCGGGTCTCCGCTGCCTGAGCGTTTGGACGACCTGCCTGGTTCTGACCGCCGGGTTCTTCGAACGGGGGTCGAAGTGAATCAACTCGTCGAACCAAGGGGCCCCGTCGAGCGTGGGAGCCACATGGGGTTTGATCACGCCGATCAAGGAGGCGTCGGGATAGTTTTCTCTCAGCGCGCGGATGGCCGGAGTGGCCATCACGGTGTCGCCGATGAGGTTGGGGCAGAAGATGGCGATCTTCATTTCATGTCGGACCGCCCGAGCGGTGAAGGCTTCAAGCGGCAGGCCACGGCCGCGTGAAGGAGAGGGATCATCAGCTCGTGATGGCCGGTTAAGGCGATCCCCTCGGCCCCTGGCCGTTGAAGCACGTTCAGGAGCCCTCGATATTGTTGGTTGAAGTCGAGGTTGGCCGCGGTCATGTTGTCGAGCGAACGGCCCAGGTTGCGAACGATCGAGACCGCCTTGAGGAAGACCTCGGGCATGACGACCGCGCTCCCCAGGTTCAGCCAAACTCCCCCTTCGAGGCTCGCAACCACCTCGCAGAAGGTCCGGAAGTCGTCGAGAGTGGCCTTGCCGAGAGCCCCGCCGTCGAGCTGGGGGGTCATGTGAACGATGTCGGTGCCAACGGCCACATGGACGGTCAGCGGGATCCCTTTCCTTCTCGCCGCGACCAGCAGGCTGCTGTCGAGCCCTGGTCCCCCCTGCTCCACGATGACGTCGGCCAGGGCGTAACCCAATCCCAGCCCGTTCGAGGCGGCGCGGGCCGCGGCTCGGGCATAAAGGTCGGACGTCTCGTGCGCGAAACCGAAGGTTCCCGCCATGAGCCGAGGCCCAACGTCCTCGCTCGTCTTCCCCGCGATCGCCAACTCGAGGTCATGGATCGCCGCGGCCCCATTCATGGCGACGCTGTCGAGCACGCCTCGTTCAATCCAGTCGATCAGGTAAGGCGCGCAGCCCGTCTTGATGACGTGTCCGCCCAGCGCGGCGGCCACATGCTTACCGTTTTCCTTGGTTCGAACGATCGCGTTTCGAAGGGATCTCAGACCCTTGGCCGCGAGCTGATTGGGAAGCGACTCGATCCAGGCGTCGATGGTCACGTTCCGATCGCAAGGCTTCCCCAGGTCGGTGAGGTGGACCTTGCTTGGGCGGCTGTCCAGCGGCTCGAACACGAGCTTGTCCAGATCCAGGGAATCGAGGGCATCGCGGTCCAAGTTTCGCAGTCCTCCTCCTAAAGGCGGAACTTCACTTTGCTTCATGCTGAGGGAGTTATTATCGACCGTCGACGTGCTCAGGCTGGAACTCACCGAAACTGAGAAAATCCGAACTTCCTGGCGAGTCAGTCGAGTGAGTTAGAGCGAATCACCGTTGCGCGACGTCCAGCTTCGTAGAGTGGGCACCGCCCACCGGCAGAAATTCAGGGCCGCGGCTTCCAATCACTCCCTTGGTTTCTGGGCAATGTCGCTGTTCTCCTGGCATCGGCCTAGGTGTGGTGGGCAATGCCCACCCTACGAATCGATGCAACAGGGTGTAAAACAACTGTGAACCGCTCTAGTGCGTGAGCCCTTCCTGGGAAATCAGGCGTTCCAGTGCCTCTTCAAGCCGCGGTTGGCCGGAAGTGATCTCCACGACGATCCGCAACGCTCGGAGCGGCACGGCTCCCAGGTTCGAGGCGCGAAGCTTGACCAAATCCTTTTGGGTGGTCAAGACCAGATCGGCTTGAAGGTCGCGAGCCCAACGAGTTAGCTCGGCCACGTCGTCGGCCGTGTAAGCATGGTGATCGGGATAAGGCCGAAGCGCGAGGAGTCGACCGACCAGCGGTTCGACCGTTTTGCGGAAGCCTTCAGGGTTGCCGATCCCGCAGAACGCGGCGACGGATAGGTCTCGGATCGAGTCGATTGGCGGTCCCTGCTCCCCTTCGTTCCCCGTTTCGATCAGGTCGAAGGGGGCTTGCCTCGCTTCGATCCATCGATCGGCCGGAGCGCCTCGGCGTGTGGCTTCCTCGCGAATTGCCTTCCGCTCGGCCTCGGAGATCAGGTCGGCCCGCGAGAGGACCACCAGGTCCGCCCGGCTCAACGCGCTGAGGGGTTCGCGGAGCAGGCCTCGAGGGAAGAGCCTTCGCTGCCCAAATGGGTCGAGTGCATCGAGCAAGACGATGTCGAGGTCGCGGGCGAGTCGGCGGTGCTGGAACCCATCGTCGAGCAGGAGGAGGTCGGCCTCGAGCTCCTCGACGGCGATCCGCGCGAGCTCCACGCGGTTCTTATCTTGCAGGTGAGGGACGTCGGGAAGATTTTCCTCGAGGACCCTTCCTTCGTCGTTGACCCCTTCGTCCTGGCCGTATCCGCGGCTCAGGATGACCACGCGCAGGCCTCGTGCGCGGAACCAGCGCGCGATCCACTCGACCATGGGGGTCTTGCCGGTGCCGCCGAGGGTCAGGTTCCCGACCGAGACGACGGGGACCGCCGCTCGTTGGATCAGAGCGCCTTGCTTGTCGCGATTAAACCGGGCGTTGCGCAAGGCGACGGCGGCCCGGTAACCGAGGGCCGCCGTGCTAAGTCCGACGCGGGCCAGATGAGCCGCGATGGTGCGTGATTCGCCACGCACCACGCGGAGATAGCTGGCCTCGCTAAACCAGCCCTGGGAGTTGCTCACGCTCCCATGGCGCGAATGATCGCCTTCGCCATCTCGAGGGTGCCGACGGCGGTGGGGTCGTCTCGGTGTGGCTTCATGTCGTAGGTGACATCCTTGCCTTCCTTGATGACCTGGGCCACGGCCCCTTCAAGGCGCTTGGCCGCTTCGTTTTCTCCGAGGTGCTCGAGCATTAGCACGCCCGAAAGAATCAGCGCGGTTGGGTTCAGCTTCCACTGACCCTTGTACTTGGGCGCGGAGCCGTGAGTGGCCTCGAAGACGGCCCCCCCTTCACCGACGTTCGCGCCTGGGGCCACGCCCAGTCCACCGACCAGACCGGCGCCGAGGTCCGAGATGATGTCGCCATACAGGTTAGGCAGCACCAGCACGTCGTACAGTTCGGGCTTTTGCACGAGCTGCATGCACATGTTATCAACAATACGGTCTTCGAACTCGATGTCGGTGTACTGCTTGGCCACCTCGCGGCTGACCTCGAGGAAGAGGCCGTCGGAATACTTGAGGATGTTGGCCTTGTGAACGGCGGTCACCTTCTTGCGCTTGTGCTTGCGGGCGTACTCGAAGGCATACTTGACGATGCGCTCGGTGCCGGTGACGGAGATGGGCTTGATCGAGATGCCCGAGTCGGGCCGAATGGTCTTGCCGTTCAGCCGTTTGATGTCGGCGATGAGCTCGGCCGTTTCCGGCTTTCCTTTCTCGAACTCGCAGCCGAGATAGAGGTCTTCGGTGTTCTCGCGAACGATGACAATGTCAACCTTGGTGTTGGAGAAGAAGGTCCGAACCCCTTCATACTGCTTGCAAGGTCGAACGCAGGCATAGAGGTCCAGCGCCTGCCGAAGGTAAACGTTGACGCTACGGAAGCCCGTGCCGACCGGAGTCGTGATGGGGGCTTTGAGCGCAACCTTGGTGCGTCGGCACGATTCGATCACGCTGTCCGGCACGGGGGTGCCGGCCTTCTCCATGATGTCGACACCAGCCTCTTGCACGTCCCAGTTGATTTGGACACCAGTCGCTTCGATGCACATCCGCGTGGCTTCCGCCAGCTCCGGGCCGACTCCATCACCGGGAATCAGGGTCACATCATAGGCCATCGCAGATCTCTCTCCCGCAGTGCGTTCGAAGGGTCCTGGCCGCGAACGGTGATTCACGCTTGATTGGGCGTTGCGAATCACCTTCCGCGTCGGGTAAGGTAGACTCTAATCCGAAGCGACCAACGTAACCACACCCTGAAGCGTCGTCAAGCCGCCAACCGGCTGGGGAATTCCTCCTCGGCCTCGGTGTCGGAGTCTTCACCTTATGATTTGCCCCCCTCATACCCCCGCTAAACTCGTGCAGGACTGGGTTGCTCGTCACCAGGATCCCGCCAGCTTCGCGCTGCACATGGTTGGAATTCCCCTCACAATCCTCGGAATCCTGATGATTCCGATCTATCTCTACCTCTTTTCCCTTCCCGTCTTCCTCTTCTCCGCTGTTCTTTTCTTCGGCGGATACATGATCCAGTTTCTGGGACATGCCTGGGATGGCACCGACCCTGGTGAGATCATGCTCGTCAAACGCAAGCTAGGCTGGACCTATAACGAGGTCAGTCCCGCATGTGAATCAGGTCAAAGCGCGGTTTAAAGGCCCGGCAGACCTCCTCACGCGTGGCTAAGTCGGCTCGACCTGATTCGTTTGTCTCAACTCGCTTCAGGAATTCCTCGCTCTACCCAGTCCTATTGGATTGGGTGGATTTTGAGGTTTTTGTGCTTTGGCTCGGGCGGGTATTGGCTTCAAAGCCGTAGGTTGCTCTAGGACGAAACAGGCAAAACCCGTAAAATCCTCCAGGTCGCTTCAAGTTGCACTTCTAGTACAACCGATCTAGGAAGTCAGGTCGATCAGACGAAGCCCGAAATGGCCTTCATGGCGATTTCGCGGACTCACTCATTCTGGGATCGGCTTGGCTTCAAAGCTTGCAGTCACATCCCTCAGATGGATCGACGGTTTGGCCATCACGAGGTGTCGTGGACCGAGGTGGTACGGACGTATGGATGCGACCGACCGCCAGCCGCGGTGTGAGGGATCAGCGAACGAAGGGTTCCGTCGCGGGAACTTTCACCCTCAATCACCCGGGACCACTCGTCACATGGCGATCTTAGTCAAGGACGGCCTGGCCATGCGATTGACGCAAATCAAGAAACGGCTCGCTCAAACAGCATTCGTGGCGGTGGCCTGGGCTGCCTCCACTGGCTGTCAGCGGCTACCTTACATTGACCAATCGAAGGCCGTGCCTCACGAGAGTCTGGGGACGATCAAGGACGAGGACCGGGAAGTGACCCAGGCCCAGTTCCTCAGCAGCTCGATGGCACTCCCGATGCCCAAGTTGCAGAAGCCTCGTACCCCGGACGAGCCCGAGGCGCAGGAGATCTGGAACCTCACGCTTCCCGAGGCCATTCGCATCGGGCTCGATAACTCCGAGGTGGTCCGAGTCATCTCCCTGGGTGCCCAGGGGATTCCCGTCGGCGGCTTCGAGCCAACGCCTTTGAACAACGGGGCGGGATCGGGTATCGCAAGCGCGCTGGGGGCGAGCCCCCTTCAAACCGTTTACGATCCCGCGATCCAGGAAACCCAGATCGCTCAAGCACTCTCCACCTTCGATACCAGCTTTACCACCAGCCTGTTGTGGGGCCATAGCGTTGCCCCCTTCAACAACGCCATTTCCGCCGGTACCGTGCTCGCCGGACCGCGGTATCCCATCGTCTTCGACCAGGACACCGCGCAGTTTCAGGCGGGCGTCCAGAAGCGAATCGCCACCGGCGGTTTGCTCGGCGTGACGCACAACATCAGCTATCTCTATTCCAATAGCCCGACGAACGCGACTCCCTCGGCCTACACCACCAACCTTCAGCTCAGCATCACCCAGCCGTTGCTCGGTAGTGCGCCCATGCCCGGTGGCCAGCCCGGCCCCGCGGTTGGTCTCGAGGCGAACCGCGCTCCGATCGTGATCGCCCGGCTGAGTGCCGACGCCGCGGTCTGGCGGTTCAAGGCGGAAGTCATGGCCTCGGTTCGATCCATTGAGCAGCAGTACTGGAGCCTGGCTCAGCAGTACGTGCAGCTTTGGAGTAGCGAGCGTGCCGTGGAGCTTGCCGAAGAGATCAAGAAGCGTGAAGAGTCTGAGTTGGAGGTCGGTCGAGGAACCGTCGCCGACGTCGCCGAGGCCACGCAACGACTCGAGCAATTCCGGCTCGATCTCGTGACCAAGACCTCCGACGTGATCACCACGGAACGGCAGCTTCGCAATATCCTCGGTCTGCCGCCAGCCGACAGCCGCCGCATCGTTCCCGTGACCGCTCCGAGCGAAGCCCGGCTCCAGCCCGACTGGGAGTCGAGTATTGCTCAGATGCTCACGTTCCAACCTGATATCGTGACCCAGCAGTTGGTGGTTCGCGTCGCGGAGCTCCAGCTCCTGGTGACCCGGAACCAGCTTCTCCCCGTCCTGAACTTTAACGCTCTGTACCAGTTCAATGGTCTTGGTAAAGACCTCGACGCGGCCGAGGCGGTGATGACGGGCCGAACGATTCAGGCCATCGACCCGTTGGTCTCTCAACAGCAGAGGCAGGCGGGCCTGGGGAATCCCCCCGGCAATTACAACAGCTTCCAGTCGTGGCAGATCGGTTTCACCTTCCAGACACCGCTTGGAAATCGAGCTCCCCTGGCGAACACGAGGCAGGCTCAGTACCTGTTGCTCAAGCAGCGTGCTTACCTTCAGCAGATCGTTCACCAGACGACGCACTCGCTCCACCGCTTCTTCCTCGAAGTCGACTCGAACTACAAGCAGTTCAAGACCGCGTCGCGCCTGAGAGCGGCCGCGGCCCAACGACTCGAGGCCCAGAGAGCGTTCTATGAGGAGGGTCGAATCACGATCGACCGCTACCTTGACGCGGTGAGCCAGTACGCCAGCGCGGTGGCCCTGGAGGCTCAGTACAAGACGAGCTACAACATCGCGATCGTGGCGTTGGAAGAGGCCAAGGGGACGCTCCTTGCCTACGACAACATCGCGGTGGCGGAAGGCCCCTACCCGCGGAAGGCGTACATCCAGGCTCGCGACCAGAGGGCGGCACACGGTCAGTTCTCGATTCCGCACGATGGGGACTATCACCCACGGCCCGTCACGGGAACGTCGAACCCCGACCCGGTTCAGCCCATGGCTCCGCTCGGGACTCAGCCCGACTCGACTCGCCCGCCGCTGCCTGCTCCGCTCGGGCCGATCGGTCCCCCTTCGACCCCGCTTCCTCCGGAGCTTCCGGCTGGTGAGCCTCCTATCCTCTCGCGGAACGGTTCAACACCGAGCCGGCCGTCGATGGCCAACTCCGCTCCGCTCGAGCCACGGGTGATTCCCGCTTCGGCGACGGCGACCTCCTCGGCTCTCCCATCGATGTCGGCACTTCCAGCCGATTCCGATGGAAGCGAGCTCCCTCCCTTACCCGTCCCGATCAGCTTGCCCCCGCTTCCCGCTCAGTGAGCTGCGGGGGGAAGTCCTGATCGACCCTGGTCTGGTTTGAGACTGAGG
>Ga0182745_1000287_pt1 | contig 61142 bp, 57 predicted proteins | sample eDN3rd30CKraftBY_FD_128523 | JGI IMG/M metagenome (GOLD analysis project Ga0182745, IMG submission 128523) | Enriched backyard soil microbial communities from Emeryville, California, USA - eDNA 3rd pass 30_C Kraft BY (version 2) (version 2) | ecosystem: Environmental > Terrestrial > Soil >... | reverse complement strand
GGAGGGGTCCTGCGCGGCCGCAAGGTCAGCGGGGCTGGCGACTTCCCGCCACATCGACGGCTTCTCGTTGAAGTCGACCTCCGCCGTCTCCACCGTGCCAGCGACGCGGCCGGGGGCGGCCTGGAAGCCCCAGTACAGGTTGGTGTGGGCGATGACCTGGTGCGGGGGCGGGGCGCCCCACTCGGTCAGGTCCTCGGTGGTGTGGGCGTCGCTGACGAGGAGGGTGTCGTAGCCACGGACGAACGCACCGTGGAGCGTCGAGCGGACGCACGCATCGGTCTGGGCGCCGGCGACGACGAGCCGACCGACACCCAGCTCCTCGAGCGTGGCCGCGAGCGTGGTGTCTTCGAACGCGTCGCCGTAGCGCTTGCGGACCAGCGGGTCGGCACCGCCCGGAGCGACCTCGGGCACGATGCGCCACTCCTCGCTGTCGATCGTCATCTGCTCGTCTGAGTGCTGCACCCAGACCACGGGTACGGCGTCCTGGCGGGCCTGGTCGACGAGTCGGCTGATGCGGGCCACGACCCGTCGCCGGTCGTGCGTCCCAGCCAGCACGCCGTTCTGCAGGTCGACGATCAACAGCGCGGTGTTCGGCCGGTTCTCGAGCGTGGTCATGTGGTCCTCCTGGTGCCCGCGGCGCGCTCTGCGGCCCCACGCTACGCAGCGGCGGGGGCTGCGGCACGGGGTCGCACCGGTCACCGCTGCGGTGCGGGCGGTTGTCGGGGGCGGCACCGGCCGCGAAGCTCTCGGCCATGGCCCCACCCACGTTCGTGTCGTGTTCTCGCACCTATCCGGTTCCGGCGGACCAGGCGTTCGAGCACACGATCACGTGGCCGCTCGAAGAGCTGTTCCCCCGACGCTTCGGGCCGATCCCACCGATCACGGGCACGGATCACGATGGCGAGTGGGGCACGGTGGGACAGGTGCGCACGATCCACCTGAGCGACGGCGGATCGATGCAGGAGCGACTGGTGACCGTCGATCCGCCGAGGGAGTTCGGCTACGAGATCACCGGCATCACCGGTCCGATGGCGCCCCTCGCGGCCCGCATCGAGGGCACGTGGGCGTTCGCGCCGGTGGGCAGCGGCAGCCGGATCACCTGGTCGTGGACCATCCATCCCAAGTCGTCGGCGTCGTCCCTGGTGCTTCCCGTCTTCGCCCGGATCTGGAAGGCGTACGCCCGCCGCGCCCTCGACCAACTCGACGACCTCCTCCTCTCCGCCATCGTCTGATGAAGTGCCTCTGGGCGTCAGACCGCGTCTCTACGATGGGGTCCGTCCTCTGAATGGAGCGTGCGTGGCTGACGACACCCGATTCACCCGACCCCTGTACACGGTCGCCCAGGCGTCCCGATACGTCGGGATGCCGCCATCGACGCTTGCAACGTGGGCGAAGGGCTACACGAAGCGGTTCCCCGACCGGCCGGACGTCATCCAGGGGCCGGTGATCACCTCCGTGAACGGGTCGGTGTCTCCCGGTCCGACGATCCCGTTCATCGGATTGGTGGAAGCGACGGTCGTCCAGGCGTTCCGCCAGACCGGCCTCCCTCTGCAGCGGGTCCGGCGTGCCTTGCAGGTGCTTGCCGATCAGGGTGAGTTGGAGCATGCCCTCGCGTCAGAACGCCTGTACACCGATGGGGCGCAGGTGCTCTACGACTACGCGAGCGAGTCGGGCGATCAGATGCTCCGGCTTCTGACCGTCGTCGATTCGGGCCAGCGGGTGTTCCACGAGGTGATCGTCGACTACCTCCGGCGCATCACCTTCGATGACACATGGGCCACCGGACTGATCTTGCCGGTCACCAAGCGGGACGTGCTGCAGGTGAGGCCCTCGGTCGCGTCCGGGGATCCGATCTTCCTTCGCGGGGGCGCACCGCTCTCGGCGGTCGTCTCCCGGTCGAAGGCCGGTGAGCGGGCGACGTCGATCGCGGCCGACTACGAGGTGCCGGTGACCGATGTCCAAGAGGCGCTGGATGTGGTCCTCCCGGCCGCGGCCTGATCCGGAGCCGCTGACCTTCTTTGCTGACCGGGGGCTTGGAAAGCACCACGTTCCTGCCGTGTTTGCCGACGCAGGGTTCGACGTCATCCGCATGGCTGACGTGTACCCAGACGATGGGCAGTTCGTTGCCGACGATGACTGGATCGGGCGAGCGTCGGCCGAAGGCTGGATCGCGCTCACGAAGGATGTCGCCATCATCCGAGATCATGGCGAAGCGCTCGCCGCGTCGACCCTTCGGGTCTTCGCGCTTCCTTCGGCGAACCTGACGGGACCGGAGATGGCTCAACGATTCGGGACCAACCTGCACCGAATCGTCCAGCGCTCGCGAAAGGTCGGCCCCTCCGTCGAGGTGGTCCACCCCGACCGGCTCGAACGCCGCTGGCCGCGACCGCCCTGGTAGCCACGGGTTCGCCGACGGGACGGGTCCCGCGGCGCAGCGAGGCCGGGTAGCGTCCGCTGCCGTGCGGGCAGGGGCCCGGCGTGGTTCAGGAGCGTGAGCATGTCGTACGAAGTGGACTTCAAGGACGTCTCGACGGTCGGCCTCGAGTCGTCGCCGGTGGCCGACGCCCTCGCCGGGCTGCGAGCCAACGAGGCCCGCTACTTCGCCAACAAGTACAAGCACGCGTTTGTCACCGAACCGGCGTCGAAGGCCAAGAAGACCGTCGCCTACGTCGCCAAGATCCTGAAGGACGAGCGCGACCTCGTCATCGGGTCGAAGCCGCTCGAGGCGTGCGAGTTCGAGGTGGAGACCACCACGGTCGAAGAGCTCGAGCGCGCCATCCCGCAGGAGATCGTCCGCTGGGCGTACGTGTTCTACGAGAACGGCCTGTCGGTCAACGTGCTGTACACGCTGACCGACGGCGGCAAGCGGGCCGTCGGGTTCAAGCTGTCCGACGGCATGGAGGTGCCCGAGGAGCTGGCGGAGAAGTTCAAGTTCGCCCGCCAGAAGTCCAAGCTCGCCGGCACCATCCGCGGCAGCTACTTCGTCATCAAGGGCGAGTACTGACCGCAGCGTCCTCAGTCGGCGGCGAACAGGGGAGGTCCGATGATGTCGGCTCCATACGGTTCGATCGCGGCTTGCAGCCGCGAGATGTCGGGTTGGCCCGGTGGGGGGAGCACGGCCGAAGGCGCGGGGTCGCTGGCGTCGAGGTGGAACCCTTCGATGCCGGCGGGGGTGGCCAGCTCGATCAGGTGAGCTTCGTCGCTGTCGACCCGAAAGGTGTGGGGCACCTCACGCGGGAGCCACACCATCTCTCCTGTTCCGACGACTCGTCGCTCGTCGCCGACCTCGACGGTCAGCCTTCCATCGAGGACGACGAGGGCCGTGTCCTCGCGGTGGTGCACGTGGCGCGGCGGCGAGAAGTGGCGAGGAGCCCGCTGCTCCATCACGGTCAGCTGGCCGTCGGTGCGCTCGGCGTCGGCGAGGACCCGCAGCAGGGTGCCGGCGAACCAGCGGGGGTCGGAGGTGGGGGTCATGGCCATGAGCACGAGCTCCAAACTATTTAGAGTGACACTACAGATATATACTCCTGGCTCGTGGCTGACAAGGAGGCGACGTCGATCGACCGACGTCGGGAACGGTCGCGGCGCACCCGGCGGACGGTCGTTGCCGCCGCCACGGACCTGTTCGTCCGTGACGGCTACGGGGCCACGTCGATCGCTTCGGTCGCCAGCCGGGCTGGCGTGGCGGTCCAGACGGTGTACGCCACGTTCGGCACCAAGGCGGCGATCCTCGATGCCGCGCTGGACGTGGCGATCGCAGGCGACGACGAGGACGTGGCGGTGAACGACCGCGACTGGATGCACACCGTCTTCCACGCGCCGACGGGGACCGAGCGGCTGGCGGCCTACGCCGCTGCCTGCCGGCGGATCCATGCCAACGCCGCCGATGTGTTCCGCGTGGTGGAGATGGCATCCACCTCCGATCCTGCGGTCGTCGAACTGGCGGGGATCGTGGCGGATCGTCGGCGCCGAGGCGCAGCGTCGGTGGTCGCCGCCGTGGTGGAGGTTGCGGCGCTTCGGCCCGGGCTCTCACCGGGCGAGGCGGTCGATGTGCTGTGGCTGCTCAACAGCCCGGGGACCTTCCACCTCCTGGTGCGCGAGGGTGGGTGGTCCCTCGATCACTTCGAGCACTGGCTGGCTGGAGCCCTCCAGCGAGAGCTGCTCGCTCCGGCCGTTGGTTGACGACGAGCGCCCTCGGACCGGGACCGCCGCTCCATCGGCGGATGCCCCCGGCCAGCCGGACGGTGAGCAGCGTTGAGCACGCCGACGAGGACCGTCGGCACCCGCGGCCCGTCGTTCGAGAGCCCGGCTCGTGTCCATCCCACCTGAAGACGACGGCCCTGGACCTCGTCCGCACGAGGTCGTCGAGGGGGTCCTCGGCATGGGCGCGCGTCGGGCCTGAGCAGGAAGGGGTTGGCGTTGTCCGGGTGGTTCGGGTAGACATCCAGGGCCTCGTATCGAGGTGTGAGTTTGGCTGATGACCGAGGAGGTGGATCGATGAGCGACGGCAGTAGTTGCTTGCGCACGGTCCCTTCGGTGGTCGCCGGTCTGCTCCAGGCCTGACGGCGCCCGTTCGGGCCGGGCGCCCCTGCGAACTGCAGTCCTCGTCGTTCCGCGGCCGCGCACGCGCGTGGCCGGACGATGCAGGAGAAGACCATGACGACGACCATCGAAGAGCGTCGCCCGCGCGCGCTGCCGGGTGAGCTGTTGATCGAAGCCGATTCGGTGACGAAGACGTTCTCGACCCCAGAAGGCGAGCTTCCCGTCCTCGACGGGGTGTCGCTGCAGGTCCACGCCGGTGAGGTCGTGGCGCTGCTCGGCAAGTCGGGCAGCGGGAAGTCCACGCTGCTGCGCGCCATCGCCGGGCTGCTGACCCCCACCGCCGGCACCATCTCCCACCGCGGCCAGCGGCTCGTAGGACCGAACCCGGGCACGGCCATGGTGTTCCAGTCGTTCGCCCTGCTGCCGTGGCTGACGGTGCGCCAGAACGTCGAGCTCGGTCTGGAGGCGAAGGGGGTGGACCGCGCCCGGCGCCGGGACCGGGCCGAGCGCGCCATCGACCTCATCGGCTTGGACGGGTTCGAAGACGCCTACCCCAAGGAGCTGTCGGGCGGGATGCGCCAGCGGGTGGGCTTCGCCCGCGCGCTGGTGGTCGAGCCCGAGGTGCTGCTCATGGACGAGCCGTTCTCCGCGCTGGACGTGCTCACGGCCGAGAACCTGCGCGGCGAGCTCATGGAGCTGTGGGGCAGCGACGAGTTCCCCATCGAGTCGATCGTCTTGGTGACCCACAACATCGAAGAGGCGGTCCTGCTCGCCGACCGGGTGGTCATCTTGGGATCGAACCCGGGGCGGATCAAGCTGGAGCTGCCGATCGGCCTCGCCCGGCCGCGTGACCGCCACGATCCCAGCTTCGAGCAGCTCGTGAACCGCATCTACGAGGTGATGACGGGTCGCCTCCCCGCCGATGTCGTCGCGCCGATGGCGGCGACACCGGCGTCGGTCCCGCTGCCCCACGCCACGGTCGACGGCCTGTCGGGCCTCGCGGAGCTGTTGGCGGGGCGAGGCCGCCAGCCCATCGCCGACACCGCCGAGCAGCTCACGTTCGAGGTGGACGACCTCCTCCCGGTCGTCGACGCGCTCGAGCTGCTGGGCTTCGCCTCCGTCGAGCACGGCAGCGTGGAGCTCACCGAGCCCGGCCGCACCTTCGCCGGCGCCGACATCCAGGCGTCGAAGCAGATGTTCGCCCGGGCCGTCCTCCAGCACGCGCCCCTGGTGCGGGCCATCGCCAACGACGTGGCCCGCGAGGCGGACGGGACGCTCAAGGCCCGGGTCTTCCGCGACGTGCTGCGCCGCTCGTTCAGCGACGGCGAGACCCAGGTGCAGCTCGATGTGGCGAGCGACTGGGGCCGCTACGCCGAGCAGTTCTCCTACGACGCCGATCACGACGAGTTCCTGACGGACCCCGACCGCGACCGCGTCCTGCTCGAAGGAGATGGGTGAGATGACCTTCGCCTACCGCACCGCCGCCGGACGAGGCGGGCTCGGACCGCCACCGCCCAAGCGCCCGCGCCGCGGCCGCTCCTACAGCGGGTGGATCGGCATCGGCGTCCGCCGGATCACCGGCGCCGATGTCCTCGTGTTCCTCGGCGTGTTCGCCCTCCTGTACGTGGCGATCCGGGTGGGGCGCGACGCCGCCGTCAGCTTCACCCCCCAAGACGTCTCGACGATCGACACCTCCGCCAGCCGCCTGCCCTACGACGCGGCGCGCAGCCTGCTGCGCATGTTCCTCGCGCTCGGAGCGTCCTACGCGTTCACGCTCGCCTACGGCTACGTCGCCGCCAGGAACCGCCGGGCCGAGAAGGTGCTGATCCCGCTCCTCGACATCTTGCAGTCCGTGCCGATCCTCGGGTTCCTGTCGCTCACGATCACCGCCTTCATCGCCCTGTTCCCGGGCTCGTACCTGGGCCTGGAGCTGGCGTCGATCTTCGCCATCTTCACGTCGCAGGCCTGGAACCTGACCTTCAGCTTCTACTACTCGCTCACCAGCCAGCCCCGGGACCTCGACGAAGCCGCCCGGCTCCTCGGGCTGTCGCGCTGGCGCCGGTTCTGGAAGCTCGACGTCCCCAGCGGCGCGATCGGCCTCGTCTGGAACGGGATGATGAGCATGGGGGGCGGCTGGTTCTTCCTGGTCGCCTCCGAGTCGATCAGCGTCCTCAACCGCAGCTACGCCCTGCCCGGCATCGGCTCGTACGTCGGCGCGGCCATCACCGAGGGCAGCCTCCGCAAGGTGGCCATCGGGGCTGTCGCCATGGCCCTCATGGTGCTGGGGGTGAACTTCATGTTCTGGCGGCCGCTGGTGGCGTGGGCGGAGCGGTTCAAGAACGAGCAGAGCGAGTCCGAGCAGGTCCCGCGTTCGATGGTGCTCGACTTCCTCCGGCGCTCCCACTGGCCGCGCGCCGTCGGTCGAGCGCGGCGACGCCTCGCCGAGCCGCTCAACCGCGCCGGTGATCGCGTGTTCGGCCACGAACGCCCCGTCGATGCGGATACGGGGACGCGTCGCCGTGGCGACCTCGTGTTCGCCGCCGTCACCGTCGGCGTCATCGGCTACGGCACCGTCGAACTGCTCCGGTACGTGACCGCGGTCGACGGCTGGGGCGTGTTCGTCCCACCGCTGTGGCAGGGACTGCTGACCCTCGCCCGGGTCGTGGCCGTCGTCGCCCTCTCGACCGTCGTCTGGGTCCCGATCGGCGTCGCGATCGGCCTGCACCCCAGGGCGTCTCGCATCGCCCAGCCGATCGTGCAGGTCCTCGCCAGCTTCCCGGCCAACTTCTTGTTCCCGTTCGCGGTGTGGGCCTTCGTCCGCACCGGGCTCACCCTCGACGTCGGCGGCATCGTGCTCATGGCCCTGGGCGCGCAGTGGTACATCCTGTTCAACACCATCGCCGGCGCCCAGTCGATCCCCGGTGACCTGATCGAGGCCATGGACGACCTCGGGATCGGCGGCTGGCTCCGCTGGAAGCGCCTCATCCTCCCTGCCGTGTTCCCCAGCTACGTCACCGGTGGCATCACCGCATCGGGCGGGGCGTGGAACGCCGCCATCGTCGCCGAGATCGTCACCTACGGGAGCACCACCCTCACCGCCACGGGCCTCGGCGCGTTCATCGCCCACGCCACCCAGACCGGCGACTTCCACCGGATCCTCGCCGGCGTCACCGTGATGTCGCTCTACATCATCGCGGTCAACCGGCTCTTCTGGCAGCGCCTCCACCGACTGGCCGAACAGCGCTACGCCCTCGCCTGACGCGCCACGACCCGGCCCCTCCCCCCTCCCGCCGCCCGTTCCCGCCCCTCTCATCCGAACTTGGTGTGCGAACCGACGCCCAGCCTCGATTCGCACACCAAGTTCGTGGGAGGTCAGGTCGGGGCGGGGGAGGTCGGGGCGATCGCCAACCAGCTCGACATCGTCGATGCCGGCGCTCCCCTGAGCGTGCCCGCCCAGACGATGGAGGGCGTCGCGCTCGACCGCGACCTCGTGATGTACACGACGTCCGAAGGGGGCGGTGGCGATGCCTCCCACCCGCAGCTGCTGGTGTGGGCGCCTGCGGCATCGCCGCTCGCCCGGCTGGCTGTCACCGAGGTGGCGCCGTGGGGCAGCGACGCTTCCTACGGTGCCGACTGGTTCGAGCTGACCAACACCGGTGCGACCACCCTCGACCTCGATGGCGTGAAGGTGGACGACTCGTCCAACGCCTTCGGTTCCGCCGCGGCCCTCACCGGGGTCAGCAGCCTGGCATCGGGTGAGTCGGCGATCTTCTTCGAGAAGAGCACCAGCGGCGATGCCGCTGCGATCGCTGCCGCCTTCGGACAGGCGTGGTTCGGCGATGCCGGGCTCCCCGACGGCTTCAAGATCGGCTCCTACAGCGGCTCGGGCCTCGGGCTGTCGTCCGGGGGCGATGCGGTCAACCTGTTCGCCCCCGGCACGCACGTCACCGGCGTGTCCTTCGCCGGATCGACCGCCGACGTCACCTTCGACAACACCGCTCGGCTCGGCGCCGTGGCGGCACCCGTGGGGATCAAGACCCTGGCGGGCGAAGGCGTCTTCGGCGCCTTCGTCGGTGCGGACGGCATCGGGCTCGGCTCGCCGGGCAACGTCGCGCCGGCCGATCCCGGGGGTCCCGGGGGCGACACCTCGGACATCGAGATCACCGAGGTCTCGGCGTTCGGTTCGGGCAGCGCGCCCTACGCCGCCGACTGGATCGAGGTCACCAACACCGGCACCGAGTCGGTGAACCTCGCCGGCTGGAAGATGGACGACTCCTCGGCCCTCTTCTCCGCTGCGGTCGACCTCGTCGGCGTGCCGGTGCTCCCGGCCGGTGCCTCGGCGGTCTTCTTCGAGGGCACCGACGACGCCGCCTTCCAGCTCGCCTTCGCCCAGGCGTGGTTCGGCCAGGACCTCTTCGACAGCGGCTTCCTCTTCGGCCACTACACCGGGGGCGGTGTGGGCCTGTCGACCGGTGGCGATGGCGTGGTGCTCTTCGCCCCGGACGGCACGCTCGTCACCGGCGTGAGCTTCGGGGCTTCGCCGTCGGCGGCGCCCTTCGCCACCTTCGACAACGTCGGAGGACTCGGCGCCAGCACGGCTCCCTTCCCCGTGCTGGAGACGCTGAGCGCCGTCGACGTCGACGGGGCGTTCCTCGCGGTCGACGGCCACGCCATCGGGTCGCCCGGCACGACGACCTCCGAGGAGGAGCCGTCGTCCACCGAGGACGTGGTCCGGGGGCTCTACGACGCCGTGCTGCGCCGCCAGCTCGACCCGGCCGGGCTGAGCTACTGGGCGGGACGGATCGACGGCGGGCTGCCACCGGCCGAGGTCGCCGCGTCGCTCGCCCGGTCACGGGAGGGCTGGACCCGCGTCGTGCAGCAGTACGACCGCCTCGCCCTCGATCGTGAGGGCGATCCCTCCGGCGTGACCTACTGGACGAACAAGCTCCAGGCCTCCAAGGCCCCCGACGTGCTGCTGGCTGACCTGTTCGGCTCCGCAGAGGCCGACCGGCGAGGCGGGAGCACCAACGCCGGCTACGTCTCCTACGTCTCCAGCCGGGTCCTGGCTCGGGCCCCCGACAGCGGCGGGCTCGCCTACTGGACGAGCAAGGTCGACCACGCCGCGGATCCGGCGGCCGCTCGGCGGCAGGCGGCCCGGACGATCCTCTTCTCGCCGGAGGGGCTGCGGCGGCAGGTCCACGCCAACCACCAGACCGTGTGCGGTGCGCCCGCGCCCGGCGCGTCGCTGGGCGGCTGGACCGATTCGTTCCGAGCCTCACGTCTCAACCCCTCGCTCCTACGGGCGGTCATCGTGATCGAGGGTTGCGAGGTCTAGGTCGGAACCGACCGTCTCCTCGACGGCGCGGCGGAGTTCGTCATCGATGGTCAGACCTTGCGGGGGGCGGGCGGAAACCACTCGCCTTGCTTGACGATCTCCCGCGGCACGTACGCCCGGAACGTCAGGGAGAACGGTCGGCCCTCGGCCGCTGGCAGCCAGTTCGCTTCGGCGATCGTGCCGCGGGCGTCCGGCGCCACGAAGATCTGCATCCCACCATCGGGGTTCGCCGGCGGCGGGTTGACGCTGTTGAACGTGTAGCGATCCAGCCGGTTCTCGACGGCAACGAATCGGGGAACGTCGACCAGGCTCAGCGACCAGTACGCGTCGACGACGCGGTCGGGATGCGACGCTGCAGGGAAGTCGAGCACGTAGGTGAGGGATCCATCGAGGGGGTTCCCGTCGGCATCGCGGGTGGTGACGAAGTAGACCACCTCGTGGCGGGAGTTGGCCCAGATCCCCACGTAGTTGGCGGCGGTCCGGATCGCGATGTCGTCCCCGTAGTTGCCGATCACCGTGGTGGCGAGCCAGTTGCCGCCCACGGCGCCGGCCTCTTGGACCGCGTACCGCTGGAACTCGGGAACGACCGTCGACCGCAGGGCCTCGTCGGTCCTCGTACGCTCCTCGGGGTCTTCGATCGAAGCGACCACGTCACGCACCTTGGCCTGGAACTGGGCGGCGACGGGCGACACGTCTGGCGCGCTGGTCAGCAACGCCTCGGCGTGCTCGAAGAGCTCCACCCCGATCAGATCGGCGTTGTCGAACGGCGGCAGCTCCACTGGCGCGGGCACCCGCGGTGACCCCGATGACCGGAGCGAGATCTGGTGCTGGAGCTCGACGGCTCCGTCCCGATCGGAACCGAGCTCGATGCGGGCCAGCAGCTTCGCCTTCGGCGACCGCAGTTCGATCCGCACCGCGCCGTCGGGGACCGCTGCCCGCGATCCCGGGGCGACGAGCGCGAAGGTGCCGTGACGGTGTTCGGGATAGTTCCGTTCGTTGATGTTGGTGATGACCTCGCCCCACTCGTCGCAGATCTGCACGGTGAAGTAGCGGCCGTCCACCCGCGGCACCTCCAAGAGGGCCGGCGTGTCCTCATCGACGCCGATCCAGGCCTCGGTGTTGGTCACGTCCAGGTTCGGGTTCACCCACTCGAGGGGCGTTGCGACAGGGTTGTGCTTGAGCTGGTTGAACGCCGCGCCCGGCTCGGCCAGGTCGGTGGCCTGCTGCCGGGCGACGAGCGCCCGTCCCAAGAGGTAGACGTAGGCGTCGCGCAGGGAGGGACGGCCTGGATCGCTCGGCGTTGCCACGGACGCGATCCTGGCACGCACGCACCCACGCACGCATGTGCGTAGCCGGTCGCCGGCACCGGGTTCCCCGGTCTCGGTCAGCGCGCCGGTCGAGCAGTCGTGAGACGATGGGGCGTGTCTCGACGGGCCACGAGCGCGAAGCTGGCGGACGGGGAGCGAAGCGGCGCGCGTGCTCGGTCCGGGTCGGAGCGGGCGCGCCGGGGGCTGGCATGAGCGAGCCGGATGTGGCGATTCCCCGCCGTGGGGCATCGAGCGGCCCGAGCGCGCTTCGGCGCCGGCTCGGGCTCCTCGGTGGGATCGGGCTGGCGCTGCTCGGCTCGGTCCTGATCCTGCGGCCGTTTGCGTCGCTGTCGATCCTCGTCGTCCTCGTGACGACCGGTCTGCTCGTCGGAGGCGTCCTCACCCTCGTCCGTTCCGCTGCGGAGCACCGGCCGTGGGTTGCTCGAGCCCTGGGCACGGTCTGGCTGGTCGCCGGCGTCGTGGCTGTGGTGTGGCCGCAACTGACCACGCGCGGCATCGCGGTGATCGCCGGCTTGTCGATGGTCGTGGGCGGCGTCGTGGACGTGCTCGGCGGGCTGGCCGGCACGAAGGACGAGCGTGCCGCCTCGGTGATCTGGGGCTTGGCCGGCACCGTCTTGGGTGTCCTGGCGCTGGTGTGGCCCGATGTCACGCTGCTCGTGGTCGCGGTGGTGTTCGGGATGCGCATCCTGGTGCTCGGCGGTCGGCTGGCGTTGGCCTCGGTCCGAGGGTCGCAGGTCTCGGTGCACGACGATGGGGATCGGGCCAAGGGGCGGGTCCGCCGACTGGCCCACGTGGCCGGCGTGTCGGTGGTGCTCGTCCTCGCGTTGCTGCTGGCCGGGCTCAGCGCGGTGTTGCACGCGTCCACATCGGACGCAGATGCCTTCTACGACGCCCCGGCCGATGTGCCATCGAGGCCCGGGCAGTTGCTGCGGAGCGAGCCGTTCGACCGTGGGGTGCCGGAGGGGGCCCGGGCCTGGCGCATCCTCTACACCACCACCCGCGACGAGGGGGAGCCCGCCATCGCGAGCGGTCTGGTGGTGGTGCCGGCGGCCTCCTCGTCGACGCCGCTCCCTGTGGTGGCGTGGGCGCACGGCACCACCGGCATCGACCGGAACTGCGCCCCATCGGTGGTGGAGCGGACGTTCGAATCCGGTGCGTTCTTCTCGCTCGACAAGGTGCTCCACGAGGGCTGGGCGCTCGTCGCCACCGACTACGTCGGGTTGGGCACGAAGGGGCCGCACCCCTACCTCATCGGTCAGGGCGAAGCGCGCTCGGTGCTCGACGCCGTGCGCGCGGCGCGGCAGATGCCCGACGCGCGCCTGGCCGGTGAGACCGTGGTCTGGGGACATTCGCAGGGTGGCAACGCGGCCTTGTGGACCGGACAGATCGCCCCCGTCTACGCCCCCGACGTGCCGCTCAGCGGCGTGGCGGCGCTGGCCCCGGCGAGCGACCTGCCGGCGCTGGTCACGACGCTGCCGAAGGTGTCGATCGGCAGCCTGTTCGCCACCTATGTGATCCAGGCGTACGCCGACACCTATCCCGAGATCCAGGTCAGCGAGTACGTGAGGCCCGCGGCGCGCACCACGTTCGACGAGGCCGCGAAGCGATGCCTCGACGCGACCGCGCTCGCTTCGGTCGCCTCGTCGCTCGCCGTCGGCTTCGAAGGGTTCGACGACGTGTCGAGCGGTCCCCTGCACGAGCGCCTGGTGCAGAACACCCCGACGGGCCCGATCAGCGCTCCGCTGCTGCTGGCGCAGGGCGAGGCCGACGGTCTCATCGTCCCGTCCGCCCAGGCTGCGTACGTCCAGCGGCTGTGTTCGGCTGGTCAGCCGGTCGACTTCCGGACCTTCCCGGGCCTGGACCACGTGCCGTTGGTCGAGGCCGACTCGCCGCTCATCCCCCAGTTGCTGGCGTGGACCGAGGCCCGCTTCGGCGGCGAGCCGGCGACGCCGACCTGCGGGCCGGGCGCCGGATGATCGCGCTGCCGCCGCCTCCGAGGCTGAGTGTGGTCTTCCGCCCGACCAGCGGCAAGGTCTCACCCGTGCCGCGATCACAGGAGCGGTCCCCGGGTTCCTTCGTCGTGCGTTCCGATGCCGGGTCTCGCCGGGGAAGGTCAGCAGGGACGCAAGACCCGGAGCGCGAGGTCCACGACCGGTGCCTGGTCAACCGGTGAAGTTGGCGTCGCCGCGCACCGGCTGGGCAGGTGGAGCGTCCATCAGCGAGTTCAACGATGCCGGCAGCGTGGTGCTCCCGCGGGTCCCTTCGGACCCGGTGGGCGCCGTCGTGGTGGTCACGGTCGGCGTGGTCGTCGAGGTCGTGGTCACGTCCTTGGGGTTGAACGCGGGGTACGGCTGCGGCTCGCAGACGCTGCCGGTGGCGGGCAGGCCCGGTGCGGGCAGGTCTGGCGGGTCGAGGAAGCCCGGGTTCGCGAAGTCGAGGGAGTCGAGCAGGTCGCTCGCGTTCGCATCCCGGTGGGTGATGGCGCCCAGGTTGTACTTGGTCTCGATGAACCGGAGGATCGAGGTGTGGTCGTGCACCACGTGTGACACGTAGTTCGCCTTCGAGAAGGGCGAGATCACGAACCCGGGCACGCGGGGGCCGAGGTTCGTGAAGTCGCCCGGCTGGTCGCCGGCGTCGATGCGCGGGGCGATGTTGTCGGGCGCGACCGCTGGCGGCGGGGCCACGTGGTCGTAGCCCCCGCCGTTCTCGTCGTACGTGAACAACACGATGGACTTCGACCACGAGGGGCTCGACATCACGGCGTTGATGATGGCCGCACTGTAGGCCTCGCCGTTCTGGACGTCGCGGGCTCCTTCGTCGTACCAACCGCTCAAGGCGGGAGCGAGGATGCTGACGGCCGGCAGCGTGCCCTTCTGGCAGTCGAGGAGGAAGTCCGAGAACGTGCGGCGGTTGTCCGCCGTACGGGCGTTGAACTTCGCGATGTCGGACCCGGGGAAGAGGTAGATGTCGCCCAGGTCGAACATGTAGTTCTTCCAGCTGATGCGGTGGTCGTCGAGGCGGTCCCAGATGGTTCCGTTCGGCGCGTTCGGCGTCGCGAGCACCTCGGGGACGCTCGTCTGCACGATCCCCGCAGACGTGCCGGCCTGCAGGAAACGGCGGTTGGGATGGGTCGGCCCGCGGACCGAGCAGAACCAGCGGTCGCAGATCGGGAAGGTCTTGGCCAGGCCCCAGTAGAAGGGCAGGTTGCGGTCGTCGTAGTACCCCATGATGCGGGGGTCACCGCCGTTGCCGCGGATGAAGCCGTCCATGGTCCCGCCGTTCACGGCCAGGTGCTCGGCGTTCCACGAGTGGTCGCCGCCGATGTTGGTGTCGCAGGTGGGGCCGGCGTAGAAGGCCCTCACCGGGTTCCCGTTGGCATCGGGGTTGGCGTTGGTGGGCAGGCCGTCAGGCCCCAAGGTGAACCCGTCGCCGCGGCCGAGCATGCCGAAGTACTGGTCGTAGGAGTGGTTCTCCTGCATGTAGATGATGATGTGTTCGATCTCCGGGAGGGTGTCGACGCCTTCGGGCAGCGACGGATTCGGCCGGGTGCCCGGCGGCAAGATCGCGCCCGCGGCACGAGCAGGCCCCTGCGCGGCCCAGCCGTCGATGCCGGCACCGACGGCGACGACCCCCGCGGTGGCGAGCATGCCCCGCAGCACGCGCCGACGAGACATCTCGGTCCGCATGACGTCGTCGTGGCGTCCAGCCGGATCGCTGTTCATCATCATCATTCCTCCCCTGGCCATGGTGGAAGGGCCACAAACCGGCGCCGACGCTACTGGTCTGCGGCTGGCGTGAGGGCTCGGTGACTCGGCGTTCCGGTGAATTCGACCTGAACACTCGGTGTTTGCCGTAGGTGACGAGACGCCGGCGGACGGTTCGGGTGGTGGATCGGTGGGTCGCCCTCCCGGATGGGGTGCCTGTCCGGAACTTCGTGGCCACAAGACATCGGACCGACCCATCGACGGCTAGAGGTATCCCCGTGCGTCCAGCGGACTTGGGCCGGAGTCGGTGGCCGGCTCGGGCGGCGAGGTCTGGATGCGGGTTGCGACGTTGGAGGTCATGACGGCGAGGCCGATCCCGTACCACGTGGCCGCGGCAAGTGTGGACCGGAAGACGGCGTCTGATGCCTGGTCTTCCCTGGTGAGGTTGGACAGGAGCAGGTAGGTGATCACGGGGAGGACGACGAGGTAACAGCCGCCGAGGTAGACGGCCAGGTGCTGGCTGACGGCCGATCGTTCGCCTCTGGTCGAGGTGGGCACCGAGCGCTGGTTCCGAGCGGTCCAGGCGCAGGCGATGAGGGTCGGAGCCACGATGGCGGCGAGGTGCCAGACCCACCACGGGCGGTTGCTCGGCGCGCCCTCGATCGCGGAGCGGATGTCGTCGTAGCCGAACACGAGGAAAAGCGAGGTGATGGCGACGACGATGAAGTAGGTGGCCTTGACGGACTGACGGGCCAGCTGGTTGCGCGGGTCGAGCCGTTCGTTCGCGCCATGGGCGACGATGAAGAACATCACCACCGCGGACATCGCGAGCATCGACCCGGCGAAGGTGAACAGGAGCGCAGAGAGCGAGACGACCGTCTGGTCGTCGCCAGGGTCGGCCCCGGCGATGAGCACGAAGAAGTAGGCGGTGGTGAGTTGCATGGCGAGCGCGACCGGGGCGATCGCAACGCTGAGCGCACCCTTCGCCTGCTTCCCGCTGAAGAGACGTTCCGCGGTGACGATCAGCACGATCACCGTGAGGCCAGTCGCGAAGGCGCTCGCCGCTGATGCGGCTGCTCGCGGATCCCAGACCTGGCTCCCCAGCATCACCTCGGGTCGGGCTGGCATCACGGGAAGGTTGCGATGAGCCTGGCCACGACCCCGGCGGTCTCCGCAGCGGTGTCATCGAGCATCAGATCGTGGCCGGCCTCGGGGACCACGACCAGATCGGTGCCGTAGGCAGCCGCCAATCCCTTTTGCTCGGCGAGGCTGAACACCGCGTCACGACCGGCCGCCACCACCCTGACCGGTGTCGTGACCCGTGCCGACCGTGGCCAGCGCACCATCATCGAGAGGTAGGCCAGGAAGGACTCGTTCTGAAGGCGAGCAGCGGTGCGGGCCACGGTCTCCTCCGACGAGCTGTCGGTGAAGAAGAGCTCGCGTGTGCGCTCCGGTGAGTTCACCAGCGGCCACAGGTCGAGCGTGACGATGGCCCGCAGCGTGCGCAGCGGATGTCGGCGCAACTGGCGCACCGTCGTGCCGGTGACGCCGCGTCGCGGGACCGATGCCAGCAGCACCGCTCCGGCGACGCTCCGTCGCTCCAGGAGTCGTTGGACCACGAGGCCACCCATTGAGTGTCCGACGAGCGTCACGTCCGACTCCAGGCCGTCGACGACCGCCTCGAGCGCATCGACGGAGGAACGGAGTGATGTCCACAGCCGTCTCGCTCCGGGGTCACCGTGGCCGGGAAGGTCCAGGGTCCGCACCCGGTAGCCAGCGGTCGTCAACGGCGCCAGCCAGCGGTCCCAGCACCAGGCACCGTGCCACGCACCGTGGACCAGCACGACGGTTCGGCCCTGTTCGCTTCGTGGGCTGCTCTCGGGGTCCGCCATGGTCACGGGACCATCATCCACCATGCCGCCGCGGCCCACTCGCACGCGATTCGCTGTTGGACGGTCTCCGGTAGCTGGCTGCCGGAGCAAGGTGTTGGACTGCCGGTCGTGGAACGGCTGCGCGACGTCTTGGGCAGGTGATCGCCGCTCTCGGGTCCTGGACCGTGCCCATCAGACTCGGAGCGACGCAGAGCACCCCCTGATCACGTCTCGTTCGAACCACGTGGTGCGAGATGTGCTGGCGAGGCTGGTCGATCAGGAACAGTCGAGTCTTGATCGGAGATCCGGCCTCCCATGGGTAGGAGAGGTGCTTGCGGACGGCCTGGGGGAGGTGCCGGTCGGCTCTGGCTCACCGCCGGTGCATCGCGGAGCGTCGTCAGTCGGCTGTCGGCAGGACCTGAAGGTCGAAGATCTGGCCGTCGGCAGCGAGGTAGTGCTGGCGCCCGCCATAGCCGGGGGTCACGAGAATGCCGGTGGTCATCTTCGGGAGGTCACTGGTCCGAGCCAGTTCCTTGCCGGAGTCGGCGTCACGCCACACCACCTGTTCGACGGTGTAGTCCTGCAGGCCCTTGAACGTGCGCACGGGGATGTCGGTGCCGATGAGGACCCGTTTGTCGGACGGACCCACGAGGGTGGTGAAGCTGAGCGTGCGCTGGTCTTGGGTCCACGCCGTGGTGAGCTTGCCGTTCTCGAGGTCGATCGCGCCGAGCTTCCCGGCCCCCGCGTCCATGACGTAGACGCGCTGGTTGTCAGGGTCGACCGACACCATCGACGGGATGAAGCTGTTGTCGGCCCCTGCATCGGCGAACGGTTGGAGGTTCGCGACCTTCGACGAGTCCGTCTGGCTGACCGCGAAGACGCTCATGGGAGTGGAGGTGGGAGCGCCGCCGTTGGTCATGCCGACGACGTAGTCGCCGATGACCGCCATCGCGGAGGCGGCGGTCTGCCCGTCCTTCAGGTAGGAGACGGGTCCCCACCCGGTGTCGACGGCGAACCTGCCGTCAGCGAAGGTGTAGCGGTAGAGCTTCGTGGCGCCTGGGAGGTAGATCCGCGCGTCGCCGTCGTCGGAGACGGTGGTGGTGACCCGGCCGCCCATCATCTCCGGAAGCTCGACCTGGTCGATGACCTCCAGGGTTGCAGGGTCGATGGCGACGAGGACCGACGCGGGCGCTGATGCGGGGTCCGGACACTGGAGGAACGCGGAGAACCCCTGCTCGGTGCATCCGGGCTGGCGGTTGACGGTCTTGGCGATGATGGTGCCGTCGGGGAGGGCGTCGAAGCCGTTGTACGCCGTGTTCTCCGGCTTCGACGAACCGGTGGGCAGCGTCGCCCGTGCGAGGACCGATCCCGTCTGGGCGTCGAGCTTCGCGATCTGGTGGCCGAAGATCACCACGAGCCCACCGTCGGCCATCGTGTTGAGGACGCCGGGGTAGTTCCACTCTCCCGTCGTCTTGGTGTTGATCAGAACCCGTCGCCAGACCTCGTTGAAGGTGTCGGGGGCGACCCTCGACACGAACGAGCCGGATGCGTCAGGGCTGTCGCCGTAGCCTCCGCCGTAGACGAACAGCGCGTCGGGCCCCTGGTCGACCATGTTGTACGGCGTGACGTAGCGGTCCTGGGAGGTGGAGGCGAAGACCTGGTTGTCGTCGGTCTCGCTCCCGCCGAAGGTGGCGCACCCGTAGAGGTGCGTTCGAGCCGAGTCGTGCACTTCGAAGGCGGCCATCGTCGGCGACCACGGCGCGTTGTCGGCCTCGGCAAGGCAGGTGAGCTCCGCTGTCGTCGCGTCGGGGTCGCCGGCGAGCGGGCCGTTTGCGGCGGCCACCTCGGGCGGTTCCTCGGAGCTGTCGTGCTTGGACCTCACCGGGCCGCTGTCACTGCTACACGCGGTGGCGGCTCCCAGTGCCAAGACCACCCCGACCCCTGCTGCGACCCTCCACAGCTTCGTCTGTTGCCGCACGTTCGACTCCCCCTCGATGTCAGTCACTGACGGCAGTATGTCAGTGGCTGACATAACGGGGCAAGCGGAAGGCGGGCGGGGTGCGGCAGAGTTGGGACGTGAGCACGGCCGAACCTTCTCTCCACCGGATCGAACGCGGCCGTGACCAGACGCGCCTACGTCTGCTCGACGCGGCAAACCGTCGGTTTCGTGCCTACGGCTACGAAGCGACCTCGGCGGCGAGCATCGCCGCCGACGCCGGCATGACCGAACGCACCTTCTTCCGGCACTTCCCCACGAAGGCGGACGTGCTCGTCGCCAACTGGGAGCATCTGGGCGAGGCGCTCCGAGTCGTCCTCGCAACCAGCTCGGAGCGTGATGTGGCGGTGGTGGTGAGGGACGCGCTGGCCGCGTTCGTCGAGGGAATCGCCGCGGAGCTCGCGGCGGGACTCGACAGCGTCGTGCGCCTCTACACCGATCGCTCTGCGTTTCTCGCCATCATGGAGCACCTCCTCGGGGTGGAGCACGAGCTTGCCGTCGCAATCGCAGCCCGCACCGCACGCGACCAAGACGACTTCGAGGTCCGCGTGGCAGCCAACGCCTCCATGGGTGTCATGCGGGCTGCGATTCGCGCCGCGGTTCTGAACGCCGAGGGGCCCGGGATGGTGGAGCACCTCGACCAGGGCATGGAGCGCCTCGCCGTTGCCTTTGCGGATCTCGACGTGCCGTCGTGACCTTCGGCCGACAGCAGCGGCGTGAGGGCGTCGCGCTTCGATCGAGCACCTGCTCGATGAAGGCATGGGGGTCGGCTTGGCCGAACTGACACCGCGCGGCACCTTGCAGGCGATTGCATCCGAAGATGGTCGCCTCACCATGCTCCCGCCCGCGCCCGAACCGGTGCTCCGCTAGATGACCTACACGGCCGGAGTGACGGTCACCGGCGTTCCGACGCTGACGAACCGGCCCTGATCTCGCTCAGGAGCAGCAGGTCACGCTGCATGGAGCGGTTGCGTCTCAGCGAGCACGTTCTCGCGGATGAGCCGGTGGAGTGCTGCCTTGGAGACCAGATCGACCCGTCGACCGAACAAGGCCTGGAGCTCATCGTCCAGTGCGTTGAGGCCGAACCCGAGGTGCCGCCCAGGAGCGAGCACGTACAACAGATCGATGTCACTGTCGCTGCGGTCCTCAGCACGGGCGACAGACCCGAACACGGAAAGTTCTGCAACGCCGTAGCGGCGGCAGATGCCGACGAGGCGCGCCAGATCGACGCCGCTCATCAGGTTTGACGCGTGCTCATCCACGGCAACCATGTTGCCATCTCCCACCTGCGCTGCCGAGACCTCGGGCAAGGGGTGGAGAGTGCAGCACTCCTGATCACGGCTCTTTCACACACCATCTGGCAGGAGAGGCTTGGACGACTGTGCGAGCGGTCGGTCCGGTGATCCGCGAGGGAGGCCACGACTGGCGGGGTTGAGCTCTCTAACGCCCCACATCGTCGACCAAGCAACCGCGAACGATCCGGCCTGACGATCCCATCCTTATGGGACTTCGAACGAGGGCCGTTGAGCCATCGCCCCCACTGAAGGTCCAGACCGCTGCGCCCATCCACCCTTGACCAGTCGTGGTCTCGGCGACAACCCGGCTCCGCAACGGTCCCCGCCCGGCGCCGGGGGTGGACCGCGCGACGCAGATTCAATCGGTTTGCCGTGGGAATGAACCTGCTCAGGTAAACGGCCAGGAGCGCTCCGGCGAATCCTTTTGCCCAGCCGGGGAATCTGGCAGTGGTGTGACGGATGCACCCGCCAAGGACCACTAGCTGCTGGTCTGAGTCCGGACGCCGATCACCGGTCCAAACTTCGCCGCCATCTCGTTCCACGATGACCGATACAGGGCGAACGTGAAGTGGTCCCACATCTTCCCGTCATGCCACTCATGGTCACGCAGGCGTGCTTCCTCAACGAAACCGAGCCCGGTGAGCGACCCAAACTGGCTCAAGTTGAAGCCAGGAACTTCGAGGTACACCTTTCCCAGATTCCAAGTTGAGAACACATGGTCGAGGAGGAGGAATGCGCCTTCCAGGGCTCGGCCGGATCCGACGGCATCTGGCGAAGCTAGGACGGCAACATAGGCGTGCATCCCCCGTGAGGAGTGACCGTATGCAACAACCAAGCCTTGAGGCTCGCGCGTCTCCTGGCTCTCAACGACGTACTGGCACAAGACGCTCTCCCACAGCGACCCCATGAACGACTCCGGCGACGGGGTGGCGCCCCGGTAGCGCCAGCGGACGCCGGCCTCCGGCGATGTCGCAGTTTCGTACAACCAGGCATAGTCGGCCTGACTGACTGGGCGGAGCCTGACGCGCTTCCCGGAAATCATCCGGCACCGCCGTTTACGTGAGCACTTCGAGCGCGAGCCGATTCGATCGTCGCAAGGCAGTCTTCCACTGTCCGTAGCCCTGACAGCAGCGCATCTGGGAGGTCCTCCCCAGCGAGACTCTCGACCGCGAGCTGAACCTCGAGGAATCGCAAGGAGTCGAAAGCGGGCAGATCTCCAAGCAGAAACTCACGATCGCCTGAGATCATGTGCTCCTGATCCTCAGCCAGAGCATCACCGAACAGTTCTAGAACCCAGTCGCGACGATCTTGCCTCATCGAGTCAACTGACCTCAGAAGCGCCCGGTTCAGGACGGAGGCAGCTGGTAGGTCGACAGCACGTGCCCGTCAGAGGGGTCCACGAGCACAACAACATCGCTCGCGTGCGCTTGGAACTGCCCTTGACCTTCTGGGTCGAGAGCACCAGCTCCACGCGAGTACAAGGCAGTCGACTCGGCCGGAACCTTACGAAAGATCGCTAGTAGCATCGGTGTGTGGTCGAACGTGAGCTTGATCTCGGCGTTCGCAAGACCAACCTTCGCAGCCGACTCTCGGTCGACCTCCCCACGAGTGAGGTTCGTGTATGCACCGAAAAAGAACTCCGGCTTGACGCCGGACTGAAGAGCGATGCCGCCATACGGGTCGGCGGCGAGATTCTTGTTGATCGTTTCAGGGCTCACCGTCGGCTGCGCGAGATCGGGCGCCGGGTCGAGCATCATCTGCCCGTCGTTGAACGACATCTGCGCTTTGGGCTGGGGGAAGGCGTCAGTCGCCTCAGCTGCAACGACCATTTCGCCATCCTTGGCCTGTCCTCCGGCAACCTGTGCCCCCGCAATGGCGGCAACCAGCAAGACCGGAAGAGTGATCCACCACAAACGTACGCGTCGAGAGCGATCGTGAGTGTTCATCTGTGCCACCTGTTCCTTGTCGTCTCAGTGCCAGATCGAGAAGCACTTCGTACCGTCGAAGCACGTTCCTGGGTTGGTGTGGAAGTCGTAGGCTGTGTTCGTCATCGGGGTCGTGCGGTCACTCGGCTGAAAGTCCTGCATATTGCCGCCAACGATCTGCACTCGCAGACCTGAGAACACCGCCGGGGTACTAGCTGACTCGCCAGGCGTGAGCGAGTTGCGGTCTCCCGTTTCGCCGAAGTACGCCGGGTTCTCATACCCGGACCACTGCGTATCGGGATTGAAGTTCGTTTGCCCCAGAAGGGTTGAACCGACGTACATCTTGATGCACGCAGACGGTGTACCAACGCAGTCGGTCGAGTAGATGCTCTTGTAGGTCGGCTTCGAGCCGTAGGTCGCCTCGGCAAAATCAAAGCCTGATACCTCGGTGGTCACCAGGTTCTTCTGATACTGGAAGAAGTGTCTGGCAACGGTCGGGCCACCCACCTTGTTGTCATACCCGCTCTGTGCGTAGCCACGATTCGGCCGATTCTGAAGCTGCGATGAAGCAGAGTAGAAGTCACCTACGGTCACTGGAGAGCAGATGTCGCCCCATCGGACCGTGATATCCGCGGACACCCCAGATACGTACTGGGTACTAGGTCCCTCGGGGGTGTACCAGCCGTTGAAGTAGCTTGGCTCGGCGCCGTTGTGACAACTCACAGCTTGCGCCGGCGACGCCGCAACCACTGACACGCCAGCAGTTGCCACGGCCGCCGCTGCGACGATCCGCGTGCCCGCTCGTCCTGTCATCCCTACCTACCGCCTCTCCGCCGGTGTCTGACGGCATGGTCTACATCGTCTGACTGCCCACTGCCAGCCAAACAGCCGCAGCGAAGTACACGCCGTTGGTGGCGATCAGGGCAAGGCCTCGGTGGCCCTCGACGGAGGCGAGGGTGGCCCGGACCGGCTGTCCACTGGTGCCGAGGGCTGCGGCCAGGCTGTCGGGTGCGCTGCCAATCTCCTGGAGCTTGGGCTGGCAGGTGTCGTGGACCAGGGGTCCGGGCAGAACCCGGACCCCTGACGGGCGGCAGTCATAGGGACGAAAAAGTATGCAATCACGCAATGGGCCACTTGATGGTGGACCACCTTCTAGCGGCGGCGACGATGCCTCGCCCTCCGCCGCAATGCCCTTCGGTGCCTAACCACCTCGTGGTGGCCTGGGCGTGATCATAGGAACAAGGAGTCTCGCTGGCGCGCAGGTCCAGTTCGGTCGTCAGCCGTGCGCAGGTGACCAGCGCCGGGATCTGCATCCGTGCGAAGACCCGCCAACTACCATCCAATCCGTTCGTTCCCGCTCAGCCGGGGATGGCCTGGGAGGGCGGGCAAGTGGATCTCTTCGATCTGGTAGTCGAGCGTATGGTGGTGCATCGGGTGCCGCAGCGTGAGCCGAAGGCGACCGCTGAGCAGCAGGAGCCGCTGTCTCTCTCGGAAGCTGTGTCGCCGCTCGATGCTGACGGTGATCGCCTGCGCGTCTACATGCTGATGAGGCTTCGGGGCAGCCTTCAGTCGATGGACAAGGCGTTCGATGTTGTGTTCGACGCCGCCTCGCCCTCGCCGATTCCCGCAAGGATCCGGGCGTTCCTCGCCGAGCAGGCGACGGGGGTCGGGACTACCGAAGAACGCGACGACGCGCTCGTGGATCTGTCGGGCGCGATGGCGGAGTGCTTGTTCGAGGTCCAGGGACCGCAACCTCCAACCGGCCTCCTCGCGGTGGTGTCCGGCACCCTGGGCGGAAGGCCCATGGTGTCTGTCATGAAGCTTGAGCACGAGAGGGGCGTCACGGTCGATGAGAAGACCATCGGGGGACGGAAGACCTTTACCATGACGGTTGCCGACGACCTCGTGCTGACCCAAGGAACCAAGGTCTTCAAGGCGGCGATCTTCAACACGCTGCCGGGCCAGGCTCCAACCACCGCACCCGATGACCTTGAGTGCGCTGCCAGGGTGTCGGACACCCAGGCCACGTTCCAAGCCTCCTCGATAGCTGCGTACTACACGCACAAGTTCCTCGGGGTCCGGCTCTCTGATGCCCCTCGGGTCACAACTGAGCGGGTGTTCAAGGCGATCGAGGAGTTCATCAACGACGGCATCACCGACCCGGCTCGAAGCGTCTCGGCGGCTCGCGCTCTGCTCGTCGAGATGGCTGCCAACAAGTCGACGTTCTCCGCGCAGGTATTCGGCAACCACCATCTTCAGGCCCCCGAGCGTCAAGCCCTGAAAGCTCACTTGCAGCAACAGGGGCTGCCAACCCAGGGCTTCCCGAAGGACACCGAACTCATCGCCGGGCACCTCAGGATGCTGTCGGTCGAACTCGATGGCCGCATCACCGTCACCGCTCCCGAGGACCAGTTCGACGGCGAGGTCATAGCAGTCGACTCGAGCGACGGAGACGCCAACACCACGGTGACCATCAAGGCGGGCCTCCGCCGGACCAAGTCCCGTGGACGCTGACGCCTACCAAGCCCTTCGGCAGCGATGCAACGAGGAGTACCCGGCCTGGGTTACCGTTGCGGAGTCGGTCGAAACACGACTGCGTCACGCGCTGAAGGCCGCGGGCATCGATGTCGAGGTCAGTGCCAGGGCCAAGGACGTTGACAGCCTCCTGCGCAAGATGGTCTTCAAGTACAAGTCCGACGACCTTGCCAAGGCCACTGATCGAGCCGGTGCCCGAGTCGTCGTACACCTCCCGGCGAGGGTCGACGATGTCCGGCAGATCGTTCGTGACCTGTTCCCGGAACACATCGAGCAGGACAAGAGCGCCGACTACAAGCCCGACCAATTCTTCTACCGAGGGGTTCACTTCGACGCCACCGTGCCCGAGTCTGGTGTCGATACCTCGGCCGTGACGGGTGCGCTCATCTGCGAGATCCAGGTCCGGACCGTCGCCGAGCACGCGTGGTCAGTTCTCTCCCACCTGCTCACCTACAAGTCGCCAGGCGAGGACGCCATCCCCGACGAAATGCGACGCAGGATCAACCGCCTCATCGCTATCGTGGAACTCTTCGATCTGGAGGCGACCGCGGCGCACACAGACATCACCATGCTGCCGGAGTACGCGGCCCATCGCCTCGTGTACGACCTCGAACGGCTGCACAACGGAACGGTGGGGGATCACCTTCCCTCCCTGCGGCGGTGCGACCCAGAATTCGTCGCGGCCATGCTCTCGATGTACGAAGCCGGTGAGGTGCCGATTGAGCTGCTCGACGCCTTCGCCGCGGCCAACGGCCCCAAACTTGAAGCGACAGTCAGTACCTACGGAGACGAGATTTCCCCCTTCGTCCGCCAGCCCGAGGCATTCATCCTCTGGGAACGGCTCGATCACGATGAGATGCTGGTCTCGCAGTGGTGGGACGCCAGTGGCTACCCGCGGATGTTCCTCGATGACATGGCCGTGCTCTGGGGCCTGGACCTTCAGGAGGGGTAGTCCCGACCCTGGACTGTCTCCTGCATGGTTGCAATAGGTTCACTAGCCATGACAGAGGTTGATCGGGAGGAGGCCGTCATGCGGTACCTCCGCGGGGAGCAGCTGATCCCCCTCGCAAACGAACTCGGTATCGAGACCAGCAGCCTGGAGGAGTGGGCCAGTCGGTTCGTCGCTGCCGGACGCCAGGAACTTCAGAGCGAGCAGGCGACCAGGCTCAGCTCCCACACGATCCGCTCGCGAGAAGACTCGATCGGACGCGGAATCCACCCTGACAGCTTCGTGTGGTGGGACCACGTCAGATGGGAAGACCTCGACGCGTTCGTGGCCGCTCTCGACACCGCCGCCAGGGAAGAGGACATCCAGAAGTACCTCACCGCTCATCCACTGATGTTGGTACAGCCCTTGGGTGGAGGACATGGGCGATGGGTGATTCCAAAGCTTCGGTTCGCCGAGAAGCATGTAACCGACTACGTGATCGGTGATCGGGATTCCGCGGGGTACCACTGGACCCTCGTTGAGTTGGAGTCACCGCGGGCGGCCCTGTTCACCAGCACCGGGGACGAATCAGCGGGTCTTCGCCACGCGATCCGGCAGGTCGAAGACTGGCGGGCCTGGATTAGCGACCACGGCGAGTATGCGAGGTCGGAAACCGGAACCTGCCTTCCAGACATCACGCCAACGGCCCCGGCTTGGGTCATCATCGGGCGACGCTCAGATGAGCGGCCCCCCGGATTCGATGCCCGTCGGCGTCAGTGGCAGGAGCAGCACGGCATCCGCGTTCACAGCTTCGACTGGCTCGTGGACAAGGCCAGAGGACGCCTTATCGCCTTGAATCGCCCCCGGCTTCCCGGCGATCAGGCGCTCGACCTACGAATTGCTCCGCCGGTCCTCGACGGTAACGGGTCGTAGGTTGCCCCTGGCGAAACATGGGGATGAGGCCGAACTCGTAGTGCAGCGGGGTCCATGCCGCCGCCGGTTCTGGATTACCTGTCCCACCAGAGTTACGGTCACCGGCGTTCCGTCGCTGACGAACTGGCGCTGACCAGGCTCCCGCCAAGGAGCACCCCCAACGGGATTCGAACCCGTGTTACCTGCGTGAAAGGCAGGCGTCCTAGGCCGCTGGACGATGGGGGCCTGTCCCGCGTCGGGGACCTGGGCACGGTAGCAGGACCCCTTCGGCCGGCCCCAAGGGTCTCAGCGAACGCACCGCGGGCCTTCACCCGTCTTTCGTGGCCACCGCCTAGGTTTGCGGCCGTGTCGCACGGGCCTCTCCCCCTTGCCGCCTCGGTGCGGCCGCCTCTCGCGGGCCTCAACCGCGCCGGGTCGCGTGCCGACGAGGGTGGGATGAGACAAGCGGACGTGATGCATGGCCGGTGAGGAGGTCTCCTGGCCGCCCCCGCCGCGCGAGCCCGGTCCGTGGGATGGCGGGCCGCCCGTGTCGCCACCGGGCAACACGCCGCTGCCGCCCCTGCCGGGTGCCGGCGGCGTCGTCCACGGCGCCGCGCACCAGCCCAACCCGTGGGCGAACCCGTCGGGTTCTCCCGAGTCGCTCACCGGCCCCAACCGGACACCGCAGGGTGGCTTCCCCATCCAGCCGGCAAGCTCGCAGCGCAGCGATCCGTTCCCGGGTCTGCCCACCGGGCCGCAGCGCGTCGACCGGGCACCCGCCTGGGTGCTGGTCGCGTCGGCCGTCATCGTCCTCGCCCTCATCGCCGGCGCGGTGTTCGTGGTCGTCAAGGGCGGCCGGCAGTACCCGTCGGCGTGGGACGACAAGACGGCACCCATCGCCAAGTGGGTGAGCGAGGACCGCGAGCTCGACTTCAAGCACGCGGTGAAGGTCAACTTCCTCACACCCGAGGAGTACAAGGCCCGGGCCACCGAAGGCGGGGACAGCGACTCGCCGGAGTCGAAGCAGTACTACGCCGACCAGGTCGCCCAGCTGCGGGCGCTCGGCTTCGTCAGCGGCGACGTCGACCTGGCCAAGGCCAACGACACGCTGAGCGACTCCGGCACGCTCGCCTTCTACGACCCCGACACCGAGCAGGTCTACGTCCGCGGCACCGAGCTCACGCCGGGCATCCGGGTGACCCTCGCTCACGAGCTCACCCACGTCCTCCAAGACCAGCACTACGACCTCCAGCGCTTCGACGACCTCCCGTCGGGCCGGGCCACCGTGCTCCGGGCCCTCGCCGAGGGCGATGCCACCAAGGTCGAAGACGACTACGTCGACAAGAAGCTCTCCGGCGCGGAGAAGAAGGCGTACGACGAGGAGACCAGTTCGAGCAGCGACGACGCCACCGAAGAGCTCGAGGGCTCGGTGCCGCCGATCCTCACGACGATCTTCGCCTCGCCGTACATCCTGGGGCCCCGCTTCGTGGACTACCTCTACGCCAAGGACGGCTGGGACGGCATCAACGGCGCGCTCCAGGATCCGCCCACCGAAGAGGCGATGTTCGACCCGATGACCTACGGGTCCGAGGCGGACGACCAGCAGACGGTCACGATCGACGCGCCGAAGGGCACCGAGGTGATCGAGACCGACGAGTTCGGCCCCACCACCTGGTTCTTGCTCCTGGCCTCCCGCATCGACCAGAAGGAGGCGCTCGCAGCGGTCGACGGCTGGGGCGGCGACCAGTACGTCGTCTACCGCCAAGACGGCCAGGTCTGCATGAACGCCACGATCGAGGGTGACACGCCCACCGACGAGGCCCAGCTGGCCAAGGCGCTCGGCGAGTGGGCGGCCACCTCGCCCAAGGGCACGGCCGCGGTCACGAACGAGGGCGATGCGGTCCAGTTCCACAGCTGCGATCCGGGCAAGGACGCCAAGGCGGTGGGCACCGAGGTCACGCCCGACACGCTCGGCCTCCCCGTCACCCGGACCGACGTCTACACGAGCTCCATCGAGCAGCAGGCGACGCCGAAGCAGTCGGCTTGCTACGCGAACGGCGTCATCGACGCCTTCACGGTGGCCCAGCTGGAAGACCCGAAGGGCACGTTCATCCTCTCCGACGCCGGACAGCTGATCCTCGAGAGCGTCCGCAAGAAGTGCGTCTGATCTGAGGGCGCCCGCCGGCCCGCCCGCGCCGCGGTCGGGTCAGCGGCTCAGCGCCTCGATGACATCGTGCTGGAGCTCGGTCGCGAAGTCGTAGACGACCCAGAGCGCCCGGTCCTCGGGTTCGGGGATCGAGCGCAGTGACGGGCTGTGGTCGTCCTCGGCGATCTCCAGCCGTGTTCCCACCACGAGGCGGACGCCGTTGAGCGACTGCACCCACGACCACATCTCGTCCTCGGTGAGCTGGTCCCGCCCGAGCGACTCGACCACGGCGTCGATGGAGGCCCGCTGGGAGTCGCGCAGCTCCTCGCCGGCGAGGAGCTGGTAGCCGGCGTCGGCGTCGGGGTCGTCGAGGTAGGCGGGCGGATGGAGCCGGGTCAGGTTCGGATGGTCCGGCTGGGTCTCGAGCAGGTCGGCGAGCTGGCGGAGCAGCGACACGAGGACCTCGCGGCGCTTGGCGTCGAGGGTCAGGTCGAAGGCGCCGTCGGGGCGGCGCCTGACGGCCGGGGTCCTGCGGAAGAAGGCCATGGCCGGCTACTCGTCGTGCTGCATGGTGGCCCACAGCCCGTGCTCGTGGAGGCGGAACACGTCGATCTCAGCCTTCTCCCGTGCACCCGACGAGACGACGGCGCGGCCGAGGTTGTGCACGTCGAGCATCAGCTTCTCGGCCTTCTCCTTCGAGTACCCGAACAGCTTCTGGAACACGAGGGTGACGTACTCCATGGTGTTGATGGGATCGTTCCAGACGAGCACGATCCAGGGCTGGTCCGTGTCGAGGCCCAGATCGTCCTCAGGGGACGAGATCTCCGTCGGGGAGATGATCGGGGTGCTCGATGCCACCCGTCGATTGTGCCGCGCCCGGACCGGCCGGCACCAGAGGCGCCCACATCCGCTGCAGCGTGAAGAGCACGGCGACCCACACGAGAGACGCGCCGAGGATGTGCAAGGCGACGAGTCCAGGTGGGACGCCGGTGAAGTACTGCGTGTAGCCGATGGCGCCCTGGAGGATCAGCGCGGTGAGGAGCCACCCGGCCGTCGCCGCCAGCTTCCCTGCCGGCTGGTGGTGGCGGATCTGCACCAGCACCCAGATGGTGGCGGCGAGGAACAGGATCATCGTGATGCCGTGGATGCGGGCCGCGTCGTGCACGTGGATGGGCAGCCGGCGCACCTCCCGCGCCGCCTCGACCTTCTCGCTGGCGGAGGCGCCGAGCTCGGCCTCGTTGTGCCCGCTGTGGGGACCCGACCCCGTGACCAGGGTGCCGGTGAGGAGCACGACGATGCCGAGCCCGACGAGCGCCTTGCCCCACCGGAGCAGAGCCGGGGTCACGATCGGCCGTTGCGCCACCCCGTCGGGCAGCCCGGCCCGGTAGGTGAGCACGGCGGCGTCGGCCACGAGGATCATCGACACCACGAAGTGCCCCTGCACCAGCCACGGGTTCAGGTGGGTGAGCACGACGATGCCGCCGAGCACGATCTGGCCGACGACACCGCCCACCAGCCCCCACGACAGCCAGACCAGGTCCTGACGGCGAGGTGACCGGCGGAGCGACCCGAGCACGGCCAGGACCACGGCGACGGACACCAGGCCCGTGATCATGCGGTTGTAGAACTCGATCTGGGCGTGGAGGTTCGACGAGGGGGTGAACGTCTCCTCCGTGCAGCGCGGCCAGTCGGTGCAGCCGAGGCCCGACCCGGTCAGGCGCACGCCGGCCCCGGTGACGACGATGGCCACCAGGAGCACGAGGGCGACCATCGTGATCGTCCGGTAGGCCGCCGGGGAGACCGGTTGGCGGAGGCGGGGGAGCACGCGGCCAGGGTACGGGCGGGCCCGGTGGTGCGGCCAAGCCGCAGGTGACGGCGCCGAGACGGGCGCCAGCCTGCGGACTCGTCTGGGGTGCGCGCCGAGACGTAGGGTCGAGAACGTGTTGAAGCCGGCCCCGTCACCACTGCGAGCCCGACTCGCCGGGTACGTGGCGTTGACCAAGCCGCGCATCATCGAGCTGCTGCTCATCACCACGGTGCCCACCATGGTGGTCGCGAACCAGGGCATCCCGTCGGGCTGGCTGATCCTGAACACGATCATCGGCGGCGCCTTCGCGGCTGGCGGCGCCAACGCCATCAACATGTACGTCGACCGCGACATCGACGCCGTGATGGAGCGGACCAAGAACCGGCCGCTGGTCACGGGCCTCATCAAGCCCCGCAACGGCCTGATCTTCGCCATCGGCCTCGAGGTCGTGGCATTCGCCTGGCTCACCTCCTGGGTCAACCTGCTCACGGCGGCCCTCGGCGTGGCCGCGTGCCTCTTCTACGTGTTCGTGTACACGCTGTGGCTCAAGCGGACGTCCAAGAGCAACATCGTCATCGGCGGTGCGGCGGGCGCGGTGCCCGTGCTCATCGGGTGGACGTCGGTGACCAACAGCCTGAGCTGGGCTCCCATCGTGCTGTTCGCGGTGATGTTCTACTGGACCCCGCCCCACTTCTGGGCCCTGGCCGTCAAGTACAAGGACGACTACGCCGCCGCCGACGTGCCGATGCTCCCCGCGGTGGTGAGCATCGAGAAGACGGCCGTCCGCATCCTCCTCTACACCCTCCTCCTGTGGGGCCTCACCCTCGTGTTCGGCCCCGTCGCCGACATGGGCGCCCTCTACACGGTCTCGGCGCTCGTCCTCGGCGGCGTCTTCGCCTGGCTCGCCGTGAAGCTCATCCAAGAGCCCACGGCCAAGCGGGCCATGAAGGTCTTCACCTACTCGATCACCTACATCACCTTGCTGTTCGGGGCGATGGCGGTCGACGTGCTGGTCAGGAACGCACGGTGAGCACCGTTGCGCTCGCTGGCACCACCCGCGGCTTTTCCTCGCCGCAAGGGTCACTGTGTAGTGTCCCGACCCGTACCGGATTGAACCCCCACGAGACGTCGCGCGGCCCCGCTCACGGCCTGCGGCGGTGAGGTCAGAACACCCATGGCTGTAACCGAGACCCTTCCCGAGTCCGTCGACGCGGCCTCTGCGACGGATGCCTCGCCCACCCCTTCGCAGCCCACCGGGCTGGCCGCGGTGCTGGGGTCCGGCGACCACAAGGTGATCGGGCGCCTCTACATCGCCACGTCGCTGCTCCTCGGAGCGCTCGTCGTGGGCTTGGGCGAGGCGTTCGGGATCGAGGGCATCAAGCCCGAGACCCTCCAGATCTTCGGTGACGACTCCGTCTTCCAGCTGTTCACGCTGGCTCGCGTCGGCACCATCTTCTTCTTGGCCCTGCCGCTCGTCATCGGCGTCGCCCTGGTGGTCGTGCCCCTCCAGGTCGGCTCCCACACGGTGGCGTTCCCGCGGGCCGCGGCCGCCTCCTACTGGGGCTGGCTGCTCGGCTCGGGCCTGCTGCTCGCCTCCTACGCCATGAACGGCGGTCCCTACGGCGGCAGCTCCGACGGCGTGAACCTCTGGATCGCCGCCATGGGCATGCTCGTGCTGTCGGTCCTCACCGCCGCCGTGAGCCTCGCCACCACGGTGATCGCCCTGCGTCCGGCCGGTCTCCACCTCTCCCGGGTCCCGCTCTTCGCCTGGTCGGTGCTGGTCGCCGCCTTGATGTGGATCCTGACGCTCCCGGTCCTCTTCGGCCTGATCGTGCTCATGTACGTCGACCACCGCCACGCCGGCGGCATCTACAACGGCAGCCCGGTGGCGCTCTACCCGAGCATCCAGTGGCTGTTCCGCAACCCGCAGATCTACGTGGTCGCCATCCCGGTCCTGGGCTTCTTCGGCGACGTGCTCCAGACCGTGTCGGGCGCCCGCATGAAGCTCCGGGGCGTCGCCCAGGCCGCCATCGGCGCCTTCGGCTTGCTCTCCTTCGGGGCCTTCCTGGTCGCACCCACCAAGGCGGCGCTCGAGTCGTACCTGGTCATCGGCATGAGCCTGCTGGCCGTGCTGCCGCTGCTGGCCCTCGCCGGTTCCGTCGCCGACGTCTTCCGGACGGGCTCGTTCAAGCTCCGCGCTGGTGTCCTCTACGCCGTCTCCTCGTTCCTGATCCTCCTGCTGACGGTCGCCGCCGGCGCCCTCGGGTCGATCCCTTCGGTCCTCGACGCTCCGCCCAAGGCGGGCATCGGCGACAGCATCTTCTTCGTGGGGGTGAGCCACGGGGCTCTGCTCGCCGCGGTCATCGCCGGTCTCGGCGGGGTCCACTGGTGGGCCACCAAGGTCGGCCGCCAGCCCGCCAACGAGAAGCTCGGCATGCTCGCCCCGCTGGTGCTCCTGCTGGGTGCGGCGCTCACCGTGATCCCCGACCTCGTCGCCGGCATCGTGGGCGACGGCTTCGAGCTCTACGGCGACTACCGGGGCGGCCTCGCCGGCACCAACGGCGCCGTCGCCGCCGGCATCGCCATCGTCGGGCTCGGCGTGCTCGTCGCCGTGCTGTCGTTCATCCCGCTGTTCAAGCGCAGCGACGATGCTCCCGCCGACCCGTGGGGCGGGCTCACGCTCGAGTGGCTCGCTCCGACGCCGCCCCCGCTCGCCAACTTCGCCGACGACCTCCCGGTCATCACCTCGGCGGAGCCGCTCATCGACCTGCGTGAGGAGAAGTGATGGCCACCAGCGCCGCACTGGCCCTTCCCCCGGCCGCCCCGCCGGCGCGGCCCCGTGTGCTCCTCGTGGGCACCGCGCTCGCCACCGCGGGCACGCTCATGGCGTTCGCCGGGATGATCGGCGTCTACCTGGAGCAGCGCCACGGCGTTCTCGCCCAGGGCGGGACCTGGCTGCCCGACGGCACCAAGATCCCGCTCACCCCGGGCTCCATCGGCATGGCCACCATGGCCTTGTCGGCCGTCACCATCTGGTGGGCCGTCGACGCCGTCGGCCGCAACGACCGGCAGTTCGCCTACCTGGCCCTCGGACTCACGATCATGTTCGGGCTCGCCGTCATCAACTCGACGACCTTCCTGTACACGCAGATGGGCCTGGCCGTGAACACCAAGACGGGCCTGCTGATCTACGCCATCACCGGCGCCCACCTGGCCATGATCGTGGCTGGCCTGGTGTACGCCGCCGTCATGACCTTCCGCACGCTGGGCGGCGAGTACCACGGCCGCGACCGTGAAGGCCTCGTCGCTGCAGCCCTGTTCTGGTACGCCACCATCGCTGTCTACGCAGTGATCTGGTACGCGATCTACGTCACGAAGTAAGGGCATCGATGTTCAAGACCGGATCCAAGTTCCTGTACGGCGTCGCTGCCTTCGGGTTCGTCGCGGCCATCGCCTTCGCCATCGCCACCGGTGGCAACAAGATCGACGGTGTCGACACCATCCTCGGCCCGCTCTCCCTTGGCTACAAGGGCGGCATCGGCGACCACATCGGCTTCAGCATCCTCGTGGCGCTGACGGTCGTGGCGTTCGCCCTGGCCGTGCTCATCGCCTCGATCCGCGACGGCGACGCCGAGGCGGCGGCCCAGGTCGCCGGCCTCGAGACCGTGCCCGACGTGCCGGCACCGGCCACCGTCAACTACTGGCCCATCGTCGCCGCCTTCTCGGTGGCCGCCGTCGTGCTCGGCCTGGCCATCGGCTCCACGATCTTCGTGATCGGCATGGTCGGCCTCACCGTCGCCACCGTCGAGTGGGCCATCTCCGCCTGGTCCGAGCGCATCACCGGTGACCCGGCGGTCAACACCTCGATCCGCAACCGGATGATGCACCCCATCGAGATCCCGGTCGCTTCGGTGCTGGGCATCGGCCTGTTCGTGCTGGCCATCTCCCGCATCCTGCTCGCCCTGCCCAAGAACGGGTCCTACCTCGTCTTCGGTCTCGTCCCGGCGGTCATCTTCGGCGTCGGCATCCTGATCGTCACGAAGCCCAAGCTGTCCAGGTCGGTCATCGCCGGCCTGCTGCTCTTCGGCGGGTTCGCGGTGCTGGCGGGCGGCGTCGGTGCCGCCATCGCCGGCGAGCGCGAGCACGAAGGCGGCGGCGAGCACAAGGAAGAAGGCGGCGAGCACGGCGGCCGCATCGCCGTGTCGCTTCCCGAACCCGGCCAGACCGTGATCCGGGTGGCCAACTGATGGAAGGTCGGAAGAACATGACCGGGCGAGCCCGCCTCACCTTCGCCAAGGCCTCGGCGCTGGCCGTCGGCCTCGCGCTGTTCGCCGTCGGCTGCGCGTCGAACGCCCCGCAGGACACCCTCAAGCCGGCTGGCCCCCAGGCCAAGCAGATCGACACGCTGGCGATGCCGGTCTTCTACATCGCCATCTTCGTCGGCATCGCCGTCATGGTGATGACCGTGCTGGTCGCCCGGAAGTTCCGCAAGCGCAAGGACGACACCGGCGACGAGTTCCCGGCGCAGGTGCACGGCAACTTCAAGGCCGAGATCGCCTGGACCATCGCGCCGGCCGTGCTCCTCGCCTGCGTGGCCGTGCCCACCGTCTTCACGGTGTTCGACCTGGCCAAGAAGCCTGCTGCCGATGCCCTGACCGTCGAGGTGTACGGCCAGCAGTGGTGGTGGGAGTACCGCTACAACTTCGACGTCGACGGCGACGGCAAGGTCGACCAGATCATCACCGCCAACGACCTCGTCGTCCCGACCAACCGGCCCATCGCCCTGCGCATCATGTCGCGCGACGTCATCCACTCGTGGTGGGCCCCGGCGCTCAACGGCAAGAAGGACGCCGTCCCCGGCCGCGTCCACCCGCTCACCATCGAGGCGCCCGAAGCCAAGGAGTACATCGGTCAGTGCACCGAGTTCTGCGGCCTCTCCCACGCCGAGATGCGCATCAAGGTCGTGGGCATGGAGCCTGCCGACTTCCAGGCCTGGGCCGAAAAGCAGATCGTGCCGTTCCAGGCGCCCACCGGCGAGTCGGCCGTGGCCGGCTGGTCGACCTTCGCCAGCCAGTGCACCTCGTGCCACCGCATCACCGGCATGACCGACCCGTCGGACCCGGACTCGGGGAAGCTGTTCGAGTACCCGCCGGTGGTCAACCAGGTCTCCGGTGAGGTCCCGAACCTCACCAAGCTCATGACCCGCACCACCTTCGCCGGCGCCAAGTTCGACCTGCGCCTCGACACCCCCGAGTGCAAGGCGCTCGGCGAGAACTGGGCCTCTGAACCCGAGGGCATCAAGACGTGCTTCAACCGGGAGCAGTTCGAGGCCTGGCTCCGCAACGCCCCGGCCGAGAAGGCCATGCACCCCGGCGAGGCGCCGAGTCCCGAGAGCCGCGGCATGAACAACTTCAACCTGACCGAAGACCAGATCGATGACCTGGTCGCCTTCTTCATCACCCTGCAGTAGGAACGAGCACGTCATGACAGCCATCGACGGTCCCCTCGCTCTGGGAGCGGGCGACGAGGTCAAGACCCGCCCCGGCGGCGTCTTCGCCCGTCCGTCGTCGTCCACCACCGGCTGGCGCAGCTGGGTCACCACGGTCGATCACAAGAAGATCGGCATCATGTACGGCGCCGCCGCGCTGTTCTTCTTCCTCATCGGCGGCATCGAGGCCCTGCTGATCCGCCTGCAGCTGGCCACACCGAACGGGAAGCTGCTCAGCGCCGACCTGTACAACCAGGTGTACACGATGCACGGCACGACGATGATCTTCCTCGTCGTCATGCCCATCGGCGCGGCGTTCATGAACTACCTGATGCCGCTCCAGATCGGTGCGCGCGACGTGGCGTTCCCCCGGATGAACGCCCTGTCCTTCTGGGTGTTCCTCTTCGGCGGCGTCGTCCTCAACTCGAGCTGGCTCCTCGGCGGCGGCGCCGACGGCGGCTGGTTCAACTACGCCCCGAACAACGGCGTCATCTTCTCGCCGAGCCACGGCATCGACTTCTGGAACATGGGTCTGCTGCTCACCGGCATCTCGTCGCTGGTCGGCGCGGTGAACCTGATCACCACCGTGCTCAACATGCGGGCGCCGGGCATGACCCTCATGAAGATGCCGGTGTTCACCTGGATGAGCCTCGTCACCCAGTTCCTGCTCCTGTTCGCCATCCCGGTGCTCACCGCCGCGCAGTTCCTGCTCATGTTCGACCGGCTGTTCGGAGCGCAGTTCTTCAACGTGGAGCAGGGCGCCGATCCGCTCCTGTGGGAGCACCTGTTCTGGATCTTCGGGCACCCGGAGGTCTACATCATGATCCTCCCGGCGTTCGGCGTGATCTCCGAGATCATCCCGGTCTTCGCCCGCAAGCCGATCTTCGGCTACCCGTTCATGGTGTTCTCGGGCATCGCCATCGGCTTCATGGGCTGGGGCGTGTGGGCGCACCACATGTTCGCCTCGGGCGTCGGCCCGATCTCCGTGGCCGCCTTCTCGGTGTCGACGATGTTCATCGCCGTCCCCACCGGCGTGAAGATCCTCAACTGGCTGGCCACCATGTGGGGCGGCAAGCTCACCTTCTCGGCGCCGATGATGTACTCGATCGGCTTGGTCACGATGTTCACCATCGGCGGCCTCTCGGGCGTGACCCACGCCGTCGCTCCTGCCGACACCCAGCAGACCGACACCTACTACATCGTCGCCCACTTCCACTACGTGCTCTTCGGTGGCGCCCTCTTCGGCTTCGTCGGCGGTTGGTACTTCTGGTGGCCCAAGGTGTTCGGCTACGCCCTCGGCGAGCGCACCGGCAAGATCAACTTCTGGATCCTGCTCATCGGCTTCAACCTGACGTTCGGCCCGATGCACATCCTCGGCCTGCAGGGCATGCCCCGACGCACCTACACGTACCGCGACGGCTACGGGTTCAACCTGTGGAACTTCGTGTCGACGGTCGGCGCGTTCACCATCGCCGTGTCGTTCCTGATCTTCTTCTGGAACATCTACGCCAGCTACCGCAAGGCGAAGAAGGCAGCAGGCGGCAAGGGGAAGAAGCTCACCATGCCGGCGGATCCGTGGGACGCCCGCTCGCTGGAGTGGATGATCCCGAGCCCGACGCCGGTGCACAACTTCGACGTCACCCCCACGGTCCAGTCGCTCGACGAGTTCTGGCACCGCAAGTACGGCGAAGACGAAGCGGGGCGCCTCGTGCGCATCGCCGCCACCGAGGACGTCGTGCAGAAGGGCGACGCCACCGACGTGCACCTGCCCTCGCCGTCGTACTACCCGATCGTCTTGGCGTTCGGCCTCCCGTGGATCACCTGGGGCCTCATCTACAACCTGTGGTTCTGCGCCTTCGGCGCCGTCTTCGTGCTCGCCGGCATCTACGGCTGGATCATGGAGCCGTCCACCGACCCGTCCGACGGCCACAGCCACGAAGACGATCACGACGACGACCCGAGCGGTGACGAGGCCTCCGCGGCCGACGATGCCGATGAGCCGAGCGGCGATGCCGCTCCGACCGAGGAGGCTGCGCTCGTTGACTGATCTCACTGCTGCGCTGAAGGAAGAACTGGTCGGGCACGACCACGAGCACGTCACCTCGACCGGCATCTCCAACGAGAAGCTGGCGATGTGGGTCTTCCTGGGATCCGAGTGCCTGCTCTTCGGCGGCCTCATCTCCACGTTCATCCTGTACAAGACCCGGGCCGCTGACGGCCAGACCCCGCACCAGCTCTACGACATCCTCTTCACGTCGATCTCGTCGTTCGTGCTCCTCATGAGCTCGCTCACGATGGTGCTCGCCGTCTCCGCGGTGCAGCGCGCCGACCTGCGGGCCATGCGCGGCTGGCTGCTCACCACCGCCCTCCTGGGCGTGGTGTTCATCTCCGGCCAGGTCTACGAGTTCACCGAGTTCCTGGGCGAGGGCTACGGCTTCACCCACAGCCCGGCCTGGTCCGCCTTCTACACGCTGACCGGCTTCCACGGCGTCCACGTGACGCTCGGCATCGTGATGCTGCTGTCCACCGCAGCGCTCTCGCTGCGCGGCCACGTCGGATCCCACAACCCGGAATCCGTCGAGATCGTGGGCCTGTACTGGCACTTCGTCGACGTCGTCTGGGTCGTCATCTTCACCGTCGTCTACCTCATCAAGTAAGGGACTGGACATGAGCGAGATCTCCGTTCCCGTCGCCGGGGACGCCCACCCCGACCTCGAGCACCACCCGGAGGAGCACGCCTCGGACCGGCAGTTCGTCAAGGTCTTCCTCGGCCTGGTGGTCGTGACGGCCGTCGAGGTCGCCTGGGCCTACGCCCCGTGGGCCGACGACCACGCCGGCCGCCTCGCCACCGCCCTCTACTGGGGCGGCCTGATGCTGATGATGAGCTTCAAGTTCTTCATCATCGCCAGCTACTTCATGCACCTGCGCTTCGACAGCAAGGTGCTCACCCGGGTGTTCTACGCCGGCGTGGTACTGGCGGTCGCGGTGTACCTGATCGTCTTGTGCACCTTCCAGCTCTTCAGCAACACCACCCCGGGGTTCGCGCCCTGAGGGTGACCGCTCGAAGCTGATCTCTGTGCATCGAGGCGCCCTCCGGGGCGCCTCGATCGCGTCCAGGGCTCGGCCAGCCGACGGGACCGAAGAGGACCGAGCCGACGGGCACGAGCCCGGTGGAGCCCCTACTCCCAGCGGAACCAGCGGGCGGCGGCGAGGGGGGCGGCGGCCGCCCAGACCGCCAGGACCACGAGGGCCGAGCCGGGGACCGTGCCGTCGCCCAGCGCGCCGTGGAAGACCTGGGCCAGGGCGGTGGACGGGAGCAGCTCCGCCACCGACCGCATCCCCGAGGGGAGCTCGTCGATGGGGAAGATCATGCCGCTGACCAGCAGGAGCAGGAGGTAGACGCCGTTCGCAGCCGCGAGGGTGGTGAGGGCCGGGAGCGTGCCCGCCATGAGCAGGCCGATGCCGGCGAAGGCGACGGTGGCGAGCACGGCGGCGACCAGGGCGACGCCCAGCGACGGGGCCGAGAAGCGGAACCCGAGGAGGAAGCCCTCCGCCAGCAGCACGATGATCTGGAGCGCTTCGATGGCCACGACGGCGGTGGTCTTCGCCGCCAGGAGCTGCCGGCGGGTGAGCGGGGTGGTCCCGAGGCGCTTCAGCACGCCCATCTGGCGCTCGAAGCCGGTGGCGATGGCCACCGACACCAGGGCCGTCGACATGATCGCCAGGGCGAGCACACCCGGCAGCAGGAAGTCGATGGGGTCGCCGTCGCCGGTGGGCAGCACGTCGACGTTGGCGAAGAAGCCGAGGAGGACGACCGGGATCAGGAAGGTCAACAGGACCGACTCGCCCCGGCGGAGCGTGAGCAGGAGCTCGATGCGGGTCTGCGCCTTCCAGGCCTGGCCCGACGAGGCGGCCACGGGGACCGTGGGGGCGGTCACGCCGATCGCCGCCGGCCCCGGAGCCGCTCGGTGCGGGCCTTGGCGGAGTCCTTCGAGCGGGTGTCGATGCGGACGGCCGGTACCTCGCCCGTGATGGCGGTCATGCGCAAGAAGACGTCCTCGAGGGTCTGGCGGCCGGCGCGGATGTCGGCGAGCGGCAGGTCCTGCTCGGCCAGCCAGCTGGTGAGCGCGGCGATGTTGGCGGGCGACGGGTCGGTCTCGACGAGGTACTCGCCCGGTGAGGTCTCGTGGACGGCGGCGATCATCGCCTTGCCGAGCGCGGCGGTGTCGATCCCGGGTGGGGCGCCGAAGCGGATCTCCCGGCTGCCACCCGCGGCCATCAGCTCGTCCGGTGTCCCCACCGTGATGAGGTGGCCCCGGTCGACGATCACGACGCGGTCGGACACCTTCTCGGCCTCGTCGAGGTCGTGGGTGGTGAGCACCACGCAGACGCCGTCGTGGGCCAGCTCGCGGACGGTGCTGCGGATGAGCTGGCGTCCCTGCACGTCGACGCCGGCCGTGGGCTCGTCGAGGAACGCCACCCGGGGCTTGCCCACCAGTGCCAGGGCCAGCGAGAGCCGCTGCTGCTCGCCGCCGGACATGTGGCGCCAGGTGCTGCGGCGGAGGTGGCTGAGCCCGACCCGGCCGAGCAGCTCAGCCGGGTCGGCCGGGTCGGCGTAGAAGGCGGCGTGCAGCTCCAGCGCCTCGATGGGCCGGATGCCGGGGTACACGCCGCCGGACTGCAGCATGACGCCGATCTGGGGCACGAGCTGGTCGTGCTGGGCGATCGGGTCCAGGCCCAGCACCCGGACCTGGCCCTCGGTCGGTCGCCGGTAGCCCTCGAGGCACTCGATCGTGGAGGTCTTGCCGGCACCGTTCGGTCCGAGCACCGCGAGCACCTCGCCCGGTTCGGCCGAGAAGGTGAGCCCGTTCACCGCGCGGCGATCGCCGTACGCGATGACGAGATCGTCGACCTCCAAGGCGGGCATTGCGATCAGAGTAGTTGCGAGGCGGAGCAACGCCGTAGTCCGCCCGGTGGGCCGCCGAGTACCGTCGTGGCCCATGCTCGACATCCGCCGCATCCGCAGCGAACCCGACGCCGTGAAGGCCGCCCTCGCCCGCCGGGGGATCGATGCCTCCGACGTCGACCGGGTGGCCGAGCTCGATGAGCGCCAGCGTCGGCTCGCCAGCGAACGAGACGACCTGCGAGCTCAGATCAAGGGGCTGTCGAAGCAGGTCGGCTCGCTCCACAGGGAGGGCCAGGCCGATGAGGCCGCCGCCGTGCAGGCCCAGAGCCGTGAGCTGGGCGAGCAGGAGCAGGCGCTCGCCACCGAGGCCGCCACGGTGGCCGACGAGGTGCGCGACCTCCTGCTGCGCATCCCGAACACGCCGCACCCCGCTGCGCCCGACGGTGCCGGCGATGCGGAGAACCCGGTCGTGCGGGTCATCGGCTTCGACCCCGACGGCTACGGCGAGCACCAGAAGATCCCGCACTGGGAGCTCGGCCCCCGCTACGGCATCCTCGACAACGAGCGCGCCGTGAAGATCTCGGGTGCCATGTTCACCATGCAGCGCAAGGGCGGCGCCACCTTGGCCCGGGCCCTGCTGCAGTACGCCATCGACCGCAACGCCGACGAGTTCGAGGAGGTGCGCCCGCCCACCCTCGTCACCAGCGAGACGCTCACCGCCACCGGGCAGCTCCCCAAGTTCGCCGACGACGCCTACTGGGTGGAGCGCGACGACCTCTGGGCCATCCCCACCGCCGAGGTGCCGCTCACGTCGATCCACCGCGACGAGATCCTCGACACCGCCGAACTGCCCATGCGGTTCATGGCGGCCACCTCGTGCTACCGCCGAGAGGCCGGGTCGGCGGGCCGTGACACCCGGGGCATGCTGCGCACCCACGAGTTCGACAAGGTCGAGATCTTCCAGTACGCCACCCCCGAGCAGGCCCCCGCGGAGCTCGATGCCATGGTCGCCCGGGCCGAGGCCGGCATCCGCGACCTGGGCCTCGCCTACCGGGTCATCGAGATCTGCACCGGCGACATGGGCCAGAGCCACCACCGCTCGTTCGACATCGAGGTGTACGCCCCGGGAACGGACCAGTGGCTCGAGGTCTCGTCGGTCTCGTGGTTCAGCGACTACCAGGCCCGGCGGGGCAACATCCGCTACCGGCCCGGCGGGGGCGGCACCGCCATGGTCCACACCCTCAACGGCTCGGCGCTCGCCGTCCCCCGCGTGTGGGCGGCCATCGTGGAGACGTACCACCGCGCCGACGGCGGCATCGACGTCCCCGAGGCGCTGCTCCCGTACTTCCGCGGCCAGACCCGCATCGCCTGACGTGATCACCGAGCTGCCGGTCGTCATCGAGGCCCCCGACGGGCAGGCCACGTGGGGCGCGCCAGCAGTGGACCACCCGATGCGGGCGGTGACCCGGGCCGTCGCGTTCGAGCCCGGCGGGTGGACCGCCGAACGCCAGGCCGAGGTCGTGGAGCTGTTCGACCGGCTCGCCCCGGAGTGGACCTCGCGCGACGTGCCGGGGCGTGAGCTCCCCGTCCTCGATGCCCTCGACCGCGGCCTCGCCGCCCTCGCCCGGCGTCCGCTGGCTCGGGCGGTCGAGCTCGGCGGCGGGACCGGCCTGTACTCCGCGGCGATGGCGGAGCGCTTCGCCACGCTCGTGACGCTCGACATCTCCTGGGAGATGATCCGCCTGGTGCCCGACGGCCCCGCGATCCTCGTGCAGGGCGATGGCTCCCGGCTGCCCTTCGCCGACGGATCCGTCGACGTGGTGGTCCTCGTCAACATGTTCCTGTTCCCCGCCGAGGTCGAGCGGGTGCTGGCGCCGGACGGGGTCGTGGTCTGGGTCAACTCGCGGGGGTCGGAGACGCCCATCCACCTCACGGCCGACGAGGTCGACCGGGCGCTGCCGGGTCACTGGGACGGGGTTGCCTCGCGGGCGGGATGGGGGACCTGGTCGGTCCACGGCCGAGCAGCCGACGGTTAATCATCTAAATCTGATTGCATTAGTCGGAATTAGCCGGTACGGTGAGAGCCATGCCCGCCACCCGACGCCACCGGCTGCCGCACGCACGGTGCCTCGGGCGATGTTGCCGGCGGAGCTGAGCTCCCCGCACTGACCTGCCGCCCGCCCTCTGGTTCCCCTGTCAGGAGGCGGCGGTCGTCCGGATCGGCTCTCCCTTGTCGATTCCGGCGTGCAGGAGCGGCGGCGCGGCCGAAGCCTTGCGTCCGCGCCGCCGCCCTGCCTGCACCCCTTCCTCGTCGTTCCGTTTCGCTGCCGTCCGGTCTGCCGGACCCCCCTCCGCTGAGGCTCGCCCCGTGTCCATCGCCACCAACCTCGATCTCGATCGCTCCACCGCCGCCCGGCGGGTGTCGCTCGCTCGCACCAACCGCCGGAAGCCGCAACCGCCGGCGCTCGACGTCGAGACCTGCACGGCCATCGCCCAGGGCCTGGCCCAGGCGGAGGACCTCTGGCGCCCGCACGTGTCGCACGACCCGCTCAGCCGGACCAGCGTCCGCTTGGTGGCCACCGATGCCTACGAGGTGTGGCTGCTCGGCTGGACCGACGGCCAGCGCGTCGAGCTCCACGACCACGGTGGCGCCAACGCCGCGTTCGTCGTGCTCGAAGGCGTGCTCGACGAGATCACGCTCGGCTTCGCCGGCACCACCACCAAGCGCCTGGACCCGGGCGGAGTCGGCACCGTGCCCGCCGGCGTGATCCACGACGTGGTGAACACCGCGCCCGAGGTGGCCACGAGCCTCCACGTGTACTCGAACCCCCTCCGAACGATGACCTACTACGACGCCGATGGCGACCCCGTCTACACCGAGCTGGTCGAGGAGGTCCCGGCCCTGCTGACCGGTGCGACCCAGAGCCGGGCGCTGCACCCGGCCAGGCGGGACCGATGAGCGACGAGCCCTCCCGGATCGACGTGAAGCTGGCCTCCGCTCGGAACCGCATCGACCGGGTCGCTCCTGGCGACCTGGCTGCCGAGGTCGCCGCCGGTGCGGTGGTGGTGGACCTCCGGCCTGATGCGAACCGCGCCGAGGAGGGCGAGCTGCCCGGTGCGGTGGTGATCGAGCGGATCCACCTCGAGTGGCGCTTCGACCGGACGAGCGGCGCGGCGATCCCCGAGGCGAGCGACGACCTCCGCGTGATCCTGGTCTGCAACGAGGGCTACGCCTCGAGCCTGGCCGCCGCCGACCTCCAGGACCTCGGCATCCACCGGGCAACGGACCTCATCGGCGGCTACCGCGCCTGGAAGGCCGCCAACCCCTGAGCGCGGTCCTCAGGAGGGCGACGACGGCTGCAGGGGCTCCCAGCCGTCGTCGCCCGCTCGACGGGCCCGGTGCCACCGGATGAGCTCGCCGATCCCCGCGATCACCGCGGTGAGGGCCACCCAGAACCGCCACGACGGGTGGGCGGCGGCCAGGGCGATCAAGGCGACCGCAGCCGCCGCGTTCACCGCGAGCACCTTCGTCCTCGGCGAGGCCCTCGTCCGCTGTCTCCGGTGATCGGCCACACCGCTCCTTCGGCACGAGCAACGGTGATCCTGAGCAGGTCCCCCCGACTCGATCCGGATCTGGGCGCCGGCGTGCGGAACGAGGTGACCGAAGTCGTCGCGCCCCCGCTCGTGCCGCCGCCACGGACGTCGGCGGCCCCACCGCGCCTGGCGTCGCCTCACCGCCGACCTCCTCCGGCACGGTCGCCGCGGCGGTGATCGTGGGCCGACGCGAGCGAAGGGCGGCGGGAGTCGCCAGACTGAGCCCATGAACGATCCCGAGACCGTCGTCGACGCCCTGCGGACCCTGAAGGCCGATGGCTACGAGATCGAGTTCCAACTCGTCGACGGCGCCCTCGTGTGCGACACCGACGACCGGGCGTGTCCGGCGTCCGACGTGAAGGTGGAGCGGCTCTACCGGTTCGAGGGGCCGAGCGATCCCGGCGACGAGATGGTCGTGTTCGGCCTGCGCGATCCGGAGTCCGGCCGCCGGGGCGTGTTGGCCTCTGCCTTCGGCTCCGCCGCCGACCCCCAGCTGCTCGAGCACCTCCACGGTCTCTCCACCCGCTTCGGCACCGACTGACCCGCGCCGGGATGAGCCGAGACCTCAGCGACCTGCGCGAGTCGTACCAGCGCGCCGGCCTCCACCGGGCGGTGCTCGCCGACGACCCGATCGACCAGTTCGAGCACTGGTGGGACGAGTGGCGCTCGACCGACCCCTACGACGCTGCCGCGTGCGTCCTGAGCACGGTGGGCGCCGACGGGCAGCCGTCGGCCCGGTTCGTGCTGTGCCGCTCGTACGACGAGGACGGCTTCGTCCTCTACACGAACCAGCAGAGCCGCAAGGCCCACGACCTGGCGGCGAACCCCCGCGCCGCGTTGGTGTTCGGGTGGCTGGAGCTGGCCCGGCAGGTTCGCATCGAGGGTCCCGTGACCGTGGTCGACGACGCCACGGCCGACGCCTACTGGGCCAGCCGTCCCCGGGGCAGCCAGATCGGTGCGTGGGCGTCGGCCCAGAGCGAGCCGGTGCCGGACCGTGCGGCGCTCGACCGCCAGCAGGCCGCCGCCGAGGAGCGCTTCGGCATCGACGAGTCCGCCGGCCCGATCCCGAGGCCCCCGCACTGGGGCGGCTACCGCGTCGGCATCGACCGCATCGAGTTCTGGCAGGGCCAGCCCGACCGGCTCCACGACCGCTTCGAGTACCGCCGCACGCCCGACGGCTGGAACATCACACGCCTCAGCCCCTGACCCGCCCCGACCGCCGCCCCACGGCCACCCCGCCCCACCTCGCCCTCGCCCCGCCCCACCCTCACTGAAGTTGGTGTGCGAATCGAGGCACACCGTCAGTTCGCACACCAACTTCGGTGGGGGTGGCGGGGTTTGGTGGGGCGGTTGAGGGTTGAGGACGACGTGTTGCTCAGGGGTGGGTGGCGGGGTCGTCGGGGTGGGTGGCGGGGTCGGATGGGGTCGACGGGCCCGAGCGGAGCAGGGCGATGAGGATGCCGCCGCAGACGACGAGGCCGAAGACGAGGGCGACCGTGAGCGGGTCCAGGTCGCCCAGCCAGCCCGAGATGTCGGACGACCAGCTCGTGACGAGGCCGACGGGTCCGCGGGTGGCGTCCTGCCGGCCCTGCTGGATGAGGCGGATCTCGTAGACGCCGTACCAGGCGAGGTAGGCGCCGGCGACGACCATGATCGCTCCCGCGATGCGGGTGAAGTAGGGCATGGCCTGGCGCAGCTTGGCCAGCACCCCCTGGCGGGCGAGCGCGAGCGAGACGGTGAGCACCATCAGCAGCAGGGCCATGCCCAGCCCGTACGCGACGAAGGTGGCGATGCCCGAGGCGATCGATGATCGAGAGAACGTCGTGGCCACGACGGCGGTGAAGGGCCCGATCGTGCACGAGAGCGAGGCCACGGCGTACGAGATGCCGAACACGAACATCGACCACATGCCCCGGGTCCGACCGCCCTTGTCCAGCCGGGGGAGGGTGAGCGCCGGTTCCCAACCGGCGAGGAAGGCGATGCCGAGGCCGAGCAGGGCGAGCCCGATGACGACGGTGAGCCAGGGCGACCACCGGCCCACGGCGAGGGAGGTCCACGACACGAGGGCCCCGGCGATGGCGAACAGGAGGAGGAACCCGGCCGAGACGACGGTCCCCACCAGCAGCGCCCGGGCGACGCTGGCCCCGGACTTGGCATCGTCGCCCTGGTCGATGCCGAGGAAGTAGCCGAGGTACGCCGGCAGCATGGCGAACCCGCACGGGTTCACGGTGGCCACCATGCCGGCGGTGAAGGCCGCGGCGAGCGGGGCGTCGATCACCCGTCAGCCCGCCTGGTCGAGGAACGCCTGGAGCTGGCCGGCGCTCGTGAACGGTCCCGACTTGGTGTCGATGACCGAGCCGCTCTTCGAGATCAGCAGCGTGGTGGGCATGCCCTGGCCGCCGGCCTCGTAGAAGACGCCGCCCATCGGGTCGAGCACCCAGGGGTACGTGATGCCGGTCTGCTTCGCCAGCGCCTTGGCGTCCTTCAGCGAGGGCTCCTGGGTTGCCACCCCCACGAAGGTGACGTCGGGGTTGGCGGTCTGGGCGTCGTTGAGCAGCGGCATCTCGTGCACGCACGGCGCGCAGGCCGACTGCCACAGGTTGACCAGCATGGGCTGGCCCTCCTGGAAGCTGGCGAGGTCGGTGGTGCCGCCGCCCACCCGGTCGAGGGGCTGGCTGAGCAGCGCGTCGGCGTCGATGGGGTCCTGGAGGACCATCGCGTTGGTCGAGCCGCCGTCGTCGATGACCACGGATGCGATGAGGACGGTGAGCAAGGCGGCGGCGACGCCGAGCACGGCGGCGATGGCGAGGGTCCGGCCGTCGAGCGTTCGGCCGCGCCGACCCGGGGAGGGGTCGGCACCGGTGGGCTCGGAGGGCTCGGCGGTCGGGGTGGTGCCGCCGGCGTCGGGCTCGGGGGAGTCGGCCATGGCACCTACGACGGTACCGGTGCCACCCCGCGCCGTTCCCATCGGCGGCCGGCGTGCGGGCGGCTGGACGCGCCACCGGCGCCGCCCTCGGAAGGGCGACGCCGGTGACGGTGGTGTGAGTTGCGGGTCACGGCTCAGACAGGTCTGTTGCCGATACCGCTCTCAGGCTTCGCCTGAGACCGGTCTTCGGTCTCAGGCCGTCGTTCGGAGCCGAGGTCCCCGCTCAGGGTCCTTCTCCCCGGCTCCGTCGAGGGAGCGCGCCGTGCCGCCCCCTCCGCTCTGGGTGCTCCCGGCCCTGAGGTCCTCCAGCAGGAGGTCGCCCAGGCCCGCGCCTTCGGCGGCCGGGGCTGCTCCCGCCTCAAGCCCCCGCGGGGAGGTGCTGGAGGCGGTGGGCAGGACAGGGCCCGAGCACCTCCGCTCAGGCCGAGCGGAGGTGCTCGGGGATCGGGATCTCGGGGAGCTGGTCCTCGGGACGGGCCACCTTGGGCGGCCGGCCCCGACGCCGCTTGGAGGCGAGGATCTTCCCGTTGAGGAAGAGCTGGCCGCCCCAGACGCCCCACGGCTCCCGGCGCGCCATGGCGCCCTCGAGGCAGGGGACGAGCACGGGGCAGTCAGCGCAGAGCCGCTTGGCGGCGGCGATGTCCTGCAGCTCCTCGGAGAAGAACAGGGCGGTGAGGCCCGCCCCGCCGGTGGCGCAGAGGGCGTCGTCCTTCCAGGTCTGCTCTTCGAGATCGGTCTGTGCGTCGTAGTCCGGTGCGGTCAGCATCGGTTTCCCCTTGCTCTCTTGGTGGTTCGTCGTCAGTCGGGTGGTCGGTTGAGGTCGTCGGTGGTGGTTGGGGTCATGTCCTGGTGGGGTGTCGGGACCCGGGCCGGAAAAGGCGAAAGGCCGCTGGGATGTCCCAGCGGCCTTCGGAGGAAGTGGATCGAATGTCGGCGAGTGCCTAGTTCGAGTCCTCCGGAGGCCGGTGGCGAATGCCCTTGACGTTCTTCACCACATAGCTGGACGGCATCGGCTTGATGGCGGCGAGCTGGTGATGGGAGCCAAAGGCGGCGGCGGTAGCCGACCAGCGCAGGCGCGCGGCGGTACCGACGGTGGCGGTGGCGTTCCGCATGTCAGTAGCCGTGCTGTTCACTGGATGAGCTCCGGGTCGGTGGCTGGATACAGAGACGCGCCCGTGGGCGCCTGGACAGGGCACCACGCGGCCCCAGACCTTGTCAAACGATTTCTCGACGACGCCGCGGCGCTCCTGCCCGCGGCCGGTCCGCGGCGGGCGGTCGCCGGTCCGTCAGACGGCGGGGGCGTCGGGCGGCACCGGGGCATCGACGCCCGTGGGGATGAACAGCCGCTCGCGGTAGAACCGCAGCTCATCGATGCTTTCGCGGATGTCGTCGAGGGCCCGGTGGGCGGTGGCCTTGCGGGGCAGGGCGGACAGCGCACCCGGGTACCAGCGCCGGGCGAGCTCCTTGATGGTGGAGACATCGACCGAGCGGTAGTGCAGGTACTCCTCGATCTCGGGGAGGTACTTGGCGAGGAAGCGACGGTCGGTGCCGATGGAGTTGCCGCACAGCGGCACGCTGCGGGCGTCGGGGACGTGCGCTTTGATGAACGCCAGCGTCTGGGCGCCGGCGTCAGCGAGCGAGGTCGTGGATGCCTCGATGGCCGGGAGCAGGCCCGAGGTGGTGTGCATGTTGCGGACGAAGTCGTCCATCTCGGCGAGGGCCTCGGCCGGTTGGTGGACGACGAGGTCCGGGCCTTCGCCCACGATCTCGAGGTCGTCGTCGGTGACGAGGGTCGCGATCTCGACGATGACGTGGCGATCCGGTTCGAGGCCGGTCATCTCCAGATCCATCCAGACGAGCACCGGGGCAGACTAGTGCCGCGGCCGGCGACCTCGGCGGGGTCGCCGCCACGTGGCGAGGGGCCGGGCCAATAGCGTGCTGACGTGCTCCACGTCCCGATCCTGCGCCTCGACCCCGACCTCCCGGCCCCTGCCTACGCCCGCCCCGGTGACGCCGGGGCCGACCTGCGGGCCCGGGAGGGCGCGATCCTCGCCCCCGGCGGCGGTCGCGCCCTCATCCCGACCGGCATCGCCATCGCCCTGCCCCCGGGCACCGCCGGGTTCGTGCAGCCCCGCAGCGGCCTGGCGTTGCAGCACGGCGTGACCTGCCTGAACACGCCGGGCCTCATCGACTGCGGCTACCGCGACGAGCTCAAGGTCATCCTCGTCAACCTCGACCCCGCCACGCCCTACGAGGTGCAGCGGGGCGACCGCATCGCCCAGCTCGTGATCCAGCGGGTCGAGGAGGCGGCGTTCGCCGACGCCCCCGACCTGGGCGAGTCCGCCCGCGGCCTCGGCGGCTTCGGCTCCACCGGCCACAACTGACCCGGTCCCACCGCGGAGCGAGGGCACCTGGGCACCTCGCCGGTGCTCGGCGGGCCGACCTCGCGGGTCAGGCCTGGTCCTGGGCGATCTCGGCTCGGCGGCGGAGATCGTCGAGGCAGCGCGAGAGCAGCCGCGACACGTGCATCTGCGAGACGCCGAGCCGTTCCGCGATCTGCTGCTGGGTCATCTCCTCGTAGAAGCGGAGGCGGAGGAGCAGCTGCTCCCGAGGCGCCAGGTGGGCGAGGAGCTTCTCGACCAGCAGCTTGTTCTCGGCTTCGAAGAGGCCGAGGTCGTCGACGCCCAGCTGGAGATCGCTGCTCTCGGGGTGGGCGGCCGATCGGCCTTCGATCGACGCGGAGCGGTACGCCTGGGCCGCCTCCATGGCCTCGAGCACCTCCTCCTCCGAGGCGCGGGAGGCGGTGGCGAGCTCGGCGATCGTGGGGGAGCGTCCCAGCTGGTGGGTCAGGTCGGCGACGGTGGCGTTGAGCAGCAGGTGCAGCTCCTGCACGCGGCGCGGCACCCGAACGGCCCAGCCCTTGTCGCGGAAGTGCCGCTTGAGCTCGCCCATGATCGTCGGGGTGGCGAACGTCGAGAACTCCAGGCCGCGGCTCGGGTCGAACCGGTCGATGGCGCGGAGCAGGCCGAGCGACGCCACCTGCTCGAGGTCGTCGAGCGACACGCCGCGGTTCGAGAACCGGCGGGCGAGGTGGAGGGCGAGGCGGAGGTTGGCGGCCACCAGCTGGTCCCGGACGGCGAGGTCCCGCGTCCGGAAGTAGGTCTCGAGCAGCGCTCGCTGCTCGTCTCGCTCGGCGTCGCCGAGGCTCACGGACTGCTCCGCAGGAGCTTCACGATGCGGATGCGGCCCGAGGACTCGTCGATGGCCGTGTCGTCGACCACGGCGCCGAGGATCTGGCGGCTGAGGTCGGTGATCCGCTCGATGGGCGCTGCCGGGGCGCGAGAGGCGGTGATGTCGAGGGCGTCGGGCAGGAGGACGCAGGTGAGCTGCAGGCGGGCGGCGGGGCGCTCCTCGGAGACGAGGACGCCGAACACCTCACCGACGGCGATCCGCAGGTCCTCGACGTCGTCGTACGAGTAGCCGTTGCGCGAGGCGAGGCCCGTGACCGCCAGCCGGGCGACGCGGCCGTAGGGGAAGAGCGCGGGGAGAGACAGCCGGATCTCGTCGCGGTCGACGGAGCGGACGTCGTCTGGGGGGCTCACGGTGTCCCGCAGCGTAGGGCCGCGGCCGTCAGGCCGCCTCGGTGGCGGCGGCGTAGGCCACCTCGAGCGCCTGCGACAGCTCGGTCGTCTTCCCGTCAGCGGTGAGCGTGAGCTCCTGCGTGCCGCTCAGGCGCGTGCGCAGGGCGATCGCCACCCGGTCCAGCCCCAGCGATCCCGTGGCGGTGCCGCGCAGGTCCGATGACGCCAGCCGGGCGGTGGTGCCGCCGGCCAGGCCGCCGAACGCCAGGTCCTGCGGACCGGCCGAGGTCTCGATGGTCGACGTGTACGACAGGAGGCCGTCCTCGATGGCGGTGACGGTGACGGTCGAGGTGGTCTCGACCTCGGCGCCGCCCACGTTCGTGGTGCCGACGGTGCGCCACGAGGCGCCGACGCCGACGGGTTCCGACGGCAGGGCGGGGCCGATGGCGGGGAGCTGCTCCTCGAGGGCGTCGAGCTGCGCGGCCAGCGCGTCGGACAGACCGTCCGGTGCTTCGAACGCCAGGTCCTCGAGCTCGCCGAGCGGGGTGGCGGTCGCGGTGGCCTCCAGGCCGACGAGCGGCGCCAGTTCGTCGTCGAGCGCGTCGAGCTGCTCGTCGGTGAGATCGGTGCCCTTGCCCTTGGCGGCGATGGCGTCGATGCGGATGGTCAGCTTGGAGCCGGCGCTGGTGGTGGTGCCCACGGTGTAGGTCAGGGTCTGGGTGACGGGCGGGCTGTCGAGCCGTTGCGTCCGGCCCTTGGTCTCCTGGGTGACGGCGAGGTCGGAGGTGAACGTGACGACCGCCTCGTCGCCCTCGGTGTAGGCGACGCGCAGGGGCTGTCGAGGTTCGGCGCCGGGGTGGATCAGCTCCGGCGGCTCGCTGCCGGCGACGGGCGGCGCCGTGGTCGTGGTGGTGGTGGGCGCCGGCGTCGTGGTGGCGGCGCGCCCGTCGCTTCCGAAGAGGCCGCACCCGGCGAGGCCGCCGGCGAGCGCCAGGACCGCACCGCCGACGAGGAGGGGGCGCCGACGGGTCATGGGCCCCATGGTGGCCGATCGGCGGTCACCGGAGCAGGTCGGCGCGTCGCCCGGCGGCGGCGTCGCCACGAGACGGCGTGCCCCGGCGAGCGATGCTCCACCGACCCTGCGATCGATGCCGGCCCACCGGTTCCGATGGGGTCGGCGATCGAGCCCACCGCTAGCCTCGCGGGTCGTTCACCAGACGGGCAACGGGCTCGTTTTCTTCCGGAAGGACCGCAGCGATGGCGCAGGAACTCGACTTCGAGACGCAGATCTTCGAGAAGGAGATCATCGAGGTGGCGGGGACCAAGGAAGCCATCGTGCGCGGCGGTCGCCACCTCCTCCCGCTGCTCCCGCAGGCGCTCGAGGGCATGAGCCAGATCGGCGTCATCGGCTGGGGCTCGCAGGGGCCGGCCCAGGCCCAGAACCTGCGCGACTCGCTCGCCGGCACCGGCATCAAGGTGGCCGTCGGCCTCCGCGAGGGCTCGTCGTCGTTCGACTCGGCTCGTGAGGCCGGGTTCAGCACCGACGACGGCACGCTCGGCGAGATGTTCGACGTCATCAAGGCGTCCGACTTCGTCATCGTGCTCATCTCCGACGCCGCCATGGCCGAGCACTACCAGGCGATCTTCGAGGCCCTCAAGCCCGGTGCGACGCTCGGCCTGTCGCACGGCTTCCTCCTCGGTCACCTCCAGAACCAGGGCGACTCGTTCCCCGAGGACGTGAACGTCGTCGCCGTGTGCCCCAAGGGCATGGGCCCGTCGGTCCGGGCGCTCTACGTCCAGGGCGCCGAGGTCAACGGCGCCGGCATCAACGCCAGCTTCGCCATCCAGCAGGACATCGACGGCAAGGCCACCGACCGGGCCCTCGCCTGGTCGGTCGCCCTGGGCTCGCCGTACACCTTCCAGACCACGATGGAGTCCGAGTACCGCTCCGACATCTTCGGTGAGCGGGGCATCCTCCTCGGTGGCGTCCACGGCTTGGTCGAGGCGCTCTACCGCCGCTACCGGGGCGAGGGCGCCACGCCCGAGGACGCGTTCAAGCGCTCCGCGGAGGCCGTCACCGGGCCCATCTCGAAGACCATCTCCCACCACGGCATCCTCGGCGTCTACGAGCAGCTCGACGCCGCCGGCAAGGAGATCTTCAAGCGGGCCTACGACGCGTCGTACCTGCCGATGAAGGCCGTACTCCAGGAGATCTACGACGAGGTCCGCTCGGGCAACGAGATCCGCTCGGTCGTCGTGGCCGGCGAGCGCCTCGAGACGTACCCGATGTCCACCATCGACCAGACCGAGATGTGGCACGTGGGCGAGACGGTCCGTGCCGCCCGCGTCGAGGAGGAGATCCCGCTCGACCCCTTCACCGCCGGCGCCTACGTCGCCACGATGATGGCCCAGATCGACGTGTTGAACGAGGCCGGCCACCCGCTGTCGGAGATCGTGAACGAGTCGGTCATCGAGGCCACCGACTCGCTCAACCCGTACATGCACGCCCGGGGCATCGCCTACATGGTCGACAACTGCTCGATCACGGCCCGCCTCGGCTCCCGCAAGTGGGCCCCCCGCTTCGACTACGCCATGGTGCAGGAGAGCTTCCCGGCCCTCGACGCCCAGCAGTCCGACGCCGGCCCGTCCGCGTCGTTCGAGAACCACCCGATCCACGGCGTGCTCGACACCGTCGGCCAGATGCGCCCGAGCGTCGACATCTTCGTGGCTTCCTGACGGAGCGCATCCGACGCTGCGGTGTCGCGGTGATCTGAGCGGTGGCCGGGCCCGCGGGTCCGGCCACCGGCGCGTCCGGGGTCAGGAACCGGGGAGGCCGGGGCGGACGAGGAGGACCGCGTTGGTGGAACCGGTGGGGTTGAAGGTGCGGCGGGTGGCGATCCAGCGCGCCCAGTCGCCGGGCGAGCCGTGCGACCAGTCCGGCACCCACCACGAGCGGTGCGGGTAGGGCGTGGCGACCCAGCCCTCCGCCGGCGATTGCAGGGCGGGCACGTTGGCGGCCATGGCCAACACGACGTCGGCGTGCGCGGCGGCGGCAGGGTCCTTCGACAGGTCCGCGAAGGCGACCGGGTCGTCGCGGAAGTACCAGGCCCACGGCCACGCGGCGGACTCGCTGGTGTCGACCACGATCCTCGGAGGCTGACCCGCCGGCGCGGCGGCGAGGATGGCGTCGACCCGGTCGCGCACGGCGAGGAGCTCGTCGGTGGATTGCACCGCCGACAGCAGCTGGCGCGGCTCGCTGGGCTCGAGGAAGGCGACGCGGGCGGTGTTCACGCCGAGGATCACGGCGACGAGCAGCGCGCCCACGGCCAGCGGCATCACCTCCCGCACCGCCCCCTCGGCGTCGGCGTCGGCGTCGCGGTTCTCGATCAGCTCGCCGTCGTCCTCCTCGGCGCTGCTGGGCGCACCCAGGCGTCCGGCGAGCTGCTGGGCGCCGAGGCCGGCCAGCAGGCAGAGGGGCAGCAGCGGGTGGACGAGCAGCCACGGGAAGCGCTCCGAGGCCCACGAGTACACCGCCAGGTTCGCGGCCGCGAACCACAGCACGAGCCCGAGCGCCGGGTCGCGCCGCCGGATCACGACGTACCCGCCGACGGCACCGAGCACCACGATGGGCCACTCGTAGCCGGCGAGGAGGACGAGGTAGAAGGGCCACGGCATGCCGCCGCGGTTCACGGGCTGCTGCGAGAGCCAGTAGTCGATGCCGTCGACGGCGCCGTCGACGATGCCGGCCGGATGGCGGAACCAGACGCTGAACAGCGCCGAGAACACCACGCCGAAGACGACGAGGCCGATCGCCCACGCCTTCCACCCCGGGGTGCGGATCGACACGACGAGCGTCGGTGGGGGTGCCGCCGGCCGGTCACGACGGCGCCACCACTGGGCCGCGGTCACGAGCGCGAGGTACGCGAGGACGACGGCGCCGACGATGAACGTCGTCTCCTTGGTGGCGAAGGCGCAGGCCAGGAGGAACCCGGCGGCCACCGGCTGCCAGCGAGCGGGACGACTGAGCCACGCCATGGCCGTGAGCAAGAGCCCGAGCTCGAGCAGGGCGAACAGCGAGTCCTCCCGGCCGAAGCGGGAGAAGTAGACCATCGAGGGCGAGATCGCGACGAGGGCGGCGGCGGCGAGCGACCCGAGGTCGCCCAGCCACCGGCGGGTCGTCCCGATGAGGGCGACGACGGCGACGCCGGCGGCGGCCGCGGTGGCCCGGGCGACCACCTCGGTTGTGCCGAACAGGTCGAACAGGAACGCGGTCAGGTAGAAGCGGAGCGGCCCGTGGTAGATCGGGTCGTACTGGTACGGCTCGCCGTTGCCGATCCGCCAGGAGAACCACGCGTCGAGGCTCTCGTCGTGGTGCATCGGCCGGTCGCCGAGCCCGACGGTCCGCAGCAGCGTGGCCACGAGCACGATCCCGAGCAGGCTCCAAGCCCACCACCGGGGAGGCCGCCGAAGAGAGGGTGGCTCGGTGATGAGCCCGATGGTAGCCTTGGCGGGATCTTGAGCTGGCGGTTGACCGTCGGTCACGGACGAAGCGGGTGAGGACGTGAAGCAGCCGAAGGGGAGGAGCATGCGGCGGTTCGCTCTGCTGGCGATGTTCGCCGGCGGCGTGGTCGTCGTCGCCACGCCCCTTGCTGGCGCCCAGGAGCGCACGACCACCACGGCTGATCCCTGCCTCGTGACGACCACGACGGGCGCGGTGTCGCCGACCTCCACCGAGGTCACGACGTCCACCACCACGGCGGGGTCCACCACCTCGACCACCTCGGGTGGGTCCACCACCTCGTCGACCTCCACCTCGTCGACCACGTCGACGTCCACGTCGACCTCGACCACCGCCGTGGGACCGACGCCGACCCCGACGAACACGCCGACGCCCACCCCGACGGCGACGCCGACGAACACGCCGACACCCACGCCCACGGCGACGCCGACGAACACGCCGACACCCACCCCGACGGCGACGCCGACGAACACGCCGACACCGACGGCGACCGCCACCCCGACGCCCACGGCGACGGCGACGGCCACCCCGACGGCCACGGCCACGCCGACGGCCACCAACACCCCCGGGCCGGTGCCGGACCAGCGTGGCGCCAAGGACCGCAGCGTCGCCGGTGCGAAGGACCGCGTGGTCGATCCGTGCGTGGCCCCTCCGGGCCAGGTCGGTGGGACGAACGTGGACGACGGCACCCTGCCTCGGACGGGCTCGGACAACCTCGGGCTCGTGGCCCTCGGCATGGCCCTCCTGGCGTCTGGCGGTGCGGTGGTCTACGCCGTGCACCGGGCGCAGCAGCGGGCCACCACCTGAGCCCAGCTCCCATCTCTCGGTGAGCGGGCGCCACGACGTCGTCGTGATCGGTGCCGGCCCGTGCGGGCTGGGCGCCGTCCGCGAGCTGCGGCGCCTCGGCATCGATGACGTCGTCGTGCTGGAGGCTGCCGATCGAGCGGGTGGCCTGGCGTCGTCCACCGTCGATGATGCCGGCTTCACGTGGGACCGAGGGGGTCACGTCGTGTTCAGCCACTACGGCGCCTTCGACGAGCTGCTCGCCGAGGTCCTCGGTGCCGAGGTGCACCACCACGACCGCTCGTCGTGGGTGCTCGCCGGTGACACGTGGGTCCCGTACCCGTTCCAGAACAACCTGCACCGACTGGCGCCCGAGGCGGCCGAGGCCTGCCTCGTGGGCCTCATCGAAGCGGGAGCCGGGGGCCGCCGCCCCGATCCCGGTTCGGACCTCGGGTCGTGGGCCGCGGCCACGTTCGGCGCAGGGGTGGTCGAGCACTTCTTCTCGCCGTACAACCAGAAGGTGTGGGCCAGCGCGCTCGAGGACCTGAGCTCGTCGTGGATCGCCGAGCGGGTGGCCGTGGTGGACTGGCGCGACGCCCTGCGCCGGACGCTTCGCGGCCGTGACGACGTCAACTGGGGACCGAACGACCAGTTCGCCTTCCCGGCTCGTGGCGGCACCGGGGAGATCTGGCGGCGCGCCGCCGAGCCGTTCGCCACCGCGATCCGCTACGGCGAGCGCGTCGAGCGCGTCGAGTCCGCCGACCACGTCGTCGTCACCGCCGGCGGCACCGAGGTCGGGTACCGGCACCTCATCTCCACCATGCCGCTGGACCGGCTGGTCGCGGTCGTGACGTCGCCGCCCGAGGATGTCGCGGCGGCGGCGGCCTCGCTCGTCCACACGAGCGTGCACGTCGTGGGCATGGGGTACGAGGCCCCTACGACCGACGACCGGTCGTGGCTCTACTTCGCCGACCCCGAGGTGCCCTTCTACCGGGCCACCAACTTCGGCAAGTACGCCGCCGCCAACCTGCCCGCTGCCGACGACCAGCGGTACTGCTCGTGGATGTGCGAGGTGTCGTCGTCGGAGGCCCGTCCCACCTCGTCGGACGGGCTGGTCGACGCCGTCGACGCCGCCCTGCGGAGGACCGGCGTCGTGGCCGGTGACCCGGTCGTGGCCACCCGGCACCTGGAGACCGTGCCGTACGCGTACCCGGTCCCGACGCGAGGACGCGACGCCGCGCTGGCCGTCGCCCTGCCCTGGCTCGATGCCCGCAGCATCTGGTCGCGGGGGCGGTTCGGGACCTGGCGCTACGAGGTCGGCAACATGGACCACGCCGTGAAGATGGGCATCGACGCCGCTCAGCGCGTGGCGACCGGGGCTCCCGAGGCGCTCGTGCCCCGGGAGCTGGTGGCATGAGCGACCCGGTCGAGCTGTCGGTGGTGCTGCCCGCGCACGACGAGGAGGCGGCGATCGAGGGGGTGATCCGCGACGTCGTCGCCACGGTCCGCTCCCTGGCGCCCGGCGCGTCGGAGGTGCTGGTGGTCGACGACGGCTCCACCGACGCCACGGGCCAGATCCTCGACCGCCTGGCCGCCGAGCTCGCGGAGGTGGAGGTCGTCCACCAGCGACCCAACTACGGCCACGGGCCGGCGCTGCTCACCGGGTTCGCCCGCGCTCGTGGCGCGTGGGTCGGCCACCTCGACACCGATGACCAGATCCCCGCCGACCAACTGGCGCAGCTCTGGACCCGGCGCGCCGGGGCGGATCTCGTGCTCGGGGTGCGGGTGGCCCGCGACGACCCGCGGCACCGGCTGGTCGTGACCAAGGTGCTGCGCTTCCTGGTGGGCCGCTTCGCCGGGCGACCGATCCGCGACGCCAACGTGCCGTGCAAGCTGATCTCGAGGGACCTGCTCGAGGAGGCGCTGCCTCTCCTGCCCGCGGACACGTTCGCCCCGTCGGTGGGGCTGGCGGTGGTGGCCGCGCGCCGGGGCCGGACCATCGTCGAGGTCCCGGTGGTCCACCAAGCCCGCCCCCACGGCGAGTCCAGCCTCAAGCCGCTGCGCCTGGTGTCGGCCCTGGTGACCTCGACCCGCCAGACCGCCGCCCTCGCCCGCTCGCTGCGCTGAGCGGTCCCTCCGCGCTCGGGCGGTGGGTGCGGTGCGGTGTCGGGCGCGGTCCGGTCAGCTGCCGGCGTCGTCGGGGGCGAACTCGCCGGCGGCGATGCGCTCGGCGTCGATGGCGGCGAGCGCCCGGTCGACCGCGGGGTGGTCGACCTCGTAGAGGACCTCGTCGCCGTGCTGCCACACGACCTCGATGCCGGGGAGGCCGCCCAGCGCGTCGATCGCCTCGGGCGTGCCCAGGGCGTGCTCCACGGTGCCGACGACGACGTAGTCCGGCCGGTAGGCGGCGAGGGTGCGGAGGGCCTGGACGGGCTCGGGGTCGGCGTAGAGGCGCTTCACCGCCGCGGTCCGCTCGTCGACCTCGTTGGCGTAGCCGCGCCGCTGCTGGGTCTCGTGGAACGCCCAGCCGATCACGGTCGGCAGGCCGGTGGCGACCGACACCCGGCCCACCCACGTGTAGCTGGGCCCCGCCGCCTCGACGATGGTCGCTCCGCCGGGCACGTGGGCGCGCATCCAGGCGATGAGGTCGTCGTCTTGGGTGACGTCGATGGGCGGGACCTCGTTGGCCTCCACCACCACCGGGCCGTGGTCGAGCCAGGCCCGGCCGTCGAGGGTGGCGGCCAGGGGCTGGAAGCGGGCATCGAGCCTCGGGCCGACCGCGGAGGGCCAGAACACCAGTCCGGGGATCACCAGGAGGGCGATGACGGCCATCGTGGACCGGCGGAACCGGGCACCCGGCACGGCGGTAGCGGCGGTGCCGGCGGCGCCCAGGGCGAGGAGCGACCACGAGGTCATCCCGAACTTGAAGACCGTGTTCTGCCGGCCGATGTCGTTCACGATGACGACCAGCTCGGGGAGGGCGGCCAGCCCGGCGCCAGCGGCGACGAGCGCCCACGCCAGGCCGCTGCCGAGGCGGCGGGCGCGCAGCTCGTGCGCAGCGAGGGCGAGCGAGCAGGCGACGAGCCCGGCGCACAGCACGGTGACCGGGCCGCCCGCGAGCGCGGCCAGGAGCCCGCCGCCGACGGCCATCGCCAGCACGCCCGAGCGCCCGGCTCGGCTCCGGAGCACGGGTGGCAGCCCGAGGTGGCGGCGGAGCTGGATCGTCCGGGTCACGAGGGCGACGGTCACGACGCCGAAGGCGATGCCGTACTGCAGGAGGAAGCTGCCGAAGGGCGTGTGGACCGGCGAGCCGGTGAAGCCCGAGTCGAACACCTGGCCCTTGGCGGCATAGGGGTGGCTCACCACGAGGGTCGTCAGGCCGATCACCCCGAGGTGGAGCGCGCCGCGCTTCCACCGCTCCCACCGCTGGGCGCCGGCTGTCGGATCGAGGAGGGTGCCGACGACGACGGCGCCCACGCTGAGGAGCGCCAGGGTCGGGAGGTCCCAGGTGTGGCTCACCCGGCACCAGGCGAGCGCCGCGCCGAGGCCGCCGGCGAGGCCGAGGGCAGCCCGGCGGTCGCCCGCCGCACGGGTGGCCACGTAGGCCGTCTCCAGGCCGATCACGGCGATGAGCAGCGGCGCCCACAGCAGGTGGGGGTGCGGATCGGCGAAGAGCACCGACCACCCGGGGAACTCGTTGATGTCGGTGGATCCGGCGTGGAGCCGGCTCACGCCCCACCAGTCGAACGCCGCCACCTCGCGTCCGCCCAGGGCGTCGCCGATGCGCTCCAGCTGCTGCTGGATGCTCGCCAGGTTGCCGACGACGAGGACGAGCACCGCCGCGAACAGGCCGGTGAGGGCAGCTCGCGGGCGGGCCGCCGACCGGCCCAGGCGGGCGAGCGCGGCGCCGACGGACCACGCCGAGGCCAACAGGAGGGAGGCGACGGTCGCGACGGCCAGGTTCAAGGCGACATCGGGTGAGATGCCGAGCAGCCGTGCCGGCGCGGCGATCGTGTACCAGGTGCCGTAGTAGTAGTTCATCGCCCCGCCGGAGAACCACGGATCGGGCGGCGGGAACGTGGACGTGCGGGCGATGGCGGTGAGGTAGGCCGCGGCCATGGGCTTCTCGCCACCGGTGGGGTGGAACCAGAGGTCCGGGTTGGCGGCGCGGAGCGCGAGGACGGCGAGGAACCCCGCCAGCGCGAGCGCCTCGACGCAGGCGATGGACCGCCAGTGGGAGCGGGCGAAGGCGACGACGTCGCGGTCGGGGTCGTCACGGTGGCGCCACCACGCGAGCCCGCCCGCCAGCACGCCGAGCACGGTGGCGGTCCCGATGCTCGTCCGCCCGAACGAGACGGCGCCGACCGCCACCGCGAACCACAGCGGCACGAGGACGGCCATCGGCCCGACCACCTTGCTCAAGCCCCACCCCCGGTCGGGGAGCGCCCGGAGGAGACGGGTCGACCACGGCAGCGCCGCCGCGGCCAGGACGGTCCACCACAGCCACCACCACAGCGCCGGCAGCGGCAGGCGATCGCCGAAGACCTGATCGAACGTCGGACCGGTCGCCGCCCGGTCCGCGTCCCGATCGAGGAGCAGGCCGTTGGCGCCGGCCTGCTTCAGCGGCACCGATTCGTCGGCCAGGGCGCGGTCGGGCTGGATGACGGCCAGCGCCCGCTCGACGCTGAAGCCGTCGGTCTTGCGCCAGATGTCCACGGGCGGGTGGTCGTAGACCCGGAAGCTCTCCTCGCTGCCGGAGTCGTCCGCGTCGATCCCGAAGAGCGACGGACCGCTGCGGAACGAGGCCACGTGCTCGAAGCCCAGGCTCCCGTCGCGAAGGGCGTCGTAGTACCGCAGCAGGGTCCCGTAGCGAGCCGGCACCTGCGGCACGGCCCCGGTGATCCGGTCGCTCGTCTCGACGACGTAGTCGATGTCGTCGAGCGCGGCGACGAGGGCGCGGGCGTCGTCGGGCGTGGTGAGCGCGAACGGGGCCAGCTTCTCGGTGGTGAGGCCGCGATCGG
>Ga0182745_1000286_pt1 | contig 61144 bp, 51 predicted proteins | sample eDN3rd30CKraftBY_FD_128523 | JGI IMG/M metagenome (GOLD analysis project Ga0182745, IMG submission 128523) | Enriched backyard soil microbial communities from Emeryville, California, USA - eDNA 3rd pass 30_C Kraft BY (version 2) (version 2) | ecosystem: Environmental > Terrestrial > Soil >... | reverse complement strand
TCCCGATGGTATGGAAGCACGGAGCAATCAACAACTCGGGATTGGCTGGAAAACGATAAATTCTGGGGTCGCAGGGGCAGAGCCCCTGCTTAGCAGGCCACTAGAATGCCGGAAGAGCCTGATAAATGAACTTTTGGCCTATTTGGGTAAAGATGTTTCCAAGGTACTAACCTCCGATTTCTTTAAGGATCGCGACTTCGAGACCGAGACTTACGAAGAGCTAGATCCCCCGCGTGTGTACTATATCTGCGACTACCTCGGGGTTTCCATGTCGACCCAAGGCAGCAGTGTTGTGAATACCGTATTTTTGGACGTGGACCAAGTGACACGCGTCTGTCGGGAGGAAAATCTGGACATGCTTGATGGGCTAATGGCAATGGGTAGGGAGGAGCTCCGAGAACATCTTGGAGAACCGTCCAGGTCCGGTGCGCAATGTTACAACGAATTCTTAGGTGAGATGGGAGCCTATGATCGTTTTGACGGACCGGACGGAGTTATGCATTTCGAGTATCACTTGGGTGGGGTAAGCCGCATTGAAAAAATCACTCTCATGAGGAAGGAGACTGCTCCGTAGAGGGGGATCCAATCTCATTGCCTCTGTTTCGCCCGACAATCGAGGGTCTTGTTCTGCGGATGGCTTAACTCGTTGTCGAGCGGAAGGATGGCGATTTTGGGAATCGGGAAGTGCGTGGGTGAGTGGCTGGGATCACCGGCGGGAAATTCGGGTATGCGATGGCTGGAATGGCGGTGAAGCATTCACGCAATGGGTAAATGCTCCTTGGAGGCTTCGCCGCTGGATTGATGACGCCCGGCTTGAAAGCCGGGGCTAGGCTATGACGTCCCCTGCCGGGGCCTTTACGGGATTGCGGTGTTGGGAACTCCGTTGTTCTCACTGTTCCGGGTGTTCGCCGGAGGGCGCTCTCGGTTTGTTCTATGTTCGGGAAGAATGGCACGTTCGAGATGCGATCGGTGGGCACCGGGACACGTGAGGAATGTGTCTCTCCTTCCTGAAGTGCGGAAACCGACAACGTTGTGCCTGCCGTACGGGAGACTGCTGCTATTTCTGTAAGCGCTCTCCTCTTGACAATCAGTAGGTAAAAGCCGTATTCTTCCTCCTGACTATCAAGAGGAGTGATTCGATTGCCTACTGAACCTACAGAGCTTGTCCAAGGAACCCTCGACATGCTGATTCTCAAGACCCTCGCTCTTGAAGCAATGCATGGATATGGCGTGGCGCTGCGCATTGAGCAGATCAGCAACGGCATCTTTCGTGTAAATGCTGGCTCACTCTTTTCCGCATTCAACCGTCTGGAGCGTGCGGGCAGCATCAAAGCGGAATGGAAAGCCACGGAGAACAACCGTCGCGCAAAATACTATTCGCTTACCGCAATCGGCCATCGCACTCTTGAGGACGAGACTCGGCAATGGGGACAAAAAATCGCGGCCATCGCAAGAATTCTGGAAGCCTGAGGAAGCGCCATGAAACTGCTACGAGTCGTTTTCGGCGGAATCCGGTCGCTTTGGCGTAAAGACCAACACGACCAAGAGTTGGATGAGGAACTACGGAGTTACCTGGAAGCATCGACCCAGGACAAAATGCGTCGAGGCATGGGGTATGCCGAGGCGATGCGCGCCGCCAGACTGGAGATGGGAAGCATGACAGCCATCAAGCAGGAAGTGCGCGCTTCGGGCTGGGAATCAGCAGTCGACTCGCTATGGCAAGACCTTCGGTATGGCGTGCGCCAGTTGCTGGGAAGTCCTGGCTTTTCCGCCGTCGCAATCCTTACACTCGCGTTGGGAATCGGTGCAAATACCGCCATCTTTACCCTGGTGCATGCGGTAATGCTGAAGCCGTTGCCAGTGTCCAACCCAGAGCAACTTTATCGCGTTGGCGATGGAGATCTATGTTGCGAGTGGGGAGCGCTCCAGGAATCCTGGGGGATTTTCGAATACGCCTATTACAAACATTTGCGTGACACGGATAGTGGCTTCGAAGAGATCGCGGCTTTCTCGGGAAATACACCTTCGTTCAACGTCCGGCGCGCTGGGTCTGTGGAGGCCGCACAGACAATAAACGGCGAGTACGTATCCGGCAACTATTTCCAGACCTTTGGTCTACACGCCAGTGGCGGACGCCTACTGCGTACAGAGGACGATCAACCCGAGGCTCCGGCGGTAGCGGTGATGAGTCACCGAGCCTGGCGGCAGCATTACGCCGCTGATCCGACGATTATCGGATCCACGTTATTGCTCAACGATGTACCGGTGACGTTGGTTGGCATTGCTCCGGCGGAATACGAGGGAGCGCGGCTGACCAGTGATCCACCAGCCTTGTGGATTCCTCTGCACCAGCAACCGATGTTTAGTGGACAAGGAACAAAATCCATTCTGCATTCTTCCGGCATGGCGTGGCTCTATGTTGTTGGCCGTCTACGCCCTGGAGTCAGACCGGAACTCATACAGTCGCGGCTATCTGGAGATTTGCAGCAATGGCTTCGCGCCGAAGGCCGTCAGGAAGATGCTCAACATCAGATTGCGCATCAACATATCCAGGTGACGCCGGTGGGTACGGGTATCTCTTCATTCCGCAGCAACTCCCGGCTAGGCATGTATCTACTCTCCGCGGCATCGCTGCTGGTCCTGTTGATTGCGTGTGCGAATCTGGCAAACCTCCTAATTGCACGTAGCGCGGCGCGGAAACAGCAAACAGCTCTGCGGCTATCGCTGGGGGCTACACGAGCTAGGCTGATCCGCACGGTTTTGACAGAAAGCGTATTGCTGTCTGTGATCGGCGGCGCAGCCGGACTGCTGCTCGCCTACATGGGCACAAAAGGTATTCTGCTGCTGGCGTTTCGTGGAGCCAGCTATGTTCCTATCGATGCCACTCCGTCGTTGCCCGTGCTCGGCTTCGCCTTGTTACTTTCGATTCTTACGGGTGTGCTCTTTGGCGTTGCGCCAGCATGGATCGGGACAAAGACGAGGCTCTCCAAGAGCCTGCGGGGCAGCAGCCGGAGTGCAACTACACAGTCTTCCGTGCCGCAGCGAACGCTGGTGATTTTGCAGGCTGCCCTCTCCGTGGTTCTGTTGGCGGTAGCTGGATTGGTGGTACAGAGCCTGCGCAATCTGGAAGATGTCAGCCTCGGTTTTGAGCCAGAAGGAAGATTGCTGGCGACGATCAACTTCAAGGCGGCTGGTTATAAGCCTGAACAACTTCCCCAACTTTACGGACAACTGCAAGAGCGACTCGGTAGTATTCCCGGTGTTCGTGGCGCCAGCCTCTCGCTCAACAGCCCGCAACATCTCTGCTGCATCAACCTGAATGTTTCGATCGATGGACGGGCCGAACCATGGATTGAGGACGTCAACGTGGTTTTCAATCGTGTGAGCCCCCGCTACTTTGAGACGATGGGTACACCGCTACTGCGTGGACGCGCAATCACGGAACGCGACACGACGAGTTCGCGACGCGTGGCTGTGGTGGATGAGGCCTTTGCGCGCAAGTTCTTTCCGGGGGAAGATGCGATCGGAAGGCACTTCGGTTTGTCATTGCCGGGTCATGCCAAAGACTATGAGATTGTTGGCGTGGTGAAGGACGCCAAGTATCGGAACCCAGCATCGGCGCAGAGCCCCATGTACTTTCTGCCGTTCACGCAAACGGTGGACTACGAGCAAGACGGCTACCGCCGCCTGGAGACAGGAACGCTGTATGCCTATACGATCCAGATGCACGTCGCGGGGGTTCCGGAGAGGTACCAGAGTGTGCTGCGGGATGCGCTTGTCAGCATCGACCCGAACTTGGCGTTGATCAACGTACAGAGTTATCGAGAGCAAGTTGCTGTTCAATACAATCAGGAACGGTTGATTGCTCGGCTTACCTCGTTGTTCAGCCTGCTCGCCCTGCTGTTGGCTTCCGTGGGGCTCTATGGCTTAACCGCCTATGACGTGGCGCGACGGACTCGCGAGATCGGGATTCGCGTAGCGCTTGGCGCCAATCGCAGCTATGTATTGCGTATGGTGTTACGCGGCGCTTTCCTGCAGGTCTGTATCGGCCTCTGCATCGGCGTACCGCTGGCCATCCTTTGTGGCGGCTTGTTGTCCCAACAACTCTACGAGGTAGGGCGCTTTGATCCGTTGGTGCTGAGCAGCGCGGTTTCGGTTCTGCTGCTCTGCGCAATGATTGCCGCAATTCTGCCCGCACGTCGTGCGGCTTCGATTGCTCCGGTGGATGCCTTGCGGATGGAGTAGTCGCTTGGTGGGGCGAGCCGCGTGGAATCGTTACGTGGATAGCTCTACACAGCGGCGCTGGATTGTTCGGTTGTCCCGGCCATTTTTTCTGGTGACGAAACGAAGCCAGGCGCGGTGGGCGAGGCGTCCGGGGTATGGAAGCCTAGCAGTCTTTCCACTTGCTGCATTTCTCGGAGTTTTTGCGTTGCTTTGAGTTCCTTCAGGGCGTTCGCCTGTTGTTGACGCTGTTGTTGGCGGGCTTGGCGTTCTTTGGTGAGGGATAGACGGTCTCCGCGAAGGCGGTCCAGGCGGGCTTGGTTGAATTCGTGGAGCGCGTTCTGGTGACGACGGTCCCAGGGGCGACGATAGCGCGTCAGCAGGTCCATGGAAATGAGGATGGAACTGTAGGGCATGCCGAGTCCGGTGGCGCGACAGACGGCGATGGCGTCGCCGGGCGTTGGTTCGTCACCGGACAGGTTGGCGTTGGACAGGTGGGCGTTGAGCAGGAGCATTTCAGCTTCGTCGAAGCGTTGGAGCGCCCAGCGGCATTTGGCGATCTCCGTGGCAGCCAGACGTTCGCGCGGGGATTTAGGATCGTAGACGGCTATGATCTCGGATTCGAGAGCGGCCTAGGCCGTGGGGTCTTCATTCGCCAGGATGTGGGTGGTCGCCGCCGTGAACCCGTGCTTGCGTGCGTTCTGGGAGGAGGCTCCTTTACCCTGCACGGTGCGTGGACCGGTGGAATGCTGGGCATTGCGGCGGTTGCGTGCGGTGATGGCGGTAGCTGGGGCTGTCTGCATGAATGATGACCTCGCATCATTATGGGGAGCGGTTGCCTAGGGTTTTGCCGTGTGGATGGCGTAAGTGGTTGTCATTCGTGGGGATGGCGATTTTCTGATTCGGGAACTGGGTTGGTGAGTGGCCGGGATCTTGGGCGGGAAATTCAGTCTCGCGATGGCCGGAATGGTGGCGGAGCATTCACGTAAAGGTGGCGACCCACCGTCCCTGGAAATGGATGGAGGAACGGGATACGTAATATCCGTTGATATCGATTACAAGGTCGGTGGAGTCCGTGGCGAACACCTGAATCACACCCTCAGGACTGCTTGCAACCACGGACGGGGCGCCGACAATGCCGCCCGAGGACGCATTCAGAACAACCGTTCCTGGCCAAGGTTGGCCATCGGCCCAAGCCGCAGCAACTGGAACTCCGCACTCGGATTCGGCGACGGGGATCTTTCGGGCGAAGTCTCCCTTTAGAGATGCACCTATTGCTTTCCGTGTAGACGCTCGGGGACTGCTGTGATTGGGATGGGGAAAGAGACAGCCTGAGCCAAGACATTCGATACTTCTTCATATCACTGCTGCCAGCGGATTTCTGACTTAGCAAGCTTGATGAATAGATGCTTTCGCTTCTGTCTTTTACTGGTTTTGGCGCTTGGGGTGTTGGGGGCAGATAAGTCCGTTACGCGGATGCGGGCTCCGGCTTATCCTTTGCTTGCGGGTGACCCTGACTTCTGCAATTGGCTCTTTGACGATGATGCGGCGTCGGAGTCCTCGTCCGCATTGGACGGGGACTCCGCGGTAGCGCCAACCAGCGGAACCCTAGGCCGCCAGCCAACGCTGTAGAGATTCCCGGCCTACATAGCGCAGTTCGGGGTATCGGTCTGGTTTCCACCAGCCGCGTAGCACGCGGTCCTGGCCTACGGTCTTTTCTCCCTTTTTCAACTCACGAATGAGGCGGCGGGCGCCGTCGAGCATCGCGGTTCTCCCTTTTTGGAGCTGCTTTACCAACGCGCTATTCCCGGCGAAACGCGCTATATCCCTGTCCGCTTTGACCACGCTATCTAAAATTGCCTTGCCTAGCCGCTGATTCTGTTTTAGCCAATTGATGACCGCTTCGTCGGTGCGAAACGTCCCCATGTAGGCATCTACTTCGCCGATGTTATCCGTCGTAAAAGAACGTCCGGACTTGTCCAACTTCCAGCCCAGGTTCTTGACGTATTTCACTTCCCGGCTCCGATTGATGTCGATCTTCGCGCCTGTACCAGAGCCGCCATCCACGGTATCCACCGCATTGCCCTGGGTATCCACCACAATCCCAACATGGGCTGCCAACGCACCCTGACGCAGCAAATATTTGAAGGCGCCATCGCCATCGACAAAGTAGATATCACCAGGATCCAACCGAGGTCGATTGCGCTCATCGGCATTGTCGTCGTCAAAGCCCTTTAGCCCAAACAGATATTGATCGTCACGCATCAGCGTGGCTTCCAGAAATTTGCCGCCGCCACCGTTGGTGCGTTGATTGGGGACACCCAATTCCATCTGCGGCCCATGCGGGGTATTCACGCTAGGTTCTCGATTCCCGATCATGCCGGCTCCGGCTGCGTGGTAGATGCCGCGCGCCGTCATGACACAGGTGGTTCCGCCCGCGCTCTTCGCGTCACGCAGACCGACCTCGGTCTCAGTCTTGCCAAAAGCTCCGCCCAGCGAGTAGAGAACCGTAAGCAGATCATTGCCGTAGTCGGCGCCAGCATGGGCCTTGGCAATGGCGGTGATGCGACTGCGCAAGCTGGGAAGGGACTCGTAGAACTCGGTATAGAAGATATATTGCCGCGCGTTTTCTTTTAACTGCTGGCGAATGTCCGTACAGGCCAACATGGCTTTGCGCAGGTTGTGCAGGAAGGGATTCACGGTGTATTCCCCCATGCTGGCTGCCTGCATATATTTGCCTCCCAGGCAGATGGCGAACATACCCGCGGCGAGAACATTCACCTCGCATTGACTCTCCATGGTCTCATTACGCAGCAGGGTCAAAAAGTGCTTTCGAAGGCCCGGATCGTTTCGATTGGCGGCTACCGCATTCAGACATTCCAAGATTTGGGCTTCGCCGGAGCTGTACCTAATTTTCTCAACCTGTTCAATAACGCTTTGCATGACGATTCAGAACCCTTTCCGACCTTAATAACAAAAGATGACGCGGCGATCGAGCCGCAAATGCACGATTCAACAGGCAGCTGCGTACGGAAGCAGGTCAGAAGTTAGCAGTTCTGTTATTGCTTCCAATTCCGAATGCGCACATCTGGACAGATCGAGCTCACTTTTTTTTGTTTTTCGACTAAAGTGCAAATCAACCGTTATCTGGCCCGGAGGCTCAACGCGGAAGGCGGGAACGGCAATAGGGGAGGACCATCATGACCATCCCAGCTTCGACAAATCCGGCGTATTCCAAGCCGCAAGCGGCGTTCCCAAAACGGTCCGCCTTAAGCCGCCTTGGTAGACTAAAAACTCGTTATGTCATCCCACGTTGAAGCTAATCCTCTTTCTGTTGTTCGCTTTGCGATTCCCTTTGAAGCCATCCGCGCCGAGCATGTGGAACCAGCCATCGAAGATCTGCTGGTGATCTCAAAAGCGCGCATCGACGAGATTGGTGGGAATACCCAGCCAGCCACCTATGCCAACACCTTGGGAGCTCTGGAAGACGCGACCGAGGAGTTGGAATTCGCCATGGGTGTGGTGGCCCACCTGGAGAGTGTCGCCACGGAACCGGCGTTGCGGGAGGCATTCAATGCCGTGCAGGGTCCGGTGGCTGCGTTTTCGTCGAGCATTGCCATGAACCCGGCCCTCTACGCGCGCCTGCAGGCCTTTGCCTCGTCTGAGGAGGCTGCCCAACTGGACTCCGTGCGGGCTCGGCTTCTGAAGAAGACGCTCGACGACTTTCGCCGCCACGGGGCTGAACTCGACGACGAAGGGAAGAAACGCCTTTCCGCCATCAATGTGGAACTGACCAAGGTCACCACGAAGTTTGCCCAAAACGTGATGGATCACCTGCGGGAATTCGAATGGGTGACCGAAGATGTGGCGGAACTTGCGGGACTCCCGGAAAGCGCGATTGCCGCCGCAAAGCAATCCGCAGAAGCCAAAGGGGTTGCCGGATATCGCTTCACGTTGCAACAGCCCAGCCTGCTCGCCGTGATGACTTACCTCGATCACGCAGTCATCCGCGAGCGGTTCTACCGGGCGCACAGCCAGGTGGCCGTGGAAGAACGATTCCGCAACTTCGACCTGATCCGGCAGATTCTGACGCTGCGGCAGGAACGCGCCAGGCTGCTGGGCTATCAACACTTCGCGGATTTGGTTCTGGAAGACCGCATGGCCCACGACGGCGCCAAAGCTTTGTCTTTCCTACACGAATTGGAAGACCGCAGCCGTGAGGCCTTCGACAAGGAACGCCAGGAATTGCAAGCCTTCCGGCAGCAGTTGGAAGGCGCGGAAGCCCCGGCGATTGCTCCGTGGGACGTTGCTTACTACACGGAAAAGCTGCGCAAAGAGAAGTTTGATTTCGACGAAGAAGCATTGCGTCCCTACTTCCCCATGCATTCCGTTCTGGACGGCATGTTCGGGCTGGTGGAAAGACTGTATGGCATTCGCGTGGAAGAAGCAGCCAAGCCCGAAGTCTGGGACCCCGCTGTGAAGTATTACACCATCCACGATGCCGACAACACGCACTTGGGATCGTTCTACACAGACTGGTTCCCGCGCGAGACCAAGCGTGGGGGCGCGTGGATGAACCACTTCATCACGGGTGGTCCGGCTGCGGATGGCTTCCACCCGCACCTCGGCTTGATGTGCGGCAACATGACCCCGGCGATTGGCGACCGGCCTCCGCTGCTGACGCATCGCGAAGTGGAAACCGTCTTCCACGAATTCGGTCACCTTCTGCATCACCTGCTGAGCAAGGCGCCGGTACGCACCCTCGCTGGCACCAACGTGGCGTGGGATTTCGTGGAACTGCCGTCCCAGATCATGGAGAACTGGTGTTGGGAGCGCGAAAGCCTAAACCTGTTCGCGAAACACTGGGAAACAGGTGAAGCCCTTCCTGAAGAGCTATTCGCCAAGATGAAGAAAGCAAGGACTTTCCGCGCGGCCACCCAGCAGATGCGGCAGCTCAGTTTTGGCATTACCGACCTGAGTCTGCATACCGGAGCTGTGGATGCTGGCGACGCTGACTTGCAGGCGTGGGCCCGAGACATGATGGCCCGATACGCCCCGGCCCCGCTGCCGGAGGACTACGGCATGCTGGCAAGCTTCCTGCACCTGTTCAGTGACCCCGTCGGTTACGCAGCGGGTTACTATTCCTACAAATGGGCCGAAGTGCTGGATGCGGATGCTTTCCAGTTGTTCCTGGAAAAAGGGATTTTCAGCCGGGAAGCAGGCATGGCCTTCCGCGAGTGGATTCTGAGCAAGGGAAACAGCGAAGACCCCGCCGTGCTGTTCCGCGGCTTCCTGGGAAGAGATCCGGACGTGTCCGCGCTGTTACGACGGCAGGGGCTGATCCCGAGCAACTAGCCAACCGATGGGTGTAAACAGAAAAAGGGGCGGTTCCGAGAACCGCCCCTTTTTCTGTTTCGTGCCGCGAACGGCGATTTTGTGTAGGCGAGCTACTTGCCCAGCAGCTTGGCCATCTTGGTGCCGGGACGCACAAAGGTCTCGTCGCGTTCCGGACCGGTAGCCACGCAGCCAATTTCGACACCGGTCTTTTCTTCCAAAAACTCGATGTAGCGACGCGCCCCTTCCGGCAGCTCTTCGTACTTCGTGATGCCAGCCGTCTTCCCTTCCCAGCCGGGAACGGTTTCGTAGACAGGTTCCAGCGCTTCCACGTCACGGATGGAGGCAGGCAACCAGTCGATTTCTTCGCCACGCAACCGGTAGGTGGTGCAGACGTCGATTTCTTTCATGCCATCCAGCACGTCAAGCTTGGTGAGCACCAGCGAATCGAAACCGTTGATGGCGGCTGTGTACTTCAGCAAAGGCACATCAAACCAGCCGCAGCGGCGCGGACGCCCCGTGACGGCTCCAAATTCGTTGCCCGCCTTGCGCAGTGCATCGCCGGCTTCCCCGTGGATTTCCGTGGGGAAGGGGCCACCGCCCACACGCGTGATGTACGCCTTGGACACACCAAGGATGCCATCAATGGCCGTGGGAGGAACACCCGCGCCGGTGCAGGCTCCACCTGCCGAAGCATTGGAACTGGTGACGAAGGGATAGGTGCCATGGTCGATGTCGAGCATCGTTCCTTGCGCGCCCTCGAACATGATCCTTTTGCCAGCCCGGATTTCCCGGTTTAGCAACCGAGCCGTGTCCGTCACCATGGGACGAATCAGCTCTGCCAGTTCTTCGTACTGCGCGCAAATTGCTCCGGCGTCGATGCGGTCGCTCAGCTTGAACGCCGCCAACACGGTCTGCTTGTCTTCCGCCAAGACCTTGAAGGCTTCCCGCAGAAAGTCGTGGTCAAGCAGGTCGGCGACACGAATGCCGCGGCGTCCGTATTTGTCCTCGTAAGCGGGTCCGATACCGCGGGAGGTGGTGCCAATGGCGGTGCGGCCTTCCCGCGCTTCGGACAACTTCTCTACCAACGGGTGATAGGGGAAGATGACATGTGCGCGGTCGCTGATGGAAAGCTGTTTTTCCACCTCGACGCCGTTGCCACGCAGGCTTGCGATTTCCGACATGAGCGCGCCTGGGTCGATTACCAGCCCGTTGCCAATCACCGCCCGTTTGTCGGGGCGCAGGATACCGGCCGGAATCAACTTCAGAACAAACTTACGCGGTCCGACATAGACGGTATGGCCGGCGTTGTGGCCGCCCTGATACCGTACAATGACGTCAAAGCTTTCGGAGAAAAGATCAACGATCTTTCCCTTACCCTCATCGCCCCACTGGGCTCCCAAGACGATAATGTTACTCATTTGTGCGAACCAAAACTTCTTATTATAGCTGACTCTGTGTGGTACGCTGGCCTTTGATGTTGCTTCACGAAATTTATCAGGGTCTGGGAGAGGCAAGATTCCGGGATTTGCTCGGCCAAGTCTCCATGGGCCGCCTGAAGACCTACCAACTGTACGAGCCGCTGAAAGTGCGGCTGCACCTGAATAAGCTGAACGCCGAAACGCTCAAAAAGATCACACCACGTCTTTGGGAGCGCATTACCGGCGGCGACGAAGAAATGGCTACCGAACTGGCGCAGGCCGTATTGGTGACCAAACTCGACGTTGTGATGGACGTGCTGGATTATCTCGGCGTCCCCCACAATGAGGGGTTCTTCGACAAAGACGCCAAGCTGATGGAGCATCTACCCGAAGGTTGGGAACAGAAGGCCTACGACGCCTTCCACACGAAGTATTCCCCAGCTCTTGTTCTGTTCTACATCAACCATCTGGCGAAAGAAGCGACCGACGGCACAGCCGCGCTGTTCCTTCCCGCCACGGAAGCTGCCGCCACGAAGGCTTAGGCCAGCACCGTTAAGCGCAAACTCCGTAGGCGAGATCGGACGCGAAGCCTTCCGATCTCGCCAGCCCTACCAGCGTTTCGTCTCTGCCGTTCCAGCGCTCTGTCCATAATTCTTGCGCTGCCCCTCTTGTCTTCCCCTTTCGTTGCAAAGGTTGCCATGAAAGCCATTCGATTGGCCCATGCCGTTGCATATAATGAGGGGTTGCAGTCGATCTCGATCATCATTCCCGCCTACAACGAAGAAGCTCGTATAGCCTCTACCCTTCAGGCCATCATCGACTTCTTTGAACGCCACTCGTACTGGACTTCGCACGAAATTCTGGTGGTGGATGACGGCTCGAAAGACGGCACGGTAGGCGTTGCGGAAAGCTTTGCCAAACAGGACCCCAACGTACGCGTTCTACGCAACCCGGGCAATCGCGGAAAAGGGTATTCGGTCCGGCATGGCATGCTGGAAGCCAAAGGCGATTGGCGTCTGTTTTCGGACGCTGATCTTTCCACACCTATCGAAGAACTCGACCGGCTGTACGCAGCCACCCAGAGCAAAGGTTGTGCGATTTCCATCGCCAGTCGCGCTCTTGATCGCAGCCTGATTGAGGTGCGCCAAAGCTGGTTCCGCGAACTCGGCGGACGGGGCATCAACCTTATCATGCGTATGATTCTGGGCCTTAAGATCCAGGACACCCAGTGTGGCTTCAAGCTCTTCCGCAAAGATGCCGCAGAGGCCATCTTCCCCTTGCAGATTGTCGAACGCTTTGGTTTCGACCCCGAACTCCTGTTTCTGGGTCGCAAACTCGGTTTTGGCATCTGCGAGATTCCCGCACGCTGGAAACACGTCGAAGGCACCAAGGTCCGTTTGCTGCATGACAGCATTCAGATGATCGGTGATTTTCTCGCAATCCGCATGCGCTGGATTTTTGGGAAGTATCGCATTCCACAGGGCAAAACGCGCAGCTAACTTCGCCGCAGAGGTTTGTCCGATGAGGCTGCCCTGCAACCGCCGATCAAAAGAAATCCACCAGATCGAAAGTTCTTTTTAGCACGCTCGTCTGGCATCGGTAGAATGAGGGTGTATGCACCTGTTAATGCTCTACGGCGACGCGATTATCCCGCACACAGATCGGCCCCTGAGTGCTGGCCAGGTTGGCCTGATGAATGGTTGGGGCGTGTTCAGCACCTTGCGTGCGCATCGAGGCATCCTGTTTGAATTCCACCGGCACTGGCTACGGATGGTGAAAGATGCCGAAGCCATGAAGGTCACCATGCCGTGTACCGAGCAGGAATTGGAATTGCGCCTGCACCGGCTGCTGGACGCCAACCAGTGCGATGACGCCACGATCCGCGTTGTGGTGGTCCGCAACCATGGCGGGATGTGGGATGGACAAAGCACCAGCGCCAAGAGCGATCTGATTGCCTTTGCCTCGCCCATCAAGGAATGGCCCGATGGCGTCGTGCTGGGCATTCAGCCGAACGCACGTTTCGCCGCCTGCGAGTTCGTCGGATCGAAAATCCTATCGTGGAGCATGAACCTGACCTGGCTGGAACGGGCCACGGAACGGGGCCTGAACGAAGTCGTGCTTCTGAATGAACACGGACGCGTCGCCGAGTGCACCTCTGCGAATATCTTTGCGAAGTTTGGCGACAAACTGCTAACCCCGCCCTTGACCGAAGGTTGTCTTCCGGGTGTAACGCGGCAGTTGCTGCTGGATACGCTGCATGTGGAGGGCTGCGCCGTCGAAGAAAGCCCGCTGACCATTGATGACCTGTTGCGCTCTGATGTCTGCATGATTACGTCCAGCACCCGCGACGTCATCAGCGTGCAAAGCATTGACGGTAAGGAACTGAACCAGGATCCGGATTTCGTCAAACGTTGGCGTGAGGCATTCGCTGTTCACCTGAGCGCCTATGTAAAGAGCCATCCTCGCCCTCTGATGGGCGTACGATAGCCATTGATTTCCCTGTGGAAGGCTTCTCCCGTTGACCCTACCCGGGCAGCCCAGGGCGCGGCCTTCCATCAACCTTTCCGATTCCCGGCAACCCACGCCGCTGGAAGCACCCCCTTGTCGCCGAACTTGCTGGCGTCGTAATTGCTTTCACTGACTACGACCCCGTATTGTTTTCGTCTGTTGCGACGAAGGGTTCAAAGCACATAACCATTGCTTGATGCGATAGCATGTGGGGCTGAACCTGCGGGAAAGCACCACCGTTGGAACGAACTCATAGGAGAACGCCATTATGGACGGAACCGTCCTGAAACAGCGCGAAGGCCGTGTACAGCATCTGATTCTGAATCAGCCGGAAAAGCGGAACGTCATGACCTTCGCCATGTGCCGGGAACTGGTGGCGAGTTTGCAGGATGCGGAGCGTGACGAATCTGTCGGCGCCATTCTAATTTCCGCCAACGGTCCTGTGTTCTGCAGCGGCATGGACCCCAACGAGTTCGACCGACCGGAAGCGCCGGAACTGGGATGGATCCATGAGGAACTTTTCACCGCTGGCAGCAAGCTCACTAAGCCCCTCATCTGTCAGGTGCATGGAGCCGCGCTGGCTGCCGGCGTTGGCTTGTTGTGCAACGCTCACGTGGTGATCGCGTCCCAGGGCACTACCTTCGGCCTTACCGAAATTCGCTCCGGGAATTGGCCCTTCATGATCTTCCGCTCCCTCTCCCTGGCCTTGGGCGAACGACGCGCCTTTGAACTGGCCCTAACCGGCCGCACCTTTGGCACCAACGAAGCGCTGCAATACGGCTTGGTTCATTCCGTGGCGCCCCCTTTTGAATTGGAAGACCGCGCGCAGGCGACTGCGCAGCAATTGGCCTCGTTCAGCCCGGAACTCGTGCGGCGCAGCCTGGATTTTGTCCACCGCAGCCGTAAGTTGGAATGGGAAGAAGCTGGCCTACTGGCTCAGGAAATCCGCACATCCTGGTTCGTCCATGAAGATTTCGCCGAGGGTCTAGCTGCGGCAGCGGAAAACCGGAAACCGGTCTGGCCATCCTTGGTAAAAGCGGGCGGACTTGCTCCGGGGACGACTACAGAGTAGGACCCGCTCGCAAGACGTCAGGCCGTGGCGCGCGACACTTGCCATGCGGATGCCAGGTGTTCCCCGCCCCGACCCACCTGCTTGAACAGGTCCATCTGCACTTCGCCGTTCAGATCGTGAATCCGCAGGCCATCCATCAGAATGCGGTCATCGAACTGTACGTTGCGCACCTCGTTGAGCGGCGCCTCGTAGACGGCCATGCCAAAGGTTCGCTGAGCAAGAAACACAAAGCGGTCTGGCAGCACGCACACGTATCCCACGCGATTGCGCATCTTCCGAGGGCCGCGACGGAACACACCGCGTAGCGCAAATGCGTCGTCACGCTGATATTTTTCTTTGACATACCGCGCGTATCGGTCGGGTAGAGGGACGGCGGCAGAACGTGGCAAGGCGTTCAGCCCATAGGACGTCTTCGGTGTGTCTGCCACCTCTTCCAAACTGAACCAAGTGGCAAACCATGCCTTGAGCGCAAGGTATTGCACTCGTAGCGTGCGGAAGATCCATGGCGCCAAAGAGACGGCAATCACCACAAACACAAGGGCAACGCCCCCAACCAGCAATGGGTACTCCACCAGCAACCATAGGCTGAAGGGAACGGCAGCATCGCCAATCAGGCTGAGCGCCACATTCGAAAAGGGCTCCGGGGAGTGATTCACCGCGACGCGAGTAGCGGCCTTCGCCGAGTGGCTGGTGAGGGCAGCGCCTCCCGTCAGCAGCACCAGGACGGTGCGCAGGCCCGGATCGATGCTATCGAAGGCAGCCACACTTAGCAGCGCCGCGCCGATTGGGCGGATGAAGGTATGCAGGCTATCCCAGGCGGAATCGAGCCAAGGGATCTTGTCCGCTGCAAACTCGACGATCACCGCCAGACCGGACAGGCCGATCACCCACCAGTTCCCCAAGGAGTGAAGCGATGCAAAGCTCTGGCTCAATTCAAATAGACCAAAGCGTATCGCCAGCCCCAGGCAAAACACGGTCAGGTACAGCCGCACGCCGGCAAGTACGCCGAGCCCCGTTGCGGACGCAATCAACTGCAGGGTATCCATTTATGGCATCCCTCCCCATGGCAGGTCATACAAACCCTTCCGTTACTTAATACGGTACACTCGAGCGGCTCTTTGCCCAAATGCGTTGAAAATCGGAAATACACATTCCGACTCACTCACATTAGAAGCCGCTTCCGTATCCAGCGCTTCGCAGGCTGCAGACCTCCCCGATGCCAGCAACCAAGCATCGGCACTTCAAAACACAAGGTCACAGTTCGCATGACTCTCTCTCTCTACAGGTAAAGTCACCACGGAGCCACCGAAAGTCACTTTGTTGAAGCCTCGGAGAGAGGAGGTCCTCAACGTGGGAGCCATCTGGAATTTTCAAAGTCGACGCGCAGACCGAATGGCTTACCGGAGAAAGCAGACTGTTTGCGATAAACCCGGCCCGCCTGTAACTGCCCAAACCCACAACGCGAGTCCGAAAAAAGAAAACGGGATGCTTCCTGTGCGCTCGGCGCCGAAAGCATCCCGTTGGGTCTATGTTTTGCCAGCCTACTGTTCGTTGCTAACGCGGTTTGGCGTATTTGGCACTTTATTCACCAAACGGTTGGGCTTGCCATTGGCCTTGTGTAGTTCAAAGGAATCATAGAGCAGGCCCACAGCGGTACGGCTTTCGTAAACCAGCTTGTCGCCGTCAATGCGAACCACCTGATAAAGCTGGGTGCGCTCCGCACTACGTTCCATCCAGTCCTGCGGATGCACTTTGTACATCTTCGGTCCCGAAACCGAAACCACGTACACCGTGCCACTCTTCGATTGCACGTTTGTGCCGCTAATCAGATTGCTGCGTCCATAGGTGTGGTCGTGCCCGGTCAGCACCATGTCCACCTTGTACTTGTCGAAGAGGGGCTGCCAACGCTCCCGCAGTTCCTTGTTGTCACGGCCACGGGAGGCAGAGAAAATCGGGTGGTGGAAGGTGACCACGGTCCATTTATTCGGATTTTCGGCCAACACCTTTTCCAGCCACGGCGTCTGCTCATCCTGCTTCTCATTGGAATTCAGCCCGATCACGCGAACGCCCTGAACATCGGCGTAGTAACACGTCTCTTTCAAACCCTCAGGACCGTTGTCGGGAAGATTGAACTGGTGACGCCAGTGCTCCGTGATCTCTCGGCCACCGCTCGGTCCCAACCCGTATTCGTGGTTGCCGGGAACCGGGAACAAAGGCACCTTTCCATTAATCCAACCTGCCCCGTAGAACCACTCACCCCAGCCGTGATCCTGGTTGTGGCGGTTGATCAGGTCGCCGGCATGCAGAATGAAGTTCGTTTCCGGAGCGGAGGAATAGGCCATACGAATGACCCGGCTCCACAACGAATAGACATTGGTCTGCGCATCTCCGACATAGATGAAGCTCACCGGCTCCGGCTTGGCAGAGGTGGTGCGAAATTGGTGCCACTCACTCCAGTTATGGCCGTCACCGACGCGGTAGGCGTAGACTGTTGACGGCTTCAGCCCCGTGAACTCGACACTGTGATACCGCGCCTCATTCAAATCCGATTTGAACACCGCTGACGTGGTGGCCTTTACCTTGACGGCCTCTTTGGTGAAATCCGGGCCATCGCCAGCCACCGCATATTCAGCGATGGCTTCTTTCACAGCGATGCTCGTGCGCCAGTTCACGCGCATGGAGGTGGAAGGATCCTGGGCGATACCCAATACGACGCGGTCCGGCATCATGCTGGGCATGTGCCAAGCAGTCGCGTCCTCTGCCTGTGGGAATGCACTGAAGGTTGCGAAAAGAGAAAGGCCCACCAGGGCGTAGGGTCGAATGCGGGCGAGGGTCAGTCTGTAAAACATGCTAGGTCTCAAACAACGGCCGTCACACGCAGCACATAGCTGTGACGGCAATGATAATGTCAGATCACCCTAAAGCCTATCGCAAGCGGAAGGGATTTGCTGTAGATTCCCTGGAACCGTGAGCCAAGTGAAACAATAGAGGAAGATGCCCGCCCGGAGAAGGTTTCTCCGCGAAAGGGCGTAGTTTCGCTGGGGGAACAACGCGGCAGTGGATGGCGCGGATCTGGCTCATGGAAATATTCAAGGAATTCACGATCGAAGCGGCGCACCGGTTGCCCAACCTCCCGCCTACGCACAAGTGCTCCCGCCTGCACGGGCATTCGTTTCGCATCCGCATTGCGGTGGAAGGCGACATCGACCCGACCCTGGGCTGGGTAATGGACTTCTCGGACATCAAAGCGGCCTATCGCCCGATTTTTGATGCACTTGACCACCATTATCTAAATGAAATTCCGGGCCTCGAAAATCCAACCAGCGAAAATCTGGCGCGTTGGATCTGGAACAATCTGCAGCCTCGGTTGCCGAACCTGAGCCGTGTGCAAGTGTTCGAAACCTGCACCAGCGGCTGCGAATATCGCGGGGAATAGTCCGGAGGATCATAGACCCATGGCTTACTTTTTAGGCGTGGATGGCGGCCAATCCAGCACCACAGCGTTGATCGCAACCGAAACTGGAGAAATCCTCGGTCGTGGCGTCGGTGGCCCCTGCAATCACGTGGGGAAAGCCGAGGGCCGCGCTCGGTTCGAAGGCGCCATGGACCAGAGCTTAGGTGAAGCCTGCCGCAACGCTGGGCTTGATCGCAGCGCGGTGCAGTTTGAGGCCGTCTGCATGGGCTTCAGCGGTGGCTTCGAGGACAAGGAAGAGTATCTAAGGGCCACCGTCAATGCTAGCCGCTATCTGCTCACTACAGACGCCTGGGTCGCGCTCAGCGGAGCCACGGGCGGCGATCCTGGCGTGATGGTGATCTCCGGCACCGGGTCCATCGCCCTTGGCAGGAACGCCGATGGCCGCACGCAGCGCGTGGGTGGCTGGGGTTACATTTACGGCGATGAAGGCAGTGGCTTCGACATCGTGCGGCAGGCCGTACGCGCCGCGCTCCGCCAGGAAGAAGGCTGGGGACCCGCCACCACGTTGACCGAAGCCCTGTTGCAGGCCGAACCCGCCGAAAACATCAACGCGCTGATGCACCGTTTCTACACGGATGCCTACCCTCGTGTACGTGTTGCCCGGCTCTCCCGCTTGGTGGATGAAGAGGCGCAGCAAGGCGATGTGGTGGCTTTGGAGATTCTGCACAACGCCGCGCAGCAGTTGGCGACCATGGCCTTGGTTGCCCGTGAACGATTATTCCTCCCCGACGAACGGGCAGTGATTTCTTACGTCGGCGGGGTCTTCCGCAGCGAGATCCTTCGGGAGCGCTATCAAATGTTGGTGGGTCTGGAGGAAGGCAATCTACCCGCCGCACCGGTCTATGGGCCTGCGGAAGGCGCTCTGCTAGAGGCCTTTCGTGCCTGCGGCCATAGCGTCAAGCTGACCCCATTGGCCAACTAGTCGCATTGGCGGAAGCGTATACTTTCCTTCGCTTTGCGCCGATTCGCAGCAATTCCTTAACCGGACACGGGAATCCGGTTTGGGGCCCATGATAGCATCAAAGATTCGGACCATCGCCGCGATTGTCAGAGGAATTTCTCATGCCGAAATTATCCATTCGTGATCTAGATCTCAAGGGAAAAGTGCTTTTCATGCGGGTAGACTTCAACGTCCCCCTTGCTGAGGATGGTGTCACCATCACCTCTGACAAGCGCATCAAAGCTTCCCTGCCCTCCATTGAATACGCCTTAGAACAAGGCGCTGCCCTGATTCTGGCTAGCCACCTGGGACGCCCCAAAGGCAAGGTGGTTCCCACCATGAGCCTGAAGCCGGTGGCCGCCCGCCTTTCGGAACTGATTGGCCGTGAAGTGAAAATGGCTCCCGATTGTGTGGGCCCCGAAGTTGCCGCATTGAAGCCGGCCCCGGGTGAAGTACTGCTGCTCGAAAACCTGCGCTTCCACCCCGAAGAAGAAAAGAACGATCCGGAGTTCGCCAAACAGTTGGCTTCTTTGTGTGACGTTTACGTCAACGATGCCTTCGGCACCGCGCACCGCGCCCATGCCTCCACGGAAGGCATCACGAAGTTCGTCAGCAAAAGCGCCTCTGGCCTGCTGATGCAGAAGGAACTGGAATACCTGGAACTGGCCACCACCAACCCGCCTCGGCCCGCAGTCGCCATTCTGGGTGGAGCCAAGGTCTCTGACAAAATCGAAGTCATTCAGAATCTGGCCAAGATCGTTGACACTCTGATGATCGGCGGCGCCATGGCCTACACCTTCGCCAAGGCCAAGGGCGAACCCACTGGCAAGAGTCTGGTGGAAGAGGACAAAATTGAGCTGGCCGCCAGCCTGATGAAGGAATTCGGCGACAAGCTGATGCTGCCCCTCGACCACGTGGCATCCGCGGAGTTCCGTGAAGGCGCTCCGTTTGAAATCGTGGAGCAGATTCCCGAAGGCACCATGGGCCTGGACATCGGCCCCAAGACGATCGAAGCCTACTCCAAGGTCGTTAAGGAAGCCAAGCTCGTGATCTGGAATGGTCCGATGGGCGTCTTCGAAAAGCCCCCCTTCGACAAGGGCACCATGGCGCTGGCAACAGCCGTTGCGGAATCTGACGCGGTCTCTATTGTCGGCGGCGGCGATTCCGAAAAGGCCATCAAGGTCTCCGGCCTCGCAAGCAAAATCAGCCACATCTCCACCGGCGGCGGAGCCACCCTGGAATACCTCAGCGGCATTCAGTTGCCAGGTGTTGCGGCGCTCAGCGAAGCCTAGTCTCGGTTGTATTCACAAAGGGCCGCTCCATTCCCGGGCGGCCCTTTTGTTTTGGTTTTCGTGCCATTACGCCCCAAAACTCAACAGGCATCAACGGTATAAATTGTTGACAATTTTACGGGATTCCATGGGGCCTACGGTATGATCAAAAATTGGCAAACCGCCAATTCCCGCGGAGGAGAGAGCATTGCGCGTAGGTATCATCGGAACGGGCGCCATTTCCCACAAGCACGCCCAAGCTTATAAGAACATTGGATTCCCCATCACCGTCTGCACAGACGTGAGTGAGGAGTACGGTCGCAAGTTTGCAGCGCAGTACGGTTGCGAATTCGTTCCCACCTACGAGGAACTTTGCGCCCACCCCGAAGTCGATTACGTTGACGTCTGCACCTTCCCGGATTTCCGTCTGCAGCCGATCGAAATTGCTGCCAAGCACGGCAAGCACGTCCAGTTGCAGAAGCCCATGGCCATCGACACGGCCACCGCGCAGAAGATGATCGATACGGCCAACGCCGGCGGCATCAAACTCACTGTCATCAGCCAGCACCGCTTCGACGATTCCATGATCTTCCTTTCGAAGGCCATCGCCGAAGGTCGTTTGGGCAAGCTGCTGCAGGCCGACGCCTATGTGAAGTGGTACCGCAGTGAAGAATATTACAGCCGCCCCATCAAAGGCAGCTGGGCTGTGGAAGGCGGCGGAGCCCTTATCAACCAGGCCGTTCACCAAGTGGACATGTTGCGCTGGATTGCCGGTCCTGTGGCCGAGCTGATGGGATACTGGCAGCTCGCCTCTTTGCACAAGATTGAGAGCGAAGACGTCGTCAACGCTCTGATAAAGTTCAAGAGCGGCGCAACGGGCGTCATCCAGGCTTCCACCGCATTCTGGCCCGGCTACAGCGAACGCATTGAGTTCCACGGCACCAAGGGCACGGCTGTCATCACGGGTGACCGTCTGACCGCTTGGGATGTGAAGGACGACGAAGGCGAACCCGCCCCGGTCGCCCTTGATGTTGCCTCCGGCGCGTCTGACCCCATGGCTATTTCGCTCGAGCCCTTCGAGCGTCAGTTCCTCGATTTTGCCGACGCCATCAAAACCGGCCGCGAACCCAAGTGTTCCGCTGCTGGCGGTCTGGCTGCCCTGCAGATTGTGGAAAGCGTCTACAACTCCTGCCGCACCGGCGAAAAGCAGGTATTCGCCTAGACCGGCGGTTCCGTTATGGCAGAATCCATGGGAGGCTGGCAATCCATTCGGGTGCCAGCCTCCAGCGCTAACCTCGGACCTGGCTTCGACGCCCTGGGCATGGCCGTGCAACTCTATCTGGAGTGCCGCTTTCGCCCCTCCGACTCCCTGATCATTCGTGTTTCCGGCACTGATGCGGATAGCATCCCCATCACCAGCAACAACCTCATTTGGCAGACTGCGCTGGGCGTTGCTGCGGAGCTGAAAGGCGCCGACGGCTTGCCCCCTGTGCTTCCCACTGTCGAACTGGAAATCAACAGCGGCATTCCTATCGGCAAGGGCCTTGGTTCCAGCGCTGCGGCGCTTGTCGCCGGTGTGGTGCTCGCCGTCCGCTTGCTCGGCCTCAACTGGGACCGCCATCGCGTGCTTGATGAAGCGGCGCGCATTGAAGGTCACCCCGATAACGTGGCAGCCGCGGTGCTCGGCGGTATCGTTTGTAGCGCCGTTGACGAGGCGGGCGTCGCTCGCGCCATCCGTCTGCACTTACCGGCAACCTTCGGGGCCAGCATCGTGGTGCCGGACTTTGAAGTGCCCACTTCCCGAGCCCGTGAAGTACTGCCAGCAAGCTACAGCAAAGAAGATGCCGTCTTCAACATCCAACGCGCCGCGCTGCTGATTGCCGCGCTCTGCACTGGCAATCGCGATGTCTTCCCCACGGCCCTGATGGACAAACTCCACCAGAGCTACCGGGCCGCCCTCATTCCGGGCTTGGAAGAGATTCTGGCTCTGCGCGCAGAAGGCTTGCTGGGCTGCGCCATCAGCGGCGCCGGTCCATCCATTCTGGTGATTCACGAAAGTGATCATGCCGATGTGTGTGAGCTCGTGCGCAATGTCTTCCACAAGCGCGGCCACCATACCTCGGTCTTCCATGCAGGCATTGATGAAGTGGGGCTGGTGCTGTAGTCTGCTACGCACCCGCATCCTTCCGTTGCCGACTCACTGACCTTGCGGAAGCACCCCCGGCGCTCAGACGCTAAAGTGCTTCCGCACCCAATGCAGCGCTTCCTCTTTGTCCACCAGCCTCCCCTCCAGTTGTTCATCTTCCAGATTTGTCAGAATCACGCGAAACTGTGGACCCGGCTTCAACCCCAATGCCATCAGGTCTTCCCCGCGCAACAGAGGCGGCGGCCGTAGCGTTTCCGCACTCAGGTTCGCTAGTTCCTCTCGGGCGTAGTCATAGTTATCCAGCTTGCGGTGGCTGGAAAGGCAATCCACGCGATGCAGTTCCAGATGCTCGTCAAACAACGGCATCCGCAGAAAACGCAGCCGCGTGCTCTGGCGCATATCGCGCAGGTGCATGAACTTCATGTGGTTTTCCACAAGAGCGCAAACCTGCGTAGTTTCCTCGCCGGAATACCGCAGACGGTTCATGATGGCGCGCGCGATACGTACACCTTCTTCCACATGGCCATTGAAGCGGATACGGTCGGTGATGGTCTGCGTTCCCGGCTTGCCGATGTCGTGGAATAGCACACCCAGCGCCTGGGTCAGCGACGGCGGTTGCCGCAGCATTTCCAGCATCAGCATGGTGTGGGTCCAGACATCGCCCTCCGGGTGATACTGCGGCGGCTGTTCCACGCCTTGCATTGCCTTCACTTCGGGCAGAATCTGATCCAGCAGACCTAACTCATCCAACAGCGCAAAACCCCGCGCAGCGGCGCCCTCCACCAGAATGCGGGAGATCTCATCGCGTATTCTTTCGGCTGAAATTCGCACGATCTGCGGAGCATTTTCGCGGATCGCTGCCGCTGTGGCCGCATCCAGATTCAGCCCGAAACGCGCGGCAAAGCGCACCGCACGCAGCATGCGCAAATGATCTTCCTGGAAACGCCGGTGGGGGTCTCCGACCGCGCGCAGACAACGGGCAGCCAGGTCTTCCCTACCCTGAAAGAAGTCCAATACTTCACCGGAGACTGGGTCTTCAAACAGCGCGTTGATGGTGAAATCGCGCCGCGCCGCGTCTTCGCGGGGCTCATCCACAAAGTCCACCGCGTCGGGCCGTCGACCATCCGCATAGCCGCCTTCGCGTCGGAAGGTAGCAATCTGCACTTCCGCGCTCTTCTTGCGACGAATCACGACACCGAAACTGGCGCCGACTTCCAGCGCATCGGGAAATAGCGCCAGCAGGTCCGCCGGCCGGGCATTGGTAGCGATATCAAAATCGTGGGGAACGATTCCCAGCAGGCGGTCTCGCACACAGCCACCGACGAAATAGGCGCGGAAACCCTGGCTATGCAGAGCTTGTAGGGATTCTAAAGCAAGGGGGAACGAGGAAGCGGTATCCCGCTCACCACCAAGGGGAGCCAGACCGCCAAGGGTCGTTTCGGGGGCATTGGGAGGTGTCATACGCGACAGCCCCCACGGCAACAGAACCAAGGCAGTTCCCAACAACGCAACGTCGTATGGCCGTCGCTGGGAAAAGGACGCGCCGGGCTAATCGTCCGAAGAGGAATCGTCATCAAGGACATCGACGAATTCGTCTTCTTCCTCCTCGATATCCTCATCCTCGTCCTCAGCGGCATCGCCATCTTCGCCGTCGCCCGTACGCCGATTGGTTTTGGCGTTTTCTTCCTCAAGTTGTTTCTTCGTTAGCTTTTTGGGCTCCGGCTGTTCGAAACGGTAGTCATGATCGTGATAACACGAACAACAACGGACCTTCGCCGGATCCTCCTCCATCATAGAAACGATATGATGGTTGGTTAGCCGCTTGCATTTGACGCAGAAGTCGTCGATGGTGTCGCCTAGTCGGTTACGCATGACCATTACCCAGCCGCAAACTCCAACATTAACCTGCAACCGGGCGATACGCAACAAGCAAGCGAAGAACAATCGAAAGATAGGATGCCAACAGCATGTCATTCAGGGGGCTGGGTAAGGGTTTGTTCACCGAATTTCGGAATCATCAGGATCTAACGATCAGCGAGCAGCAGACCTCCGCAAATACGCATATCTGTGTAGAAACCGAGGGTTCCACTTACGCACGTAGCGGAGAAAACGGCTATGAGTAGCATCCGTATTCTGGCAGTCATAGCCGTCGTCGCCCTGGTGGGTGTCGCGGCCTATTTCGCTGGCCTTCGTAGCGGCGAACAAAAAGCGCCGCCCGTCACGCCACCAGCAGCACAAGAGCAAGGCACACAGTCTGATCGCATCGAGCTTTCGGGTTCCGTGCAGACCGCCAATCCTGCCGAGATTCTCCCCGACACCAGCGGCGTCGTGCAGTCCCTGCATGTGCGCAAGGGCGACACCGTGAAAGAGGGGGATTTGCTGGCAATCGTTCGCAACGAAGCCTTCGAAGCCATCGAACAGCGCCTATCGCGGGAATATCAATCCCTGGTCACGCGCGTGGAGACCATGGAAAAGAACGTCGCCACCGCCAAAGTGGAAGCCGCTCGCATGCAAAGCGACCTGGAAAGCGCCTCCAGCAAGTTGCGGGAAGCCCGACAGGATGCGGAACGCCTGCGTCTGCTGCACGCAGAGGGCGCTGTAGCGCGCCAGAAGTTCGAACAGTCCCAGGCTGACCTGCAAACCTCCGAACGCCAATACAAGGCCCTGGAGCAGGTTTTGGCGACCTCTCGTTCCCAACTTGAGTTGCAGGAACAATCCTTGGCGTCAGATCGCGCCGCAAAAGCCGACAAACTCGCGGAATGGGAAGCGGCCAAGGGCGACGTCAGCCTGGGTGAGGTGCTCGCCCCCGTCGAAGGCGTAGTCACGGAAATCCGGGTAACCGAAGGCCAGCAGGTCGGCCCCAATGCCGAGCCCATGATGGAAATCGCTCCCGTCGACGCCGTCCGCTACGCCGTCGTGCAACCTTCGGAAGCACAAATGCGTCGGATTCGCGTGGGGCAACCAGCCACCCTACAGCCCCAAGCGCTCTCTGACGTGCGCGAACTTTCCGGTACGGTCTTCGGTTTCCGCGGCTCCGAAGTCCTGGTGGAATTCCTTGACGAGAACAACCGTATCCCTCCGGGTTCGACGGTGAAGGTCGTCATTGAAACGGTAGGGGAAGAGATCGCTCAGGTCCCGCACCCAGACAGGTCGGCGCTAAGTCTATAGAGCGATGCAACGTGCACTCTCAGTTCGTGGCTGAAGCTTGAAGGAAAGCTGAACGAAGCGCCACGAGTTACAGAAGCCACAAAACAAAAGAAGCGGCTGTGTCCCCTGGGGGATGGAGCCGCTTCCCTTAGTAGAAAAAAGCGCAGCACGCCTTAAGTCGGCTGCTCGGCCAGCAAGTCATACGCGCAATGCCCCCGCCATCACGCCGACAGGTTCTTGATGATATCTTCCATCAAACGTGGCGCGTAGTTGGTCAAGCGCTGTTCCAGCCCGGGCTGTTGCGTAGGTAGCGACTTCAGCTTCGATAGAACAGGCTTCGCCGCAGTTCCTAGCTGATCAAGCGCGTTCAGGGCCGCGAGCGACGTATACAAATCCTGCGTTTCCAGAGACGCCAGTTCCACCAGCGTATCGAGCACCTTGGGCAGGTCCGTACCTGCTCCATAGCGGCCAAGCGCTTCCGCCGCCGCAATACGCACGCTGGGCGATGCGTCCGACAGCATGGTGCGCAAGGCGTCCTCATTCGCCTTCACCGCATCTTTCCCGCGCATCAAAACCCCAAGGACGGTCCAGTAACGCACAGCGCTATCCGCGTCTTTCAACCCCGCCACATTCACCGGCGGCTGCTGCCCGACACCGTAGCCCTCGGAGGCCTGATATGCCGCTTCCAGAATGCGCTCCAGCGGAAACTTCTGGGCATCCCGGGCCATATCGTAAGGGTTTGTTCCCTTGGATCGCGCGTGAATTTCCGCCTCGGGAAGAAGCCCCACGTCATGGATGCGCAACATCCAATCGCGTGTCGCCTGCCGCATTTCCAGCAAAGCCGCCTGCTGCTCTGCCGTACGTTGCCCCTCCGGCAAACTGGCCAAGTTGCGGACTTCGTCTCGGTCCTCGCTCAGGTCATACAATTCCTCGAAGGGCTTTGTTTCCCAGAAATAGGTCTTCGGGGGAGAGAGTTTCCCCTGGTCATAGAGAGCCTTCCACACCTGCGTGGTGGGCGTTTGGAACATGTAGTCGATATGCTGCCCGTAGATGCGATGTGGCATGAATTGACGCATGTAGTGGTAACGCGTACCCCGGCACGCGCGCACCATGTCATAACGCTCATCCATACGCCCACGGAAGCCAAACTGGAACTTGGGAGGAGACGCGGTGTGTACGCCCGCGAAGGATTGGCCCTGCATCCACTGTGGCGGCTTCACCCCGATCAGACTCAACAAGGTCGGCGCAAGATCCACGAAGGCAATAGGACGATCGGAAACACCCCCAGCCTTATATTCCGGCGGAGCGAGGTGCTTAAACTTTTCGGGAATATGCAGTAACACCGCAACCTGTAAGCCGGAGTTATACGGCCATCTCTTGCTGCGAGGCATTCCCGAACCGTGGTCTCCGTAGAAGAACACGATCGTATCGTTGGCAAGACCGTCTGATTCCAACTGCGCCAGAATGTCCGCTGCCTGTCCATCCATGGTCGTGATGTTGTCGTAATACTGGGCCCAGTCACGGCGTACTTCGGGTGTATCCGGATGGTAGGATGGCACACGCACCTTGCTGGGGTCATGCACCAGTTCGTGCGGACGCCGCCGTATCTGGCTTTCGTGCGTGCTCACGAAGTTGAAGATCGAAAAGAATGGTTGGTTTGGCTTCCGGTTGCGCCAGGTCGCCTCGCTGCTGGAATCGTCCCACACCTTCCCCGGTTCCAACAGGTTGTAATCTTTCTTCTGGTTATTGCTTACGTAGTAGCCCGACTCCGCCAAAAGCTGCGGATACATACGGATGTTCTTTGGCAGCTCGATGACGCTGCGCATGTGCTCTGCGCCCAGACACGGGGGATACAGGCCACTGATGATCGTCGTGCGGGCGGGAGCGCAGACCGGCGCATTGGAAATGGCGTTTGCGTACCGCAGGCTCTTCCCCGCAAACTTGTCCAGATTCGGCGTGTTCGCGTAGCTATCGCCATAACAGCCCAGTTCGGGACCGATATCCTCGCAGGTGATCCACAGGATGTTTGGCCGTTCTGGCGTGCGCGAACAGGCTGTTGTCCCGCTCAACGCGCTTATCGCGCTGGCAGCCAGAAAGCTGCGACGGGAAAAAGCAGTGAGAACTTGGAGGCGAGAATCCGACATGAAACCAGGGCCTTTCTTAACGCGTGCAAAGGCACACAATCCAGTATACCGATAGACAATGTCGACTATTCGACATTCACCCTACCGCCTGGGGAACCGCCAAGGTCCAAAGGTTTCAAACTACGGCAGCCAGGCGAGCGAGAACGGGCACATTCTTCGGTCAGTTGCGCCCGTATTAGCTCGCCAGCCTATCACAACTGGCCCAACAGGAACATTACCCAACTCACGCCAGCAAAAGCGCCCAATGGGGTTAAGAAACGGCGGACAAAGTGAGACACGAACTCGCTGCGGTCTTCCGCATGCAGCAGAGCCGCCATGAACGAAGACGCCAGCAGGAAGATCAAAACGTAATGGAAGTGGCTCATCCCTTTTTCTCCTTACGTGCGTTTGCTACTACCGCCGCCATATGTTTGGCGATGAGCCGCTGCTTGTCGAACAGGTAGAAAGCGGAAAGCAAGTTCAAAAGGCCAGCCAGGCTCAACAGGTTCGTGTAAAACGTGTTCGTGAAGGTACCGTCAAAAGGCCGGTAATAACCCATAAATTTGGTCGCCCACACGGAAATGCCACTGGAGCTTTGTGCGACCCGTTCCATCGTGCGCATGGTGCTGCCGATCGGGTCAGATTGCGAAAGGCTCGCGGCATAGGCAGGTTCCGGCGGGATAGGAGGAGCCACGGCTGCGCCACCCAAAATCGCGACCAGTACGACCAGATGAATCAGTAAAAAAATGCCAATGGCCTTCTGCTTTTCGCCGCTCAGCCAGTGCCCTGCCCCTGGCACCGCAATGCCGACGAGCGCCAGCCACGGATTCGGTTCCTGCACCAGTTGTTGACTCATTGCCGGGCCCCCTCAATCGAGGCAATATCCGCCCCCGTCGCAAACGTGGAAATCGTGCGGAACATGCGCCCCCAGCGTATGCCCTTATCTGGCATATGGTCAGGAAAATCATCGGTGTACGGATAACCGTAACTCCAATACACCAGCAGCGGTTTGCCGATGATGTATTCCCGTGGCACAAAGCCCCAGTAGCGGCTGTCCAAGGAGTTATCCCGGTTGTCGCCCATCGCAAAGTAGCTGCCTTCCGGCACCACCAGCTCGCCATTGCGCACGTGCATTTCGTGCATCACAATCGCGCGTTGCGTGAGTGGAGAAGACGAAGAATCCGCAAACTGAGGGAAGTTATCACGGTAGGCATCCGAACCGTGGAGTCGCTTGGAAACATAAGGCTCATCTACCGGCTTGCCGTTCAAATAGAGCTGACGGTTTTCCAGGCGAATGCGATCACCGGGAACACCAATCACTCGCTTCACGTAGGCCTGGTTCAGATCCAGAGGAAAACGAAAGACGATGATGTCTCCACGCTTGGGTTCCCGGTACGGCAAAATCGCACTCGAGAGCGCATCCGATTTGGCGTACGCCTGCTTATTGACCAATAGACGGTCACCGACAAGCAACGTCCCTTCCATGGACCCCGTGGGAATCTCAAAACCCTGCACAAGTGCGGTGGTCAGAAAGAGGAACAGGACACCGGTCCAGGTCCAGTCAGACAAACTGCCGGGCCAGGCATAGGCCGGCTGTTCTTCCTCCGCATCCGCGGCCTTGGCCTTGGATTTGCCAAACAAACGAGCAAACATTTCCTTCATGTGGTTGTCAGATCCCTATTGTCGCATTGTGCGGTAACGGTCGCATGGCTTGAAGACCGAGCACTCAGACGCACAAAAGCCCTATTTCCCGGCAGCCGCGCGTTTCTCCGCCAAAACCGCCTGCAACTCCCGCGAGTGCATCTTCACGCCTTCGGATTCCACACCGGTGAGTTCTGCTGGTTTGCCATCCACACGGCGTTCTCCGCCAAGTGCCGCGCCGTTCGGGCCAAACAATAATTGCATTTCCACCTTTTCCGAAACCGGATTGCCGGTCTGCGCACCACGTTGGGAGTCTTTCGATTCCGTGTACGCAAACAGGCCGCCCTGCGGCGAATAGAAATAGGTGCTTTGCGCGGAACCAAACTTGCCCATCGCCATCTGCTCTTCAATCAGCCGCAACGTCTCTCCCTGGTAATACGCGGTAAACGTGGAATTGATCTCCTCGTCCAGCGTCCATTTGGAGGCAACCATCTGCATGGAGGTCTTTTCTTTCAGAAGAGCGTCCCGTTCGCCAGTCAGCTTATCCAGCGCGGCTCGGGCATCGTCCTGGGCCGGAGCGACGGGCGTTTCCGTACGGCTACAGCTGCTAAACAGCAGGCAAATCGAAAAAGCGCCAGCTAACAGGAGCCGCGCACGACGTTTGTGGTGAAGCATCACCATACGATTGTGGCATTCCCCGCGGGAATTTCCACGGGACATCGTCTGAAGCCAGATTTGCCGGATTCCACCGGAGCGTCCAAGGCTCGCAGGGTACAATGAAACGATGCCGCCAAAGCCCAAAGAGAATGCCGCTGGCGCTCCCGCATCTTTTGAAGCGGGACTCGAACAGTTGGAACAAATTGTCCGCGAATTGGAACGGGGCGACTTGGCGCTGGAAGATTCCATCGCCCTTTTTGAGAAGGGTGTCACGTTGAGTGATGCCTGCCGCAAGCAGTTGGAAGACGCGGAAACGAAAGTGGAAGTGCTGCGGCGGCAAGGCTCCTCGCGTAACTCCGAAGCCGCCACAGCCCCTGATAGCAGATCTGACGAAAAGACAAGCAGCCACGCGTCCATCGCGTCGGCGCAGAGCGATAGTGGTCTTGACGACGATGACGACACCCCATTCTGAGACAGCAGTTGCAGCAGCGCCCCTGGACAAAGCCTACCTGGATGCCCAGTTGCGGTGGATCGATGCCGCGCTTGACCGGCTGCTTCCGACGGAAAGCAGCTCCCCCGAGACCATCCATCGCGCCATGCGCTACAGCGTGCAGGCGGGCGGCAAGCGCATTCGCCCGATGCTGTGTATCGAAGCGGCCCGTGTTATCCAGGACGAAACGCCGGGCATTGAATACCCGGCCTGCGCCCTGGAGATGGTGCATACCTACTCGTTGATTCACGACGACTTGCCGGCGCTAGACAACGACGACCTTCGTCGTGGTCGCCCCACTTGCCACAAGGTCTTTGGCGAAGCCATGGCCATCTTGGCTGGCGATTCGCTGCTGACGCGCGCCTTTGAAGTGCTGGGCGAAATTCCAGAGGTACGCGCCGAAGAGAAAATCCGATTGGTCACCGAACTCGCATCCGCCGGTGGCACCGTGGGCGGCATGATTGGTGGGCAGGTTCTGGATCTGGAAGGTGAGGGTAAGGCCCCCACTGCCGAACTGTTGGATAGCATCCACCGTGCGAAAACCGGAGCCCTTCTGCGCGCCTCCATTCGCATGGGAGCCATTCTTGCCAAAGCGACGCCGGAACAGCTTGATGCGCTTACCCGTTTTGGTGAACATCTTGGCCTGGCCTTCCAGATTGTCGATGACGTGCTGGATGTAGAAGCGTCCTCCGAAGCCCTCGGCAAGACTGCCGGGAAGGATGCCGCACAGCAGAAGATCACCTTCCCCGCTGTCTATAGTCTGGACGCTTCCCGCAAGATGGCTATGGAACAGCGTACCTTGGGACGGGACGCACTCTCCATCTTCGGTGACCGTGCGTCGCATCTGCACGGTCTTGCTGACCTCATCGTGAACCGGAGCGCGTAGTCCGTCTACCCCACTTCTCCATGGCGGCAGGTAAAACCAGGTTGGACGTTGCTCTCTTCGAACGCGGACTTGCGCCATCACGGGAAAAAGCGCAGGCCATGATTCTTGCGGGCGAAGTGCGTGTCAACGGGCAAAAGGCGGGGAAGCCCGGTCAGCCCACTCGCGCGGAAGACCGCATTGAAGTCGATGAGAAGCCCCGCTACGTGAGCCGTGGCGGCTTGAAGATGGAAGGCGCCATTCGCGAGTTCTCCCTCGACGTCACGGGCTGGGTTTGCCTGGATGTCGGCGCGTCCACAGGCGGCTTCACGGACTGCCTGCTTCAGCACGGAGCCAGCCGCGTCTACGCCATCGACGTCGGCCACAATCAATTGGATTGGCGTATTCGTCAGCACCCTTCGGTCATCGTCCACGAAGGCGTGAATGCTAGATTTCTGGACCAATCCTTGCTTCCTGAGCCCGTAGACCTTATTGTTTGTGATGTCAGTTTTATTTCGGTTCGTCTACTTCTAGCGCAGTTCCCGCCACTATTGAAACCCTCGGGATGTATGGTGATTCTGGTAAAGCCACAGTTTGAAGTCGGTCGCGAACAGGTCGGCGCGGGTGGTATTGTCCGTGACCCCGCCCTACACGCTGCCACCTGCGCCGAGATTGCCGATGAAGTGCGCGCACTTGGCTTCACCACCCATCTGGCCGATAGCCCCATTACGGGCGCTGAGGGAAACAAGGAATTCTTGCTTTATGCAAACCGTAGTGTCTGAAAAGCCCGTCATCAAGACCGTCGGGTTGATCGCCAAGGGCAATGTCCCGGCCAGCGAAACCTGGGTCCCCCGCATCGTGGGCTGGCTGCGGGAACGTGGCTATCAGATTCGCTACGACTTCGTTGTCGGCAGCTATCTGAGCGAAAGCGGCGGACTTCCCACCACCCAGGTCACCGAAGGTTGCCAACTCGTCATGTCCTTGGGCGGCGACGGCACACTGCTTGCCACAACGCGCGTGGTCGAACACCGTGACGTACTGATTTTCCCCGTCAATCTGGGCAGCTTGGGCTTTCTTTCCGCCATCTCTCCCGACGAAGTCATGACCGAGATGGAAAACGTCTTCAGCGGCAGCTTCCGGGAATCTAAACGCCGTCTTCTGCACTGCGAGCTTTGGCGTAGCGATTCCATGATTGCCAGCTACGACGCGCTGAATGATGTAGTGGTCACCAACTCCAGTCTGGCGCGCATGGTGGAATTTGAGCTGCGCGTGGACGACAGCCACATGTGCGGCTACAAGGCCGATGGCGTCATCATCAGCACGCCCACCGGTTCCACGGCGTATTCCCTTTCCGCCGGAGGCCCCATCATCTACCCCACTGTCGAATGCTTCTGCCTAACGCCCATTTGTCCCCATGTGCTTACCAACCGCCCTGTCGTCGTGCCGGATTCCAGCACGTTGGAATTGCGCCTCAGCAGTCGCAACGATAGCGTGTGGTTGACCATTGACGGCCAGGTGGGACAGATCATGGAATTGGGTGATACCGTGCGCTGCGGGCTTTCCACCAAGTTCGTGCGTTTGGTAGCCCCTCCGCGTATGCACTTCTTTGATGTGTTGCGCGACAAGCTGAAGTGGGGCGACACGTAAATCGCCCTCCTCCGTTTTAGACAACCTTGGCGGCAGTCGTCTGCAAACTCGACAACGCTCTCGGTTTGATCTGAAACTGACAACATCGCATTCACAACCGGGCCGAGTCAGCCCAAGCTTCGATCTCCATTTTTGCGTATGCCTCTACATATTCAGATCGTCATCGGACTGGCTGCCGGAATCATCCTTGGCTTCATCGCGAATCTTGCTCAGATTGACTGGCTGAAGCAGGCGCTGATTGCATGCGAACCCTTTGGAACGGCCTTCATCCGGGGCATCACGATGACAGTCATTCCTCTTGTGGTTTCCAGCCTGCTGGTTGGCACGGCCTCTCTTGGTGACCTTCGCAAGCTTGGCAAGATTGGGTTGCGCACTGTTGGCTTCTTCACTTTGAACACCGTCATCGCCATCACCATCGGTCTCGTGCTTGCCTTGCTCGTTCAACCGGGCAGCCGTCTGGACCCCGCCACCCGAGACTCGCTATCCGTCCAATTCGCACAAGAAGCGTCCAGCAAACTGCAGGTCGCCGAAAAAGCGCCGTCGCTGGTCGACACCCTGCTAAACATGATTCCCCGCAACCCCGTGGCGGCGGCGGCGAGTTTCGATCTGCTCGCGCTGATCGTCTTCACCGTCGTGATGGGTGCGGCCCTTGCCTCGCTCCCCCAGGAAAAATCGCAGCCCGTGCTCCGCTTCTTTGATGGAGTGAACGATGCTTCCATGGTGGTTATTGGTTGGGTGATGCGCCTTGCCCCCTTCGCCGTCTTTGCCTTGATTTCCGGCGTCATCGCGCGTTTCGGCATCGACATGCTGCAGAGCCTTCTCGTCTACACTCTGGTGGTCTTCGTGGGACTGTTGATTCACACCTATGGGGCGCTCGCCCTAATGGTTAAAATCGCAGCAAGGTTGAACCCCTTAGATTTCTTCCGTCGTTCCGCTCCCGTGCAGTTGATGGCCTTCTCTACCTCGTCCTCAAATGCCACCCTGCCGGTGACGTTGGGAACTGCGGAGAATCGTTTTGGCATCTCCAATTCCGTCGCTAGTTTCGTTCTTCCGCTAGGCGCCACCGTCAACATGGCGGGCACCGCGCTCTATCAGGCCGTGGCGGTCGTGTTCATCAGCCAGATCTATGGCCTGGAACTCACCATCACAGATCTACTCACCATCCTGCTAACCGCGACGCTCGCCGCCGTCGGAACGGCAGGCGTACCCAGTGCCGGTATTATCACGGTCATCATCGTGTTGCAGTCCCTGGGCCTCGGCAGTCATGTCGCGGCGGGTATTTCTCTGATTCTCGGTGTTGATCGCATCATTGACATGATGCGTACCACCACCAACGTGTTGGGTGACTTGGCTTGTGCCGCCTACATCGGTCGGGTGGAAGGCGAAATGCACTTGCCTGATGAGTCCTAGGTCAGCAGCTGGTTCTTCGACGCTATCACAGGGAGTCCAGCGCTTCCCCTTTGTATGCAACTTAGGCCGGGCGGCATAAGGACTTCGTTGGTCTGCACCAGTTGAACATTCTTGTGCCCCGGGATGCAGAACTGCCAGATCGCATCCATGTCCAAATCGGATATCGAGAGGTACGCACTCGCTCGCAGTACGTCTACTTCCAGCCGAAGTCTAACTAAGGCAACAGTCTGGCGGGGGCGGGCGCTGCACCGGAACCAATTCGTTTTCCGCATTTCTCCAGCAAGAGGAGAATGCTATGGCCATTCCCGCAACCTACATCACTGCCTCTGTCGGATTGGGCGGCACGAACCGCAAAACGGACGTGCAGCTCATCCAAACATTGTTAAATGCGGTACCGCTCGCCAAGGGCGGCCCAACCCCATCCTTGAAGCCAGATGGCCTCTGCGGACCCAAGACATGCAGCGCCATCTCGCGCTTCCAATCCATCCAATTCGGCGCCTCCGATGGTCGTATCGATGTCGGACAAAAGACCATCCAGCGCCTGATCCAAGTGCTGACCCTGCTGGGTGTATTGGCTCAAATTTTGGCTGCCTTCTTTGGCGGCGCGGCCGTCCCGGGAGCACCCGCTGTTCCGGGAAATTCGGGACCCGCCGGACAAACACCTTCGGGCGGAGCCTCAAACCTGCGAGCCGAAATTAAGAAATGGGCACTGCTTGGCACAAACGGACCCTACGGCGACGTAGCCGCCAATGCCCAACACGGCATTGTCAGTGACCTGGACACCGTCACCGAAACTCTTTCCTGGGGTGGCACACGAAACATCCGGCGTGGTTGGAAAAACTACAAAGCTTTCTTTGACGAAGCCGTTGCCGGCTGGACAGAAAACCATTGGAAAGCCCCAGGCTATCTGGATGGCGTCAAAGTCCCGGGGAAGCGCGTGCCCCAAGGTCCCAGCAAACCCAGCGGCGTTTCCTGGTGCGGCATCTTTGGCACTTGGTGCTGGCTGAAGGCTGGCAAACAAACCAAGTGGGTGGTGGGCGTGGGACCCACGAATGCCAACCGTATCGCCGGTAAGTCCGACATCCAGATTGGTGATATTTGCGTGCAGTCCGGCACGGAAGTGCATCATTTCGTTGCGGTCGATATCCAGGGCGACACCATCCAGGGTGTCAACGGAAACTCCGACTACCAGAGCATCCTGTTGAAGCCAATGGCACGGGGTACCGTCCTTTATTACTACCGGCCTGAATGAACTTGGAACAGAACGAACCCAGATTGCTTTGCCGCGTTGCGCCTGCCGGATGTCCGGTTGGGCGCAACCTTCCTGTGTTTTTGCGCCCGGAATTTGCGATCCTGAACAGAGAGAGGAAATCCCCCATGTTCTTCCGGCGCGAAAAACCCCATGTCCCGACCTTCGACGAACACGTCCGGAATTTGGAAAGAGATGGATTTCAGGTGGAGCGCCGAGGCAACGGTGTTCGCGCAAAGCGTGGTTTCTGCGCTGCAGACATCACGCCCGGTGATTCCCCAACAAACAAACCGGGCATCGGCGAGTCCGGTATCCTGATCGGCGACGAAATCGCCGTCCTCGTTTCGCGCGGTTATCAGATGACCCTGGAAACAGCCTCCGGCAAGAAGACCTCTGCGCAAGCCGTGCAGTTGAAAACCTTGCATGCCTTTCAGGAAGACTTGCGGGAAAGTCTCGGGCTCGACAGTCTCTACAACTTCTCGCTCGGTACAGTATCCACCAAACATCGCTATGATCGCGTGGAACACCGGGAAGATGCCGCAGGCCCCCGTCCCTGGGAACTGAAGAAGCAACAGCCTTCCGCCTAGGGCGACTCGGCGTCTAGCCGAATCAGTCTGCCAGCCCACATATAGACAAAAGCCGCCGGATGCGACGAACGCACATCCGGCGGCTTTTGCTTTTGACGAACCGGTCCTAGAACAACCTGGCGAGTACAACCGGTGATGTCCCGCGTGTTACCACGACGATGGCGGATCACTCGCCGGAAAAGATTGATCCAGCATTTCATCCACCGGGTCGTCCATTCCTTCGGCGCGTTCGGATTCCTCCACTGCGCCCTTAAACCGCCACAGCATCCGCTGCATCTGGGTATCAGGATCGCTGCCCAGCACTAACATCAGCGCTTTGCCGACGACGTCCGCTGTTGTCCGGTATTTCATGGTCAATGTGACCAGCGTGCCCCCAGACGTCCCTTCAAACCGGATGGACCCTGCTGTTTTTACCACAGACCCAGGTAGTGACCGCCATCCAATGATTTCGTTAGCGACGTCGCGCGTAATCTCCGTTTCCCACTGCAGCACATGGCCCGCAATCGAGTGCGTGCTCCACACAGAGCGCCGGGGGCTGCGCACCTCTACCTTACGTATGAAGTCCAGATAGTTCGGGAGTTCTTCCAGCCGACGCCAGCGGCGATAGCAAGCTTCCGGGCTCGCATGCACATACACCGAGTGCCTCAATGATGAGCCGCCTGCAAACTCGGGATAGCGACCAGACTCATCTCTACAAATCGAGCGATACATCAGCACCGCACCCGTTCCGCACAGCAGCGCCGTACTTGGCCGCGTACACCGCAAAGCAGTCCCGAACAGGGCCAATCCACCCAGAAAAGTCACCCATCGTGGCGCGTCGAGGTCCGTATGACGAATGACTCCTTGATATGCCGTTGCTTTCATGAACACCCCCTATGCTCTGGAGCACTCCCAGCCCGGCGACGTTTCACTTTCGTACCACTTGTAACTGGAGCTGCGCCACACCTAACTCCCACGGCAGCAATTGCGTGCAGCGGAACCTGGCAGCAGGGTCAACAAGAGTTAAGGATTCGAGGAATCTGGCTGAGAAGGAACCTTTACGGGCAGAAAATCAGCGGGGAGAGGGTATCCTGAATAGGGAACACGCTCGCATGACAGCAGATGCTCAACCTGCATACGTGGTGGATTTTAGGTACACGATTTTAGGTACACAACGGCAGGCGGGGTAGCGGAAGCAGCGGACACAGATTAGTGGGTAAGAAGTCGCCAGTTTACTGGCCGAAACCCAAAGTTTAGGAAGAAGGCACAATCCAAGAAACGTGACGAATGTTCCCAACGTACAAGGCAGCAGTATCAGGGCCGGAAGGGAGCGCTGTTACTGCTGCCATGGGTTTGGAAGCTATTCTTCCGTTGGTGCCACTTCTTCTGATTTGGCCTTTTTCTTCACTGATTTCTTTGCTGTGGAAGAAGCAGCGGCAGTACGCTTACCCTTCTTCTTTTCGGGCAACGGCTCGCGGTCGCTCTTCTTCAATTGAGGAACCGCAATAGTCGTCACGAAGGTCTTTTCGCCATGGTCGTCCCACTTAATGGTCAACCGTTCTTCGTTGATGGCCGTAACCGCACCTAGTCCGAACTTGGCGTGTTCTACTTGAGAGCCGACCTGAAATGGAAGTTTTGGAGGCATGAAGTTTCCCTCGATGCAGCATAGCAGATAGAGGTAACTCCTGTCTAGTCAATCTGTTATCGGGTCCGCGAAAGATTATCGGATGGCTGGTTATCCACATATGTTCAGACCTTTTCGTATCGCTCTTGTTTCCCTTGCGCTCACCGGCGCCCTGGTCGCCGCCGAAGGCGTGCAGCGCCAGCGTTACGCCGTTCTGATGGGAGATCCTCCGCTTGCTCGCAGCATCAAAGCCCGCTCGCAAGTCAGGGGCGCAGAGGGCAATGCCCGGCGGGCTCAGATGGCTGTCAGCCACGAGTCTGTGAAGCGCAGCCTGCAATCACGCGGCATTCGTGTGCTCGGCGAGACTTTCACCCTCAGCAATGCGGTCTTCGTACACGCCACCCGTGATGAAGCCAACGGATTGCGTGCCCTTCCCGGCGTCGGCGGCGTGGTGGAAATGCCACGCATCACCCGCAAGCTGGAAAAGGCCAAGTCCACCGCCGGTGTCAACACGAGTTGGGGGCGGCTGGGCGGTATGAATGGCGCTGGCGATAACGTAAAGATCGCCGTTATCGACACTGGTATTGATAACGAACATCCCGCGTTCAAGAACACCACCCTTTCGATGCCTGCAGGCTTTCCCAAGGTCAACGCGGATTCTGATCGCGCATTCACGAACAATAAGGTGATCGTCGCCCGCAGCTACGTACGAGCCTTGGCGGATTCCACACTCACTGGTCAAGATCCTTCCAGCGACGCCGTCATCCAGTACACCCGTCCCGATGACTACAGCGCACGTGATCGACAAGGACACGGAACCGCGATCGCTATGATCGCGGCCGGGCATCAGGCGGACTCGCCCCTGGGACAGATCACGGGTGTAGCCCCCGGAGCCTGGTTAGGCAGCTATAAAGTCTTCGGCTCTCCCCTCATCAACGACGGAACCTTCTCCGATGTCATCCTGACGGCTCTGGAAGATGCCTACAACGACGGAATGGATATCGCGGTACTTTCCCTGGGCACTCCTGCAATTTGGGGACCGACAGATGATATTGCCTGCGGCAACCGTCCCGGTTTTCCCTGTGATCCCATGGCCGATGCTGCTGGCCTTGCCTCTGAGAAGGGAATGATCGTCGTGGTCGCGGCGGGAAACTCCGGTGATACGGGAGGACGCACCCCGTCTTTTGCCACCATCGAGAGCCCGGGCACACATCCCAACGTTCTTACCGTGGGCGCGCTGATTAATGGTCATTCCTGGTACCGCACTTTGGAGGTTCCCGGTGGCCCGAACGGCACCGTCGGCTCCGGCGCCTACGAACTCAAAATCGGCACCAATCCCATCCCCGCCTCCGTCATTGAAGCTCCCTTGCGGGACGTGCGCAAAACCGGGAACAACGGAGAAGCCTGTGACGCGCTACCCGCCGGATCCCTGAACGGTTCCATTGCCTTCGTGGCTCGCGGCTCCGGACAATGCACCTTCGCTCTTAAGGCAAACAACGTCGCCGCTGCTGGCGCTGTAGGCGTCATTTTCTATCGTACGGACGGTTCGAACGACATCTTCGCCCCCGGCGGCCTTGGCTATGCCAAAATACCGGCTGGTCTCATCGGCCACTCCGATGGGCAAGCTCTGCTCGGTTATCTTGGCTCACAAGGCGACAACGTTCAGGCCCGTCTCAACCCGGCACTTCGCAGCCGCGATGTCAACAAAGATGCCAACGGCGACGGGACCATTGATGGCATTCTGGCTAGCTTCAGCTCCCGCGGACCCAACATCGGTATCCCGTTGATTAAGCCGGAAGTTACCGCTGTCGGCGAGAACATCTACACCGCCACGCAGAAGTACGACCCGAACAGCGACCTTTATGACGCCTCGGGCTACACCGCCGTCTCCGGCACCAGCTTCTCTACACCGCTGGTCGCTGGCGTCGCGGCCCTTGTCCTCGATAGTCAGGCCTTCGCCTTCTACAACTCCGAACAGGTAAAATCTGCCATCGTCAATGCTGCCGAAGATCTGAACAACTTCGACAGAAACATTGAAAGCGGACAGTTGGAAGCCGCCTACAACATAGCGATGGGAGGCGGTGAGGTTCAGGCGCCCTGGGCTATCGATTCCTACGTGACGATGAGTCCCCAGACCTTGGATTTTGGGGAAGTCACGCAATCTAGCCTAGCTTCCGGTATACCAGTTACCGTTCGCATCTGGAATAATTTCAATCTCCAACTCCGTCTAGCTTTCAAACGCGAAGCCTACAATGGCTCCGCCGACAGCGCCAGTTCCGTCGTCTGGAATCTGCCGGGCCCTATTGATGTTCCCGCTGGCCAGTATCGGGATGTCACTTTCCGGCTCACTGGCACGGCGCCTTCCAGACTCGACCTCTATGATGGCGTCATCATTGTGGAAGACTCCGGCGATCCCATCAACAACATCCCCAATGTCAAAATCCCCTATCTCTACATTGCAGGTGACACGGCGCCTTGCAACATCATTCCTTTGCGGGGTAATGGCGGAACCGGCATCTCGGGGGAAATGGGTGTACAGCAGTTCACGGTGAAAGTGACCGATTGCCGCGGACTCCCCATTTCCGGCGTACCCATCACTTGGACGACCGTGGATGGCGGTGGTCAGGTGACCGAGGATAGCGGCAACACCGACGATTACGGCATTGTGGAAGCCAGTTACCGGTTAGGGTCCACAGTGGGGACACAGCGCTTCCGAGCGACCTACCCCAATTCCGGTGGTATCTACGCGGACTTCATCGTGCAAGCTATCGGCGATCCCGTCGTAAACCAGGGCGGCATCGTGGAAGGCGCTGGCTTCAAACAGGGCCAGTCTGTAGCCCCAGGCAGCTTCATTTCCATCTTCGGCAGCAATCTCGCCGGGGGTGACCTCGGTGCGGGCACGGTGCCGCTACCGATTGCCTTGGGCGAAATCAACGTCTCCATCGACTCGCGGGACCGCAGCGTCAGCATACCGGCTAGCCTGATTTACGTCAGTCCCACGCAGATCAACGTCCAGTTGCCTTGGGAATTGTCCGGCAAAAACACCGCCGTCATCAAGGTAAACAACGGAGACATCTCCACGGCGGTGCGGGAAGTCGGCGTAGCCACCCATTCCCCCGGACTCTTCCAGTACGACGAAGGCGGCCAGATGCTGCTCGCAACGGAAATCTTCCGCGGAGGGCAACGCCTTGGCCTCCATGGCTCGGGCCGCAAGGCCAAAGCCAACGACACGTTGGAGCTTTTCGCCAACGGACTGGGCCCCATCGACGGCGGCAACCCGGCCACAGGCCACACGACACCAACTGATCGGCTCTACAACACGCAGGCTTTCCCGGAAGTCACCATTGGCGGCGTTCCCGCCCATGTAGACTTCAGCGGCCTGGCGCCTGGCTTCGTTGCCCTCTATCAGGTCAACGTCGTTGTGCCAAGCGGTCTGGGCCCCAACAAGCACGAAGTGAAGATTCGCATTGGCGGCGTTGAGTCCAGCGCCGGCTACCTGCTTGTGGAATAGACAGTCGTCTGAAACGAAGGGCTCCGGGGCGGCAAAAGCTGGCCTGGAGCCCTTCGTTTTTAAGCGTCAGCATCTCGATTTGTAGGCGCCAGGGTCTTCATCGGTAAACCAAGATGTAAAGGCAAGAGGACTCGGCAATCCGATGCCCAAGCCCATCCCCTCGACTTACCCCTCACTCGCGGTACAATTAGCTACGAAGCCGCCTCCACCGCGCTGCGATTCGCAGCGACAGGGCGGTTCTTTGGCGATTCGGCATGGAAGAAATCAAGAACAAGTTGAAGGCAGAAATTGCCGCACTCGACCAGGAGCTTCGTTTGGAACTCCCCAAAGAGATCGCCAAAGCGCGCGCTCACGGGGACCTGAGCGAAAACGCTGAATACCATGCAGCCAAGGAACGGCAGTCCTTCGTGGATGCCCGTCTCTCTCAGTTGAAGAAGAGACTTGGCGAATTGTCCATGATTGATATCACGAAGATCCCCAGAGACCGCATTGGTCTTGGCTCTACCGTGGTTTTGATGGATCTCGACAAGAACGAAGAAGTCACTTACCGTCTCACCACTTCGGAAGAAGCGGATGTGCAGGCGGGCCAGATTTCTACGAGTTCGCCAATCGGAAAGAGCCTCCTGAATAAGGAAGTTGGTGACCTGATCACTATCCGCATTCCGGGCGGCGTCAAAGAGGTTGAGGTGCTGTCGCTGAAGACCATCCACGAGTCCTAAGCGCCAGCTTCATACAGGAATAGCGGTACGAACCATGACATATACCAGCGCCATTGGAAGAGCATGCAACTGGCTGCTCGTCCGCATTGTAGGCGCACTTGCTCTCTCACGCGTCCATCCTAACGTCCTCACCTTTGTCGGCTTGGTCATCAATGGCTTTGCCGCGTGGTTGCTCGCCTCCGGCCGTTTCTGGCAGGCAGGCCTGGTGATTATCGGCGCAGGCATCTTTGATATGGTCGATGGCCGGGTGGCCCGCAAGACCAATCAAGTGACAAAGTTCGGTGGGTTCTTTGACTCTGTCATTGATCGTTATAGCGACCTGATTCTGCTGATCGGGCTGCTGGTCTATTACGCAAACGCCAACCGTAATCTGTATGTGGTTCTGACTGCGGTCGTCATGATGGCCTGCATCATGATCAGCTACACCCGCGCTCGCGCCGAAAACTTTCTGCCGCAGTGCAAAGTCGGCTTCATGGAACGCCCGGAACGCGTGGTGCTCTTCATCATCGGCGCCCTCTTCAACAAGATGGCCCCGGTCCTCTGGATCATTGCCACCCTGGGCACTGTGACCGTCATCGGACGCATGATGTACACCTGGCGCGAACTGAAACCCATCGACGACCAGTCCATGGCCGAACAGCGCGAAGCTGCCCGCAAAGCCGAAGCAGATCTTTCCGGCGCTGCCATTCGCTAGCGCTAGAGTTCCCCAATCCTCAATCACTTGCTTCTGCAGACGCTCCATGTCTGTAGCGGCAAGCCTCGCGTCATCCAGCACACCGCGAGTGCAGGGGTGAGGCATCAAGAACTTGTTAACCCGTCCAGCTTGCAATAAGGCAGCGCCCCGTTGGCTGAGGCGCAGAGAAACTCCTGCTGCGGTCTACGGTGACGGGAAGCGCTGTGTCCTGGAGATGCCAACACCCGCTCCGAGACAAAGCTGCCATAGCCTACACGTCGCTCGATAAATCCTTCTAGGGGGTAAAGGACTGTACGTCTCCTCGATGGTGTCACGGTACACCTCCCCAGTGACCTAGCCAGCGCACGCGAAGAAGGTAGTACCTTTCCGCTATCCAGTGCGCCTTCGAGAATCAATTGTCGAATGGCCCGCTAAATGTGCGCATACATTGGCAACGCGGCATGGGCGGGGGCCCGACTCAGGCTTTGGCCGATTCGAGTTGCGCGTGCTTGAACAATTGGGATGTACCAGAACTGCTGTCGTCGTGTTATCGCTGGTTTCGTTTTGGGATGCAAGACAACCGACTGAGGAGTTTCAAGGCAGGGCAGTCCACGGACATCACAGTGGGTCTGAAAGAGCTTCGCCAGTTGGGCTGCGTTGATCGTGCTCGGAGAGCAGGGTGGTAGAGTGTTCGCTATCTAGCGAATCGGCGTTGACGGTTATAGAACAAGTAAAAAAGCAGACTTCTAGGCGCTGGAATCGGCGTCTAAAAGTTATTAAAAGAATGGTGCGGATGATAGGGGTCGAACCTACACTCCCTTTCGGGAACCAGAACCTAAATCTGGCGCGTCTGCCAATTTCGCCACATCCGCATGGAAAGGAGGAGATGGTCAGGATGACCAGCCTTTCCTTGTGCCGCACCCACTAGGATAACCCGGATATCCCAAAATTTGTTACCGAAACGTGTTGCGATGCGAGCCGGTCGAGGAAGATAGAGAATGAAGAGACACTCATGGACATCACTGCTCCTATACCCGCCGCGCAGTTCGGCTCGCAAGACTCCTATGAACTGGCCGTCATCGGAGGCGGCATCATCGGCGCAGGCATCGCTCGCGACGCAGCTCTGCGCGGCATACGTACGGTTCTGATTGAAAAGTATGACCTTGGGGCAGGCACGACGTCAGGTTCCACGCGGCTGATCCATGGTGGGCTGCGTTATCTCGAAATGTTTGATTTCGGCCTGGTGCGGATGGATCTGCGCGAGCGGGAGACGCTACTTCGGATTGCTCCGCATCTGGTTAAACCTCTGCGATTCCTACTTCCCTACATCGGCAGTTCGTGGTTCTATCGCACGAAGATGCATATTGGGCTCGCGCTGTACGACCTGCTCAGCTACGACAAGAGCCTACCCAATCGCGCGGACCTCAGCGCCGAAGAGATATTCCGCGAAGAGCCCGCGATGCGCAGGGACAAGCTGACGGGCGCCAGCAGCTACTATGACGCTCAGGTCAATATGCCCGAACGGCTGTGCCTGGAAAACGCTCTGGATGCGGCTCGCCATGGCGCCGAGGTTCTTTGCAGCACAGAAGTGCTCGCCGTGTTGAAGGAACAGGACCGCGTGACCGGTGTTCGCGTACGTAACCAGGATGGGATGGAGGAGAGCATTCATGCGCGGGTGGTCGTGAATGCGAGCGGACCTTGGCTGAATGAACTATTGGGCCGCATTCAGCCCGGAACCCCGGCCCGCATACGCGCGACGAAAGGCGTCCATCTGGCGGTGGAAAGTCTGAACCGGCACGCATGGGTGCTGTTCTCTCCCATCGACGGAAGGCTTTTCTTCGTCATTCCCTGGATGGGAACGACGTGGATTGGCACCACGGATACCGACTATGACGGCGACCCGGGCGAGGTATCTGCAACCCCCGATGATATCGAGTATCTGTTGCGTTCGGCTGAGCACTACTTCCCACAGGTGCGGCAACAGAAGTTGTGCTTTACGAACGCGGGAGTGCGGGCGCTGGTGATGCAGGAAGGCTCGGAATCGAGCGTTAGCCGGTCGCATCAACTTACCGACGGACGTAAGGAAGGCCAACCGGGACTGGTTACCGTGCTCGGCGGGAAGATTACGGGGTACCGGGCCATCGCCGAAGAAACCACCGACCTCGTTGCGAACATTCTGCAGAAGCGCAAGCCTTGCGCGACAGCCGAGAAGGCGCTGCCGGGCGGAGGTTCTTTGATGCCGGAAGCGGAATGGCGGCAGGCCACTGCGAGCTTTGGCATTTCGGCATCCAGCGCCGTCTACCTGCAGCAGTTTTATGGCAGCAGGGCAATGGACGTTTTGGAGCTTGTGCAGGAGTCACCGGAATTGGCGGCGCCCCTTGCGGAAGATACGCCAGAGATTGCGGCGCAGGTACGGCTGGCCGTGCGCGCAGAGTTTTGCCAGCACCTGGACGATTTTCTGGCGCGCAGAACCGGGTTGGCGTTCCGACACGACCAGGGACGAAGTGCGGCCGAAGCCGTGGCGTCATTGCTGGCGAAGGAACTGGGCTGGGACAACGGGCGGCTGCAATCGGAATGGCAACGGTGGAACCGCTATTTGGCGCGCACCAGCGCGACAGGCGTCAGTTCGTAGCCCATCAAACGATGACCGCCCGGCGCTATCCCCTTGGCAGGCGCCACTCTTTGTGGTCACCGAAGAGGTCAAAATCCGTTTGCACGCTGGCAATGGATTCCCCGATCTGATGCACATTTTCCGCGAGCATTTGACCGTGGTTGGCGGCAAGCTGCAAATAAGGAAAACGCTGAGGATCGATGCCCATGATGCGGGCGCAGGTGGCGTCTACCGCTGGCAGATCGTCACCCGTCACCACCACGCCAGCAAACTTTTCCGTGCCTTGGATTGGGCCATTGCCTTCCATGCCGACAATGCCATCCACGATCCCGAAAGTGCGTGGGTAGATGTTGTGTAGGTCTGCGATACATTCCGGGATACCGGACCAATGCAGAACGTTCTTGGGCCATCCGTAGATGCTGCCAGGCACCGTGCCAAAGAAGTTCTTCATGGTCAAGGTGGCGCCCACCCAGTGATGGGTTTTCATTTTGGCGACTGACACAATGAGGTCCGCGCCCAGCAAAACTTTGGGCAGGTAGAGTTCGCTCAGCTTCGAGAAGGGGTTATGCAGGGGGAGCCGGGTGACCTCTTCCATGTTGAGGTCGTGAAATAGATCTTCGAAGCCCCGAATGGTACGGAAATAGCCAGCAGCATCAGCAAGATCGAGTGCATCGCGCCGGTGCCCTGGCCCTTCGGCGATCAGGACCTCGGCCGCTCCCATGCCGAGAAAGGTTTCCCTTACCGCGTGTACAAAAGTGGGGTGGGTGTTTACCGGGGTGTTGGGGTCGAATTCCACCAGATTCGGCTTGAGGACAATCCGTTTGCCCTTGACGTCGAGCGAACCTCCCGCAGCGGTGGTGTGCTGCCCCACGGCGCGACGCACGATGTCATAGACCCGATCGTCATATGCTTCAGCCTTGGCGATGGTGACTCGTGGTTTCTGCGCGGGAACAATGACCGATTGCGACTGGCGTTGGCATGCAACTGTCGTCGCCAAAAGCCCGGCTCCGGCAAGCACGGCGCGACGCGTCAACGAGGCATGACGCTTTCGCAGGCAGGAGGGTTGTGGAAGATCGGACATTGCAAGAGTAGATGAAATTTACCTACACGTTAAAGATATTGTTTCCTTGAATGGCGCTGAGAGCAATCACCCGAAGGGCCAAATCCACTGTAGTGCGGCACTGTATCGCTGTCTCTTCGCCATGGGATTCGGTGATTTCCGGCGCCTTTGTCGTGGTGTTCCCTGCTGCCGTAGTGGCATCCTCGATGGGCAGCGGCGGCACGGATTTCCCCCTGGAAACCAACCCAAGTTGCAGCCAGCTTGTGGTGACGGCGCTGTGCCGCTTTTTCAGATAGGAGAGAGCGAACTCGTCAGCGCCAGCAATTCGGGACGCTTCCAAATGGCGCAGGCATAGGAGCGCCATTCCGGTGGTTTCCGGATAGCTGTGATGATCGACACCCAATGCGGATGATGCGCCATGGTTCCAGCCGCCGTCAGAGCAGCGTCGTTCCAGAACCGCGCCTTCCCCTTCTCGCACACGCTTTTGCCTGTCGCTGGAAGGATGAAGCTGATTTGCCTTGCGCAGGGCCTCTGTCCCCAGGACAGTGGGCATGATCCACGACACGGCGCCACGCGTCCAAGGCCACCCTTGGTGGTTCTGCGGGTAGGGCGTCTCCTTTCCAAAAACGTTGCGGAGTGCACGCGTGAGCGGCTCTCCTTCAATCCCCACGGTGCCCAGCAGCCAATCGATACCGGACTGCGCGTCCTGCTGCCGTCCGTGGTGCAACTGCGCAAGCACAACCAGCGATGTCGTCCAGTTGGAAAACTGCACGGCTTCCTGCGCAGCGTAGCCGCCACTCTTGCGGCGCAGGGTAAGCAACCAATGGAAGCAAGCGTCGGCATGGGGCGCAGCTTTCCCCGCGGCGCGGTAAGCAAGCAGCGCATAACTGGTGGCTTCGGTGAAACCAACTGCATCCATCTTGCGGTAAGGCCAGCTTCCATTGGGCAACTGCAGGGCCTGAAGGCGTTCCAGATAGCCGGCAATCGTTCGGTTGACCGTTATTGGGGTGGCGGTAGATGCAGGGGTGGATGCCATGGAGACCGTAGCTTGCGTGGCGCCTCGAATAGACCGGATGGCGTCAACCGGTGCTGTTGGTAGAGGGTAACAAAAGCCAGCGTAAAAATGAAATGGGCTCCGCCGAAGCAAGAGCCCATTTGCAGGTGTTTGATTTGCCGCTATTGATCTGCTCTAGACCAGATCGAACTTTTCCGGATGGAGCAGAGGATCGCTGGTGACGATGACCGGTACCTTCAGAATCTCTTCCAACTCTTCCAGATAGCGGTTGGTGTGCGACTTGAGCACCTTGCCCACTTCAGGGTGAACACGGAGCGAGACTTCCGCATCGTCAATGGCGCGAGCCAGCTTCTGCGCTTCCGTGAGGATTTCGCCGATGATGGTCTGCACATTCTTGATGTACCCGGCGCCTTCGCAGGTGGGGCAGGGCTGGCACAGGGTACGTTCCAAGCTCTGCTTCACGCGCTTACGAGTGATGGCCACCAAGCCGAAATCATTGAACTGGAGGATCTTGTACGGAGCACGATCTTCCATCATGGCTTCGTCGAGGGCCTGCATCACCCGGTGGCGATTTTTGCGCTCGTCCATGTCAATGAAATCCACCACGATGATGCCGCCGAGGTCGCGGAGCCGGATCTGCCGTACGGCTTCCTTTACCGCTTCCAGGTTGGTCTTGACGATGGTGTCTTCCAGACGGTTGCTCTTGCCAACAAACTTGCCGGTGTTGACGTCGATGGCGACCAAGGCCTCGGTTTGGTTGATGACGATATAACCGCCAGACTTGAGCCAAACCTTGGGACGCAGCGCCTTTTCGAGTTCACTGGTGACATTGAAGGTATCGAAGATTGGCGCAGGCTTGGTGTAGAGGCGAACTCGGGACACCAAGCTGGGCTGCACGGTCTGCACAAAGCGCAGAATGCGTTCGTACAGCTCTTCGCTATCCACCCAAATGGTCTTGAACTCATCGGTCAACTGATCACGCAGCATGCGCTCGACGATGTCGAGGTCATGGTGAATCAGAGACGGAGCCTTCTTCTTATCGGCCTTGGTTTTGATGCCAAGCCACATGTTGTAGAGGAACTCCATATCTGCGCGGATTTCAGCTTCCGTGCGACCTTCGGCGGCGGTGCGGCAGATAAAGCCACCCTGCATGCCTTCGCGCACGGTCTGCAAAATCTTGCGCAGACGAGCCCGTTCATTGTCGGTACCCACCTTGCGGGAGACGCCGACATGTTCCACGGTGGGCATGTAGACCACATAGCGCCCAGGCAGAGCGATATGGGACGTGATGCGAGCACCCTTCTGGCCGAGCGGTTCCTTGGCGATCTGAACAAGGACTTCCTGCCCTTCCTTCAGCACCTCAGAAATGGACTGCGTGGGCTGGGCATACTTGCCACGTCCACGATCTTGCCGTTCTTCGCCGCGAGGAGCCCGGTCGTTGCGGTCACCACGGCCTCGATCACGATCACGTTCATGCCGAGCCAGTCGTTCCGGCGCCGCGCTGATGACCGCAGGGGTCCCTTCGACGGGAGCTTCTTCTTCGGCAACAGCGGTAGCAGTGGCGGTGACGGGCGCAGCCGTTTCATCCCCACGGCGGGTTTCGCGCTCGCGACGACGCTCATCACGGCGTTCCACCATACGCAAACGGCGACGTTCGCGGCGTGAGAGGCGGGGAGATTCACCGTCTCCGTCCACCGAACCCGCGCCATCAGCGGCAGATGCGGTTTCGTCCGCATCATCGGCATCGTCAGCTTCGTCTATTTCAGAGTCGCTCGCCGTCGGCGCCTCGTCTTCCGCTTCTGGCGAATCGACTTCTTCAGGATCTTCTGAAACTTCGGGCTCGTCCACCACATCGACAGCGGCTGCGAACACTGGGGCCGTATCTTCTTCCGTTACCGGCTCGGCAGCTACCTGGTCGGTCTCTTCCGCGACGACAATCTCCGCAGCGCTTTCCACGGGAGATTCCACAACAACGGTCGCCGACTCTTCAGCAACCACTTCCGCCACGACCGGAGTCTCTTCCGCCGGTTCTTCCGCGTCCGCAGCTTTCTTGCGCGCCCGCTTTGCAGGCGCTTTCGCGGTTTTCGTGGCACGCTTTGCGGCAGCCCGTTTCTTGGGCTTTGGCGCATCGCCGCCTTCTCCATCCGTCGGGGCTTTTACGGCCAAGCGAGGGTTGGAATCGTCTGGGGGCGTCAACGAAGCGGATTGACCTTCGGCCGGAGTGGACTTTTCGCCGTCGGCATTACCTTCGTCGTCAATGGGAGCAAAGAAGCCAGCACGGGCATGACGGTTCCGGCGTGGCTGGGAGTACCGACCACCAGCTTCGCTGCTGTCAGAGAACTCCGCAGATTCTTTGCGTGTGTCTCCCGGACGGCGGTACTTGGCGAGCGATTCACCCGGGAGCACTACCGGCTGGGCATCGTCACGGCGCGGAGGCGGCAACCGATTCGGATCAGAGACTTTGGCGATCAGAACTGATTGCGGCGGATCTTCATCATCAAACGCAGGCGCTGCGGAGGTGGAGGGCTTGCGATTCCAGCGCGCATCCTCATCCATGGGTCCGCGGGGGCCTTTCGGCGCCGGGCCGCGGCCTTGTGGTCCACGGCCTTCCTGGCGGGAGCGGTTTTCCTGCCGGTGTCCACCCTCTTGGCGATATCCGCCTTCCTGCCGGGAACCGCCCTCATGGCGCGGTGCACCTTCTGCACGACCAGCGCCTTCGGGTCGCACGGAGCCAGCGGGACGTGAAGCACCATCAGCAAATTTTGATTCCGGCAAGCCAGATCCGCCCTTGCCCCGGCGGCGACGTCGACGACGTCCACGGCGGTCATCAAAGGCAGACTCTTCTTCAACGGGCTTAGCCACGGAGGCGCTTGCGGAAGCGGCTGCAACAGCGGGCTCTACTTCTTCCTCTTCGCCCTCGGTATCGACATCCTCGTCCGTGGTCTCTGCCAAATCGGTTTCGGCCACAGCCAGACTGGCGACGGTCTGCGCCGTCGCAAAGCGTTCGTTGGATTCGTCGGTTGGTTCTCCCGTATCTTCATCCACCAGCTGTGGCGTACGATTCTTCGGGCGGTCGCCGCGATTCGCTACAGGAGTTTTCTCATATTCCTCCTCGGACTCCTCAAAGAAATCCGAGACATAGAGGAAGGCATCACGTTCCAGGCCGATATTCACGAATGCCGACTGCATTCCAGGCAGAACTCGGGTTACCCGTCCTTTGTGGATACTTCCCGCCAGCGAGTACTCATCGGCGCGCTGGAAGTAGATTTCCACTAGCTGTTCGTCCTCGAACATTGCCACTTTCGTTTCGTGGCGATTGGACGAAATGATCAGTTCCTTTGCCATTCATTCCTCCGATGCAGTGCATCTTGAGTCAGGGGGCGGGACAGACTTGGGTATGGCAACACGCAGGAGGGTAGCTCAGGGGAAGGTGGGGTAGTTAGGACGTAGCGGCGGGATTGGGCGATGGCGCATCTGTGCGATGTCCATCTTTGGCCCCGGCGTACCAGCACTGACCAAGTTACGGCCGTACTCACAAGTTCACTCTCTCCAAACCCTTACTCCGTTCGCGTTCCAGGTGTCGCGTAGACCTTGGGTACATAGAGCCAGAGCACTGGAAGGCGTACCGGCTGCATTCCACCAAGGTTTTATTCTGTTCGCCGCAATTGCCAGACTTTCTAGCGCACCAGTCTCCGTAATCGGACGCTCTGTACGAGGCCCAGCAGCAGAAACATGGTCAACAGGCTTGAACCACCGTAGCTCATCAAAGGAAGGGGAATGCCGGTGACCGGCATACGGCCGATTACCATCCCCACATTCACCAAGAGGTGAAAGAGAACCAGGGCAGCTACACCCATGCATAAGAAGAGGCCCGCGCGGTCTGGCGCCATCTGGGCATTCTGAATCAACTGCATGAGAAGCACAAAATACAAGCCAAGCACAACCACGACTCCTACGAAGCCGTGTTCCTCGGCAAAAGTGGACATGATGAAATCCGTATGGGTTTCAGGCAGGAAGCGGAACTGCGTTTGGCTTCCTTGGGCAATTCCCTTGCCCCACATGCCTCCGGACCCAACGGCAATCAATGATTGAATCACCTGATAGCCACTGCCGAGCGGATCAGCCCCAGGATCGGTGAAGGTCATGATTCTAGCCTTCTGATAGTCCTTTAAAAAGAACCAGCTAATCGGCAGAACCAGGGCAATCACCAGGACAATCACTACTAGGTGTTGCCAGCGGAGCCCACCAAGGAACGTACCCACCGCGACCATAGGAAGAATCGTGAGGGCGGTGCCCAAGTCGGGTTCCAACAGCACGAGCAGCCAAGGGACTCCGACCAGCGCGCCCAGACGCACCAAGTCGCTCACAGTTAACTGCTCCGTGCGTACCTCCGCGAGATACCGGGACACCACCAATAGTATCACTACTTTGCTGAACTCGGAGACCTGTAGGTTGAAGCCTCCTGGCATGGGAATCCAGCTTCTGGAGCCGTTGATCGGAGGGGCAAAAAGCAATACGCCAACCAGACCGACGACCGTGACGATATAGAAGACGGGAACCTGCTCCAGCAGTACGTGGTAGTCGATGCTGCACACCAACATCATCAGACCCATGCCAACAACCAGGAAAAGAATCTGCTTCCACCAGGAGTCCGACAGACTCGTTCCGCTGGTGGCGCTGAAAATCTGTAGAATGCCAAGGCAACAAATGCCCAGAACGGCAAGAATCAGGATCCAGTCCAGATCCCTAAGGCTAGTGTTTCCGGCGATCATGGCGCGGCCTCAATTCCTTCACTAACGGCTCCGGCGTTAGGCGCACGGGGCGCGGCCACTGCGGTTGCAGTGTGTTGCTGTGGCGGTACTACAGCCTCATGTGTGGCGATCTGAAGAGACGGTGATTGTTTGACTCGCGCTTTCTTATCGAAATAAGCCTTCAACACATCGCGAACGATAGGACCCGCGAGACTACCATGTTCACCGGCTTCCCATAGCACGGCGACAATGATTTCAGGGTTGTCGCAAGGGGCAAAACCGAAGTTCCAGCCGTTATCTTTGTAGTCGTCTTTGTTGGCAATCTTGGCCAGCGCATCGTTGGAGATCAACTGAGAGGTTCCGGTTTTCCCACAGACAGGGATGCCGGGGATACGTGCACGGGCGCCCGTGCCACCTTCGTTGACCACGGCATAGGTGCCACCGACGACCTGTTTCACGTGTTCAGGATCCCACTTGGCTTCCCGTACGGGAATGTCCTTCATGTCCATCTCTATGACATGCGGTTGATACCACTTGCCGCCGACAGCCAAGCCGCCAATGGCGTGCGCCAACTGCAACGGCGTCACCGTGAGCGCACCTTGACCAATAGAAACGGAGATCGTTTCGCCCGCGTACCACTTCTGCCGGAAAGTCCGCATCTTCCACTGGGTATCGGGTACGGTGCCGGCGGCCTCGTGGGGCAAATCCACGTTTGTCTTGGCGCCAAAGCCAGCCATGCGGGCATACTCGGCGATCTTGTCGATGCCAAGCATGTTGCCGATGGCGTAGAAGTAAACGTCACAAGACTGGGCCATGGCGTTGCGTAGGCTTACCGACCCATGCCCGCCTCGCTTGTGGCACTTAAAGTAGCGGCCATGGAAAGTAGCGCCGCCACTGCAGTTGACGCGGAAATTTTCATCGATCAAGCCTTCTTCCAGCGCAGCCATCGCAACGATGGGCTTGAACGTGGAGCCAGGCGCCAATTGCGCCTGGATGGCTCGATTCATCAGTGGATTGAAGGGATCACCAATGATGTTGCGCCAGTCTTCGGCGCGGATGCGGCCGCTGAGTTTGTTGGCGTCGAAAGTCGGGCGGCTGACCATGGCCAGCACCTCACCGTTGCGAGGATCAAGCGCCACGACGGAGCCGCGTTTGCCGTTCATGGCGAGTTCCGCCACGACCTGCAAATCGAGGTCGATGGTCAGATTCAGGTTCTCGCCGGGCCTCGCAGGCTTCTGTCCAATGTTGTACCGTTGGTTTCCCCGGTTGTCGACGACGACACGGCGCTGGCCGTCCTCGCCCATCAGCACGTTGTTATGGCTGCGTTCGACGCCGAATTTCCCGATGACGTCGCCTTCTTTGTAGCGAGCGTACTCCAAGGTGTCGAGTTCCCGTTCGCTGACTTCGCCCACATAGCCGACCAGATGCGCCGCGATGCCATTCGACGGGTAAAGTCTGCGCTGCTCGCGGATTAACTCCATGTCGGGGTAACCGGCCATGCCGCGGTGGGCTTCCACAAAAGCCACCTCACCCGAATCGATACCTTCTTTCACAATGATCGGCTCATAACGAGCACGGCTGCGAAAGCGATTCATACGCGCCAGCAGTTCTTGGGTATCGACGCCCAAGCCATCCGCAAGCGTGGGAAGAATCGACTCGTTCAGACCTTCGCGGGAAAGTAGCACGTTGAAGGATGAACGATTGTCCACAATGATGCGGTTGTCGCGGTCCAGGATATTCCCGCGAGGCGCCAAAATGGGCAGACTTTTGATGTGGTTTTCCGCTGCACGGGCGGCATAGACATCCTCTTCAATCACTTGCAACTGCCAGAAACCCTGCAGCAGAAACAACAGGACGGCAAACACTATGCCCTGGACAATTAGCATGCGGGGGCCGGACGTACGTGCGCCTTCCGTGCGCATCAGGTCGCCCGAGCCGAACATTGCGCCGATTTTTCGTTCAATCGGATCCATCGCCACACCTTCCGGAGAGCCCCGGCTTTCGACCCTAGCTGGACTCTCTGGTCCTATCTAGTATGTTAAACAAGAAAATTGACACCACGGCGTTTAATAGTCCTGAAATCAACATCCTGGCGAGATCGAGCTCCAATGGAATGTTGAGCACGGAGTTCGAAAGAACCCAGTAGAAAACGCGGTGAAACTGAAAGAAGAACAGCACCAGGCTGAAGCGAACCAGCCAGTGGTCGACATCGAAACGCATGCCCACGGAGGCCGTAAAATAGCCCACCAACGTCTTGGCAATGCCAAACATGCCAATGGGGTGGTGGGACAGCGTGTCCTGGAATAAGCCGAGCATGCAGCCAAAAAGTGTACCGGCGATGGATCGGCGCCACATCAGCGGAAAGTAGACGGCCAACAACAGGGGTAACTCCAGAAAGCTCAGAAACCGGAAAATTACCGGCACATAGATCTGGAACAACAAGGCCAGCAGCGGCGCTACCGCCAAAACCCACCATGGAAACCGTACGATTTCCCGCTCGCGGGGGGAATCGATAAGCAGATGATTGCTATCCACCGCGCTACCGCCCTTCCGGTCTGGGTGCGGGGCTGCCGCCGGTGTTTTCAGGGTTCGCCGGTGTGCCAGACTGCGGAGCCGGTGCAGACTGTGCGCCAGGGGCGTTGGGCGGTGGGGAGGTAGAGCCCGGTTCCGCACCTTCGGTGCGCGGACGCACAGCTTGCGGCGTCCGATTGAAATCGGGTGGTGTGGAACCAGGAGCACCTGTTCCAAAGGTATGCCCCTGCTGTTCGCCAATACGGCGATAGCGTTCCACCAGACGATCTGCATCCGTGGCTGGCGCACGACGCGCGCCAGTTCCGCTTTCTGTAGCCGATGATGCTTCGCCGTCAGACGAAGGCACGGCAGTTTCTCCCATGCTGAGCTCAGGGCGTTCCGCCGGATCTGGTTCCCGCGGAGGCACCAGCAGCGATGGCGCAGCGGTCTCTGGCACGGGCACCGACTGATGCCGCGCTTCCATCACGATCAACACCTCATCCAGTCCCTCGGTCAGTCCAGCAGGTTCGACGTAGATATCCTGGAATCCCCCGCCTTGCTTTGCCTCTGTGACGGGCCCGACGGGCAAGCCGCGCGGAAATACGCGGTCGTCGCCCGAGCTATAGAACCACTCGCCCGCTTCGACCGTCAGGTGGTTTTCCACGAAATCAACCATGGCCAAGCGCTGCCCCAGGCCCTTTAGCGTGCCAACCACGCGCCCCTTCTGGCTGATGACGCCCATGGCAAAGCTAGGGTCGGTGATTAGCATGACCTGAGATGTACCGGGGTAAACATCCAATACGCGCCCGGCGACGCCATGCGCGCTTAGAACGGCCATGCCCGAAACAACTCCGTCGCTGGAGCCACGGTCAATGAAAACCACCCGGGACGAAGGCGCCGCATTGGCTCCGATAATGCGGGCCGCGATGGTGCTGGAAAGGATACGTTGCTTGAATTCCAGAAGTGCGTCCGCGCGTTTGGCGGTATCCAGTTCGCCGCGCAGAAACTCGGTCTGGCGGCGGAGGTCGACCAACTGCTTACGGAGGGCATCGTTTTCCTGCCGGGCGCCCCGCAAATCGACATAGCTAGCCACGGTGCCGCCTACACCAGTGCGTATGCCTTCCAGAATGGTGGCAAAGGGCGTGACGGCAGAGACGGCCCACACACGGATGAGACGAACTTCGCTCTGGTTACGCACTTGCACGCCCAACATCACCAACTGGACGGCGAGTACAATCACCAGCACCAGCAGGCCCCGATATCGGGTGAACAAGCTCTCCATACGCTCTCGTCGGCCCTCTCCCTAATCTCGCGGGTGTGGTTTCCTCTCAGCCAAGGATTTATGGCGTTGCCACTAGTAAAACCCCTGTGGAGTTTTTGGCCAACCGCCAAACACAGCCTCTTGTTCCTACTGACATTGGAACACGGCAACATAGTCACAAACCGGGCTGGATTCTAGCCATCGTCCGTCGCTGGCTGCTAACGCCGTCGAGAGCAAGCAGATCGACGACTGCGTATCTGTCGCACAGGAAACGCTTCCCTTCTCCGCGCGCCGGAACCCCACCCGTCAGTGCAATTAGTTGAGAACGCTATTCGATGGCAACACGGCGCAGCAGCTTGAAGTCAGAGAGCATGCGGCCCGTTCCCAGCACCACACTGGCCAAGGGATCGTCCGCCACCGAAACCGGCAGGCCCGTCTCTTCGCGGATGCGGCGATCAAAGTTCTTGATGCGCGCGCCCCCACCGGTCAAAACGATGCCACGGTCGCTGATGTCGGCGCTCAATTCCGGGGGAGTGCGTTCCAAGGCCACACGGATGGCGTTCATGATGGTGTCGATACCTTCACTCAACGCCTCGCGGATTTCGGTGTCGTTGATGGTGATGGTCTTGGGAACACCTTCAATGAGGTTGCGCCCTTTAATTTCCATGGTCAGCGGTTTGTCCAGAGGATATGCCGAACCGAGTTCGATTTTGATCTGTTCCGCCGTGCGCTCGCCGACCAACAGATTGTATTTGCGCTTCAGGTAGTGCATGACGGCGTCGTCCATCTCGTTGCCCGCCACGCGTACCGAACGGGAATACACGATGCCTGAAAGGGAGATGACGGCAACGTCGGTCGTGCCACCACCGATATCCACAACCATGTTGCCTGATGGTTCCGTGATGGGAAGACCCGCGCCGATGGCGGCCATCATGGCCTGTTCCACCAGAATCACTTCGCTTGCTTTCGCACGGTAGGCCGAATCCATGACGGCGCGCTTTTCCACCTGGGTGATTTCGCTGGGAACGCCGATGACGATTCGCGGGTGCACCAGCATCTTGCGTCCGTGGGCTTTTTGGATGAAGTAGTTCAACATCCGCTCGGTCACCTTGAAGTCGGCGATAACGCCATCTTTCATGGGACGAATGGCGACGATATTGCCAGGGGTACGGCCGACCATTTCCTTGGCTTCACGCCCGACAGCCTCGATTTCTCCGTTTACTTTGTTAATGGCGACGATGGAAGGCTCGTTGACCACAATCCCCTTGCTTTTCATGTAAACCAAGGTGTTCGCCGTGCCCAGGTCAATGGCGAGGTCATTCGAGAACAGACTAAATAAAGAGCGTGCGTTCATGCAGGCAAACTAACCTTTTGGAGAAAATCGGACTTGCAGGGTGCTACCCATTTTGTGCAGTGATGCCAAATTTTGGCGCGTGCAGGGGAGGATACCAGTCACGCAACGGCAGGATGCCGCCGAGCCATGCGTCGGAAGGAACGAAATTCCACCGCTCCATACCCAGCAGATGTAGCAACCCATCGAGTGCGGCAATTCCCAGTAGGCGCAACCTCCCACGGTATGGGAAGAAATCACACCTACCAACTCAAAATGTAGCATACCTGTTCGGCACCCACCGAATGCAGGCCAAATAATTGGAAACAAAAATGTTTGGTGGGAATAGAAAGCGAATTTGTAAACCATTGCGACTGCGTGGGATCGGCGGCTGTTTCCGAATTCAAAGGATTTGCGCCGAGATCCACCAAGAAAGAAACCAGGGGCTTACGAACTGTGTTTTGCCTGACACACTGTTTTGCCTGACACACTGTTTTGCCTGACACACTGTTTTGCCTGACACACTGTTTTGCCTGACACACCGTGTTTTCGCCCGAAATCGAACACCGGCTCGAATTCGGCTCATGCCGCCGTCCAGTTGGTCTTAACCTGCAGCGGCGTCCACACCCCGGACCGGTAGGGATTAAGACAGCGAGCGGAAGAATCCATCCCTTTCAGAGTGGAGACTCCACCATCACCATTCTTTTCGTTGGACGGCATGGCATCGCGTCATTTCTGTGCATCCGTGGCCGTAAACTCCGACATAATGCAAGAACCATGCGATCGATCCTCAGTCTTTTACTTGCCGGATGCCTGCCGTTGCTGGCGCAAATCGTTACCCACGACACGCTGGGAACCGAGCTACCCGCGAAACGTCGTTTTGAGATTGTGAAGCAGTCGGATTCGCCGCTGCAGAAGCTGTACGTCAAGACTGCGGATGGACTTTACGTGGCAGCCACCCTGCGTAAGCCCAAAGGGAATGGCCCCTTCCCCACGATGGTCGTTCTACACGGATCGCCCGGCGGCCGGGGCATGGAGCAGTTGGAAAACTGGTCGCTCGGCAAGTGCGGCGGGCCCGTATGGGAAGGTCTGCTGCAGGCAGGTTATGCCGTGGTGGTCGGCGACTACCGGGGGATGATACCCAAAGCGGAAGGACCGGCAACGGATGCACCGCCAATAGCCAATGCAGCCAACGCCATGGCTCCTGATGTGCTCGCACTGATCGAGCATGTGCGTACTCTGCCCTTTGTGGACAAAGACCGCATCGGCGTCTACGGCGTCAGCTTAGGTGGGGATGTGGCGCTGCACGTCGCAGCGCGTATCCCGGTTCGCGCCCTGATTCTTGGCGCGCCAGCCGCACGTGTATTTTTGGGCGCTGAACGATACGCCAGCGGAGAGAAACTGGATGACTACTCGAAAGAAGCGGGCCCTGCGATCAACAAAGAACTGGCAGCGCGAAATATTGCCGCGCTGCAAAGTCCGACTCTGATCTTCGTGGGCACCAAAGACAGCTTGTTGCCTCTGACCCGCACCCTTTACGAACAATTAGACGCGGCGGGAAAGCCGGTGACCATGCACGTATACCGCAATGGCTACCATGACTTCCCCATGGGTCCGCAGTGCCATGACCCCGTGCGCTTCCCGCAGCCTTTCATTGATGCCACCGAGCAATCCTTCGCGTTGACGCTGGAGTGGCTGAAGACCACGATGAAGTAGGTTCGACCGTCAATCCAGAGCCAGGGTCACCGTAACCGGGCAGTGATCGCTACCCATCACGTCGTTCAAGATATCGGCGTCGAGAACGCGGTCACGATCCTGCTTGTCCACGGCAAAATGGTCGATCCGCCAACCGATGTTGCGCGAGCGCGCTGCGGCACGCAGGCTCCACCAGCTGTATTTCACTTTTTCCGGATTCAGATGGCGGAAGGTGTCCACCCATCCAGCATCCAGAAAAGACGCCATCCACGCTCGCTCTTGCGGCAGATAACCGGGGTTGCCCTCGTTTTCCTTGGGACGCGCCAAGTCAATCGGATTGGGGGCTACGTTGTAATCTCCACCCAATGCGACCGGTTTTCCGGTCTTGCGTAACCGGTCAACGTATTCGTGGATGGCTTCGCAAAAACGCAGCTTGTAGTCGATGCGACGCCCACCATCCTGGCTGTTGGGAAAGTACGCGCCCACAGCGATGAAATTGGCGAACTCGCCCATAATTACGCGGCCTTCGCCATCGAACTCCTCAAAACCGAGGCCGATATCCACACGCACGGGCTGCTCTTTCGACAGAAGGGCAACGCCGCTGTACCCTTTCTTTACCTTCGCGGGGTTCCAGACCTTGTGGTAACGGGTATCAGCAAGGATATCCGCGGGAATCTGCAGAGGTTCGGCGCGAACCTCCTGCAACAGAACAACGTCATGATTCTGCTGGTGCAGCCAATCCGGAAATCCGGCCTTGGCACACGCGCGAATTCCATTCACATTCCATGAAACGATCGAGACAGATGACACGCAACATGGATAGCGCGAACCCTGCATCAGAATCAAGTGTAAGCCGGGTATCCGCGCGTTCCGTCCGAGGCACCCCGGTTTTCCCGGATGCCGAAACGTCGTAGGATAGCGGCATGTTCCGACGGTCGCTGCTACTGGGAACGGCAGCGCTGGCATGCGTGCTGGGCGCATTGTTGGCGCACGCGCAGTTGACGGAGCCAACGCGGGGTCAAAGAGGGAATCGTTGGGCGATGTACGAAGGCGAGATGCAGAATCCGCTGGAAGACCCACCCGATGCCTGGGAACAGACGGAGTTCGCCTTTGGACGGCTGCGTTTCCGGTCTCAGCGCGCAAGAGGTTGGTATCTCCCCTGGGGCATTGACGCCAATCAGGCGGACCGCCGCTTTTCCAAGGTATTGCAGCGGCTCACACGCATCCACGTACGATCCGTGGAACATATCATCGACCTTCGCGACGATGAGATCTTCGACTGGCCTTTTCTCTACGCGGTTTCCATCGGCGACATGGAGATCGCCGCTGATGAAGCGGCTCGGTTGCGCGAATACCTGCTACGCGGTGGATTTCTGGTGGTGGATGATTTCCACGGCGAACAGGAATGGGGCGACTTCATGGCCATTCTGGCGCAAGTGGCTCCGGACGCAGAAGTCATCGAACTTCCTGACGAACATCCGATCTTCCACACGGTTTACGATCTAGCGCAACGGGTACAGATCCCCGGCCTAAACGTCGTGCGCGGAAGAGGTTACGAACGCGGCGGCGTGGAACCACACTGGCGCGCGGTGCTGGACAAGGACGGCAGGGTGATGATCGCCGTCTGCTTCAATATGGACGCCGGTGACGCTTGGGAATGGGCAGATTCCGCCGAATACCCAGAAGCCTACGCCACAATGGCCTACAAGCTGGGCGTCAACTATGTGGTTTATGCCATGTCGCACTAGACGCATTGTGGGCGGTGGCTTGCCGCACGCACGAGGAGCCCCGGCCGAATAGCCGAGGCTCCTCCAGGTCACTGCTGTCCAAATTAGCCGCGCTCCATGGCTGGAACCCCTGCAATGATTGACAGCGGTACGCTCGTAGCCCGGCTTTCTGGTTGAGGTTGGGTGTTTGCTGGGATCGCAAACAGCGCTGCCAGCCGTGGTGGTGGTGAATGTTCTTCCAGATTCGCTCCTGGTGGCCCTTCAAACGGGCGATCCAGAAATAGCCACAGATCCCGGTAGACGAACAGTTGCTGGCGCAGCAGGGCGATGAATCGCGATAGATGCCAGCTAAGTTTGCTCTTCAATTGCAGGAAGCGTACGAGCAACAGCGCGATCAGTGCTGTCCAAATTTGCGTCTTCAGTGCGTTGGCCGAAGTGCCCACGAAGCTCTTGATGCGCAGGTTCTGCTTTAGACC
>Ga0182745_1000285_pt1 | contig 61165 bp, 48 predicted proteins | sample eDN3rd30CKraftBY_FD_128523 | JGI IMG/M metagenome (GOLD analysis project Ga0182745, IMG submission 128523) | Enriched backyard soil microbial communities from Emeryville, California, USA - eDNA 3rd pass 30_C Kraft BY (version 2) (version 2) | ecosystem: Environmental > Terrestrial > Soil >... | reverse complement strand
TTCCATCCTGATGCGCCTGCTCGATGAAGCGCCGCGCTTCCTGGCGCCGCGCGGTCACTTGATCTTCGAAGTGGGGGCGGGACAGGGCGCAGGACTGGTGAAGCGGCTCAAGGCGGGTGGAGCGTTCACCGAGATCGCGCCAGCCGAGGACGAGACCGGCGTGATTCGAGTGATTGCCGCGCGCCGCTGAGAGATCACGAGAGAGTTCATCAATGTCAGCAAGTGCTTCCGTTCAATTCGATCCGAACGTGCTGCAGCTCGATGCGGCGGCCGAAATCGATCGTATCGTCACCCGGCTGCGGGAGATTACGCGAACGCTGCGTAAGCGTGGCCTGGTCGTGGCCATCTCTGGAGGCGTGGACAGCTCGGTCTGTGCCGCGCTGGCGGTGAAAGCGGTTGGCGCGCAGCGCGTCATGACGCTCATCCTGCCGGAACACGACTCTTCGCCCAACAGTGCCGATCGGGCGCAATTGCTGGCGCGTCAGTTTGGGCTGCAGCCTTTGACGGTGAATATCGGTCCCGCTCTCGATGCCTTGGGCTGCTACCAGTGGCGCGACGAGGCCATGCGCCGGGCATTGCCGGGTTACGGCGCCGGCTGGAAGAGCAAGATCGTGATTCGCGGCGGGCTCGAGGGCCAGATCAACCGCTTCCATCTCATAGCCGTCGATCCCGCGGGCCATCAGCACGATGTGCGCTTGCCGCTGGCCGAGTACCTGGAAATCGTCGCCGCCACCAACTTCAAGCAGCGCACCCGCAAGATGGTGGAGTATTGTCACGCCGACCGGCTGAACTATGCGGTGATCGGCACTCCCAATCGGCTGGAATACGACCAGGGATTCTTCGTGAAAGGGGGCGATGGCGCGGCGGACATCAAGCCCATTGCGCACTTGTACAAGACCCAGGTCTACGCGCTGGCCCATGCGCTCGGGCTGGCGGAAGAAATCACCAGTGCCCGTCCCACCACTGATACCTACAGCCTGGCGCAAGGGCAGGACGAATTCTATTTCGCGCTACCCTATGAGCAGATGGACCTGGCGCTATGGGCGCACAATCATCGAGTGTCGGTGGCGCAGATGGCGGGAGTGCTCGGTATCACCGAACAGCACGGCGAGCGAATCTACGCCGACATCGAAGCGAAGCGCCGGGCGACGCAGTACCTGCATCTCACTCCGGTATTGGTCGAGAAGGTGCCCGAGATCGAGGTTTGAACGAAAGAAGGGCCTCCTCAGGAGGCCCTTCTCAGGTTCAGCGCTGCTTGAACTCTTCCGGCGTCAACTGGTGTCGGCCGAGCAGCTTGTAGAAGTCGGTGCGGTTGCGCTTGGCCAGGCGGGCGGCCTGGCTGACGTTGCCCCCGGTGATCTGCAGGATCTGGGACAGGTAGTTGCGGGTGAATTCGTCCCGCGCCTCGTCGAAGGAAGGCAGCCGGGTGGGGCCACCGCCCAGGGCGGCCTGGACCAGCTCGCCGCTGATGATGGGGCTGGTGGCCAGCGCCACGTTCTGGCGAACCACGTTCTCCAGCTGACGCACATTGCCCGGCCAGTCGGCGCTGACCAGCACTTCCACGGCCTCGGGGGCATAGATGTGACGGGGCAGGCCGGTCTCCTGGGCCACTTTCTCGAGGAAGTGGGACACCAGGAGCGGGATGTCCTCCCGCCGCCGATGCAGCGAGGGCATCTCGATGTGCACCACGTTGAGCCGGTAGTACAGATCCTCACGGAAGTGCCCGGCGGAGATCAGCTGTTTCAGGTCGCGGTGCGTGGCGGAGATGACACGCACATTGACCGTGATCGCCTCGGTGCTGCCCACCGGGCGGACCTGGTTCTCCTGCAGAACGCGCAGCAGCTTGACCTGCAGGCGCATCGGCATGTCGCCGATCTCATCGAGCATCAGCGTGCCGCCATCGGCGGATTGGAACAACCCGCGATGTTCGCGGATGGCGCCGGTGAAGGCGCCCTTGACGTGACCGAACAGCTCACTTTCCAGCAGGTTCTCGGCCATGGCGCTGCAATTGATGGCCACGAAGGGCCGGTTGCGCCGCTGGCTGGCCTTGTGGATGGCGCGGGCGAACAGCTCCTTGCCGGTGCCGCTGTCGCCGGTGATCATGACTCGCGCATCGGTGCCGGCCACCATGTGGGCTTGGGCGAGGCGCTCTTCCATGACGGCGCTGCGGGTGACGATCTCACTGCGCCAGTCTTCGGCGGTGTCGGCGAAGCCGGAAATCTTCAGTGCCTTCTGCACCTGGTCGAGCAGTTCCTGCTTGTCGACCGGCTTGGTCAGGAAGGCGAACGCGCCGCTCTGGGTGGCCTGTACCGCATCGGGGATGGTGCCATGCGCGGTCAGGATGATGACGCGCAGGCCGGGGGCGCGGCTCTGGATTTCCTTCAGCAGGCCGATGCCGTCCATCTGGTCCATGCGTAGATCGGTCAATACCAGGTCGGGGCGCACGCGTGCCAGCGCGGCGAGCGCTGCCGATGCGCTTTCAACCGCCTCGACCTCGTAGTTCTCGGCGCGTAGACGTATCGTGAGCAGCCGCAGCAGCCCCGGATCGTCGTCAACGACTAGTAGTCGAGCCTTGCGTTTCACTGTTGGGGGTGTCGCGATTGCCAGGGGGCGTGGGACTGCGTTCAATGATAGACCTCTCGATTTCCTTGATCGCATCCAGCTTTTGCTGGGCTTCGGCAAGTGCGCGTCGCAGCTTGGCATTGTCTTCCAGCTGCGCCTGCGCTCGTTTCTCAAAGTTTGCCTGTGAGCGGTTGCGGTCGTCGAGTGTCTCCAGCAGCCGACGATTTTCGGCCTCCAGGGTGAGCCGGGCATCGGTTTGCTGCACCAGCACAGCCGCCAGCGTGCGCTCGGGCTGAGTCAGGCGTTCGGGTGTGGCCAGCAGCGATTCGAGCAGTTTCTTGCCGTCGGCCGGTTTGGCCGCCGGATGACCGGGGGTCAGCAGGGCAATACCGTAGCGCAGGGTATTGGCCGTGGTCGGCGCACGGGTGTAGTCGTGTTCCACCTCGTAGAACACGTCCGCCTGGCGGGCCGGGTTGTTGGTCCCCAGGTCGTTCATGGTGTCCAGATAGACCTTGAGCGGGTCGTTGCCGGCCGCGTTCTGGGTTTCCGGATGATGCGACTGGGTCTGCGGCTGGAGCAGCTCGCAACCCGAGACCATGAACAGGGCGACCGCCAGCAAGGAGCCTCGGTAAAGCAACCTCATGCGGACTGGCCTTCCAGGACGGGCGCCAGCGGCAGGCGGACCCGGAAATGAGCTCCGGGGAACACCCCATCGGTGATTTCGACCGAGCCGCCGTGCGCCTGCACGAATTCATGCACCACCGACAGGCCGATGCCGGTGCCCTTGAGATGGCCGGCGGTCGGGGCGCGTCCCGAATAAAACGCATCGAAAATGGCGCCGCGTTCCTCCAGCTCGATGCCCGGGCCGGTATCGCCCACGTCCAGCACCAACAGGTCCTGGTCGGCTTGGGCGTGGATGTAGATGGTCCCTTCGCGTGGACTGTATTTCAGAGCGTTCGACAAAAGATTATCCAGTATCAATTTCAGCTTGGCGCGATCGGCGCGCAGTTCGATGTCCTGCACCTGCAAGTCCAAGTGCACCCGCTGCGCCTGCAGCGTCAGCTGATGCGTCTCGAGCACGGCCTTGACCAGCGGGCGCAGTTTGAATTCGTTGATTTCCAGCCCCGAGTGCCGGGCCTGCCAGGCGCTGAACGACAACAGGTTTTCGATCAGCTGCTGCAGCTTGATGCCATTGTCGCGCAGGATGCCGGTGACCTCGCGCTGGGCGCTGTCGAGTTCTCCGACCGCGCCGTCCATCAACAGTTCGGTTCCTTCACGAATATTGGCCAGCGGTGTCTTCAGTTCGTGGGACATGTGGCGCAGAAAACGATTGCGCTCCTGCGCAAGTTCCAACAGCCGCATGCGCAGCCATTCCAACTGGCGGCCCAGATTGACCAGGTCGCTCGGTCCCCGCACCGCGATGGGCTTGGCGAAGGTGCCTTTGCCGAGCTGGCTGATGGCCTGGTCGATCTGGCGGATCGGGCGCACCAGCACCAGGGTGAACACGGCGATCAGCACGGCGGTGAGCAGGATCAGCCCGGCCGACAGCCAGAACAGGTAGCGCTCGGTCTCGGCGGTGGAGGCCTGCATGTTCGATAGCCCCGACTCGATCTGCGCGCCGGTGGCGTTGGACAGCTGGAAGGCGGCGTTCCACATGGGCGCGATCGCGTCGACCGCTTCACGGGAGACCTCGGGCTCCGGAGGCGTGAGCGACAGCAGTGCGGCGTCGATCTTCCGCATCCCCGCCCGCAATGCCTGAACCTGGGCCAGGCTGGCCGGATCCTCGGCGACGCTTTCAATGCTGGTCAGGGTCACCAGCAGGCGCTCGCGGCTGTCCCGGTACACCTGCAGCAAGGTCGGGTCGGCGAGTACCTGGTACAGCTTGGCGCTGCGTTCCATGGAGGCGATCTGCTGGAACAGCTGCTGGGAATAGTGCGTGGCCTCGACACCGGTGCGCACCAGGCTGGCGCTGGTGGCTGAAAGATTGCGCACCTTGGCCGCGCCGATGACGACAGCCAATAGCAGCGGAGCCGAGACCAGCGCGAAGCCGATCAGCAGCAGGCTGTTCAGAGATTTGGGGCGAGGCCACCGCATGGGGCGCCATTCTAGCCCCCCGCGTAGCGCCGGTCAGTTCTTTTGCAGTCCGGGTTCGGCCAGCAGTCGCTGTTCCCAGGCCAGCTGCGATTTCACGATCACGGACAGGTCGTCGTGTTGCGGCGCCCAGCCGAGAATCTCACGCACCCGGTGAGCTTTGGCGATCAGCGAGGGCGGGTCGCCGGCACGACGTGGCTGTTCCAGCGTTTTCAGCGGCTGCCCGTGGATCCGATCGACCATCGACAACACTTCACGCACGCTGTAGCCATGGCCGTAGCCGCAGTTCAACGTTTGCGACTCGCCGCCGTCACGCAGGTATTCCAACGCCTTGATGTGAGCGCTGGCCAGATCCTCGACGTGGATGTAGTCACGCACGCCGGTGCCGTCCGGGGTCGGATAGTCGGTGCCGAAGATGGAGATGTGCGGGCGCTTGCCCACCGCGGTTTCACAGGCCACCTTGGTCAGAAGGGTGCCGTTGATCGTCGATTGACCGATGCGCCCGCCTGGGTCGCTGCCCGCCACGTTGAAATAACGCAGCACCACGTAACGCAGCGCGCTGGCGGCGGCCAGGTCGCGCAACATCCACTCGCTCATCAATTTGGAGGTGCCGTAGGGATTGATGGGCTGGGTCGGGCTGTCCTCGGCGGCCACGCCGCCGGCTGGAATGCCGTACACCGCGGCGGTCGAGGAAAACACGAAATGCTTGACGCCGGCCGCGTCGCAGCACTGCAGGAGGCTGCGCGTCGCGCTGGTGTTGTTGCCATAGTATTTGAGCGGATTGCTCACCGATTCCGGCACCACCGTGTGCGCCGCGAAGTGCATGACGGTATCGACGCCATGCTCCTTCAGCAGGCGGCTCACCAAGGCGCTGTCGCTGGTGTCGCCGACGATCAGCGGCGCATCGAGTACCGCCGAGCGGAAACCGGTGGACAGGTTGTCGAGCACGATGACAGGTTCGCCGCGCTCGGCCAGCTGGCGTACGAGATGGCTGCCGATATAGCCGGCGCCGCCGGTCACGAGAATGGTCATGGTTCGAGTCGAGTGGCCTACAGTGAGGGGATTCTACCAACAGAAATCCGTGGGGTTTGTGAGTAAGTACGGACTTCTGTACCTTTTCCAACCCTCATGCCAGCCCCCCCTCCTGTCAATAATCCTTTCGAGCATTCCGCCGCGCATCCGTACGACCGGCTGACCCCGGACACCGTGATCGCGGCGCTGGAATCGCTGGGTCATCTGTCGGATCGGCGCATCCTGGCGTTGAACAGCTATGAGAACCGGGTCTATCAGGTGGGCATCGAAGGAGCCGCGCCGCTGGTGGTGAAGTTCTATCGCCCGGGCCGCTGGCCGGAGGAGGCGCTGCTGGAAGAGCACCAGTTCGCGCTCGAACTGGCCGAGCAGGAAATTCCAGTCGTGCCGCCGTTGGCGCATGCGGGACAGACCTTGTTCACCCACCAGGGGTTCCATTTCGCCGTGTTCGAGCGGCGCGGCGGCCGCTGGCCTGAGCTCGGAACGCGCACCGAGCGGGAATGGATGGGGCGCTTCGTCGGTCGGCTGCATATGGTCGGACGCCGCCAGCGCTTCCGGCATCGCGAGCGCATCAGCATCGAACGCCTGGGGGACGATTCGCGCGATTTTCTCCTGGACGCGGGATGGATTCCGCCGCACCTCGAGGCAGCGTACGACTCGCTGACCGGGGACCTGCTGGAGCACATTCGCCAGGACTTCGAGGCAGCAGGCAGCGCCGCCATCCGCCTGCATGGCGACTGCCATCGCGGCAACGTGCTATGGACCGACGCCGGTCCGCATTTCGTCGATCTGGACGACTGTCTCAGCGGGCCGGCGATCCAGGACCTGTGGATGCTGATCGCCGGCTCGCGCGCCGAAATGAGCGAGCAGCTGAGCCAGTTGCTGGAGGGCTACAGCCAGTTCAGCTCCTTCGATTACGGCGAAGTGTCGTTGATCGAGGGGCTGCGTACGCTGCGCATGATCCACTATGCCGCCTGGCTGGCCCGTCGCTGGTCCGACCCCGCTTTCCCTCGCGCCTTCCCCTGGTTCGAGGAGCCACGCTACTGGGAAAACCACATCCTGCAGCTGCGCGAACAGCAAGCCGCCCTGGCCGAAGGCCCGCTGGAACTCTAACCGTCCTAGTTCCGCGATACCTTCCGCTATGGTAGCGTCCCGCGCCAGCGCCTCCCTTGGGCGTATTACAACAAAAGCTGCCTCTTAAATGACCGCATGCCGCCTTTCCGCGTCACCCGCATGGATCAGCGCTGCCCTCATTGTTGCAATAAGCTTGACCGCCTGTGGTGGAGGCGGAGGGGGCGGTTCCGACGACGGGCCGTCGGTACCGGTGACGGTCAGCGGCAAGGTCACTTTCACCCGCATCGGCTTCAGCCCGGTGCGCGGCGATGGACTGAGCCCTGGCACCGCCAGCCAGGTGCCCGCGCGCCTGGTGACGGTGGAGGCGCTCGATGGCTCGGTGGCCAATGGAGCCGTGCTGGCGTCGACCACCACGGATGAACAGGGCCAGTATTCGCTGGAGGTGCCGGGCCGGCGCAAGGTGAAAATCCGCGCCAAGGCCCAGATGGTGAAATCCGGCGCTGCCCCAAGCTGGAACTTCAGCGTCCACAACAACACCAACGGCGACGCCCTGTATGCCATCGACGGCGAGTCGTTCGATTCCGGCACCTCGAACAGTACGCGCGACCTCAATGCTGCCTCGGGCTGGAGCGGCACCAGTTACGCGGGCCAGAGGGCCGCGGCGCCGTTCGCCATCCTGGACACGATCTACACCGCGCGCACGCTGATCTTGTCATCGGTCGGCGCCACGGTGTTTCCGGAGCTGAAGCTGTATTGGAGCTCCTCGAACAAACCCACCAAGGGTCTGTTTTGCACGACCAGCGGCGACCTTGGCACCACCTTTTACGCATCCGGTGGCGACAATGCCGATAACTGTGTCAGTGGCGGTGCGCTGGCGGCGGGCATCTACATCCTCGGCGACTTCGCGGGCGGCAATGGCGACACGGATGAGTTCGACCAGCACGTGATCGCGCATGAGTTCGGTCATTACGTGGAGGACAGTTTCTCGCGGTCGGACTCCGTCGGGGGCGACCACGGGGATGACGGCCGGCTCGACCCCAGGGTGGCGTTCAGCGAGGGCTGGGGTGACGCCTATTCGGGCATGGTGCTGAACGATCCGGTGTATCGCGACTCGTACCAGGGGGTGAGCACGGATGGCGGCTTCAACCTGGAAACCGTGGTCCCGAACCCGTCGGAGGGGACGCCGGGCTGGTTCACGGAAATGTCGGTCGCCAGCGCGCTCTGGGATTTCTTCGACACGCCGGCCGATGCTGCCGACACCGTGGCGTTGGGTTTTCCGCCGCTGTATGCGGTGATGACCGGGGCGCAAAAATCCACCGAGGCCATGACCACCATTTTCTCGTTCGCGGCGGCGTTGCGTGCCCAGAATGCAGGCCAGGCCGCGGGGATCGACACCATCTTGAACAGCCGGTCGATTTTCGGCAGCGACGCCTATGCCACTGGCGAGACCAACGCCGGCGGCAGCCTCACGGCCTTGCCGGTCTATACGGACATCAATGCAGGCCAGCCGGTCAATGTGTGTGGCAGCGGTACGGATACGGCCCGCAATAAACTGGGGTATCGTCGCTTTCTGCGTTTGACGTTGACGGCGCCGACAACGTTGACGATCACGGCGCAAGGGGCGGCAAACCCGGGGACCACGGGCAGCGTGGCGGCGCTCGATCCGGATATTTATGTGTACCGGCGCGGGGCGGTCGAGCAAGTCGGCGACTCCACGGGAGGCACCGAAACCATCGGGCAGCAGTCCTATGAGGCCGGGGTGCATATCATCGAGGTCTATGATTACCAGTTGGGGCCGGAGCCGCATTGCATGACGGTGTCGATCACGGGGGCGTGAGTGATGAGTGTTCGCAAATCAATTCTGCTTGGGGCGCTGTCGGTGCTGTGGCTTGCGGGCTGTGGCTCGGATTCGGGAGTGGAGGACGCTGCCAAGCAGGCGCAGGCCAAGCCGGTCAAGCGCATCGTGGTGCCGGTCGATCCGCTGGCGTCCATGGCGCGGGCGGTGGGGAACGGCAAGCCTGGCGCGGCCGTGGACCTGCGGTACGACCTGCTGCAGCGGCCGGAGGCAGGCAAGCCCTTGCAACTGCAGGTGGCGCTGGTGCCGGGGCCGGGCGTGGACGGCATGGAGGTGACGTTCAGCGGCATGGACGGCATCAGCTTGTCGGGCGAGTTGACGGCGAGCTTCGCAGGGGTGAAGAGCGGCGAGGCCTATAAGCACACCTTGTCGGTGCTGCCCGACCGGAACGGTGTGTTCTATGTCACGGCCTCGATCAATGCCCAGGTGGGCGGCGCCATGGCCGGACGGACGTATTCCATTCCGTTCGTGGTCGGGGCGGATACGCCGGTTCAGAAGAAGGCCGCGGTCGCTGCCACCGATGCGACGGGACAGCCTGTCGAGGTCATGAAGGCTGAGGAGAACGCCCACTAGGGGTGATCCCTGGGGTGGGGCTGGGGGGTGGCCTGCTGCCCATCGTGGGCGGCTTGTCGTAACGCGATTGCGGGTGGCGGTTGGCGCACTTCCCAAGGGCATGGGGTGCCGGCCGCGGCACCCCCCCTATCGGACGTAAGCCAAGCCCTATACCATGCGCGGCCTTTTTCCCCCTCAACCGCGCCTTTTCATTACCGCGCCCATGGCTTACCTATGTCTTTGACGGCCAACCTCCGCAACATCGCGATCATCGCGCACGTCGATCACGGCAAAACCACCCTGGTGGACAAGCTGCTGCAACAGTCAGGCACTCTTGATGCACGCAAGGCATCGCCCGAACGGGTGATGGATTCCAACGCGCTGGAACGCGAGCGCGGCATCACCATCCTGGCGAAGAACACGGCGGTGCGCTGGCGCGACTACCGCATCAACATCGTCGATACCCCGGGCCACGCCGACTTCGGCGGCGAGGTCGAGCGTGTGCTGTCCATGGTGGACTGCGTGCTGCTGCTGGTGGACGCGGTGGACGGGCCGATGCCGCAGACGCGCTTCGTGACCCAGAAGGCGTTCGCGCACGGCCTGAAGCCCATCGTGGTGATCAACAAGATCGACCGCGAGGAGGCACGGCCGAACTGGGTGCTGGACCAGACCTTCGATTTGTTCGACAAGCTGGGGGCCAGCGAGGAGCAGCTGGATTTCCAGGTGGTGTACGCCTCGGCGCTGCGGGGCTTCGCCGGCAACGATCCCAAGGAACTGGCCAGCGACATGACTCCCTTGTTCGAGGCGATTGTGAAGAACTGCCCACCGCCGGACGTGGATGTGGAAGGTCCTTTGCAACTGCAGGTGAGCCAGCTCGATTATTCGAGTTATGTGGGCGCGATCGGCATCGGACGCATCAAGCGCGGCAAGCTGCGCCGCAACAGCCCGGTGGTGGTGGTGGACCGGGAAGGCAAGGTGCGCAACGAGCGCATCTCGCAGGTGCTGGGATTCCATGGGCTGGAGCGGGTGGAGGTCGAGGAGGCGAGCGCGGGCGATATCGTGGCATTTGCCGGCATCGAGTATCCCGAGATCTCCGACACTCTGTGCGATCCGGCCAAGCCCGAGGCGTTGCCGACGCTGATCGTGGACGAGCCGACCATCAACATGACGTTCGAGGTGAATACCTCGCCGTTCTGCGGCCGCGAAGGCAAGTTCGTCACCAGCCGGCAGATTCGCGAACGCCTGATGCGCGAAGTGCTGCACAACGTGGCGCTGCGGGTCGAGGATACCGAGAATCCGGACAAGTTCCGGGTCTATGGCCGCGGCGAGCTGCACCTGGGGGTGCTGCTCGAGAACATGCGGCGCGAGGGTTACGAACTGGCTGTGTCGCGGCCCCGCGCGGTGGTCAAGGAAATCGAGGGCCAGCTGTGTGAGCCGTTCGAGACTCTGGCGGTGGACCTGGACGACACGTCACAGGGCTCGGTCATGCAGGCGCTGGGCGAGCGCGGCGCGCAGTTGACCGGAATGCATGCGGACGGCAAGGGCCGCGTGCGACTGGATTACACCATCCCGTCGCGGGGCTTGATCGGGTTTCAGACCGATTTCAAGACGCTGACTTCCGGGACCGGCATCCTGCACCATATTTTCGACCATTTCGGTCCGGTGCTGGATCGTGAGATCGGGCAGCGCCAGAACGGTGTGCTGATCGCCAACAGCCAGGGCAAGGCGCTGGCCTATGCGCTGTTCAGCTTGCAGGAACGCGGCAAGCTCATGATCGGCCACGGTGACGAGGTGTACGAGGGGCAGGTGATCGGCATCCATAGCCGCGACAACGACCTGGTGGTGAACCCGCTCAAGGGCAAGAAGCTCACCAATATCCGCGCCGCGGGCAAGGACGAGAACGTGGTGCTGGTGCCGCCTATCCGCTACACCCTGGAGCAGGCGATGGAGTTCATTGGCGACGACGAACTGGTGGAGGTGACGCCCACCGCCATCCGGCTGCGCAAACGCTTCCTCAAGGAGCATGAGCGCAAGCGCAGCGGCAAGGGCTCCGAGGAGTCGGCGGAGTAACTTTTTTCATGAAGTTATCGCTATAGCTTATTGATATTAATAAATTTATAGCTATCAAGCGAATGCGCATGGAGCCGTGTGCCGGCCCTCACTAACCTGAGGCAAGTCGCGGTTTCCATGAGGAATTTTGTGACGCTTTCGGCCTAAACCGGGAGCTGAGTCACGCCGGCCTTTGCTGCCGGCCGACTAGGATTAACCCTTAACGCTAAAGTGGAAGGCTCACGGCGTGCTGCGCACCGCCCAAGAGCCCCTCGTATCGTGACCGATGGCGGAAGGGTGTGATGCATCGACTGCTCGACAAGCAGCTGCGGGAGGCGAGAGGCGCCGATGGCGAGCTCGATCTTGGCAAGTTGCTGGCCGCGGTGGAGCTCATCTACAACAAGACCGACGAGGAACGCCGCGGCATCGTGCGCTCGATGCAGCTCATGTCGGACGAGGCGACGGCGCTGACGCGGGAGATCAAGGAAAGCACTGCCAGCCAGCTGCAGGCCATCCTCGACCACGTCAAGGACGCCATCATCACCACCGACGACACCGGGCACGTGGTGTCGATCAATGCCACCGGGCAGCGCATTTTCGGCCATGGCGAAGCGGAGGTGGTGGGGCGACCGCTGAGCTTTTTGCTGCCGCAACTGGTCTCGCAGACATCCCTGGCCGCGCACCTCGAAGAACTGGCCAAGCGCTTGGACGATACTCTCGTGGACCTGGCGCAGCACGAGACGCTGGGCCTGCATTCCAACGGAACCAGTTTCTCGGCCGAAATCGCCGTCAGCAAAACGAAGCTGACGCGCAACTGGGTTTATGTGGTGTGCTTGCGCGATACCACCGAGCGCAAGACGGCGGAAGCGGCGCTGCGGGACAGCGAGGCGCGCTACCGGACCCTGGTGGAGCACGCGCCGGAAATCATCGTGGTCGTCGATCTGGATCAGAACCGGCTGGTGGACGTCAACGAAAACGCCGTGCGGTTCTTCAAGCAGGAACGCGAGACGCTGCTGGCGGTGGCACCCGACGCTTTGAGTCCACCCACGCAGCCGGACGGAGCGCTGTCGGCAGACGCCAGTCGTGCCTACTTGGAGCGAACCCTGGCGGGCGAGACGCCGGTGCTCGACTGGGTGTTCCGGGATGCGCACGGTGCGGACATCCCTTGTGAGGTGCGCTGGGTTCGGCTGCAGTCGGCGGCTCGGCGGTTGGTTCGCGGCAGCATTACTGATATCACCGAACGCAAACGCATCGAGCTGCTCGCCGCGGGGGAGCGGCGTGTGTTCGAGCGCCTGGCGGCGAATGTGGACCTGCGCATCGCGCTGGAAGCCATCACCGATGTGGTCGAACGTGTCGCCCCTGGCTCGGTGTGCGCCATTCGGTTGCTGAGCGCGGATGGCACGAGGCTGAGCCTGTGTTCCGGGCCACGCCTGCCGGAGGAGTATGCCAGGACCATGGAAGGTGTCGAAGTCGCGGTGCGCAACGGCTCTTGCGCGGCGGCGGTGTACCTGCAGCGGCAGGTGATTGTCGCGGACATTACACGCGATGCTCTCTGGGAGAACGCACGGGAAGCGGCTGACACCGCCAATCTGAGGGCTTGCTGGTCCACTCTGATTTTTGCGTCCGACGGGCGCACGCTCGGCACCTTGGCGCTGTATTTCCGCACTCCGGGCAGCCCGATGCGCCGCGACTTCGAACTGATGTCGCGCATGACCCAGTTGGCGGGCATCGCCATCGAGCGGCGTATGGCCGAGAGCGCGCTGCAGGCGAGCGAAACACGCTACCGCCGGTTGTTCGACAACGTGGTGGAGGGCGTGTACAGCTCGACCCGCGAAGGGCGCTTTCTGTCGGTCAACCCGGCACTGGCCACCATGATGGGCTTGAACTCGCCGAGCGAGTTGCTGGCGTTGCCGGTGGCCTCGATCTATCTGAATGAGAGTGAGCGCAGCGAGATCATTGCCGCGCTGGAACGCGACGGCGAGGTGCGCCATGCCGAGTTCCAGTTGCGGCGGGTGGACGGCACCGCGCTCACGGTGATCGAGAACTCACGCGCGGTGCGGGACGAGCATGGCCGGCTCACCGGCTTCGAAGGCACCATCTCCGATATCAGCGAACGCAAGCGAGCCGAAACCGCGGTGTTCGAGGAAAAGGAGAAGGCGCAGGTCACCCTGCAGTCCATCGGTGACGCCGTGATCACCACGGATGCCACGGGCCGAATCGAGTATCTGAATCCGGTGGCCGAGGATTTGACCGGCTGGAGTTCCCAGGAAGCCGCCGGCAAGGCGCTCGGCGAAGTGTTCGACATCCTCAACGAGGCCAGCCGCGAACGCTTGGAGAACCCGGCCTCGCGCGCACTGCGTGAAGGGCGGGTGATCGCGGTGGCCGACCAGACAGTACTGGTCAATCGCCGTGGCCAGGAAATCGCCATCCAGGATTCGGCGGCGCCGATCCGGGACCGGTTCGGCAAGATCATCGGCGCGGTGATGGTGTTCCACGATGTGAGCAAGGAGCGGCGTTTGCGGCGTGCGCTCGCGCACCAAGCAAGCCACGACGCGTTGACCGGGCTGATCAATCGCCGGGAATTCGAGAACCGCTTGAACGAGGCGCTGCTGGCGGCGCGGGCCGATGTCGACCTGGTGCATGTGATGCTGTACCTGGATCTGGACCAGTTCAAGCTGGTCAACGACACCGGCGGCCACCAGGCCGGCGACCGGCTGTTGAAACAGATCACCGGCATCCTGCAGACCCGGCTGCGTCCTGGCGATACGCTGGCGCGATTGGGTGGGGATGAGTTCGGCATCCTGCTGCAGGACTGCACCGCCGAGCGTGCCGAGTCCATCGCCGACAGCCTGCGCCAGGCGGTACGGGAGTACCGTTTCGAATGGCAGGACGGGGCCATGAACGTGGGCGTCAGCATCGGCATGATCGAGATCAATTGCGACAGCGAGAGCATCACCAGCGTGATGAGCGCGGCCGACGTCGCCTGCTATTCCGCCAAAGACATGGGGCGCAACCGGGTGCACGTCTACCAGAGCGGCGCGGCGCCGGAGCGTCATCGGGAGATGCAATGGGTGTCGCGGCTGACCCGGGCCTGTGAAGAGAACCGGCTGGAGCTGTTCTATCAGCCCATCGTGTCCATCGGTTCGAGCCACGACCCCCGCGGTCACTACGAACTGCTGGTGCGAATGAGAGGGGAGCATGGCGAGCGGGTGATGCCGGCGGAATTCATCCCGGCCGCCGAGCGCTACAACGTCATGTCCATGATCGATCGCTGGGTGGTGAGCCAGGCGCTGGGTACACTGGCGCACTATCGTACCGACGATGCGCGCCGCAGCTACACCATTGCCATCAATCTGTCGGGCACCTCGCTCAACGACGAACGGTTCCTGGAGTTCCTGATCAACGAGTTGCAGGGCTATGACCTGAGTCCCGGCGCGGTGTGCTTCGAGATCACCGAGACTGCGGCCATCGCCAACTTGAACAACGTGGTGCACTTCATGCGGGAGCTGCGTGCGCGCGGCTGCCAGTTCTCGCTCGACGATTTCGGCAGCGGCCTGTCGTCGTTCATGTATCTGAAGAATCTGCCGGTGGACTACATCAAGATCGACGGCCAGTTCATCCAGAACATGACCACCGACCGGGTCGATCGCTGCATGGTGGAGGCCATGGCCCAGATCGGCCACGCCATGGGCATCAAGATCATCGCCGAGCGGGTGGAGAGCGCCGAGGTGCTCAGCTGCCTGGCCGACATCGGCATCGAATACGCCCAGGGCTTCTATATCGCGGTGCCCGAATCGGTGCAGTCGCTGAGCCGGATCATGCGCACCCATCCGGAATTCAGGCTGGCGCACAGCGCCTGAGGCCTGCCCCGTCTAGGAGAGCGCGGTCTGTTCCAATTCGCGTAGGAAGGCCCGCACTTCGTCGCGGGTGCACTGCTCATGGGTGATCAACGCGCCCAGTAAGCCACTCAAATGAATCCGCAAAGCAGCTGCCAGGACAGCCTCCGGGTAGTCCAGGCCGGCGATGCAGTCGTCGAGGCGGTCGACGCAGGCTTCCAGGGTGGCGTCGTCAGTAGATGAGTCAAGGATTGACATGTGATGCGGCTCCTGTGATTTCGGTCCGTGATCGACAAGATGCGTCGGCCGGCTGGGCCCTGCAGTGAGGGTGCGGACAGGCCGTAAGCTCGCAAACCTTACACCAGAATCGTCGCAAAGAAACATTGAATTTCTGCGTAAATATGCAGAAATTCCCGATCTCCAGGCCGCGCGGCTGGATTAGGCTGTGTCCCGCCCACCCGATTTGCTCATCACGACGTTTGTTCACGGAGGACGACATGAACAGTTTCACGCTTACCGCGATCGGTAACCTGGCCCGCCATCCCGAGCTCATTGCCCGCAGCGAAACCCTGTATTGCCGGTTCTGTCTGGTCGGCAGCGACTATGCCGGCAAGGACGATGAGGGCGGTCATCGAGAGGTGGTCACCAGCGTCTGGTTCGTGGCCTTTGGCGCGCTGGGCGAGGCCATCGCGCGCAATGCCCGCAAAGGCGATCAGTTGATCCTCGATGCACGCATCCGCGCCAACAACTGGGTCGATGAAGACGGGGAGAAACGGTACGACTATTCATTCATCGTGCAAGGGTTCCGTTTCGGCGCACCCGGCAAGGTCAAGCGGGAGGAACTCGAAGCCCGGTTCGAGGCCCAGCCCATGACGGCCCGGGATGGGCCGGCCGTTTCCGCCGCCGCGGCGTAGCGGCTGCTTCCTTCACTGCGGGGTTGGTTCGCTGCTGGCGCTACCGCAACTTTGTTCGCAGGCAAAGTTGCGGATGGCTGGCGCCGTGGCGGGCATGTCGTCAGCACCGGGCGTTGCGGTGCTGGAGAGTCAAGGATTGGGGAGAAAGTCATGAGGGACTACGGACAGGGAACGGGGAGCGGCGAGCCATGGATGTCGCGTGGGCTGAGTGCCCAGAGACAATGCATCCAGAGACAGTGTGCCCGGGGGCTGTGGGTCCAGCGGGTCCAGCGGCTCGCGGCGGCATCGGCCATGGCGGCCGTGCACGGCCTGGCATGGGCTCAGCAATCGCCGTTTCTGGAGGGGGCGACTTCGTTGCAGGCCAACCTTCTGGCCTGGCTCACGCCCATCGCCATCATTCTTGTGATGGTGCTGGGGGCCATGGCCATGGCAAATCGAATGTCATGGGGCTGGTGCCTGGGCGCCATTCTCGGCATCGCCATCGCGTTCGGCGCGCCGCAGATCGTCACCTGGGTGCGCGGCATGTTCGGGGTTTAAGGAGGAACTCATGAGTACCCGTAATACCGGACTGACCTGCGACCCGCTGTTCGTGGGCGCGACACGGCCGCCCATGCGCTGGGGTGTCACCTATGCGGCGTTGCTGGTGAACATGGTGTTCACGCTGGAAGCCTTCCTGGTCACCAAGCACCTGTTGGTGTTGCTGGTGTGCCTGCCCATCCACGGAGTTTCCATGTTGCTGTGTGCGCGGGACGCGCGGTTCTTCGACTTGACGCTGCTCTGGGGGCGGACCCGGCTGCCGGCGCTGATGGCCAACCTGCGGTTCTGGAAGGCCAGCAGCTACAGCCCTCTGGCGCTCGGCGCCGCGCGGCGAGGCCGTCGGCGCGAGGCTGAAATCACGGCGCAGCTGGGTGACGTGCATTCGCATCGGATGGATGGCAAGGGAGTGGCCTGGTCATGAAACGCAACACGGCATTACGACGCGAACTGCTGGCCGCCACGCACATTCCGTATCTGGCCCATGTCGCGGATACGGTCGTGAAGACTGAGTTCGGGGACTATCTGCAGGTACTGCGGCTGACGGGTGCCAGCTTCGAGAGCGCGGACGACGCGCAGCTCAACGGCTGGCATCAGCGGCTCAACGTGCTCTGGCGCAACATCGCCAGTCCCGAGGTGGCTCTCTGGACCCATCTGATTCGCAGGCGCGAACCGGTGTTGCCATGCATCGGCGGGAAGCCACATCCGGCCAGCGCCGTGGCCGAGAGAGCTTCTGCCGCCGCGGCCGAGAATTCCTCCACCGTTGCGGCCGACAATTATTTCGCCGCTGTGTTGGCAACGAAGTACCAGCATCGCCTGGCCGCCCGCACCCTCATGGTCAATGAACTGTACCTGGCGCTGCTGTATCGGCCCGCGGCCACGGCGGTCAGCGGCATCGTATCCAAGGCCATGCAGCGCACCCATAGAGCCGAAACACGGCTCGAACTGGCGGATGCCTTGGAGTCCTGCGACAAGCTGGCGCAAACCGTCTGCTCGTCGCTGGCCAGATACGAACCGAGGCGACTCGGGGTCTATCGGACGGGGGCCGTGCATTGTTCCTCACTGCTGGAATACCTGGGCCTGCTGGTGAACGGCGAATGGCAGCGCATGCCATTGCCACGGGCGTCACTGAACCAGGTACTGGCGACGTCCCGCCTGTTCTTCGGTAATGAGGCCATCGAGTACCGGACTCCGACCCGGACCCGGGTGGGCGCGGTGCTGGGCATCAAGGACTATCCGACCCCGAGTGTCGCGGGCATGTACGACCGGCTGCTGTCCGCGCCGTTCCCGCTGGTGCTGACACAATCTTTTACGTTTCTGACCAAGGCCGCCGGGCAGGGACTGCTGCAGCGCCAGTTTCACCGCATGCTCAATGCGGGAGACTTCGCGGTGTCCCAGGCCGAAGAATTGCAGGATGCGCTGGACGGGCTCACCAGCAATCAGTTCGCCATGGGGGACCATCATTTCACTCTGCAGGTGCTGGCCGATGCCGCGGACGACGAGGGTGTCGCGGCGGCGAACGCGCGGCGCATGAGGTTACTGAATGAGCACGTCGCGCTGGCGAGAAGCTATCTCGCCGACACCGGAATGACCGTGGCGCGAGAGGATCTTGCGCTGGAGGCGGCGTTCTGGGCGCAGCTGCCCGGAAATTTCGCGCTGCGGCCGCGCAAGGCGCCGATAACCTCACGCAATTTCGCAGCGATGGCGGCGTTCCATAATTTCCCGGCCGGCCGCGCCACGGGCAACTATTGGGGAGAAGCGCTCGCGCTGCTGACCACCAGCGCCGGATCTCCGTACTACTTCTCTTTGCACGCCAGCGATCCGCACGATGCCGACGGCGGCAGTCGCAAGGATACCGGCCATACGTTCATCTGCGGTCCGACCGGCTCGGGCAAGACCGTCCTGGTGGGCTTCCTGATCGCCATGCTGCAGCGGCAAGGCGCCACACAGGTGGTGTTCGACAAGGACCGCGGGTTGGAGATTCTGGTGCGGGCGTTGGGCGGGGAATATCTGCCGTTGCTCAACGGCGTACCCACCGGATTCAACCCGCTGCAACTGCCGGCGACCCCCGATCACCTGGAGTTTCTGAGGCTGTGGCTGGCGGTGCTGGTGCGGCCGGCCGCCGGACGGACGTTGGGCGTGCGCGAGCAGGCCGATCTCGATCAGGCGCTGCGCGGCACGCTGGCGCTGCCATCGCAGCAACGACGCTTGTCGCGGTTGCTGGAGTTTCTGGATGCCACCGATCCGGAAGGGCTGCATGCCCGCCTGGCGCCTTGGTGCGAGTCCGCCGGGGGTGACTATGCCTGGGTGTTCGACAACCCGGTCGACAGCGTAGTGTCGCGCATGGCTCTGGAGCGGCCGGTGATGGGCTTCGACGTCACCAGCTTCCTGGATCATGAGCTGACCCGCGCGCCGGTGACGTTGTACCTGTTTCACCTGGTGCGCCAACTGCTCGACGGCCGGCGTTTCGTGTGCTGGATGGACGAGTTCTGGCGGCTGCTGGCCGATCCGGCCTTCGCCGGCTTCGCCAAGGATGCGCCGAAGACCTGGCGCAAGCTGAACGGAGCTTTCTGCCTGGCCACTCAGAGCGTCAGCGACGTGCTGGACAGCCCCATCAGCCGCACCATCATCGAACAGACGCCGACCAAGGTGTTCTTCCCCAATCCGGACGCCGACGCCGCCCAGCACATCGAAGGGCTGGGGCTGAGCGAGCGCGAGTTCAAGCTGATCAAGGAACAGCTGGAACCCGGTTCGCGCATGTTCCTTTTGAAGCAGGGACATCACAGCGTGGTGTGTCGATTGGATCTGCAGGGGTTCGGTGGTGAGTTGGCGGTGATTTCCGGGCGCGCCACCCAGGTCGAACGCATGTACCAGGTCATGGCGGCGTCTGGCAATGAACCGCGGGCGTGGCTGCCCGCCTTCATGGCGGACCAGGCACGGAGCTGAGATGCCATGAGCGTGCGAACCCGATGCCGAACCCGTCCTCGCGCTGCTGGAGCGTGTTTCCGGTCGTCGCTTTCAGCTCGCGCGCGACCGGCCGGATCGCGGGTGAGTGACGCCGAATCGGGCACGCCTGTGGCTGCCGGTCGGCCAGTGGACGGAAGGGTGGCAAAGTGTGCCGGTAGCGACGCAGTGAGCTTACGTCAGCGCTGCAGCGGCCGGTTTGGATTTTCAAAGGAGTAGGTCATGACGATCGCAGTCAGGAAGATAAGGATCGTGATGTCGGCATGCTTGATTGCTTCAATGAGCATGTCAGTGGCGCACGCGCAATTTGCCGTCATCGATGTCGCCGCGGTGACCCAGTTGGTGACCCAGCTGCGCACTCTGCAACAGCAGCTCACCACGGCCAGGGATCAATTGACCCAGGCGCGTGAACAGCTACGGTCGATGCGCGGCAATCGCGGGATGGAACGGCTGCTGGCGGGCACGGTCCGCAATTATCTGCCCGCCGATGGGACCGATTTGACTCACGTCATCCACGGCGATGCAGGAGCGTTCGGTGCCATGGCACAGCAACTGCGTCGCCGGGTTGCCGCCGACGCGGTGTTGACCGTGGAGCAACTGACGCCATTGCCGCCACGGCAGCGGCAGCTGCTCGAAACGGGGCGTGAGTCGGCAGCTTTGCTGCAGGTGTTGACACAGGAGGCTCTGGCCACCAGCAGCGCCCGATTCCAGTCGGTGCAGCGATTGATCGATGCCATTGCGGCCGCCGACGATCAGAAAGGCATTCTGGACCTGCAGGCCCGGATCGACGCGGAGGCGGGCATGCTGCAGAACGAACAGATCAAATTGCAGGTGCTGTATCAGGCGGCCCAGGCCCGGCAGTGGAGTGTCGAGCAGCGGCGCTGGGAGCAGGGCATCGCCGGATACGGCAGGTTCACCAGCCGTTTCCAGCCCGTGGCGCGCTGAGGCAGCCGTTCGGTTTTCCAAGGAAGGACCACCTCATGGGATTTTTCGCGACCTTCTGGAGCTGGCTCGATGCTCAGCTCACCGGCTATATCGGTGACAACACCGCCAGGGTGGCCACCCTGCTGGAACCCGCCGTGGTCATGGTGGCTACGCTCTACGTGATGATGTGGGGCTATTTGCAGCTCACCGGACGGGTCGACGAGCCGTGGAGTACCGGGTTGAAGCGTATCGTCATGCTGGCCGTGGTGCTGGGCTGCGGCCTGCGGCTATGGCTGTACAACTCGGTGATCGTCAGCACGTTCTATGACGCGCCAGCGCAGTTTGCCGCCGCGGTGACCGGCGCGCGCGATCCGGTATCGGCGGTGGATGCTATCTGGGAAAGGGGTGGCGCAGTGGCCGAGCTGGTCCGCAACGCAGGGTCGGGATTCGGTTCCGTCGGTTACGAACTGGCCGGTTTCGTGGTTTGGGGGCTGGTGGGAGTGCTGTGCGTCTACACCATGTTCCTCATGGCTTTGTCTAGCGTGGCGTTATCGGTGCTGCTGGCCCTGGGGCCGCTGTTCATCGTGATGCTGCTGTTCGATGGCACGCGCCGCCTGTTCGACGCCTGGCTGGCCCAGCTGACCAACTATGCCCTGGTCATCGTGTTGACCGTCATGATTGCCGCGTTGCTGCTGCGGATCGTGGAATCGTTTGCTGAACAGACGGCGGCGCTCGGCGCGCAATTACGCATGGTCGACACCTTGAACATGGTGCTGCTGTGCGCGCTGGTGTTCCTGCTGATGCGACAGGTGTTGCCCATAGCGGCCGGGCTGTCGGCGGGGGTTTCGCTGAGCAGCTTCGGCAGCGTCAGCGGTTCGATGCGCAGCGCTGTCGGGTGGGGTGTTCGTGGCGGCACGCTGGCCGGCCGAAATCTTCGCCATGGCTGGAGCAAGGTCATGGAGGGGGTGAGGGGACGCGCGTTGCCGGTCACCCCTGAATCGTGATGTGAGCCGTGATGATGGCCTGAGCAGGATTGACACTGAGTTGGATCGACAGGGAGAAGTTATGCGTCGCTTGATCGCATTGGGAATGGCGCTGGTGCCGCTGGCGCTGATCACGGGTTGCACTGGAACCGAGGTGCGCTGTGACAGGAAGCTGCAGCCTATCAATCGGCCCGCCGCGCCGGTGGTGATGAGTTCGGAGCGGACCGACATTGATAGCCCGGCCCGGACGGTGCATCGGCCATGAGCGTCGACAAGTCTCTGGACGAATATTTTCAGGCGGCCGCCTCGTGGGATCAGGACCGGCTGGCCCAGATGCAGCGCAGCGTCCGGGTGGCGTGGCGCGTGGCTGGCGCTGGTTGCAGTTGTGCCGTCGCATGTGCCGTGGCCCTCGCTCTGCTCATGCCATTGAAACGTGTCGACCCTTTCGTGGTGCGTGTGGACAACACTACGGGAGTGGTGGATGTCGTGCCGGTGTACGTCGGGCGAGAAGCCATGCCTGAGGCCATTACCCGCTACTTCCTGACACATTACGTTTCGGTTTGTGAGCGCTTCACCTTTGCCACGGCGGAGAGTGACTATGAGGAATGCGGAGCGTTCCACGCCGCACAGCGCAACCAGGCATGGTCCGCGCTCTGGAGCACGAACAATCCGGCGTCGCCTTTGAACGTGCACAAGGATGGCAGCAGCGTGCGGATCCAGGTGCGCTCGGTGAGCTTCTTCAAGCGAGCCAGCGGTGTGTCCGACCTGGCCCAGGTGCGCTATCTGAAAGCGCAACGCCAGGGTAACGGCGCCGAGGAACAGTACAGCTACTGGATCGGGACGCTGCAGTATGCCTATGCCAGGCCATCGGCAGACCCGAAGGTGCGACGCTGGAATCCGTTGGGTTTCAAGATCGTCGGATTCGAAACGGAGCGGGAGGTCCCGCCGGAGCGCGGGGCGGTGGCGCGCCCCGCAGTCGCCGAACGTCCCGCTGAGTCGTCATAGCACGTGAGCCTGCATCGAGCGCGGGTTGGCGGGACAGACAAAGGAACGGAAGAGGGATTTTTACGTGGCTACGATCAGTGTTGGGGCCGGCGTTGAGAGTGGGGCGGGGACTGCATGGATTGCCCGGGGCAGGCAGAGGTGGTGGCGCTGGGTGGCGTTTACTTGTTGCGTGCTGAGTTCCCTGGCGGTGCGGGCTGAAACGTTGCCGCGGCCGGGAGCGGCCGATAGCCGGGTGCGAACCGCCGTGTATGACGGTAATCAGGTCTACCGTCTGTTCGCTCATGTGGGCTACCAGATCGACCTGCAGTTCGAGGCCGGTGAAACCTTCGTGGGGTTGGGTGCCGGAGACCTCGAGGCGGTGTCGTTCGTGGCCCAGGACAACCACCTGTTCCTCAAGCCCCGAGCCGATCGGGTGGATACCAACCTCACGGTGCTGACTACGCGGCGCCACTACCAGTTCGACTACACCGCGACCGCGGAGTTGCCGGATCCGACGGTGAGGGAGGTGCTCTATGCGGTGAGGTTCATCTACCCGGCGGCACCGGCCAGCGCCGCCGGCGTCAAGAGCGAGTCCGCCGCGACAGCCGATATCGAGGCCCGGTTGAAGGAAGGCGACCGGCAACGACCGCACAACGTGGACTATTGGTATTGCGGTCACCCCGCGCTCAAGCCGGTTGCCGTGTCGGACGATGGGGTCCACACACGTCTGGCTTTCGGGGCGCGCGCCGAACACCCGGCGATCTTCGTTCGCAATGACGATGGCAGCGAGTCGTTGCTGAACTTCAGCATGGAGGCGGGCGAGGTGATCGTGCATAGGGTGGCCCGGCGGCTCATCGTCCGGCGTGGCAGGTTGGCAGGCTGCATCGTGAACAAGGGCTACACGGGAATCGCCGAACGGCTGCCTTCGGGAACGGTGGCTACCGATGTGGTACGGGAAATTCAGGGAGCGCGTCCATGAGTAATCACGATCCGCGCCATGACGATGACCAAGGTGATGGTCGGGTTCGCGGCGAGCGTGGCGCGCCAGCCGTCAGCCGTGTCCAATCGTTCCAGGCGCGCTTCAGCAGTGTGTTGGCCGCGACCCTGATGCTGACCGTCGGTGGCGGCATGCTGTTCTGGTACTACACCAGCACCCTGGCTCGACAAACCCATGTCCGCCAGGCGGCGCAAACGGCTGCGGCGAACCGGGCCCAGTCTGAAATGCCGCTGCCTGCGCTGGGCAGGGTCGAAGCTCCCGTGGCGCCGGCGCCCGCGAACGTTGCAAGCTGCAGCAAGGAGGATGTTGCCGAGCAAGTTGCGGTATGGGAAGACAGCTCGTTGCCATCGGTACCGCCGTTGCAGCCAGCGGTGGTCCCTGAGAATGAAACAATGGTGCCAGTGTATGCGGATGCTCGTGTCGGCGGCTCGCAGCCGGGCCCGGCAGAGCTGGCGTTGCAACGCCGGCTCTCGGGGAGCGTTTTCGTTCGTGACCCGCCATTCTCGATGTCGACTTCGACCCATGTTTCAACGCCGGTTTCGATACAGGGGCTATCTGTGCCACGTGAGACGTCCACAGCAGATGTTCCTGCGGAGCGGGCGATCGCGGGTGCACCGTCGATGGTGCAAGCCAGCAGGCTGCCGACGCAGCGGTTCCTGTTGCCCAAGGGGGCATTCATCGATTGCACGCTGGAAACAGCTATCGATTCCACCTTGCCGGGCATGACCACTTGCATAACCGCCACCGATACTTTCAGTGCGGACGGTCGGGTGGTGTTGCTGGAGCGTGGCACGAAATTGATTGGCGAGACCCAGGGTCAGGTTGATCAGGGAGCGGCCCGGGTGTTCGTGTTGTGGAGCGAAGCCCGCACGCCAGCGGGCGTGGTCGTCCCCTTGGCGTCACCGGGAGCTGACGAACTGGGGCGCGCCGGCCTGCCTGGCGAGGTGAACCGGCATTTCATGGATCGGTTCGGCGCCGCCATTCTGCTCTCGGTCATAGATGGAGCCGTGCAGTCGGCGGTGCAATCATCCAATCGGGCCGGCGCGGTGGTGTTCAATCCGTCGGGGTCGCGCGATGTCGTGGCTGAAGCGCTGCGCGGCACCGTCAATATTCGGCCGACGGTGGTGAAACGGCACGGCGACAGGATTCAGGTCCTGGTGGCCCGCGATCTGGATTTTCGTTCGGTCTATGAACTGCGCAGCCTGGCATCCGGGCAGTGATAGGGAGCTTCGCATGGAACGGTGTAGGGAAGAACACCTGCCGGTGGCGCAGCACGCCGACTTGACCGCTTTGGACATGGTGGTGCGTGCGCTGCGTCCGTGGCTCGACAGTCCGCAGGTCACTGAAGTTTGTATCAACCAACCGTGCCAGGCGTTTATCGAGACTCAGGCCGGCTGGCGCCGCGAGGCGCTGCCGTTCGCGGACTTCGATTGGTGCATGCGTTTCGCCAAGCTGGTGGCCAATTGGAGCCGGCAGCGTATCGATGCAGCATCGCCTTTGCTGAGCGCGGCGTTGCCCACCGGCGAACGGGTACAGATCGTACTGCCACCGGCGACTACGGCGGGTTGTGTGGCAATCACGATTCGCCGGCCCGCCGCCCGTGCGTGGTCCATCGAGGAACTGGCGGGGTTCGGGGCGCTGGGTTCGACCTGTCGAGCGGGCGAGTCGTCGGACGAGACCGAACAGGAACTCGATCAGCGGTTGGCGCGACGGGACTATGAAGGGTTCATGCGCCTGGCGGTGCGCAGCCGGCAGAACATCCTGGTGTCCGGGCCCACGGGTTCCGGCAAGACCACCTGGACCAAGGCATTGATCCGTGAGATTCCGGCACTGGAACGACTTGTGACCATCGAGGATGCACCGGAGCTGGTGCTGGACCGCCACGCCAACCATGTACGCCTGTTCTACAGCAAGGACGGCCAGGGACTGGCCCGCGTGACACCCAAGCAGCTGCTGGAATCCTGTCTGCGCATGAAACCCGATCGCATCCTGCTGGCCGAACTGCGGGCCGAGGAGGCCTTCGATTATCTGCGCAATGTGAACTCGGGCCATCCAGGATCCATTACCAGCATTCATGCCAGCAGTGCGGAGCTGGCATTCGAGCAGCTCATCTTGCTGGTGAAGCAAAGCCAGGGCGGTCGCGATCTCGCCCGGCGCGACATCCAGGGCCTGCTGGATGTGCTGATCGATGTGGTGATTCAGTGCGAGGTCAGTGGGCAGCGGCGTTCCATTCGAGAGATATGGTACCAGCCGGCACGCAAGCATCGGCATGCCATGGCGCGAACCACACGCCGCTCGCAGCGACGCGCCACGGCGCGCTAGTGGTAAGGCTGCCATGTTCGAACTGACTGCATTGACTCATGGTGTATCCGGTGCGGCGTTCGCCTATGCATCGGTACAGGTGCCCATGTGGCTGGGCAGTTGGCGTGGCGGCGCACCGCTCGGCAAGCTGATCTACTCCCCCTATGTCGCCTTGCCCCTGACTGCGGTGACCGCGTTGGGCACGGCGGCGGCCGGTCCCTGGTTGTCTGGGATTGGCGTGGCCGAAGAGAGTCTGCTGCGGCTTACGTTGCAGACAGCCTTGAGCGCCGGTATCGGCTATGCGGCGGGCGCGACTCTTGCCAAAAAGGCCTTGCTGGCCGACCGGCATCAGCGAGGGGCGGTGGTCATGGATGCGCAGACCTTGTCGGTGAAACGGCGCTGGCGGGACTGGTTGTTGGGCCGCGAGCGCGAGCGACAGTCCATGGCGCAAGTGTCGTCCGTCAGGACCCGCGGTGCTGGGCAATCCGCTGCCGCGAGTGGGATCAGCCTGGCGGGCCTGCCGGTGGCGTCGGTGGACGAAACCAAGCATTTCAAGCTCATCGGCACCACCGGCACCGGCAAGAGCACGGCCATCAGAGAATTGCTCACCGGTGCGTTGGCGCGCGGCGACCGTGCGGTAATAGCCGATCCCGACGGGGGCTACCTGGCGCGCTTCTATGATGCGCGCCGTGGCGACATCATTCTCAATCCATTCGATGCACGCTCGGTGCGTTGGGACCTGTTCGGTGAAATTGCCAACCGCCATGACATCGATCAGCTGGCGCGTTCATTGATACCGGATCATGAGGGTTCGGATCGAAGCTGGCGCAGCTACGCCCGTACCTTCTTCACCGCGGTGACCCGCCAAGCGCACGCCACGGGCCGCCCGGATGTGCGCGAACTGTATCGTTTGCTGGTGACGGCCGAGACCAGCGAGTTGCGGACCTTGGTGGCGGGCACCGCCGCCCAGCCGTTCCTGGAAGAACAGAACGGCCGCATGTTCGATTCCATCCGTTCCGTGACCAGTTCGGCGGTGGGCGCCTTGGAGTACATCGCCGACCAGGAGGCGCCGCCATTTTCGGTGCGCGGCTGGGTGGCTGGAACTCACGGCAAGCCGATTAGGGGCGAACGAACGTCGAGCACAGCGGAGCAGCGGGACGCTCTGGCACCCGGTGATGCACGCTCCAACGGCGTGCTGTTCATTCCCTACCGGGCCGGCCAGATTGCAGCCTTGCGCTCGACCATTTCGGCCTGGATGCGATTGGCCATTTTCGAAGCCATGAACCAGGAAGAGGGCGACCGGCGGCTCTGGTTCGTGGTGGATGAGCTGGACGCCCTGGGGCAGATCGATGGTTTGAAGGACGCGTTGGCCCGGCTGCGCAAGTTCGGTGGGCGCTGCGTACTGGGATTCCAGTCGATTGCTCAAGTCTCCAGCACCTATGGCGCTGGAGAGGCGCAGACCATCGTGGAAAACTGCGGGAACACACTCATCATGCGTTGCTCGGGCAGCGAGCACGGCGGGACCTCTCAGTTCGCATCGCGCTTGATCGGTCAGCGGGAGATGCTGCGTACCACGGTGTCTCGCACCAGGGCGCCGGGCGATTGGCGGACTTCCAATACTCAGGCCGAGCATTTCAATATCGAACCGGCGGTGATGAGTTCGCAGGTCGAGCAGCTGCCGGACCTGAGCGGCTATCTGAAACTGGTTTCGAATCCTCATTGGCTACGGGTTCGGCTGCCGCCGCCGGCCTTGCAAGCCAGCCAGGAGGCGGTTGCGCAGCGGGCACGCAGCCGAGCCACATCTTTATGGAGTCAGCGGCGTGGTAACAAAGCCGATATGAACGGCAAACCACGGGACTCGGTACGCGAGGCGGCAGCGGCCGATGACCATCCATGAAGGCCGTTGCCCCGCAGGCCAGTGACATGGATGACACCACGCTGCAACTGGGCTTGTTGATGGAGGCGGCACAAGCTCATCAAGCGGTGGCGGAATCCAATCTGAACGCACTGCAAGCCCAGGTGCGCGGCCTGGATGTGTTGCTACGGGATCAGGTTCAGCAGGCGTTGATCGAGGGATTGTGGGCCGTGACCCAGGAGAGCACGCGTGCCGCCCAATCGTTGCAGTCTTTGCGACGTGCGGCCGGCGCCCGGGCGATGTTGTGGACCATTGTCACAACCGGGCTGTGCGCCGCTTTCATGCTGGGCGCAGTGCAGTGGTTGCTACCGTCATCGGAAGAGATGGCCCGCCTGCGAACTCATCGCAGCGAACTTGCAGCCGCGATCGCCGAGCTGGAGCGGCGTGGCGCTGGGATGGATTGGCAGCGCTGTGGCGCAACGCAGCGCTTGTGTGTGCGGATCGATACCGAGGCGCCGGCATTCGGTCCGCGGGGTGATTTTCGAATCGTGGCGGATCCATAGCCGCCACCCATGGTCGTTATCCTGGGTCGTCATCCAGGGCCGTCAAGGCGAGCGCCGGGTGCAAGGAGGGAACGATGAATACATGGCTGTTCGGGATCGAGTCGCAGCGGACCTGGTTGTGGGGGTTGGCGGCCATGAGCCTGGTGCTGGTCGCCGGGTTCTGCTTCAGGTCGCTGCGCCAGAAGGAGCATCGGCGAGGCGCATTGGTCATCGATGGACGCCGGATGCAGCGTCGATCGCGGCGTATGGCGGACGTCGATGGAACTCAGTTGACGCTGGCGGGTGTGGCCGTGCCGCCGGCTGACGAAGTGAAGCATTTCAAGCTGCTGGGCACCACCGGTACGGGCAAGTCCACGGCCATCGCCGAGTTATTGCAAGGCGCCCTGCGGCGCGGCGACCGGGCGGTGATCGCCGACCCGGATGGCGGTTACCTGCGGCGGTTTCATCATAAGTGGCGGGGCGACGTGATTCTGAATCCGTTCGAGCCGGCGGCGCTCAAATGGGATCCCTTCGCTGAAATCGAGCATGCCTATGACGCCGAACAACTGGCCAGCGGCCTGATTTCTTCGACTGAAGATGCCGCTTCGCGCGAATGGCGAGGTTATGCGCGAACCTTCCTGGCAGCCGTGTTGCGCTGGTGCGTCGGTACCGGCCAGCGTGATGTAGGCGAACTATGGCGCTTGATCGCCATCGCTCCCAGCGATGAGCTTCGAGTGGTGGTTGCCGGTACGCCGGCACAACCGTTTCTCGAACCTGACAACGCTCGCATGTTCGGCTCGATACGCTCGGTGGCAGGATCAGCGGTTGGGGCACTGCAGTACGTGCATAACCAGAATGCGCCGGGATTCTCGATCCGGCGCTGGGTCAGACAGGGACACGGCGTCCTGTTCATCCCTTATCAGGCGAACCAGATCGCGGCGCTGCGCAACATGGTTGCCGCCTGGATGCGCCTGGCCTTGTTCCAGGCCATGAGCGGCGCGGAGGGCGATCAACGTCTGTGGTTCGTGGTCGACGAACTCGACGCTCTGGGAAGCATCGACGGCTTGAAGGATGCGCTGGCCCGCTTGCGCAAGTTCGGCGGTCGCTGCGTATTAGGCTTCCAGTCGATCGCCCAGGTTTCCAGCACCTATGGCGCTGGCGAAGCGCAAACCCTCGTGGAGAACTGCGGCAATACGCTGATCTTGCGCTGCTCCGGCAGCGAGAATGGCGGCACCTCACAGTTCGCTTCACGGCTCATCGGAGATCGGGAGGTGTTGCGGCGGCAAACCTCGCGAGGCCGCGACCGCGGCGGCATGTTCGCGCCGGGCACGTCGCGTCGCTCGACCAGTGTGAGCGAACAGCTGGCGACCGAGCCGGCGCTGATGGCGCCGGAGATCGAGCAATTACACGATCTGTGCGGCTACCTGAAGGTGGCGTCGTCACGTGCCTGGCTGCGTGTGTCGTTGCCGCCGCGGCAGCCATGAGATAGCGGGCAGTGCGGATTCCAAGGAGGAACCATGGCCATATTCAGGTTTCAGACGACCTCTCTGGGTCGTAGCAGCGGCCGCCGCGCCACGTCCGCTGCGGCTTATCGAGCCGGTGAACGTATTCGCGACGAGCGCAGCGGCAAGGTTTACAACCATACCAAACGCGACGACGTGCTCCATACGCAGATCGTGTTGCCGGCCGCCGCTGCGGCGAGCGGCCAGTCGAACTCATCGGCAGATGCCTATCTCTCCTGGGCGACTGACCGCGCCGCGTTGTGGAATGCCGCCGAACGGGCCGAGACCCGTAAGAATTCACGGGTGGCGCGTGAGTTTCTGGTCTCCTTGCCTGCGGAATTGAACGGCGAGCAACGACTGGCGCTGGCGCAGCGGCTGTCGCATGAGATTGCCGATCGTTATCGCGTGGCCGTGGACTTGGCGGTTCATGCCCCCAGGGCCGGCGGCGATCAGCGCAATCATCACGCTCATCTGCTGGCAACCACGCGGGAGGTGACGCCGGCCGGGCTGGGGCGCAAGGCCGGATTGGATATGAGCGATGCCAAGCGTCAGCAGCAGGGACTGCCGCGCGATCGCGAGGAAATCACCGAACTGCGGGCTCGCTGGGCTGCATTCACCAACGAGGCGCTACGCGACGCGGGTTCGGAGGCCCGGGTGGATCATCGCTCGCTGCAGGCCCAAGGGATCGATCGTGAGCCGCAACCGAAGATTCCTTTCGTGGCTCAGATGATCGAGCGTAAAGGAGGGCAGAGTGAAGTTGCGGAGCGAATTCGTGCCCAGTATGCCGCCCGAGTGGCGCAGCGTTTGGCTCGCCAGCGTGAGCAGCCGGCGCCGAAGCCGCGCGAAAAACCTCGCTCGGTGGAAGAGATCCAGCGTCAGGCGCGTGAGAACTGGCTCAAGCTGCGTGCGTCCCAAGGCAAAGACGGCGCGGCGCTGGATGGCGCTGGACGTGAATCCGAGGTTGTTCAAAGTGTGCAAGGACGAGGACGTCATGGACCCGACAACGATTTCGGCCTCTGAAACATCGGCTGAGGGCTCGAGTGAAACGCCGAGCCCGTTGCTGCGGGGGAGATTGGAGACGCTGGAACCCGCAGTGAGCTGCCTTGCGTTCGGCGCCGCCTATGTCTATTCGCCTCATGGTACGGGACCGGGCTGCAGTAGGTCGCGTCTGTTGCGCGCACGTCTGAAGAGTTGCGATACCCAATGGTTGAGCCGGTACGTGGACTGTGTCCAGGATGAGATTCAAGGCGGTAGCCGGTTGGCCCTGTTGTTCGGTGACGATGTGGTTCTGGTGCCGATTCCGCCGTGCTCGGCTTCTGGTGACAAGGGCACAGAGGCGCCCTGGGTGGCGTTGCGTCTGGCGGAGCTGTTGTGCGAAACCGGCCTGGCGACGGCAGTAGTGCCGGCGCTGGCCCGTAGGGCCTTGGTTCGCAAGTCCGCCACCGCGGCTCCCGGCCAACGACCTACCGTGTTACAGCACTATCGTTCGTTCTCCTGCGATGCCGAAGCACTGGCGGGGCATCGGGGTGCCAGGCTGTTACTGGTGGACGATATCGTCACCAAGGGACGGACCTGTCTGGCGGCGGCCTGGCGTGTGCAGGAGTCCTGTCCCGCTGCCTCGATCCGCGCTTTCGCGCTGTTGCGTACCATGAGTTTCACCGGTCAATTGCGCCGCCTGTTCGACCCCTGCCTGGGACAAATCACCTGGGCGCGAGGCGATGCCAATCGGTATCCGTAGATGCGCTCGAAATCGGCTCCGGGCGATATAGACAACCCTAAACATTTTTGTTACATATGTAACTAAACCTGTGTAAGGTTAGTTATGCATCTTTGAGTCGGGCGACATCAATGATGTTGCCTTGGGGCAACAAACTGGCTCGAACCAGTAGGGGGGCGGAAGCGATGAAGTCGATTCATTCGGATCTGATTGGGGTATACGGCGGAGGCATGACCGCGGTCGTACTGGCGGCACTGGCCGCAGCGGCTCCGGTAACGGTGAGCGCCGCAGAGTCGGCTACAGGCGGAGTGATCGACGAAATCGTGGTCTCGGCCACTCGCCGCGAGGTGAGCGTGCAGGACGTGCCGTACAACATCCAGGCCATCTCGTCCAAGACCCTGGAGTTGATGGGAGCGGTGGACCAGAAGGACTTCGCACGCACCGTACCCGGTCTCGCCATCATGGACTCCGGTGCGCGCTCTGGTGTCGACTTCGTGTTGCGGGGGTTGACCACCGGTCCGGTCGCCGACGCGCTGGGCAAGACCACCACGAACTACGTGGACGATACCCAGACCGACCTGTATTTCCGTTCGCTGGACCTGAAGCTGCTCGACGTGGAGCGCATCGAAGTGTTGCGCGGTCCGCAGGGCACCCTGTATGGCGGTGGCGCCATCGGGGGCACGATACGCTACATTTCCAAGAAGCCCGACTTGAACGCGGTCAGCGCGAGAGCGAGTTCCGGCGTGTCTTCCACCCAGGGCGGCGGCACCAACTATGACGTCAGCGGCATGTTGAACATGCCGGTGGTCGAGGACAAGGTGGCATTCCGCGCCAATGTCGGTTACTTCGATAACGCCGGCTACATCGACAACATCCGGACCGGGCGCGACAACATCAATTGGGACCGGACCTTGTCGGGCCGGTTTGCGTTGCTGGTCAAGCCCTCGGACGAATTCCGGGCGGAGCTGACCCATTACTATCAGCGCGGCCGCTACGGAGCCTTCTCCGAAGCATACGAAATGCTTGGTGGCCGTCGCGTCGACACCTACGAACCGCCGGTGGATGACGGTCGCAGCACCGTCAATCTGACCAATCTGTCGCTCACCTATGATTTCGGCTGGAGCGAGCTGACCTCCAGCAGCTCCTTCATCAACGAGCGCCAGCATGACTTCGATGACAACACGTTCTTCATCCGGGATTCGGTGTTCGCCAGTTTCCTGCCACCCGAGATATTGCCGGAGATCAACGTCAGCACCGAACGCAACACCCGGGCGCGCACCTTCTCGCAGGAGCTGCGACTGGTGTCGAAGAACACCGAGCGCTGGGATTGGCTGGGCGGGTTGTACTGGTACGACCGCAAGTCGTCGGAGAAACTGCAGGAGCGCGTGCCTACTGGGTTCCCCGGACAGGCTGAGTTCGAACAGAACGTCATCGGCGGCTTGGTGACCGACGGCAAGGAATACTATTTCGCCAGTGATCCTTCCACGGTCAACCAATGGGCGGTGTTCGGCGAGGTGGGTTTGAAGATTACTCCTGAGCTACGCGCGTCCATCGGCGGCCGGCATTTCGATTATCGTTTGCGGCAGACGTTCTATGCCATCGATCAGTTCTTCGGCGAGAATGCCCGTGATCCGCAAGGCAATGCGCGCACCACGCCGCTGCCCTATGAGATCAACTACGGCAAGGCTGACGACAGTGGCCAGATTTTCCGCTTCAACGCATCGTATAACGTCACGCCGGACGACCTGATCTACACCACCATTGCGCAGGGCTACCGGCCCGGTGGCTTCAACCTGGTCACCCCCAACACGGGAGTGCCCATCGATCAGCGTGCTTACGAGCCCGACAGCATCGTCAGCTACGAGGTGGGCGCCAAGTTGTCGCTGCTGGATCGGCGTGTCTACCTGAGCAGCGCGGTGTATTACATCGATTGGTCGGACATCCAGACCTACGTGCCCACCGACCTGGGCTTCTCCCTGACCGGCAATGCTGGCAAGGCGTCGGTCCGTGGTTTTGAAATGGAGCTGCAGTCGCGCGGCCTGTTCGCCGACGGCCTGTCCCTGGCGCTCGGTTATTCGTACACCGACGGCAAGCTCGAGGAGACTATTCCCGAACTCGGGTTCTCGGGCGAACACGTGCCGAACGTGCCCAAGCATACCGGCTCGTTCATGGTGGATTATGCCTTCGCTGGCAACGGTCGCTGGGATGCCGGCATCAATGCCACCACCTCGTACACGGGCAAGTCCTACAGCCAGTTCGGGCCGTTCATTCCCCAGACTGTCGGCGATCCGACGCCCAATGTGAACTATCTGCCGCAGGATTCGTACTGGCTGACCAACGTGTCGGCGCGTTTCGGCATGGATGCATGGCAACTGCGCTTGTTCGTCGACAACGTGTTCAATGAGGACATCGCCCTGTATCGCAACATGCGTGACTTCAGCTCACCGTATCGCAGCCCATACGTAGCCCGCGGTGTGAACCAGCCGCGCACGGTGGGCCTGCAGGTGACCTGGGATTTCAAGTAACGACAGGGCATGATAGGGGCAACAGTGATGTTGCCCCTATCGACCATGCCCAAGAACAGCGCGCAGCCCTCCGGAAAAACCTACCGATACCAGGCGCACATACAGAAGCGCCTGACCGACCTCAGCACGGCGGAACAAGCCGTGGCGGCGCATCTGGCGGCGCATCCAGGACAACTACCGTTCGAGACCGCTGAATCGGTGGCCAAGCGGCTGGGGGTCAGCTCCATGACGGTGGGGCGGACGCTCAAAGCCCTGGGTTACAAGGGACTGGGCGAGTTGCGCAATGAAATGCGTCTGGAGATGCCGGACGCCACGCCCGCGCCATGGAGCCGCCCTGGCGCCACCGACTCCGGACCCGTTCTGAAGAACCTCGACCGGGCCCGCGCCATGCGAGCGGAGATCGAGGCGGTCGAGGCGGTGCATGCCTTGGCGGAAACGGCTGCCTGGCAGCAGATCGTGGCAACGCTCGTGGGTGCGGACAAGGTATTCGTGGTGGGCTTTCAGACCGAGCGCGGTCTGGCCGTCACCTTTGCCGACCAGTTGGCCTACGTACGGCCGGGCGTTCGCTACCTGTCGGTCGCCGAACGTGCCTTCGCGGACCTGCGTAATGAAGCCAGTGCGCGCAGCTGCCTGGTCATGGTCGACTGCCGGCGCTATTCGCGCTGGTTTCGGTTGCTGGCCCAGAAGGCGGTGGAATTGGGGGTGCCGCTGATTCTGGCCACCGATGCATACTGCCGCTGGGCGGGAACCTTGACGCCACACGTACTGCAGGTCCGTACCGATTCCGGGCGCTTCTGGGACAACACCGCTCCACTCGCCAGCTTGTTCAACCTGTTGGTGGAGGATGTGATCGAGGAACTGGGTGACGCGGTGCATTCTCAGCTGGACGCCGCTTCGGAGTTCAACGCCGCCTTCGTCGGGTTCGATCGCGTGCATCGGCAGCGCCGCGATCACGATGGCGGTGAAGAAATGCTGGAGCGGGGCCGAAGCGATGCGCCCGGTGCCCAATCGAATACCAAGCCACGTCGATCTGTCCGCGCCCGTACCCGGGGGCGCTGAGTCCAACCCGGAACGCTATTTGGATTGCTGGCTCGGACCGTTCGTCTTGCAGCGCGATCCGATGGTCGCGTTGCCGGTTGCGCCTTTTCCAATCAGGATTATGATGGCCGAATTGGGACCAAACCGACTCGCCCGGAGATGGGCGGGCAATGATGGGGAGAACAATCAATGCGTCCAGGACTAATGCGAGAGTTGGTCGGGGTGGCAGCGCTGAGCGCCATGACCTTGATGGCGACGGGTTCCATAGCCGCCGGATCGGATGCGGCGACCCCAGCCATCACCCCTCCAGCTGACGCGGCTGCGAATGCTGCGGCCGTCAATGCCGCCGCGGCTCCCACCAGCGGTCCGGCGAGCGGCCGGTCCTTGACTCAGGAAGACGTGGCGGGCTGGCTCGATGGCTTCATGCCCTACGCGCTCAAGCAAGGCGACATTGCCGGCGCGGTGGTCGTCGTGGTCAAGGACGGCCAGATTCTGGCGCAGAAGGGCTACGGCTACGCCGACATGGCGGCCGGTACGCTGGTCGATCCGACACGCACGCTATTCCGCCCCGGTTCCATCTCCAAGCTGTTCACGTTCACCGCGGTGATGCAGATGGTGGAGCAGGGCAAGCTCGACCTGGATACGGACATCAATACCTACCTGGATTTCAAGATCCCGCCGCGTGACGGCAAACCCGTGACCTTGCGCAACCTGATGACGCACACGGCCGGTTTCGAAGAACAGATCAAAAGCATCATGGGGACGGAAGCCTCGGGTATTCCGCAACTCGGCGCGCATCTGAAACAGTGGGTGCCGGAGCGCATCTTTGCCCCTGGCACGACACCTGCCTATTCCAATTACGCCGCTGCCACGGCCGGCTACCTGGTCGAGCGGGTGTCAGGTGTGCCATTCAACGACTACATCGATCAGCATGTGCTGGCGCCGCTGAACATGAAGTCGAGCAGCATGCATCAGCCGCTGCCGGAACGCCTGCGGGCCGACATGGCCAAGGGGTATCGCACGGCGTCGGATGGGCGCGAGCAGCCCTATGAAATCGTCGGCCCGGCGCCGGCCGGCAGCTTGGCGGCCACTGGCGCGGACATGGCGAATTTCATGATCGCTCATTTGCAGAACGGCCGCTTCGGTGAGACGCAGATTCTCAAGCCGGAGACCGCTCAGCTGATGCACAGCACGCCGCTGACCATCCTGCCGCGCGTGGATCGGATGCTGCTCGGCTTCTACGAGACCAATCTGAACGGCCGCCGGGTGATTTCGCATGGCGGCGATACCAACTGGTTCCACAGCGATCTGTACCTGTTCATCGATGACGGCGTGGGGTTGTTCATTTCCATGAACAGCGCCGGCTTCGGCCCCGCGGTCAGCGCCATCCGGGCGCAGCTGTTTGAGCAATTCGCCGACCGCTATCTGCCGGGCTCCGCTGCCGATCGAACCAGCGCCGAACCGGCCATTGCCGATCGGGCCGGCGCGGACAGCAAGGTTGACGCGGCGACGGCAGCTCAGCATGCGCGCATGATCGTCGGCAGCTACGACAATTCACGCCGCTCCGAGTCCAATTTCCTGGACGTGGGATCGCTGGCGCCGATGCATGTCCTGGCCAACGAAGACGGCACCATCAGCGTGTCCATGATCACCAGCGCTTCGGGCGTGCCGGTCAAGTGGCGCGAAATCGAGCCGTTCGTCTGGCGTATGGTGAACGGCAAGAGCCTGTTGTCCGCGCAGGTGCAGGGGGACCGGGTGGTGCGGCTGAGCTTCGATGAAGTGTCACCCATCATGGTGTTCGACCGTACCCCCACGTGGCGCAAGGTTGCCGGAGTGATCTGGATGGTGGGGCTGGCGGTGGCGTTGCTGACGGCGCTGGCCTGGCCGGTGGCGGTGTTGATGCGCCGGCATTTCGCCGTGCCTTATCAGTTGAGCGGCCAGGATGCACTGGCACATCGCTTGGTGCGTCTCGGCGCGCTGGCGCTGCTGGTGACCGCCGGTTTGTGGCTGTTCACCTTCATCAAGATGCTGGGCAACAGCAGCTTGCTGACGCCGTCGACCGATGGCCGGTTGCTGCTGTTGCAGGGCTGGTCGTTGCTGGCCAGTGTCGGGGCCGCCGCCGCCGCGGTATGGCATGCCTCGCGTACGCTGCGCAGCCAGAGTCGCTGGTACGCGAAGGTCTGGGCGCTGTTGCTGGCGGTGGCGTTCCTGGGACTGCTCTGGTTCGGTTTCGCCCTCAATCTGATCACGCTCAACGTCAACTATTGACGAGGTCCAAGGGCGCGTGGCGCTGGTTTGGTACCCCGGTTCGGTACTAAGAGTGCCTGCCAGGGCTCTCGCGCCCGCGCCCTAAGCTCCGATCCGAGGGTGTTGACGGATTCTGAGCCAGGGGTTGGGTGTCTCCGCTAATAGATATGAATCGGTTGCTGGGAGCAAGGGCGCGTGCGCGAGGGCCCTGACATGCACTGGGGAAAGACCAGCCGAGTCATACCGGACTACGTGTACCCAGCGTTTTTTGGGGTCCGATGGGGAGCGCGACCGATTTCGATCGTTTTGCGAGTTACTTCACCCGTCGACTCTTACCCCCAATCTTCCGGCTCGCGTCGACACCGTCGATGCTTTGTATCGCAGGCGCCGATGAGGGGTTCCGATGCGGCATCCCTAGCTCTTATCGTCGATCAATCCTTTGTGCGATGACAAGAGCCGTTTACCCACTCTCATGTTCAGTCCGCAATAGGCGAGCCCGGGATGCCTCATCGGAACCCCTCGATCGGCGCCCTCCGATTTCTCACCAAGCATCGCGAACAAATAAGTATCCGTGTCCCCAGACGGTGCGAATCCGCTCGGGATAGCCGGTATCGCCAAGTTTCTTGCGCAACTGCGAGATACGAACATCGAGCGTGCGGTCGAGCCCGTTGTATTCACGCTTGTGCAACTGTTGGTACAACGTCTCGCGAGACTGCACTTCGCCGGCCCGGGTGGCGAGGAACAGCAGCAAATCGAACTCGTTGCTGGAGAGCGTGACAGGCTGGTCGTCGAGGGTTACCGAGCGTGCGGCGCTGCTGATGACCAGCGCGCCGAACCGCAGCGTGCGGCCTTCGGCGCTGGGAGCCCGCGAGCGCCGGAGAAGTGCTTGAATCCTTGCCACCAGCACGCGCGGCTCGACGGGTTTGATGACGTAGTCGTCGGCGCCCAGCTCCAGGCCTACCACGTGATCGATATCGTTGTCCCGTGCGGTGAGAATCAGGATGGGCAGACTGAAGGCGGCGCGCAGTTCCCGGCAGACGGTGAAACCATCCTTACCTGGCAGCCCCAGGTCCAGTACCACGAGGTCGGCGCTGTCGCGCTGTACGCGTTCGACGACCTGATCGCCGCGGTGCTCGACGATCACGCGAAAGCCATTGGTTTGCAGGTAGCTGGCAACCAGGTCGGCCAAGCGTAAGTCGTCTTCGACCAGGACGACCAGGGGATGATCCGCGCTCATAAGGAGCGCCATGATAAATGTTGCCAACCTGTGCACACAGATTGATTTGTAATGAAAGTGTAGGGCGCCTTGAGGGTGAAGCCCGCTCCAGGTCGAATTCAGCGACAAGTGTGGCTGCGCTCGGAACTGCTGATACGATGCGGCGCACGAATCCAAAGGTGGGGCCATGCGGATCAAATTCAGGATGTTGGCGGTTGTCTTGCTGGGTGCGTCGGTCGGTGCGGCGGTCGCCTACGGGATGGGGCCTGCGGCCAGCGCCAGCGCGATCCCTAATGAGATTCAGGGTCAATCGCTGCAGGCCGTGGTGTACAAGAGTCCCACCTGCGGATGTTGCGAGGTGTGGGTGAAGCACCTGCGCGATGCCGGGTTCGGGGTCACCGTGCGAGACACTCACAACATGAGCCCGGTGAAACAAAAACTGGGGGTGCCGGCGCGCATGGCCTCCTGTCACACGGCCCAGATCGGTGGTTATTTCATCGAGGGCCATGTGCCCATGGCCGATATCCAACGCCTGCTCAAGGAACGCCCGAAGGCGCTGGGCCTTGCCGTGCCCGGCATGCCGGCCGGCTCGCCGGGCATGGAACAGCCCTCCGGCAAGGTCGATCGTTACGATGTCCTGCTGGTGACCGCTGATGGCGGCACCAAGGTATTTTCCAGCCACGGCCCGCGCAAGTAACGTCTCATTCGACGTGCTGGGGATGAGGCGATGCTAGGGATGGGCCAACCAGGCGGCCAGGGCGCGAATGGCTTCGTCATCGAGATGCCGGGCCACCGACTGCATGATGAAGTCATTGGTGGAATCGCGCAGCCCCCCGGCGCGGTACTCATTGAGCTTGGTTTCCAGATACTGGGCGGTCTGGCCGCGCAGTAGGGGATAAGCCCGATACCTGGGAGCGCCCCCCGTTACCCAGGCCAAGGGATGGCCGGTTGCCGCCACGCCGTGGCAACCCTGGCAAGGTGGAATACCCGCCGTCGGCTTGCCATGCAGGTAGAGATGCTCGCCGCGCGCCCGCAATTCTTGCTCATCGGCCGTAGTTGGGGCCGCAGCTCGAGTTGCCGTCGCGGTCATGTAACCGGGAGGCAGGTTGGCGTAGTAAGTGGCGAGATCGCGCATATCCTGATCGCTCAACGAAGCCACCAGCGGGGTCATGGGCGAGTCGGGGCGAGTGCCCCGCTTGAAGTCGACCAGGGTCCAGTACAGATATTCGGGTGGCTGTCCGGCCAGGTTGGGGAACATGGGCGCTATCGATACACCGTTCTCGCCGTGACAGGCCGCGCAGGGGGTGGACTTGTCCTTGCCTGCCGCCGCGGTGGCGCCACGTAGTACGTCGATGTTGCGCAAATCCACATAGCCGGCCGGGGCCGGCGCAGTGGCTTCCGGCGCTGTTGCGGGCACGTCGGAAGTTTGTGCGGCGTCACTGCCTTGCGCGGTGCCGCTACCTGCCATCGCTAGGCTGGCACTTAGGATCAGGGCGGCACTCAGGATGAGGGCAAGTAAGCGGATCATCGGGGTTGTTCCCCCAGGCGCATTTCGAACAGGATGCCCAGCAGGTTGCCGCTGTAATCGCGCGGCCCGCCGTCGGTGTAGACGCGGTGGTCATAGACGCGCTGCTGGTCGAAACCCTGGTAATGCCAGTCGAACAACCGGCCGCGTTCGTAGAGATTGAAGATGCGCACGATCAGGTTGTCTTTCACCGGCCATTGCAGTCCGATGCGCAGCGAAGTGACGTTGTAGGTCATGGCTGGAAAGCCGTCACCGGCGGTGGCGGCCAGCATCGGGGCGGTCAGTGCGTCGCCGGAGGCGAAGCGATAGTCGGTCAGTCCGCGCGAGTGGGAGTAGTTCAAGGCAATGTCCAACCGCACGCGCCCGATGCGTTGATCGAGAGTGGCGCCGAGATAGTCATTGCGTTGCCGATCGCGTTCCCACCATTGAGCCGAGAACGGATAAGTGATGCCGCCCAGCGTCGGGTCGGCGGTGAGCGCCACGTCATTGACATTGGCCAGGCGTAGTTTGGAGCGGTCCTGACCGTAATAGGCGCTTGCCACTGTGCGTGGCGACGGTTGCCAATCCCATTGCAGCAAGGTGCCGACGGTATCGTATTCCTGGCGTCCGAGCTGCGCGTCGTAGCTGTTGCGTTCACCGCGCACCGAGGCGCTGAGCGTCATGTCCGGGTGCGGAATGAACGTCGCCATCAAGTCGAGCTTGTGCTGATTGCGGCCGCCGATATCGTACTTACGCAGTGCGTCCGGCGTGTGCGCCGGATCGCCGCCCGCCGGAGGAATGTAGCCGGGCAGCGAACTGGACATGGTGAATTCATAAGGATCGTAGTTGTAGGGATCGCCGTCGCGATTCAGGTAGGTGTAGCTGGCACGCAGGGTCATCCAGGACAGGTGTCGATTGACCCAACTGAGGTTCAGCGAGTTGTCGCGGACGTTGGCGATCTCCCGGTGATCGCGTTCGGAGCGGTTGAAGGAGTAGGTGGCCCCAAGTGTGTCGTAGCGGGACAGTCGCCAATCCGCGCCCAGCGAGGTGTCGAGCGTGGTCTTGTCGAGTGGCAGATTGCGAATCCGAGTCAGCGACGAAGCGGCGGTGACCGGGTCCCAGAAGCCGGCTTCTCCCGGCACCACGCTGCCTTGAGAGCCATTCTCGGAGACGTAGCCGTACTGCCCAGTGAGTGGATTGTAGGCAATGTAGTCGCCGCGGTAATCCTCCCGGCGATAACGCACATCGGCGCGTAGCGTGATGGCTCGTGTGGGCTGCAGCACGGCGCGTGCCTGCAGCATGGAGGTGTCGATACTCAAGTCAGCGGTGGTGCGTGACAGGGACGCGGTGGTGTTCCAATCCGAGCAGTTGAACAGGAAGGGATTCACCGGCGCGCCGGTGGGGGACAGATCGATGCCGAACTGGCCCTGGCAGTTGGTCGGCGGCAAGAGATCGTCGTTCTGTCGCATCCGGCCCACCGAGCCGGTCAGCGACAGCTGGCCGTTGAGCGGCAGGACCCGTGTCACATTGACGCGCAGGTTGTGATAATCATTGTCCGGTTCGGCGGCGAACTGGCCGGTGGTCAGCGGCGGCGCCAGCGCGCCGGGGATCACCGGACTCAGAATGAAAGGATTCTGATAGTCATAGCCCCGGAAGCTGCCACGATAGAAGGAGCCGGTGTAGGCGAACTCCATGCGCCAGGTCTGGCCCACGAAACGCGCGCCGCCATAGACATTGGTGGTGCTGTCGTCGACGGGGCGGGGGATTTCCATGATGCCGCCATTGTTGGCGAACGGATAATTGAAGAAGAACGGGCCGCCGAACGGCCGGGCGCCGCGCCGTGTCTCGTAGCTGGCGTTGAGGAAACCGGTCCAGGAACGATTGAAGTAGTAGTTGAAGCCGAGGCCCTGCTTGTCGCGGACGACCTGCAGCCGTTGTTCGCGGGCAGCCGCCGAAACGGTGGCAACTTCCGCCGGCGTCGAGCCCGCGGGCGTCAGCCCCGGCCGCAACGTCAACGAGTCGGTGCCGATGCCGTCCCAGATGGATTTGGCGTTGTCGCTCACCACATTGGGTTGGCGGCGCGTGTAGGCCTGCAGGTGCCAGGCGCCGCCCCGTCCGGTCTCGAACCGATAGAACTGGTTGTCGGTATTCAGACGGCTGCCGTTCAAGCTCACGTAGGTGCCGTCTTCCGGCCGCAGCCAGCTCAGTTCGAACGGACCGAGAATGAAATCGTCTTCCCAGGCGCTGTAGCGCTGCAACTGGGTGTTGCGTTCGGCGCCGCTCAGGCTGATGAAACCCAGGGGCAGGGTGACTGAATACAGCCAGTCGCCGACCGCGCGATAGCCCGGCAGGTCCGGCGCGCAGGCGTATAAGGCGCCGGTGGGGGTGCGCCTGCCTTGCCCGGTGAGCCAGCTGGTGCCGCGCTCGTCGCATCCATAGGAGGAGCGCCAACCGGTGGGATCGAGACTGTTGCCGAACTGCAGGCCGACACCGCTGCCGCTGTCCTGGGCGCCCACCTGCGGGGCCGCGACGCATGCCATGAATGGCGTCAGCCAGAGTGCAGTGCTGAAACGAGGGTGCCTGCGCATGAGCGTGGTTTTCCGTTCGCTACTTGTGGAACCTCGGACCCGAGGGATGATTGGAACCGTGGATCTGGGCGTGGCAGGTCAGGCAGCCGCGCCCCATCAGACGCTCGTCCGGACTGCTGTTGCCGCCAAGTTGTTGCGGCAGCATCAGTTCATTGGGATGGCGGGTGTGCGAATGGCATTGCTGGCACAGCATGGGAATGGGCGCCACCAGCAGGCTGTTCTGGTTCGAGCCGTGCGGCGTGTGGCAATTGAGGCAGTTGTCGCGTACCGGCGCATGCTCGAACAGGAACGGTCCGCGCTTTTCCGCATGACACTGGTAACAGGTTTCGTTGACCGTCTCGGTCTTCAGTAACGCCGGGGTCAGGCTACCGTGGGGATTGTGGCAATCGGCGCAGGTCATCTGGCCTTCGGCCAGCGGCATGTGCGAACGGCGGTTGAATTGGGCGCGCACGTCGCGATGACAGGTGGCGCAGGTCTCGCTGATCGATTGCTTGGCCATCAGCCCGTTGGCGCTGGTGCGCATCATGGGGTTGTGACAGTCGCTGCAGGACAGATCGAAGCGCTGGTGCACCGAACCGAGCCAATGATTGCGGGGTCCGCCGGCGTGGCAGGCCAGGCACGCGCCGGTTTGAACCGGAATGTCGGTGCCCGAGTCGTGGGTGAAGCCGATGATCAGGCCCTTGCTCGTGGGGGCTTCGGCGTGCGCCGAGCCGGCGCCATGACAGGCTTCGCACACCGGTGTTCCCGGGTTGGCGCGCGCAGCTGCCGCCAGACCCATGGCATGCACGGTGTGCGTGAAATGTTGCTTTTCCAGCGAATGACAGCTGCTGCAGACCGCTTCGCCGACCACCGTGGCATGCGGTGCTCCGGGGTTGGAGGGCACGCTGGCTCCGGCAAAGCCCGGGGGGACGGATTGCAGCGAGGCCCTGGCGGGCGCCGGCTGGCTGGACATGTTGGTGGCGGGGAGGTCGTCGTGTTGCGGTTGCTGGGCTTCCGGCTCCTGCCAGATCAGCAAGGCCACCACCGTGAGGACCGTTACGATGCTGCGTAGAGCCAAGTGACTACTCCCCTCACGGTATTTTCCACTGGCATTCCGGTCCAGCTGCGCGGGGCAGTATAAAGACTGGCTCCAGACTCCAGAGTCAGGGCAAACCGAGAGGTTCAAATCACTACGCCGGCAGCGGCCAGCGCCTGCTGAGGGCGTGCTCGTCTCGCGCGAGCGTTTACGCTGCCATGGACGCAGCGATTTGTATGCGATTGCGCCCTGAGCGTTTGGCGGCGTACACCGCCGCGTCGGCGTGGGCGATCAGGTGTTCGCCCCAGACATCGAGCGTGTCGCTGGTGGCGATGCCGATGCTGCAGGTGAGTGTGATGGGTTGATCGAAGCCCAGCACTCGGACTTCGGAGACCCGTTTGCGGATGCGTTCGGCGATGGGTTCGGCGGCGGCGGCGTCAGCGCTGTTGAGTATCACCACGAATTCTTCGCCGCCATAGCGTCCGATGACGTCGGCAGGACGCAGCTCGGCCAGAATGGGATCGATGATGGCACGCAGGCAGGCATCCCCGGCGGGATGCCCGTACGAATCGTTGATCTCCTTGAAATGATCCAGGTCGATGAACAGCAGCCCGATCGGCAGGCCGCGCGTCTGGGCGCGGTAGCAGGCAGTTTCGAGCTGTTCGATCAGGGAGCGCCGGTTCAGCACTCCGGTGAGAGCATCGGTTTGCGCACGGCGTTCGGCTTCGCTCAAGGCGATGCGTTGTTGGCGCAGGCTGTCCGCCACGCCCAGTGCGATGAATACCGCGGCGGCCACCATCGACAGCGGCAGACCATAATAGAGCAACCCTTCGGCGCCGTCCGGTTCGGTGACCAGCAGGCGAATCGCAGTGGCGATGGTGAAGGCTTCGAGCAAGCCCCAGGCGATCAGGAACCAGCCGGCGGCCCGGTTGTTGCGCCTCCAGGCGAGCCATGACACCGCCAGGGTCAGCAGGGCGGTGCCGGTGAAAATCAAGTTGCCGGCCGCCGCCACCGCGGTACCCAATCCCACCAGCTCCAGCAGATTGGCGGCGGCCAACACCACGAAAGTCACGGCCAGCCAGCCGAACAGCAGATAGACCCGTGGCGAGTAACGCTTCATGTCGACGATCTCGCGCACGAACAGACAGGCAGCGGCTCCGCTCAACGCGGCACTCACGTTCCAGGTGTAGTCTTCCAAGGGAGCGGCGAGTGACAGCAACGGCCAGTCGAAGCCCTGACCGGACAGATAAGCCACGTAGAGCGCCTGCAGCGAGAACAGGGTGGCGTACAGCACCAGCAACCGATCGGACAGCACCACCCAGATCAGCAACCCGGCGGCCGCCATGGCCATCAGCGCGCCGAAGCAGAGTGCGATCATGCGGGCGCGTTGTTCTCCGCGCTCCAGAGTGGTATCGAGCGTCGCGGTATTGAAATGCAGGTCGTTCCAGCCGCCGGCCGCGCCCTGTACTCGCACGTACAGCGATTGGCCGGCGCTGAGTCCTGCGGGCAGGGCGTACACCACGTCATGAGTGGCCATAAAACCCGGCAGCTGGGTGGCCCGGCGCAATGGTGTCGCCACGCCGCCGTCGGTCGCTACGTAGGGGGCGGTCTGCATGCGCCTGGCCTGGTGAATGTTCAAGGTCGCCATGGCCTGGGGCTTGAAGTCTTGCAGGACGCGCAGCTTCAGCCATTGGGGTGATGCATTACGCGCTTGTCGTGTGGCACTGAACGGTTCGAACTGTGAGTCCAGCGAGCCGTTCAAGACCGCTGCCGGATCGGGCGCCGCCATCCCCGCCGGGAATGCCTGAATGTCGAAGACAGGGGCGGCCCGGCCGGGTGCCGGCAGCAGCCAGGCGCACAGCAGCAGTGCCCACAAGGGCAGGGTGGTGGGCGATAAAACTTTGTAATTCAAAGAATTAAAGTTCAAAGTTATTGTCATATCGCAATAAAAGGCGAAGCCAGTATCGCCGTGACCGACAGATAAAACCGGGCACCGGTCGCAGTTTACTCCCCGCCGCCGCCGCCGCTTGTCGGACCTGCCCTTTGGGACGTGTAGGAGAGGGAGCAATTGAATCGGGCATACTTAACCATGCCGGGGCTCGAGGCCGCACCGGTCAAGCGAGGTCCCATGTTCGATTCCACTACGCTGCGGTTCACCCCGCTCTTTTCGCGAGCGCGACCCCTTACTGCGCTGCCCGCATGCTCGAGTCTGATCCCGGGACCGGGGGTGATTGGATGACGGGTGAGGGCTGGCTGATGGGCCTGGCGCTGTTGCTGCCGTTCGCCGGCAGCCTGTGCGCCGGACTGTTGCCATCGAATGCGCGTAACGCCGAGGCCTGGCTGGCCGGCCTGGTGGCGATGCTCAGCTGCGGCCTGCTCGCAAGCTTTTATCCGCAGATCGCCGCTGGCGAGGTGGTGCGCCTGAGCATTGCCTGGCTGCCGCAGCTGGGCTTGAACTTCTATCTTCGCCTGGACGGCTACTCGTGGATGTTCGCGTTGCTGGTCACGTTCATGGGGGCGTTGGTAGTGCTCTATGCGCGCTACTACATGTCGCCCGAGGACCCGGTACCGCGCTTCTTCTCCTTCCTGCTGGCCTTCATGGGCGCCATGCTGGGGGTGGTGCTGTCGGGCAATCTGCTCCAGCTGGTGATGTTCTGGGAGCTGACCAGCCTGACTTCGTTCATGCTCATCGCCTACTGGTATCACCGCGCCGACGCCCGTCACGGCGCCAGGACCGCCTTGATCGTGACTGCCGCGGGCGGCCTGTGCCTGCTGGCGGGGGCCATCCTGCTCGGGCAGATCGTCGGCAGCTACGATCTCGATCGCATCCTGGTGGCGGGTGATGTCATCCGCGCCCATGCCTGGTATCCGGCCCTCGCGATCCTGTTCGCGCTCGGGACTTTGACCAAGAGCGCGCAATTCCCGTTTCATTTCTGGCTGCCGCATGCCATGGCGGCGCCCACACCGGTGTCGGCATACCTGCATTCGGCCACCATGGTGAAGGCCGGGGTGTTCCTGCTGGCCAGGCTCTGGCCGGTGTTGTCCGGCACCGATCTATGGTTCTGGATAGTGGGAGGCGCGGGGCTGTGCTCGCTGGTGCTGGGAGCCTTCGCCGCCATTTTCCAGCGCGACCTGAAAGGAGTGCTGGCGTACTCCACCATCAGCCACCTGGGGTTGATCACCTTGCTGCTCGGCATGAACAGTCCGCTGGCGCTGGTGGCCGCCGTGTTCCATATGATGAACCACGCCACTTTCAAGGCGTCGCTGTTCATGGCGGCCGGCATCGTCGATCACGAAACCGGCACCCGCGACCTGGGGCGGCTGGGCGGCTTGTACGTGGTCATGCCCATCACGGCCACCCTGGCCATGGTGGCCGCGGCGGCGATGGCCGGCGTGCCGCTGCTCAACGGCTTCCTGTCCAAGGAAATGTTCTTCGCCGAGGCTATTTTCGCCGGCCAATCGCTGTCGTTCCGGATCGGCCTGCCGCTGGCCGCCACGGTGGCCGGCATGTTCAGCGTCGCCTACTCGCTGCGCTTCATTCATAAAATGTTCTTCGGCGCGCTGTCGAACGATCTGCCGCGCCAGCCGCATGAACCCACCCGGGGCATGCTGCTGCCAAGCATGCTGCTGGTGAGCGCGTGCCTGCTGGTGGGCATTTTCCCGGAGCAGACGGTGGGGCCGTATCTGCGTCTGGCCACCGGAGCCATCCTGGGAGCGAGGACGCCCGTTTACAACCTCGCGGTGTGGCACGGCTTGACCACGCCCCTGATCATGAGCTGTGTGGCGCTGGCCGGCGGATTCTTCATTTATCTCGCCTTGTATGTGCGCGACCGGGTGACCAGGGGCGAACCTTTGTTCCTGTCGCGTGTCGACGGTCGGCGCCTGTTCGACGTGCAACTGGTCAACGTCATTGCCGCGGCAGGTGCGCTGAAGCGGCTGATGTGGTCGCGCCGGTTGCAGCCGCAACTGCTGCTGATCGTGTGCGTGGCGCTGCTATGGGGCTGGATCGGGGTGCACGACGAAGGGCTGACCTGGGGGGATGCCGCGCTCACGCCATTGCACCCGGGATTCGCCCTGATGTGGTCGATAGGGGCGGCGTGCGCGCTGGGGGCGGCGTTACAGGCCAAGTATCACCGCCTGGCAGCCTTCATGATGGCCGGGGGGGCGGGGCTGGTGACGTGCCTGACCTTCGTCTGGTTGTCCGCGCCCGACCTGGCGTTGACGCAGTTGACCGTGGAAGTGGTCACCGTGGTGTTGATCCTGCTGGGACTACGTTGGCTGCCGCGGCGTATCGAGATGGACGATCGTGCATTACGGACCACGGCGAGGGCCCGTTCGCGGCGGGTACGTGACGCTGTCGTTGCGGTGGCCGCGGGGGTGGGCCTGGCCAGTTTTGCCTATGCCATGCTGACGCGTCCGCCGATGCGCGGCATCTCACCTTTCTTCGTGGAGCATGCGCTGGCCGAGGCGGGTGGCCGCAACGTCGTCAACGTGCTGCTGGTCGACTTCCGGAGCTTCGACACGCTGGGCGAGATCACCGTAGTGGGGATCGTCGCCTTGACCGTCTATGCGTTGTTGCGGCGTTTCAGGCCGGCGCTGGAGAGTGTCGGGTTGCCCCGGCCGCAGCTCGAGCAGGTCGAGCAGTACGGAGAAGTCGTCCCCGATCCGGACGCGCTGCTGCCTGGCGGCTACATGAAGATCCCCGCGGTGATCGTGCGATTGCTGCTGCCCATGGCGGCGCTGGTCTCGGTGTACTTTCTATTACGCGGCCACAACGCCGCGGGCGGAGGTTTCGTCGGCGGGTTGGTACTAGCCATCGCCGTGATCCTGCAATACATGGTGGGCGGTACCGCCTGGGTGGAATCGCGCACCCGCATTCATCCGCCGTATTGGATCGCCATCGGTCTGTTGTTCTCCGCGGTCGCGGGCATGGGGGCGTGGCTGGTGTCGCGACCATTCCTGACCGCGGTGACCGTCGATCTGCCGCTGCCACTGATCGGCGCACTGCATTTGTCCAGCGTGCTGTTGTTCGACCTGGGGGTGTACATGCTGGTGATCGGTGCCACCATGCTGATCCTGATCGCCATCGCCCACCAGTCGGTGCGCAGCCATCGTAAACCCGTTGCCGAGGCTGCGTAAGTTCATGGAAATCATACTGGCCCTGGCCATCGGAATACTCGCCGGCTCCGGCGTGTGGCTGCTGCTGCGACCCCGCACCTTTCAGGTGGTGATGGGACTGGCGTTGCTGTCCTACGCGGTCAATCTGTTCATTTTCAGCATGGGGCGCGTGGCGGTGGGCAGGCCGCCCATCATCGGCCCGGACAACAGCATCGATCCGGCGCTGTACGCCGATCCGGTACCGCAGGCGCTGGTGTTGACCGCCATCGTCATCGGCTTCGCCACCACGGCGTTGCTGTTGGTGGTGCTGCTCGCGGCACGCGGGTTGACCGGTACCGATCACGTGGATGGCCGGGAGCGCGATCAATGAAGGACTGGATCATCGCCTGGTCGCAACATTTGCCGGTGCTGCCCATCGTGGTGCCGCTGTTGGCCGGTGCTACCATGCTGTTGCTTGGCGAATCGCGCCGCAAGCTGCGTGGCTCGATCGCTGCGCTGGCGACGCTGTTGCAGCTGGCGACCGCGCTGGCATTGCTGTCCTTCACCACCGACGCGGTCCCGAATGTCTGGCCCCACGGCATCGGTGTCTACGCCATCGGTTCCTGGGTGGCGCCGTACGGCATAGTGCTGGTCATCGACCGGCTGGCGGCATTCATGCTGGTTCTGACCGCCGCGCTGGCGCTGGCGACGCTGGCATATTCGCTGGCGCGCTGGGAGCGCGTGGGGATGCACTATCACAGCCTGTTCCAGTTCCTGCTCATGGGCTTGAACGGCGCCTTCCTCACCGGCGACCTGTTCAATCTGTTCGTGTTCTTCGAAGTGCTGCTGGCCGCGTCCTACGGGTTGCTGCTGCACGGTTCGGGCGCCGCGCGTGTCAAGTCCGGCCTGCACTACATCGTGGTGAACCTGGCGGCGTCGCTGTTGTTCCTGATCGGCGCGGCCATGATTTACGGTGTCACCGGCACCTTGAACATGGCCGACATTGCGGTGCAGGTCGCCAAGCTCTCGGCGCCGGACCGCGGTTTGTTCGAAGCCGGCGTGGCCATTCTCGGGGTGGCCTTCCTGGTCAAGGCCGGCAGCTGGCCGCTGAATTTCTGGCTGCCGTCGGCCTATGCGGCGGCCGGTGCGCCGGTGGCCGCGGTGTTTTCCATCATGACCAAGGTGGGCATCTACGCGGTGTTGCGGATCGGTTCGCTGCTGACCCTGAGCGGGGCACCGGCGCCGTTCGCCGGGGACTGGTTGCTGGCGGTCGGACTTGCGACCATCGTATTCGGCGCCGCCGGCATGCTTTCGGCGTATCACCTGGGGCGCCTGATCGGCTTTGCCGTGGTGGTGTCGTCAGGGACCATCCTGGCGGCGGTCGGACTGGATGCTCCGCATCTGACGGCACCGGCGCTGTTCTATCTGTTGACTTCGGTACTGGCCACGGGCGCCTTCTTCATGTTGCATGGCATGACCGAGCGCACCCGCCTGGTGACGGAGGTGGCGGATGCGGCTCCGCTGCCGCCCGTGACTTACCTCGGCTTTGAACTGCGAGGCTCGGGTATGCCGCCGGTGCGGGACGCTGAGCCGGAGGAGGGGGAAGAGGTCGGCATAGCAATTCCGGCGGCAATGGCGTTCCTTGGCCTGGCGTTCGTCTTGTGCGTGCTGCTGGTGACTGGTTTGCCGCCGTTGTCGGGCTTCGTTGCCAAGTTCACCTTGCTGGCCACGGCGCTGGCTTCGGCCACCGGCACTGACGGCAGCGCGCCGTTGGCGGTCTGGCTGTTGATCGCCGCGTTGCTCATGTCCGGCCTGGCCGGTGTCATTGGCCTGGCCCGCATCGGCATGCGCTTGTTCTGGAGTCCGATCCCACGCACTACGCCGCGGCTGCGGGTGATCGAGGCCACGCCGGTGGCGTTCCTGATCCTGTTGTGCATCGGCGCCACGGTGGCGGCCGGTCCCTTGATGACCTATCTGGATTCGGCCGCCGTCACGTTGCACTCACCCCGCTTATATATAGATGCGGTGTTGTCGCCGGAATCGGTCGGTGCGTTGTACGGGGAGAAACGGCAATGACGCGTGTGCTGCCACCCATGTTGGTGCTGGGGCTGCTGGGCTTCTGGCTGCTGCTCAATCAAACCGTGCAGCCGGGACAGATCCTGCTTGGGCTGTTATTGGCCGTGTCATTCACCCTGGCGGTGGCGCGCCTGCGTCCGCTGCATGCCTGGAGCGAGCCGACGGTGGTGCTGGCGGGCAAGCGCTTGCCGCGACTGCGGCGTGTGCCGATAGCGCTCGCGCTGGTGACTCGGGTTTTCATCGACAATGTACGCTCCAGTATCGGGGTGGCGCAGATCATTCTCGGACTGCAGGGACAGCGTCCGGTCCAGTCGGGATTCCTGGACATTCCTCTGGAACTGCGCGATCCGCATGGCCTGGCCGCGTTGGCCATGATCGTGACCGTCACCCCAGGCACCGTCTGGGTGGGATTGAGCGCCGATGGCAGCTCGCTGCGGCTGCACGTCTTGGATTTGCGTGAGCCGGCCGAGTCGATCGATTTCATCAAGCGACGCTATGAACGACCGTTGCGGGAGATTTTCGAATGAACCTGGTTTTCGACTGGGCGGTGCAATTCGCCTCGCTGTGCTTCGTGCTGGCGATGTTATGCGCCGGCATACGACTGATCCGCGGGCCGGGCGCGCAGGACCGGATACTGGCCCTGGACGCGTTCTACATCAACGGCATGCTGACCATCCTGATGCAGGGCATTCGCCTCGGCTCGCCGATCTTTTTCGATGTGGCGCTGCTGATCGCGCTGTTCGGCTTCGCCAGCTCGATTGCGCTGGCCAAGTTCCTGTTGCGCGGCGAGGTGATCGAGCCATGACCGCCACCGACCTGCCATTGTGGGCGAGTGTGCCCGCGATCATTCTATTGGTTGGAGGTGGGCTGCTGACCCTCATCGGATCGTTCGGCTTGCTGCGGCTGCGCAGCTTCTATGATCGCATGCATGGTCCGTCGCTGGGCAATACCCTTGGCACCGGCTGCGTGCTGATCGCCTCCATGCTGGTGGCTTCCGCGACCGCGCAGCGTCCCATCGTGCACGAAATCCTGATCTCGGTGTTCCTGGTGATCACTTCCCCGGTCACCGCCATGATGCTGATGCAGGCCGCGCTGTATCGCGGCAGCGTGCATGCCCGCCGCGGAGAAGACAGCTAGCCGCCAGGGCTGTATGCAAATACATACAGTTTTTGCATTTGTCGCCGCGCGTGAACACAATGGACCGGCAATACAGGCCGTAACGGTCATCTGCACTTTCGGTTCACGCTGCCGCCATGCCAACCACTGGCTCATTCCGTATCGATTCCCGCTGGGCGCTGTTGCTGGTGCTGGTCGCCGTGCTGCTCATGGTTGCGGCTTATTATGTGGACGGGCGGCTGCGGACTGACATCACGCGGCAAACCGAACAAGCCCGCTCGATCCAGGAACGCCTGCGGCTGGCATCTGACTTGATGTCGCAACTGGCGCGCGCCGAGAGCAGCCAGCGCGGCTACCTCATTACCGGACAATCACGCTATCTGATCGAGTACCAGGCCACGAGCCGTGCGGTCACGACCCTCGAGGCTCAATTGCAAATGCGGTATGGCGATTTGCCCCAGCGACATGCAGTGTTGCAGGGCCTGCTGGGGCTGGCGCGGGCGCGGCAGCAGGAAATGCAGGCCACGATCGCGCTGGCGCGCACCGACGGTTTCGATGCGGCGCGGCAAGCGATCGCCGCCAGTAGCCAGCCGGTCTCGATGCAGGACTTGCGCGCCCAGGTCCAGGTCATGGAGTCCCTGGAGCAGGCCGGCCTGCAGCAGGGGGCGGACCGCTGGCAACGCAGGTATGCCAGTTCGCACTACGTCATGGCGGCGGGCACCTCGATCGCGGTCTTGTTGATCGTGCTGGCGGGCAGCCTGGTCCAGCGGGATTTGCGGCGCCGCCGCGCTGAAACGCGGCAACTGGATCGGCTGGTCAGCGAACGAACCCGTGAGCTGTCATCACTGTCCACTCATTTGCAACAGGTCACCGAACACGAACGTTCGACGTTGGCGCGCGAACTGCACGACGAACTGGGATCGCTGCTGGCCTGTCTCAAGGTGGACCTGGCACAGCTCGCGAAGCACATTGATGTCACGCGCGCCGATATCGCACCGCGCTGGCGGCGCATCCAAACGGCGCTCGGCGCGGGTGTGGAGCTGAAGAGCCGCATTGTCGAGGAGTTGCGGCCGGCGCTGCTGGACAACCTGGGTCTGGTGGCGGCGCTCAAATGGCAGTTGGAGCAGCGCTGCGCCGCTGCCCAGCTCAGCTGGCAGGGGCGATTCCCGGACAGCCCGTTGCAGCTGAGCGACGATTGCGCCATCGCTTTGTTCCGCGTGGCGCAGGAAGCTCTGACCAATGTGGTAAAGCATGCGCGCGCGAGCCGGGTGCAGCTGAGCTTGACGTTGCGAGAGCAATGGCTGGAGCTGTGCATCGAAGATGACGGCATCGGGGATGACGGCATCAGGGGCGACAGTACCGGCTCGGCCGGTGAGGTTGGTTCGGGGCATGGGATAAGGGGTATGCGGCATCGTATCGCCGCGCTGGGCGGTGAGCTGAAGCTCACCAGTGCCCAGCCTCGCGGACTCCGGTTGCAGGTGTGGGTGCCATACGGCGCCGCCAGTCTTCGTCCGCAAGAGGTAATCCGGCTGCCAACCTCAGAGGCGCCGTTGCCCGAGGGTGCCGCGAGTGGTCAGTTCGCGGCCGCGATGAACCGCTGGAGGTGAAAATCGGTATCGCCGTTGCTCAGATCGATACCGGTCAGGCGCTTGAAATGATGACTGACCATGAGCTCATCGGTCATGCCCATGCCACCATGCAGCTGAATGGCCTGCTGGCCGATGAATCGGCCGGCCTGTCCGATCACCACTTTGGCGGCCGACAAGGCGCGGCGGCGTTCGGCCGGATCTGGATCGAGGCATTTGATCGCCGCCAGGTAGCTCATGGAAAGCGCCTGCTCGGCCTGCAGGAACATGTCGGCCATGCGATGCTGCAGCACCTGGAATTTGGCGATCGGCTGGCCGAATTGTTTGCGTGATTTGGTGTACTCGAGCGTGGTGGCGTTGACGGCCTGCATGATGCCGACCGCTTCGGCGCAGAGCGCGCTGAGCGCCACGTCGTGGGCGGCTTCGAGCGCGGCAAACGTCTTGCCCTCGGCACCGATCCGACTGCTGGCGGGTAGTTCGACCTGTCCGAGTTCGATGTCGGCCGCCGATTGGCCATCGAAGGTGCGGTAAGGTTTGAGTGTGATTCCGGCGGTGCGTGGTTCGACCCGGAACACGCTGATGCCGTTGGTGTCCGCGGTGCCGCCACTGGTCCGGGCGGTGATCAACAGTTCGTCCGCCGTTGCGCCATGGACGATCACGCTCTTGCGGCCCGCCAGCACATAACCGTTGGCGGTGCGCCTGGCCTGGGTGGCGACGTGATTCAGTTCACCACGGGTGCCTGGCTCCTGGTGAGCTACGATGACGATACGTTCGCCGGCCGCGATGCCAGGCAATAACGCGGCCGCGGCCGCTTCGTCGCCCAGACGGGCGATCAGATTGGGAGCCAGCACGGCGGCGCCGAGGTAGGGCTCGACCACCAGCGCTGCTCCCAGGGCATTCATGACCAGCAGCGTGTCCACCGGACCGGCGCCCAGCCCGCCGTAGTGCTCGGGCACGTTCAGGGCCGTCAGGCCCAGGCCGGCCAGTTCCTGCCAGAGCTCCCGGCTCCAACCGGCCGGAGATTCGAGGATGTTGCGCCGGGTCTCGAACGAATAGTGCTCGCGCGCGAAACGCTTGACCGTGTCGGTGAGCAGTTGCTGCTCTTCGGTGAAATTGAAGTCCATGATGGATAGTCCGATGAGCTACAGTCCGAGAATCATTTGCGAGATGATATTGCGCTGGATTTCGTTGGAGCCGCCATAGATGGTGACCTTGCGATAGTTGCAATAGGTGGCGGCCAGCGGCGCGGCGTACTCCGGTCCGGCCACACTGACGAAGTCGCCTTCCTCCGCGGAAGCGCGTTCGAACGGCAGTGCGTAGGGTCCGACCGCGTACATCATCAGCTCAGTCAGCGCCTGCTGGATTTCCGTACCCTTGATCTTGAGCACCGAGGCCTCGGGGCCCGGAGCGTGCCGCTGCGCTTCGGCGGCCAGGGCCCGCAGGTTGGTGATTTCCAGCGCCATCAGATCGATCTCGACCTGAGCGACGCGCGCGGCAAACAGGGGATCCTCCAGTAGCGGGCGGCCGTGCTTGGTTTCGCGGCGCGCGATGTTCTTGAGACGTTGCAGTTCACGCTTGGACGCGCCTACGCCTGCGATGTTGGTGCGCTCGTGACCGAGCAGGAATTTGGCGTAGGTCCAGCCCTTGTTTTCCTCGCCGATCCGGTTGGCCACCGGCACCTTGACGTCCTCGAACCAGACCTCGTTCACCTCGTGGGCGCCGTCCAGGGTGATGATGGGGCGCAGCGTCACACCGGGGGAGGCCATGTCGATCAGCAGGAAGGAGATGCCTTGCTGTTGCTTGGGCGCATTGGGGTCGGTGCGCACCAGGCAGAAGATCCAGTTGGCGTGCTGGCCCAGGGTGTTCCAGGTTTTCTGGCCGTTGACCACATAATGGTCGCCATGTTCGGCGTCGTGCCGGCGCTCGGCGCGCGTCTTCAGGGAAGCCAGGTCGGAGCCGGCACCGGGCTCGGAATAGCCCTGACACCACCAGTCGTCGGCGCTGACGATGCGGGGCAGGAAGCGCTGCTGCTGTTCCGGCGTGCCGAACGCCATGATGACCGGCGCCACCATTTTCAGCCCGAAAGGAATGGTGCGCGGTGCGCCGGCCGCGGCAGCTTCCTCCTCGAAAATATGTTGTTGCACCGGGCTCCAGCCGGTGCCACCGAACTGTCGTGGCCAACTGGATGCGCCCCAGCCCTGGGCGTGCAGAATCTTCTGCCAGCGGGTGAAGTCCTCGGCTCGCATAGCTTGGCCCTGCTTGACCCGGGTGCTGATGTCGGCCGGCAGTTTTTCTTGCAGAAAGGCCCGGACCTGGTCGCGGAAAGCCAATTCATCGACGGTGAAGCTCAAATCCATGATCAAGTGATGCCTGTAAGGATGGATTGGTCTGCCAAGCAGAACTTTGGTTTTCCTGGTGGATTCACAGTTTGAACCGATCGCACTGACAGTGCGACAGCCCAGAGCGCTTTAATCCTGAGTTGTGGCAGAATCGAGTTTTCGCTGTGCAGATATGATACCGTCGCATGCGGAATTTTAGACCGCAGGGCGGAATAGGTCCCACAGGTTCTGCCAATTGCGGCATGAGCTTAGCTCACCTCAATTCATTTTGAGGAGCGGCGTGTGCCGCGGCACTCGAACTTCTTACGATTCGGGCTTCGGTGGGCGGCTGGGTTGTTGACGGTGGATTGTTGAAGGAGAGCTTCGGTAATGACCAGACTGGGTGGATTGGATGAGGGCGGCGTGATCACGGCCTCGGGGGCCCGCCCGCCAGTCGGCAAGCAGGACCGGCATTTCGTCACCGCACTGTCGCGTGGGCTGGACGTGCTGTCGTGCTTCCGCAGCGGCAGCCGGCTGCTGGGCAATCAGGACATCGCCGAACGCTGTAAATTGCCCAAATCCACCGTGTCCCGGCTGACCTACACGCTGACCAAGCTGGGCTATCTGCATTACGTGAAAGAGTCGGGCAAGTATCGCCTGGGAACGGCCACCCTGGCCCTGGGCAGCGCGGTGCTCGGCCGCTTCGAGGTACGCGATCTGGCGCGTCCGCTGATGCAGGAACTGGCCGATGCCACCGGGACCTCGGTGTCGCTGGGCGCCCGGCAGCGGCTCAGTATGGTCTACGTGGAAGTCTGCAAGAGCAACGCGGTGCTGTCGCTCAACAGCGAGGTGGGCATGCGTCTGCCGCTGGCCACCTCGGCCATCGGACGCGCCTATTTGTCGGTGTGTTCGGATACCGAACGTTCAGACCTGCTGGAACAGATTCGTGAACTCGACCATCTGGCCTGGCCCAACATCAAGCTGGGCATCGAGAAGGCGCTGTCACTGAGCGCCCAGAGTGGAGTCTCGGCTTCGTTCGGCGACTGGCAGCCCGACGTCAACGGCATTGCCGCCGGCTTCCGGCCCGGCAACGGCCTGCCGCCCATGGCCATCAATTGCGGTGCGCCAGCCTTCAAAGTCTCGGCCGACTACCTGATGAACGAAGTGCGGCCGCGCCTGATCGAGATGGTGCAGCGGATCGAGGAAGGGCTGGGGCAAGCTCGCTGAACGCCCGTTGCGGATCTCCCGCTCAAGGATCCCTACTCCAGGATCCCAGCCGAAGCGTCGCGGCGTTGTCGAAATCCGGCCACCGGTTCTCTTCTGTGGCTGGCCCGCTTCGGCTACAATGGAGTTTTGGTTTTCGCATCGACCCCTCTCACTTCCCTAGTCCGAACAGGAACTTGCGATCGCAATGAGCGACTCTTTGCGAGCTTTGCTCGACTCTACGCCTCTTGGGGCTGGCAACGCCCCCTACGTCGAATCCCTCTACGAACAATTCCTGGCTGACCCGACCTCGGTGGCCGCCAACTGGCGGGAATATTTCACCGGTCTGGCAGCTGGCACCCGAATTGCCACCGCACCGGACACCGCTCACGGCCCGATCCGTGATGCGTTGGCCAGGCGCGCCCGCGAAACGACTGCTGTGGTGGTGGCCGCCAGTTCGCCCGCGGCCAGTGGTGTTTCGGTCAAGCAGGCCGCCGTCGCGCGCCTGGTACAGGTCTATGCCAACCGCGGCCATCTGCTGGCCGACATCGATCCGCTGGGATTGATGCAGCGGCCAGTACCCGAAGTGCTGGAACTCCGTCATTTCGGCCTGTCGGACGCGGACCTGGACACCGAGTTCTACACCGGCAGCCGCACCGACGCGATCGCCAGGCACATGAAGCTGCGCGACATCGTCGCCCAGTTGCGCCAGATCTATTGCGGCACCATCGGTGCGGAATTCGCCCATGTGTCGAATTCGGCCGAACGGCTCTGGCTGCAGGACCGGTTCCAGGCCGGGCGCATCCAGCACCGCTTCAGCGCCGAGGAGCGCAAGACCTTCCTGCGCCAGCTGACTTCGGCCGAAGGGCTGGAGCTGTACCTGGCCACCAAGTACCCGGCCCAGAAGCGCTTCTCGCTGGAGGGCGGCGACACGCTGATTCCGTTGCTGGACGATTTGATTCAGCAGGGCGGTGAGCGCGGGGTGGAGGAGATGGTGATCGGCATGGCGCACCGTGGCCGCCTCAACGTGCTGGTCAACGTGGTGGGCAAGTCCCCGCAGCTACTGTTCTCCGAGTTCGAGGGCCTGTACGACACCAATCACATGCAGGGCTCGGGCGACGTGAAGTACCACAAGGGCTTCTCGACCGACATTCGTACGCTGGCGGGCAACGTGCACGTGGCGCTGGCGTTCAACCCCTCGCATCTCGAGGTGGTCAACCCGGTGGTCGAAGGTTCGGTGCGCTCGCGTCAGCAGCGCCGCAACGATGCGGAAGGCGACAAGGTCATTCCAGTACTGATCCATGGCGACGCCGCGTTCGCCGGACAGGGCGTGGTGATGGAGACGTTGCAGCTATCGCAGGCGCGGGGGTTCTACACCGGCGGCACGGTGCACGTGATCATCAACAACCAGGTCGGATTTACCATTTCCGATCCGCGCGACGCGCGCTCGACGCTGTATTGCAGCGACGTGGCCAAGATCATCGAGGCGCCGATCTTCCACGTGAACGGCGACGATCCGGAAGCGGTGTTGTTCGTGACGCGGCTGGCCCTGGACTATCGCATGACCTTCCACAAGGACGTGGTGATCGATCTGGTCTGTTACCGCCGCCGCGGCCACAACGAGGCGGATGAGCCGGCGGCCACGCAGCCCATGATGTACCAGCAGATTCGTCAGCAGGCCACCACGCGCCAGAAATATGCCGAGCGCCTGGCCGCGGAGGGAGTGCTGACACTCGCCGAAGCCGACGCCATGGTGGAGCAGTATCGTCGCACCCTCGACGAGGGCCGCTCCACCACCCAGCATGCGCTGGGCATGATCGGCAACAAGCACACCGTCGACTGGACCAAGTACCAGAGCCCGGACTGGAACGAAATGGTGCCCACCGGCGTGCCGATCGAGAAGCTGCGGGAGCTGGGCGAGAAGCTGACTTCGTTCCCATCGAACTTCACCCTGCATCGGCAGGTGGCCAACGTGGTGCAAGCCCGCCAGAAGATGACGGCGCAACAGCTGGCGCTCGACTGGGGCTTCGCCGAGATGCTGGCTTATGCCACGCTGCTCACCGAAGGCTATGAGATCCGCATCACCGGCCAGGACAGCGGTCGCGGCACTTTCTTCCATCGTCATGCCGTATGGCACGACCAGAACAGCGACGAGACCTACGCGCCGCTGGAACACCTGGCGCCGAGCCAGCCGCGTTTCACTGTGATCGATTCGCTGCTGTCGGAAGAGGCGGTGATGGGCTTCGAGTACGGCTTCTCGACCACCGAACCGAACTGCCTGACCATCTGGGAAGGCCAGTTCGGCGATTTCGCCAACGGTGCCCAGGTCATCATCGACCAGTTCATCAGCTCGGGCGAGGCCAAGTGGGGCCGGTTGTGCGGCCTGACGTTGTTCCTGCCGCACGGCTATGAGGGCCAGGGACCGGAGCATTCGTCGGCGCGCCTGGAGCGTTTCCTGCAGTTGTGCGCGGAACAGAACATGCAGGTGGTGGTGCCTTCGACCCCGGCGCAGATGTTCCACTTGTTGCGCCGGCAGATGCGCCAGGCGTTCCGCAAGCCGCTGATCGTCATGACGCCGAAGAGCCTGTTGCGTCACAAGCTGTCGGTCTCGCCGCTCGAGGAGCTGACCCGCGGTGGCTTCCGCAACGTGATCGATGAAGTGGACGAGATCCCGGCCGCCAAGGTCACTCGCGTGGTGTTCTGTTCGGGCAAGGTGTATTTCGACCTGCTCGATTCGCGCCGCTCCGATGGCATTCACAACGTGGCGGTGATTCGCATCGAACAGCTGTATCCGTTCCCGGCCGAGGAGTACGCGGCGGTCATTCGCAAGTATCCGAACGCGCGCGAGATCGTCTGGTGCCAGGAAGAGCCGCAGAATCAGGGCGGCTGGTATCAGATCCGTCATCGCCTGCAGGAGCCTCTGGGCGAGGATTACCAGCTCCTGTACGCCGGACGCGCTCCGGCGGCGGCGCCGGCTACCGGCATTCTCAAGCTGCACGCCGAGCAGCAGCAAGCATTGGTGGATGCAGCTCTGCGCGCCACCAGAACCGAAGCATCTTTGCGGCAGACCACCCGGTTGAAGGCCGCCAACAGGAAGAAGTAGTTAAATGAGTATCGAAGTCAAGGTTCCCCAACTTCCCGAGTCGGTCACCGATGCGACCCTGGTGACTTGGCACAAGCAGCCCGGCGAAGCCGTGGCTCGCGACGAGAACCTGGTCGACCTGGAAACCGACAAAGTGGTGCTGGAAGTGCCGGCGCCCGTGGCCGGCGTGCTGAAAGAGCACAAAGTGGCCAATGGCACCACCGTGACCGCCGGCCAGTTGCTGGCCATCATCGAGGCGGGCGAGGCTGCCCAGGCCCAGTCCCAATCTCAGTCCACCCAGTCTGCTGCCAAGCCCGCCGCGGCACAGGAAGCGAAGCCGGCCGCGGCTGAAACCAAGGCCGCCGCCGCGACCGGCGGCAAGCTGGCGCCAGCCGCCAAGCGCCTGGTCGAAGAGCACAAGCTCGATGCGGCCCAGATCCCTGGCAGTGGCCGCGATGGCCGCGTCAGCAAGGGCGACGTGATGCAACATCTGGCCGCCGGCAAGGAGGGCGCCGCCGCTCCGAAGGCCGCTCAGCCTGCCGCTGCCGTGCAGTTGCCGTCCGCTCCGGCCGGCGCACGCGCCGAGCAGCGTGTCCCGATGACTCGCTTGCGTGCGCGTATTGCCGAGCGCTTGATCCAGGCGCAATCCACGGCGGCCATGCTCACCACCTTCAACGAGGTGGACCTCACCGAGGTCAGCGCCATCCGCGCTCGTTACAAGGACAAGTTCGAAAAGGCCAATGGCGTGAAGCTGGGCTTCTCCTCGTTCTTCATCAAGGCCGCCATCGAGGCGCTGCGCAAGTTCCCCGCGGTCAACGCTTCCATCGACGGCAACGACATCGTTTACCACGAGTACTATGACATCGGCGTGGCGGTCTCCACCGAGCGCGGCCTGATGGTGCCAGTGCTGCGCAACGCGGAGCACATGGGTTTTGCCGAGATCGAAGCCGCGGTGGCCAGTTCGGCGGTGCGTGCCCGCGACGGTTCGATCACGCTGCAGGAACTTACCGGCGGCACTTTCACCATCACCAACGGCGGCGTGTTCGGCTCGCTGATGTCGACGCCGATCCTGAATCCGCCCCAGGTGGCCATCCTGGGCATGCACAAGATTCAGGAGCGCCCCATGGTGATCAACGGCGAGATCAAGGTCCGTCCCATGATGTACCTGGCGCTGACCTACGATCATCGCATCGTCGATGGTCGCGAGTCGGTGCAGTTCCTGGTGGCGATCAAGGAAGCGCTGGAAGATCCCGCCCGCCTGCTGCTGCAGCTCTGATGGGGCCGTTTCG
>Ga0182745_1000284_pt1 | contig 61368 bp, 42 predicted proteins | sample eDN3rd30CKraftBY_FD_128523 | JGI IMG/M metagenome (GOLD analysis project Ga0182745, IMG submission 128523) | Enriched backyard soil microbial communities from Emeryville, California, USA - eDNA 3rd pass 30_C Kraft BY (version 2) (version 2) | ecosystem: Environmental > Terrestrial > Soil >... | reverse complement strand
GGTGATGGGTGAATTATCCATACCAACTGATTTTTTGTCAAGAGGAGCGGGAAGGAACACGCATTCCTCCCACCTCTAAAGAGGTGGGTTTCCTGCTAGTTTTTTATGAACAGCCGGTTGAACGCACCTGGTCAAGCTCGTTTCAAGGTTGTGGGTCTGGTTAGCCTGTCTGCCTTGATCGCCCTCGGTATCGTCGACCGCGAGGTGCGCGGGGCGGACAAACCTGTTGAGAGTTCGGCCTCGACACCCGCTTCGACGGAAAAACCGTTCACCGACGAGGATCGGGATCACTGGGCCTTTCGTGCTCCGAAAGTCCCCACGATTCCAGCGGTCCAAAATCCGACTTGGGGACACAACCCGATCGATCAGTTTGTGTTGGCCAGGCTGGAAGCGAATCAGTTATCCCCCGCGCCCGAGGCCGACCGGGCCACACTGCTCCGGCGAGTCACGTTTGACCTGACCGGCCTTCCCCCCACGCCCGAGGAGCTCGATCGGTTTCTGGCGGATCCCTCGCCACAGGCCTTTGAGCGAGTGGTCGACCGTCTGCTGGCCAGTCCTCACTATGGTGAGCGTTGGGCTCAACACTGGTTGGACCTGGCCCGTTACGCCGATACCGACGGATTCGAGTTCGACCAGGCTCGACCCGACGCCTGGCGCTATCGGGACTGGGTGGTTCGCGCTCTCAACGCTGATTTGCCCTACGATGAGTTCGTTCGCAGGCAACTGGCGGGGGATGAAGTGGACCCCGATAACCCGCAGTCGTTCATCGCGACCGGTTTTAACCGCTGTTATCCCGACATGGTCGACCTGAACGACCAGAAGCTGAGAAGACAGAACGCGCTGAATGATATCACCGAGACCACCGGTTTGGTCTTCCTGGGACTGACCGTTGGTTGCGCTCGCTGCCACGATCACAAGTTCGATCCCATCCGCCTTTCCGACTTCTATCGGCTCCAGGCCTTTTTCAGCCCCGCGCGGTTTCGCGACGACTACCCGGTGGTTGACTCCGTTGAACGTGTGGGTTATGAGCGCCGAGTGGAATCGTGGCGTGGTGATCTGGCGAGGGTTAAGACCCCCTTGCTTGAGCTGGAGGTTCCGGTTCGGAAGTCCCTGGGCGTCCCCCTGAAGCCGACGGTGACCGACGATGTGGTCACGGCCTATCAGAAACGATCGGGCCAACGAAGCACCCAGGAAATCCACCTCCTTTTCGACTATCTCGAGAAGGACAAGCGAGTCAGACCGGGACTGTTCAACCTGGTCCTTGGTCCCGCTCACTCCATTTTACGCGACGCACTCCGAACGCGGCTCAAACAGGTCCAGGCGGCGGCTCCGGCTCCTCTGCCGACCGCGAGAGGGATCGATCTGGCCGCTCAGCCTGTTTCGCGAACCCATCTCTTGCGCCGAGGTGATTTCGCGAACCAAGGGGCTGAAGTGGACCCCGCCGTGCCATCGATCCTCGCAAGTGTAAGCTCTCCCCTCCGCCTCTCGAACGCGAACCTTCGAGGGGTTGGACTGCGTACCCGGCTAGCCGACTGGCTGCTTGATGTGAGAAACCCACTCACGTCGCGCGTCATGGTGAACCGGCTCTGGTCACGCCACTTTGGCCGTGGGATCGTCGCCACGACCAGCGACTTCGGCATGATGGGAGAGGAGCCGAGTCACCCCGAGTTACTGGACTGGCTCGCGCTTGAGTTCATGGCACAAGGTTGGAGCATGAAGGCGATGCATCGCCTCATCGTGACCAGCGCGACGTATCGGCAATCGTCTCATCCATCACAGCAAGGCCTCAAACACGACCCGGAGAACACGTTACTCTGGCGTCACTCTCGGCATCGCCTGGATGGAGAAGCGATCCGAGACGCGCTTCTCGCGGTCTCCGACCGGCTCAATCCAGCCCTGGGAGGACCTTGCGTCTTCCCCGAACTTCCCAACGAGCTGACGAAACTGAGTAGCCACGGAGCAATCTGGCCCGTCTCGGAAAAAGAGGAAGACCGGCTTCGGCGCAGTCTCTATATCTTCGTGAGGCGCAACCTTCGCTATCCCTTCTTCGAGGCATTTGATCGGCCTGACACCAATGCGAGCTGTCCCCAGCGAAGCGTTACCACGATCGCGCCTCAGGCCCTCAGTCTCATGAACAGTAAGCTCGCTCTTGATGCGGCCCAGCACTTCGCGGAACGAGTGCGCCTGGAATCGGCCGAGACGACGGCTGACCAGGTCCACCACGCCTACCGCCTGGCTTTGGGGCGTCCCCCCACTGGGGATGAGGAGCAAATCGCCATTCAGTTTCTCAGGTCCAACCCGTCTCAAGCCGAGACACTTCGTGACTTCTGTCTCGCTCTCTTGAACGTGAATGAGTTTATCTATTTAGACTGACTCTAACGAGCGAATACGCAAGTCCCCGCCCAACCTAAGATTGGGCGGGGACAGTGATCTTTGAGGTCGGCGATTCGGAACCTGGACCGCCGATGGTTTTCCGGACAAGGTACCTCAGGCAGCGAGACGTGAGCGGGTTATCGCTGACGCGACCGAAGCGCCTTGATCGCGGCGGCCAGTTCCTCGGGGTCGAGTTTCTCGTCGTTGTCGCGGTCGAACGGGGCGAGTCGTTCTTTCAACTCCCCCTTACTCCCAACGGCGATCGCGACCGGCATCACCTCGTCGAAACTCACCTTGCCGTCCTGATCCTTGTCGAGCAGCTTCAAGGCCTCCTGGACCCTGAGGGCGGCTTGCTCGGCGGTCATCGGGGCGGAGACAGTGGGCTTGGCTGGTTTTTTTGAAGGACCCGTCTCGATGTAGTCAATGGTCAAAATAGCCATCTCATTGGCCGTCTGTTCGCCGTAGGTGACACGCTTGGGAGGGTGGCTTGGATTGGCGGGATTGTCCGACGAGTTGTCATAAGTCCAGCGCCCCTCCAGCACGGTCCCTTCCGGCAATTTGACGGGGGTCTTGTACTGGTAGTAGTGCTGCCAGTTAAAGTTCCAATCCGGAATCGAGATCAACGGTTCAACCGAGCCATCGGGGAGCTTAGCAGTCACTTTCACGGATCGGCCGATCAAGTGCATGTGGGGGAATACGCCGTACACCTCAACCGGAGACCGGATCGTTTTGGTTACGGTGACTTCGTGTTCCTTCTCCCCGGGAGGGATATCGATACGGCTGTTATTCAAGATTGTGAGCTTGAGTTGATCCTTCGGCTTCTCGTCCGTGAAGTAGAGGCCGATTGAGGACTTTTCCTTCTCCTCCTTACCGCTTGGGTGGAGATGAAGCTGCAAGACGAGTTCCACATTCTCCGGCCAGTCCATCGCGAATCCTCGCGGGAGTTCGCGGGGCGTCATTCCAGGGGTCCAGAACGCGAGTTGCCCAGGTAAAAGCTGACCTGGAGGCGCCAGGCCACTCGCGAAGCTCTTGCCGTCCGCTTCTTTTAACCTCGTCTGGGCAATCCGCGTGGCCAGTGTTGTTAGAACGGCATGATGCACGACCCGACGGTTCCCCGGTCGGTACTCAACCGCCTTCAGGTACTTCCCATCCGGCATTTTGAAGGGGAGGACAAAGCATTGATAGAGGTCTGGGCCCTCCGCGACCAGGTCAAAGGAATCGGTCATGGTCACGATCTGGTCGGGCTGGCCGAGTTGCCAACCGGTCACGAACTTAGGGGCTTCAGGCAGGTCTTCCGCCTTGCCCTCCGGGGTTCCAAGCTCAATCCATCGGTTGATCATGGCCACTTGATCGTCGCTCAGCCTTCGTTCATCCGCGAAGTGACCAAAACCGGCCTCCGCTTTCCACGGGGGCATGCTCCGCTCGTCCACGACCGACTGGATTAGGCTGGCCCGCTTGGCGACGTCGCGGTAGGTCAGGAGTGGGAAGGGGGCCACTTCACCAGGTCGATGGCAGTTTGAACAATGCTGGAAAACCACTGGGGCGATGTCTTTATTGAACGTAAACGACCTGGTCGCGATGGAGTCCTTCTCAGTAGCCTCTTCCGCGAAGCTGTTTGTAGAGATGGGACAGAACGGGATTGCGCTTAAGCACAAAATCCATGATAAGACTCGAAGCTTCATGTGTGGGACTCGGCCATGCCGGGGTGAAGTGGGACCAGTTCTTCAAATTTCGCATCACGATCGCGAGGATCACCCGTTCTACTCCTCAATGACCTGGTAAGTTTCGAACGGACTTGCAAGAGCCCGGTTCGCTTACCGATCCAACCCGAAAAATTTTCGCTCTTGGCCTACAATATGCATGGTCAGTAGGTTGCCGCGGGTCGAAATCTGGGGCCCCTTTTTCGTGGGAGCAGTCATCATGAACGTGCGAGGGTGGGGTCTGAGTGTCTCGAGCATTCTGCTCGGTTCCACGTTGGGGTTCACCCCTGCGTTGTTGGTCCATCGAGCCGTTGGCCAGGAACCCCCCGAGCTGGTCGGCCCTCTGGCCGACACGGCTGCCGAGGCTGAGCAAGGCGAGAATCAGGACAAGCCGGTCGACATTGAGACGGCGACTCCGTTGCACGACGCCCTCCAACCGTTGAAAGACTCGGCGGGAGACGAGGGGGCTGGCATCGAAAGAGCGCCCAAGGAACCGCCTCCTCCTGTCACGGAACGAGCCTCAACCGAACGTCCCGACCCCCGGGCCCGCTGGTTTAATGGCTACTGGTCATGGGACCCAACGCGGGACGATTTCGTCTGGGTGTCGGGTACCTGGAAAGTCCCCCCCACGGGATCGATCTGGATTGAGGGGCGTTGGCGACGGGATGACAAGGGTTGGTATCGCGTTCCCGGCCTCTGGAGCCAGGCGACCGCGACCAGCACCGAGGGGAGGGCCGAACCGAGTGCCGCCGTTCCGCCTGGCTCGGAACCGCCTCTGGATCTGAATCCGCCACCTGACGCAACAGCGCCGATGCCCAAGCTAGGCTGGCGAGAAAATGGGCCACCCCGGGAGCGGCCGGATGACGATCCAGGGCAAGCGCCAGGAGCGGATTACTTCTATATTCCTGGCGAATATTATCCTGAAGGAGATCGCGCCGTGTGGCGCAAGGGCTTCTGGGCCCAGGCGCAGCCAGGTTGGGAATGGGTTCCCGCCCGTTGGGTTCGACAGGCCAGCGGATGGCAGTTCCGCGAAGGCTACTGGGGTCGAGAAGCAGCCGCGTCAGGGCCTGTTCGGAATAACGCACCTTACTCCGCCGCCCGACCCTCCGACTTACCCTCGGGTCGGATCATCGAGTCCGAGCCGGCCGATCGGTCTGCCGCGATTCGAGAGGGGGAAGTGAATCCGAATGGGGAAAATGACCGTGATGTCATTTCCGACGCGGAACGAGGTCGAACGGACCCCACTCCGGCAGACCCTCGGGTTTATCCACCAGGCGCGGTTCCGCCTAGCGGAGCGCCACTTTATGGTCCTTCGGTCGGGTACGATCCTTACTACGACTATCGCTATTATGGTCCTCGCGCTCGCATGATCCGTCCGCCCAGCCCTCTCTACGGCCCCTCGGGAGTCGTGGTCCCCGGCGCGGTTCCCCCATTCGTACAACGGATCCTGGACCGAGTCTTGCCGTATTGAACGGTTCGCATTTGCATCTTTACCAAGGGAATTCGCGAGGGGAGGTGACCAAATCCAAGCTCGGTCACGTCCCCTTTGCCATTTCCATGCCCTTGCTTAACGAGGCAAATCCCGACCGCCACTCAAGATCCCCTTGACCTGGTCGATAGGGATGGCTTGCGCGGTATGCCCTCGATGCTCGACGGTGGTGGCCTGGAGCAACGAGTTGAGAATCGCTTCTTCGGTGGCTTCGAGGGTTGCCTGGAACAAAGGGGAGACCGCGTCGGAGGAAAGCGGATCGCGAGCCCCTTGCCGCTGGCTTCCGTGCCTGGTTCGCATGGTCGGAGCGGTGGAGAAGGCGATCGCGTAGTCGCCGCTCGAGCTCGAGAATGATGCGCCTGTACGGGCCATTCCATAAATCGCGCGTGCGGCGATGCGTCGTAGCTCTCGAGCATCGACCGGAGCGTCGGTCGCCACGACGATCATGCAGGAGCCATCCTCCTTGGACTTTGCCGACTTGTTGGCGCCCTTTGACGGATCGTCGGGGGGTGAGACAAACGAGTGCCGGCCGAGTCGTTTGCCCACGGGAGCACCGTCGATGTTGAGCACACCTCCGAAGTTCGATTGGACCAGAACTCCCAGGGTGTAGCCCCCATACCGGTCAGGCAAGACGCGTGATGAGGTGCCAATCCCGCCCTTCCAACCGAAGCATTGCGTCCCGGTCCCCGCGCCAACGGTCCCTTCCGCCACCGGTCCTTCCCGCGCATTCTCGATGGCCTGGATCACATGTTCAACACGGATAGGCAAGGCACGTATGTTGTTCAAACCCGCGTCATTGGTTTCACCCACCACCGCGTTGACCGAAACGACCGAGCCATTGCCGGGCTGACGCAGGGTATATCGAACAACGGCTTCGACCGCGGGCCCCACGGAGAGCGTGTTGGTCAGGATGATCGGCGACTCTATCGTGCCAAGCTCCTCGATCTGAGTTGAGCCCGCGAGTTTGCCAAACGCATTCCCAACGAAAACACCCGCCGCGACCTTCTCCTGAAACAAGTTGCCAGGGTGGGGCAAGATCGCCGTCACGCCGGTGTGACTTTCGCCGGGTTCATGGATCGTCAGGTGACCGACCCGCACTCCTTTGACGTCGGTGATGGCGTTGTGTGGGCCGGGTGTGAAAACCCCCGGTTCAAGGCCAAGGTCGCGTGCTCGCACTCGGCCCTCGACTCGGTCATCCGCCATGCTTGGAACACCAAGAATCAGAGGGAGAACCTTCAATATAACGAATAATCCGACGATCGCGAACTTTCGTGTAGACATGCTGAACACATCCATCAAGGGGCAACCGGTTCGGGCTGAGCACCCAGGTGCCGGAGTTGGCTCGAATCTTTAAGGCGAAGGTCCAGACTCTCTACGTCTTGAAACTCAGGATCTCTCCCATAGATCCCATCGGATTCCGGGACGTCGAATTTGGGCTGACTGCGAGTGGGGCGATCGACACAGTACCAGGCGTTCCGATCCAGTCTGAAAGTATCAGGGGCCGTTCCAGAACCGATGTTGATCGCCTGGGTAAGCTCTCCGAATCGGAACGCGATGATATTTTCATAGAACTGACCGTTCCGGGACGGCACAAAGCTCGGGTCACGATTCTCCTGGAGGATCCGGAGTGCCCAGCGCCCCGGCTGATACATCGTGTTGCGCCTGACGACGGCCCCATCCACACCGACGAACGCCACGGGCGCCTGGCATCCAATGAACGTGCAATGTTCAACCGTGATATTCTTGGCCTCGTAACCAGGCGCGAGTGGACGAAAGAAGGGCGTTCCGGTACTCCCCCCCAGGTTCACACCTCGGTTTCCCGCATGTTCGAACCGGCAGTAGCGAACCGTGATATCCTGGCTTCCCCCTTTGGCTTGCACCCCGTTGGCCTGGACGCGATCGTTGTACCGGAAGGTACAATTCGCTATGGTTCCTTTGTGGCAGCCCACCATGTCGATTCCGGAACCACCACTTCCCCAGCGTTCAAACAGGCAAGAGCTTACCTCGAACTCATCGATACCTGAAAGCTTAAAGCCATCATGATTTCCTTCCGGTCCTACGTCGGTGACTTTCACGTTCCGAATCTTGATATGGTGGGACGGCTGTTTTTTCGTGCCGCCGTCATCCAGGTTCAACCCGTTCCCCGAAGCGTTGGTGAAAATCAGATCGCGGATTTCAACGTGGGTCGCGCCACTGAGGTGGAACGCGGCGTTCCCCCCTTTGATCGTCGCGGGGTTCTTTGGATCTTGCCCAGCGATCACGATGGGCTTGTCGGGCTCGCCCTGAAGCGTGCTCGACGCCATCCCCCCCTGATAAATACCAGGTGCGATCTGAATGGTTGTGCCGGCACTGGCCGAGCTTAAAGCCGCACGCAACTCCTGGTCGTTTTGCACCTGGGTCACCGTTTGACCGGTCGTCATCGCTGGCATAACGGCGATTCCCCACACCACCAATCCCCAAAAAAAGCGCGGCATAGGTTGGCTCCACCCCTGGCGTAAGTGCCCACTCGGATTGTTCCTTTTTTCCCTTTACATTGAATTGGAGAGAAGGAGCATTCCTAGCACATCAAGTTTTGATCACTCAGGATTTGGAAACGTCATCGTTTCAAAGGATTGCGGATTGAAGTGGGTTCCTCGTCCAATTGCGTCGGACGAGGAACCCACTTCCAAACTTCGATCTCACTTGCCAACAACCATCGCGGCTCGCGCGGGGGAGTTGGGCAGGTCTTCAAGCGTGCAAAGCAGGTTGTCCTTTCGACGGGCCATATCCACGCTGATCGTCAGGGTATGGACACCAGGTTTGAGGTCTAGGGTCAGGTCGGTTTGCGTCTCGATACGTTGGTCATCGACCCAAAGTTTAAGCCCGTCGATGGAGTTGAGCCGGAGCTTGACGGGACCAGCGGTGGTGACATCGACCTGGGTGCTGGCCAGGCCGATCATTCCTTGATAGGTCCTCGTTGGCTTGAGCGCCGAGAGAGGGAGCACCCCCGAGACCAGGCTGTAGGCAGGTGCCCAGGTCGTGAGTCCCTTGGTTTCCAGGGTGGCATCGAGTCCATTCCGACTGATCCGGTCCGCTTCGTCCTTGGTAGGCTCCAGCACACGCCAGCGCCGGGCCACCCGCTCTTTACTGATCGAATAAGGCCCGATCTTGCCGAGCTCCGAGAGAAAGCGAACCAGATCCAGGAACTCGGAGCGGGTTAGCGACTCGGTCAAGTTTTCGGGCATGAGCGAACCGGCGGGCTTCTGGTCCTCAATCGAGCCGAGTGGAAGGGAAATCTCCTGGTCTTCGGCATCGCGAAGAATCAGGTTCGACTCCGTCTGCCTCAGCTTGATACCGGTCACGATTTTGCCATCCTCGGTGGCGACCACTAGCGCGTGGTAATTCTCCTTGATGGCCTTGCTGGGGTTCATCAACGACTCGATCAGATAGTCGAGAGGCGCGCTGGCCCCCACGCTTTCCAGCCCGGGGCCGACCTGGCCCCCCGCGCCGGCGATCGCGTGGCATTTCAAGCAAGAAAGTTCCTTGCGTCGAAAGATTTGCTCGCCGCGCTGGGCACTGCCATGCTTCGCCACCTCCTCGACGAGTTGTTTCAACTCGCCTGGGCTGATCCCCTTGGGGAGGTTGGCCAGTTGCCCCGAGGCGCTCAAGGCCTGCGTGAGGGCCTCCTCGGGTCGGCCCGAAGCCTGAACGCGTCGCAAGGCGAGCTTGGCCACGTCGGCGGGGATCGACTTACCCTTCAAGGCCTGGGCGAGGGCCTTCGAACCATTTTGAAGTTCAAGGAAGCGAGCCATCAGGCTCTCCACTTCCCCGGGCCGGCTCGATTCGGCGAAGCGATCAACCGCGAGTCTCGCGGCGGTCTCGGGCTCGACGGAGGCAAGCGCCCCAATCGCGAGCCGCCGGGTGGCGCCCGGTGAGTCGGGACTCGCCAGGCGCTTCAGGTCGGCCCGGCTCGCCTCTCCTCCCATCTCGGCCAGGGCGTCGGTGGCGGCGCGTTGGACGGACTCCGGCCCTCCTTTTGAACTCACGATCGAGACGAGCGAGGCCCGCAGGGAATCAAGCTTCCAGGCGCCTGCCGCACGTGCGGCCGCCGCGCGGGTGGCATTGTCTGCCATTAACAACAATTGCACCTTAGTAAGGTCGCCGGTCGGTCGCACCTTCCGCTCTCGAGTCGCCCTGACAAGCGTGTCCAGGAGTAATGGGCGGTTTACACGATCCGATGCCATAGGCTGGATCGCGAGTTGGAAGACCAGCTCTAGATCCGTGGGTTCGCCCCGGGCCGCGATGGTCGAGAGAACCTTGGAAGTGAGCTCGGAGGGAACCCGGCCCGCCTTCAGTAGCGCGGTGAGTGGCTTCACCACCTCAGGCGAGTCGACCGCGAGCAGCGCGAAAATCAGCCGCTCGGGTTTCCCTTGAAAATCAAGGCGTCCCGCCTGGACCTCGGGAAGCCAGTGAGGAGCAAGGTCTCGCGCCGTGAGCCACAGGGCATAGTCAAGGAAACGGTCCACTGGATGATCGAGCCCGGCCATGGCCGCTTCCGCCGCCTCTTTACTCGGAAACAAGGCGAGGGCACGCACGGCTTCGAGTCGGACACGCGGATGAGGATCAGCCACGCTCTTGCCGATCAACTTCAACGCATCATCAAGGTGGAGACGCCAGTGCCCGGCAGTCCGGACGGCGGCGGCGCGTACGCGGTGGTCCGGGCTGTTCAGTAGTGAGCGGAGCAGCTCAGGTTCAATCTCGTCAAGCGACTGGTAGACCCAGAGCCCTTCGAGTTTAAGGGTTTCGGCGTTCGGATCCTCCTTCGAGATCGAGGCGACCCAGTCTTTCAGCTTCGGCAGGATCTCCCGGCCTCGCTCGGTCAAGACGCGACGCGCGTTGTGCCGGGTCCAGTCCTCCGAGGCCTTCAGTGCCTCGAGCAACGTTTCCGTCGAGGCTCCTACCAGTTTGGGCCGAGGAACCAGAGGGCGATTCTTCGCGGTGACCCGCCAGATTCGGCCCCGGGTGTGGTCGCGTCTTGGGTCTCGAAAATCGACCTCCCCATGCTGGATGATTGGGTTGTACCAGTCCGCGATGTAGATCGCCCCGTCCGGTCCCATCTTCACGTCGATCGGTCGAAAGGCGACGTGCGGAGTCTTGATCAATTCCGGCTGCTCGCGCGAGGAGTACCCCGCGCCATCCTCGGACAGGACGAACCGGCAAACCCGGTTTCCCCTAAAGTCATTCGTGAGGATGCTACCACTCCATGCGGGAGGAAGGTGAGCTCCACTCACGAACTCTTCGCCGCAGTACTTGGGGCTCCCCGGGTTCAATCCCGCCAGGATCCGCACCGCGTCGGGGGCCGTGACGTAGTAGGCGCCCGGAAGGCAATAGTTAATCCCTTCTCCTCCCGCCCCGTCGGTCGCGAACGACTGGCCCCACCGGTCGAAGTGGTGGCCCCACGGGTTGACGAGTCCACGGATGAAAACATCAAGCTCCAGACTTCGCGGCCGAAACCGCCAGATGCCTCCGCCCCCAAGCCGCTTGACGCCATGCGGTGTTTCGATATGGCTATGAATGTAAATGGACTGATTAAAATGGAGCGACCCATCCGGTCCCCAGCGCAAGGTATGGAGAATGTGGTGAGTATCTTCGGTGCCGAACCCGGAGAGAACGACGCGCTTGCGATCGGCCTTGCCGTCTCCGTCCTGATCCTGAAAATGCAGGAGCTCGGTGCTGTTGGCGACATAGGCGCCGCCGTCTCCCGGTTCCACACCCGTTGGAATGAGGAGCCCTTCCGCGAAAACCGAGGTCCGGTCGGCTCGTCCGTCGCCATCGCGGTCTTCCAGGATCAGCACCTTGTCGTTGGCCACCTGCCCAGGCTTGATCTGGGGGTAAACCTCGGAGCTGACCACCCAAAGCCGTCCTTGTGGGTCGAAGTTCATCTGGATCGGCTTGGCGAGCGACGGGTCGGCGGCAAAGAGGTTGACCTCGAACCCTTCCGCGACGACGAACGATTTTCGCTCGATCTCTGGGTCGGGGTCGGGAATGGCGAACTCCGCGCGCTGGGCTAGGGCGGATATCGAGGCAGTCATTCCCCAGAGCAAGGTAAGGGTCGATACGAACAGGCGTTGCCGAGCGATCATTGGCCCACCTCACTCTCCCGAATCAGTTCATAAACATGGGAAACCGGAACGCGCAGGCGGGCGATTTCTTTTTCCTTCGCTTCCACAAGCGGGTCGAACAGGGGAATCTCTCGTGCATTGTTACCTTGTTCGTGCTTTCGGAAGCCGAACAGGTACGTTTCGTTCTGAGGGCGCCAACGATAGAAGTAGAGACGGTTCTTCTCGTTGACCAAGGTCCGCACGGCCTCGGTCTGAGAATGGTCCGGTCCATTGGTCAGTCGCCATCTTCCCCACTCATCGGCTGACGCGGTGCGCACCGGTTTGCCATCGATCCGCAACGTGTAGCGTCCTTGCTTTAAGCCCTTATATTCTAGCATAATGCCTTGTCCATCCCCTGTGGCTTCACCAGCGGCGTCCTTCGGCGCGGAGGGATCGGGCAATCGTCGGAGCCTGGCTTCGAAGCGAATCCCGTCGGGGATGGACCGAAGACCGGAAACCTCGACGCCGTTCGACGCGACGAGCTCGTCGCCGTCCAAACGTACGGAACATTTCCAGTCATCTTCATGGCTAAGGGTGTTGGCGATCCTTGTATCAACGACCCAGTAGCCTTTCGCGTTCAAGTGAATACCATTGCTCGTGAGTGGGGCCTCTTCGCGGGCCGGGGTTACCAGCGCAATCTCGGCACCGGCAGGGGCGAGTTGGCTCAGATCAATAAATGGAGACTTTCGCGCCTGCGCGGCTCGCGCGAGGACGTCTCGGTAAAGTTCGAGGGACCGGTTATGTCCTCGAGGATTGGGCAGGGGGGAGCCGAGCGACTCGTGCTCGATCGGCCCAAGAAAAACGAAAGTCGCCTTGGATTCCTCGAGCGTATCGAGCAAGATGCCGAGCCCCTTCTCAAAGGCAAGGAGCCCCGGTTCGCCCGCGAACGAGTCGCTCATGCCGTAACCGACGAGGATCACACTCGGTTTCAATCCAAGCACATGAGACTTCAGTTGCTGGAACCCATCCGCGCGGGTTCCAAACCCCGCTCGAGAATCACCGAATACCGTGTCCGCACTCCAGCCGAGGTTGCGGAAGACCAGTGATTTATCGGGGTTTCGAATGATGAGTTGGGTTTCGAGGTAGCCACGTTTCTGGTTGCGCTCGATCAGGTCGTCACCAATGAGCACGATCCGGTCGCCGTCTCGAAGCTCGAACGGGTCGCCGCCAAAAGCCAGGTGGGGAGTTGTCAGCGCCAATCCGGCGAGTAAGATGACCACCCGCAAGGCATAATGATTCACAAGCTGTCTCCAAAGGAAGCGCCGGGGCGTCCGCGCGATCCGTTTCGTTGGTTCCGACTCGCACTTGGGCACGGGAACTCCGTCCAATCTAGTCTCCTTTTCCGGGGTGGTCGAGAACCTTACCATCCGAAACGTGGAACGATCCAGTCCCCGCCCTGGACCGTGGCGAACTCGTCCTTTAACCGAATCCGGTACCACCATGACCGATCAAGCTCAGCTTCTCGAGGCGGTTCGCGGCAAGATCGACCCGGCTCGGCTGGTTCAGACTGCGATCCAGTTAATCGAAGTCCCCAGCCCAACCGGCCAGGCAGGGGCGGTTTCGGATCGGCTGGCTGAGTTGCTCACGGCCGATGGGTTTAAGGTCGAGCGGCCGAGCGGCGGGCATCCGGATTCCCCCGCGGTCGTCGTTCGCCATGAGTCAGGCAAGCCAGGCCCCACGCTCCAATTTGATGGCCACCTCGATACGGTCCATCTCCCCTTCGTGCCGCCGCGGGTGGACGGAGATTTGATCCATGGCAGTGGCGCTTCGGACATGAAGGGGGGCGTGGCTGCCGCGATTGAGGCTCTCAGGGCCCTCCGGGATGCCAGGGCCTTGCCCGCGGGCTCGATCCTTTTCATGGCCCATGACCTGCATGAGGCTCCTTGGGGCGACGGCCGGCAGCTCGATCAACTGATTCGGGAAGGACTGGTCGGCGACGCAGTCCTGATCCCCGAACCCTTCACCGACCTCCTGGCCATCACGGGGCGTGGTTCCGCCACCTGGAAGGTGACCCTCCGGCGGTCCGGCGCGCCGGTCCATGAGGTGCATCGCCCCGCGGATGAACCAAGCGTGATTGCCGTGGGGGCCGAACTCGTTTCAAGACTCGGACGGCTCCAGGAGCAACTCTCGCTCGAGACCGACCCCTATTGCGGGGCCGCCAGCGTGTTCATCGGCCAATTCCACTCCGGCGAGATTTATAACCAGTATCCACAGGAGTGCTGGCTCCAGGGGACCCGGCGATGGCTCCCCGGGACCGAGGCCGGCAAGGTGGAGCAATCCTTCCGTGACCTCCTGCAAGAACTGGCTCGTGATACCCAGGTCCAGGTTGAGTGTGACTGGATGATGATTCGCGATGCCTTCCAACTCGACCCCCGGGACCGCCTTGTCGACGCGTTCCAGGCTTCGTTCGCCGCGGGTTCCGGAACGAACTTGCCGATCGGGGGCAAGAAGTTCGTCGATGACGGAAATAGCTTCTGGGCGATCGGACAGGTCCCTTCCATCACCCACGGACCCCGTTCGGGGGGAGCCCACACCGTGGAGGAATGGGTTTCGATCCAGGATCTCGTGCGCGTGGCCGAGGTCTACGCGGCGACGGCGATCCGGTACTGTCAACCTCAGTCATGAGCTCGCCCGATTCGCTCAAATACGAATTCTCATGAAGGTGAATGCATGTCAATACCAATGATTCCCGAGTTAATCACCGAGGCGCAGACGACGGAAGAGTCGTTCCTGAGGCAGATCTTCGTCCGCGATCAGATGGCGGAATGGTCGAAGGCTCCCCTTGTGATGGCTCGCGCGGATGGCGTCTACTACTGGGACGTCTCGGGGAAACGGTACCTCGACGCGCTCTCGGGAATCTACGTGGCGTCGGTCGGGCACAATAACCGGCGCGTCATCAACGCGATCCGCGAGCAATACGAACGGCTCGCCTTCTCTCCTCCCATGCATGGGACCAACCCCGTCGCGATCCAGTTCGCGAACCTGCTGGCCGAGCTGGCCCCAGGCGACCTCTCGGTCGTCAAGCTGCAATGCGGCGGTTCGGAAGTCACGGAGGCGGCCATTAAACTGGCCAGGCAATATCATCGGCTGACCGGCTCTCCCGGCAAATACAAGATCATCAGCCGATACCAGTCCTGGCACGGGTCCACCCTCGGTGCGCTTTCGGCCTCTGGCCTGAAGTCGCGTAAAACCGTTAACGAGCCCATGGCCCCTGGATTCTTGCACTTTTTCCCGCCGACCTGCTACCGTTGCCCATTCGGTCACACCGGGCCGAAGTGCGGGACCGTTTGCGCATCCATCGTGGACTCCGTCATCGAGATGGAAGACCCCGATACCATCGCCGCCATCATGGTCGAGCCGATCGGGCATACCGGGGGCGTCATCGATCCGCCCCCTGAATATCTGCCGATGTTACGTGAATACTGCGACAAGCATAATATCCTGTTGATTTTCGATGAGATTATCACGGGGATCGGCCGAACGGGGAATATGTTCGCGGCGGAGACCTTTGGGGTTGTGCCGGACGTCCTTTGCGTCGCCAAAGGGTTGAGCGGTGGATATGCTCCCCTCTCGGCGATGATCTGCCGGCGCTCCATCGCCGACGCGTTCTGGGGTCCGATCTCGGAGAATCCCGGATTCGTGGAAGGGCATACTTTCGAGGGGAACCCGATCTCCTGCGCGGCGGGCATCGCCGTGCTTCAGGAAATCCTCGAACGCGATCTGTGTCGGAATGCTCGTGAACAAGGGACACGGCTCCGCGACCATTTCAAACAGTTGGCCAAGAGCACTGGTGTCATTGGCGACATCCGCGGGAAGGGGCTTTTCCAGGCGATCGAGTTCGTGAAGAACCCCGAGACGAAGGAGTCCTTTCCGGCGGAGCTCGGATTCGGCGTGCGAGTGGGGCGGCGGGCCCTGGAAAAAGGCCTGCTCTGCCGGTTCGACCCGAACTGGATCGCGTTTGGTCCTCCACTCGTCACAACGAGCGACGAGCTCGAGCAGATGGTCCAGGTCCTGCGGGAGAGTTTGGTAGAGGTGCTCCAGGAGATCTCCGAAGCCTGACTTGGGACCTCCTAGGCGGCTAGTAAGGTCAGTACCCGCGGAACGGTCCTTCGCGGATGCCTGATCCTTTGAAGTGTTTGTCAGTACCGAAGCCATTGCGAAACGAGTCGGACGCCCTCTTCTTTTCCTGATTCTGGAAGTCTTAAAGATGCAAGCTGGACTCCCAACGCGTCGCGATGCCCTTCGAGCCGTCGTCGGCCTGGCCGCGGGAACCTCGTTTCCGCTCCCCACGATGGGTTCGACCGAGGAACACGAAGCGCAACCGGAAGGGGCGTTTCGCGTTCACCAGTGGGTTCGCAATCAGGCCAATCCCATTGTCCCGCCCCGTGAGTCCTTTGATAAGGCCCGCTGCATGAACCCCTTCGTGATCCGGAGGGATGAGGAATACTGGCTGTTTTACGGAGGGGCCGATACCCAGCGACAGCATCGAATCTGCCTGGCCACGGCCCCGGTGGACGACCTGACCCAATGGACTCGTCGCGGGCCGATCCTGGACCGAGGAAACAAGGGAGCCTTCGACGAAGAGTGGTGTGTTTTACCTTGTGTTCATCGCGTTGGAGAACGATGGCACCTGTACTACACTGGCCGAGGAAACCAGGGAGCGGGGCTTCAATCCTTCCGAGGCATCGGGTTGGCCGTGAGCGACGACCTGCTCCATTGGTCCCGCTTTCAGGATGAGCCCGTCCTGACGGGTGAGGGTTTGGAAGACTGGCCAAATAACGCGGGGATCGCGGGAGGAGGTCGGATCGTCGAACTCCCCCAGCCCGACGGACGTACTCTGTACCGTATGCATTACACGCTCGCCACGGGAACACCGAATCGCGATTTACTCGTCGATCAGGCCAAGCAGTCGGTTGTGGCCGACTCGTGGGATGGGATCCACTGGTTCGATAAGAAAGTCGTGCTCAGGCCCAGACCGACCGCGACGTATGAGAACGCCGCGACCATTGCGCTGAACGTGTGGAAGGAAGGGGAGGTGTGGCGAGCGATCTATGCGGGGATCGGCTCGAAATTCGGTGCGTATTCCATCTGTGAGGCCCAGAGTCAGGATGGACTTCACTGGTTGCGTGGAGAACCAGGCGAGAACCTTGCCCTCGCTCCGACCGGGAGCGGATGGGAGAGCAAAATGACGGCCTATCCCAACGTGATTCGGGAGGGGAACCAACTCCGCCTGTTTTACTGCGGGAATGGTTACGGATCGACTGGAATCGGCACGGCGGTGGCGCCGCTCCTGGGCTGACCACGTCGAAGCGGCCATTACCTCGCCACTCAATCTGCCGTCGAGCCGCCGTCACAGCCGGTTTGTCCTAACTGGGTCGGTGACTCAAATCATTCATAAGGAGGGTGCATTGGAAATCAAGCGAGTCGGCTCGCAGCCTTCATCCCGGGGGCCAGCCGAGTGGTTCACCGGAATCGTACGGATTGATCGCCTGTTTCAGCCCCAACCCCCCGCGCGAGCGGCGGCGGCGAGCGTGACCTTTGAGCCGGGGGCCCGAACGGCCTGGCACACCCATCCCCTGGGACAAACCCTGATCATCACCACCGGTTGCGGCTGGGTCCAACGCGAGGGAGGGCCGATCGAAGTGGTCCGTCCGGGCGATGTGGTCTGGTTTCCACCAGGTCAAAGGCACTGGCATGGGGCCACCCCTACCGTGGCGATGACTCATATCGCCATCCAGGAAGAGTTGGATGGAAAGGTGGTGGAGTGGCTGGAACATGTCACCGACGAGCAGTATCGCGAGTCGTGAAGCGTGAACCTTCCCCGTTCTCCGAGGAGCGTTCAGAAGGTTGGAATCCGGTGGCAGACTGATCTTTTGACGCATTCGCGTCTGGTGGGTGCATGCATTTTGATGGAGTCACGGATCGGCAATCGCGAGGGTGGATTTTGACGAATTCTCGATCGTGCCCTATCACTTGAGTACGTTGTGTTCGACTCAAGCCGCATGGGAGCTCCTCTGTCGTGTCACTCATCGAGCCAAGCACGATCCCACCGATCTCGCTCAACACGAACGCTCCGTTCCGTCCGCGGCCGGCGAATGACTTCCACGCGGCCGGGCTCAATGCCACGGTGGTCGAGGGCTTGATTCTCAAGTTTCTGCTCGTCTCTGGGAACGCGTCGGGCCGCCGGATCGCCGATGAGTTAGGGCTTCCCTTCGGCCCGTTCCCGGAATTTCTGCGGCACCTCAAAAACCAGCAAATCCTTACCTATACGAACGATGCGTCGGCAAATGATTATTATTACGCCTTGACGGATTCCGGGCGGGCTCGTGCCCGCGCCTTTTTCGAGGAGTGCGCCTACGTCGGCACCGCCCCGGTTCCGTTCGACGTGTACGTCGACTCGGTCGAGTCGCAGACGATTACCGCGGAACAGCCGAAGATGGCGGACCTTCGCCGGGCCTTCTCCGACCTCTTGCTCAATGAGGAGATGTTCCAGACGCTCGGGTCGGCGATCAACTCGGGCCGTGGCATGTTTATTTATGGGTTTGCCGGAAATGGAAAGACCAGCATCGCGGAACGCATCACGCGATGTTTTGGCTCGACCATCTGGATTCCGCGCGTCATCAGTGTCGACGGTCAGATCCTCAAGCTGTATGACCCCGCGACTCACGAGGCGATTCGCCCTCGCGGCGGCGGGCTGCTCCGCTCGGACGATCAAGATGACCGATGGGTTGAGATCATGCGGCCGACCCTCATCGCCGGCGGCGAGCTCACCATGGACAACCTGGAGATTCGCTACAACGCTGAGACCAAGATCAGCGAAGCCCCCTTGCAAATGAAGAGCAATAACGGAACCTTCCTCATCGATGACTTCGGGCGTCAGCGAATGCCACCGATGGAGCTCCTCAACCGCTGGATCATTCCTCTGGAGAAACGGTACGACTTCTTGACGCTCGCCAGTGGGAAGAAGATCCGCGTCCCGTTCGATCAGCTCATTCTCTTCTCAACCAACCTCGAACCCAAGCAACTCGTGGATGAGGCGTTCCTCAGGCGAATCCCCTACAAGGTGAATGTAACCGACCCCACCGAGCCGATGTTCCGGCGGATGTTTGAGGTCTTCGGGCCGAGGCTTGGATTCAAATCAATTGACCAAGACGCAATCACGTATTTGATTAATACTCACTACCGCGCGGTCAATCGACCTTTCCGTGCCTGTCAGCCGCGTGACCTGTTGCTTCAGGTCAAGAATCACTGCGTATTCAACGAACTCCCGATTGAGCTAACTCACGAGTACCTCGACATCGCGGTCGGTAACTATTTCACGGTGATGTAAGCGTCAATCGGAAGCCTCACCCGCCGAAAAGAGGACCTCAGGCCAGCTTGCTCAGGCGTGTGACGCGCCCGGTCGAAACCCATTCCACCACATAGATGTTCCCTTCCTGGTCGAAGCAGGCGTCGTGCGGATGGACGAACCGACCTGCCCGCCACTCCGCGGGGTTCGACCGGATTTTCATTTTCTTTACCTCCGCGATCCACTCCGGGTCATCGCCAAGGTGGGCGATGGCTTTGTTGTCCTTATCGAACAGCGACACACGAGCGTGCAGGTCGGGTACGAGTAGGACGTCCCCCTTGATATCGAAATGCGCGGGGAAGAGGACGTCGTCCAACATGCTCAGCGGCTTTCCATCCAGGGTAAAATACTGGAGTCGCGCGTTGGCGCGATCGGCCACCACGATCGAGGGTTCGCGCCCGGGCCGATCGTCAAGCCAAAGCCCGTGCGGCGTCTTGAACTTGCCTTGATCCGTACCGGTGCCGCCCCAGGTTCGGACCCACTTCGCGTCCTTGTCGTATTGGTGAACGTAGTTGGATCCGTACCCATCTCCCACGTAGAAACCCCCGTCGGGGGCGAAGGCGACGTTGGTTGGCCGAAACTTCGACATGTCTGGATAAACGCCTGACTCTTCCGGGTAGCCCTTTTTCCAAACCACCTCGCCTTTCAGGTCGGTCTTAACAACCTGTCGGTGATGGATATCGCACAGGTAGAGATACTCCTGGTTCCCTTCCTTCCGAACGTCGATTCCGTGCCCCCCCGGGTAATACTCCTTCCCAAAGGATCGGACGAATTTTCCGTGGGGGTCGAACACGACGATCGTGTCTAACGGTTGCTTGCCAGCCCCTTGATGCTTGATGTAAATGAAGCCCTGAGCGTCCACGCAAACCCCGTGCGTCGTTTCCCAGTGAAGGTGGTCGGGAAGTTGGCCCCAACCATGCTCGCATTCGTACCGATGCTCGCCTTGCCCCAGCACTGGCTCTTTCGTGCCCGACTTATCCTCCGCGTGGACGATGGGTGCTCCGAGGCTCGACGCCAAGATCCCCGCTCCCAGGCCCCCCGTCTGCTTCAGAAATTCACGACGCTGCATGGATTCACTCCAGTACATGAGAAAACAACCGTATGGGAATTCACACGGTTTGAAGTCGTGCCGACCCAGGAACCACCGTCCTGGCGTTTTCCGGATTCACGGTGAGGCGCACGGACTCGATTCAAGGAATGCGTTGACGTTGGTTCGCGAAGCGGTGCCTCAACCTGATTCAATCAAATCATCGAGTTGGAAATGTAATCGAGCCCGCGCACGGACGCAACGTCCCAGGGGAGATGCGTTTAACCTCTTCGTCCATGACTCCCGAGGTTTTCAACCCGCCGACCGCGACTCGACCTCAACGTTGGGATCCTATACAATGCGAGGTTGAAGTGGTCACCCCGCAACGGTCGAGGCACCGATTCCTCTGTGTGAGCAAGACGCCTGGTTCCTCCGCGTCGCCCACGCCCTTCGGCGCATCCGACCTCAGACGAAGGCCATGCACGATGCAGCCTGCCCGGCTTCCGGGAACACGCTTCCCTAAAAGAATAGTGAACACCATGAGCGAGGCCCATCGCACGGGAACGAATCCAATCCGCAACGGGGCCAGAGCCATCGGCCTTGGAACCTGGATCCTACTCCTGGTTCCTCCCGTTTTCGCGGAATCACTCCCGCCCCCCGCGCAACGAACCGTCAACTTTGAACGGGACATCCAACCGATCTTTGAGACCCACTGCTATCAGTGCCATGGCCCAAAGCAGCAGAAGGGGGGCCTGAGCCTGCATGACAAGTCGAAAGCGTTGGAAGGGGGGGACGAAGGGCCTCCCTTCGAGACAGGGAAGAGCGAGGAGAGTCGACTCATCGAACGGGTCGCCGCCCTCGATGAGTTGGAAGCCATGCCCCCCAAGGGGAAAGGGAAACGCCTTACTCCCGAGCAGGTGGGCATCCTTCGAGCCTGGATCGACCAGGGGCTCGATTGGCCAGATTCGCCTCGAACCCAGGGGAAGGCGATCGCACTCAGTGACCACTGGGCGTTCAAGAAGCCGGAGCGATCCAAACTTCCCGACGTCAAGAATACGGGATGGGTACGAAACTCGATCGATCAATTCATTCTCGCCAGGCTCGAACGTGAAGGACTTGGCCCCGCTCCCGAAGCGGATCGAGCGACCCTGATCCGCCGGCTTTCCCTCGACCTGATCGGCTTGCCTCCTGAACTCGAGGAAGTGGACGCTTTTCTCGCGGATTCAAGGCCGGACGCCTACGAACGTTTGGTGGAGCGTCTCCTCGACTCGCCGCACTATGGCGAGCGCTGGGGCAGACGCTGGCTCGACCGGGCTCGCTACGCCGATACGAACGGTTACGAGAAGGATCGGGAACGCTCGATCTGGCCGTACCGCGATTGGGTGATTCAGGCCATCAATCGAGATATGCCGTTCGATCAATTCACCGTGGAACAACTTGCCGGTGATCTACTGCCCAATCCGACACGGTCTCAGAAGATCGCGACGGGATTCCATCGCAATACGATGACGAACGAGGAAGGGGGGATCGACGTCGAGGAGTTTCGCTTCGCCTCCGTGGTCGATCGCGTGGCCACCACCGGAGCCGTATGGCTCGGCCTGACCATCCAATGTGCTCAGTGCCACACGCATAAGTACGACCCGATCACGCAGCGAGAGTATTATCAATTCTTTTCGTTTTTGAATAATGCGGACGAGCCGGAGTTGGAGGTGCCGTCCGCCGAGATCACGGCGAAGCGTCGGCAACTCGAAAAACGAATTCAAGCACTCTCCGCGAGTCGAGAACGTCGTCTCGAAGAATCTGACCCTGGTCGAACCTGGAGCCCGCTTCAGCCGGTCGAAGCCAGGTCCCAGCGTGGCGCCACACTCGCGACTCAGCCTGATGGCTCGATCCAGGTCACGGGGTCGATTCCTGATACGGATACCTACGAGCTTGTCTTCGAGGTCGGGCAGGGGGGGCTCTCCGCCCTCCGGATTGAGGCCCTGGCCGATCCTTCCGGGAAGAGCCGGGGCCCTGGGCTGACACCACACGGGAACTTTGTCCTGAGCGAGGTCCGCGCGGAGCTCCGCTCGGATCGGCCGAGGTCCGAATCCGAGGCCGGCAACGCATCGAAGACTCTGACTTTGATGAGCGCGAGGGCGGACTTCGCTCAGACGGGATTCGAGGCGAACCAGGTCATCGATGGGAAATCCGACACGGGTTGGGCGATCGATGACGGCTCGGGGGGCTTGAACAAGAAGCGGATCCTCACGTTCTCACTCCGTGAGCCGATTTCAACATCAGGGGCCGAGCGACTCGTCCTCACCCTCGACCAAGCTCATGGGAATCGGCATCAACTCGGGAGATTTCGCGTTCTCGGCCTCCCGTCGACCCCGGTCGTTGCTTCGGCTAACGCCGGGTCCGGAATCGAGGCGAGGCTGGAGGACTGGGAGAGCGGGGCCCGTTCTCAAACGCGCTGGCATCGTTTGCGACCCACCCGACTCGTCTCGGCGAAGCATGCCACATTGACTCTGCTCCAGGATCTTTCCGTGCTCGCAACGGGAGACAAGCCAAATAATGATGTCTATGAAGTGGACATCCCGGTCCCCGAGGATGGTCTCTCGGCGATCCGGCTCGAAGTCCTCCCCGATGCGAGTCTCCCCGCGCATGGGCCAGGGAGAGCTCCGTTGTTCTCGGTGGGCGATTTTCTCCTCACCGAGGTGAAGCTGACCGCGTTCTCAGGCGTTGATGAGACCTCAGGGCGTCCGGTCAAGCTTGCTGAAGCAAGCGAAGACTACAGTGAGCCCAAACGTCCCGCGGCGCTCGCGATTGATGGGATACCCGACACCGGCTGGACCATCAAGGGGCGAACCGGTGAGCCGCACGCCGCGGTCTTCGTCCTCAATGAGAAGTTAGATGGGTCGAACGTGGGTCGACTCCGAATCACGCTCCATCAGGAAGGGATTCACCAGATGACCATCGGACGCTTTCGCCTTTCGGCGACGAGCGCTCCAGGGCCGATCCGGGCCTCCGCGCATCCTGGAGAGATCGAGGATCTTCTGGCAACGCCTCGAGGGAAGCGCTCGGCGCGGGAACAGTCGGTATTGAAGGAGTATTATCTGGGACAAGCTCCGGAACTCGCCGACCTGAACCAGGAGATCAAGTCGCTTCAGAAGAAGATGCCCATCCAGCCGACCACCCTGGTCATGCAAGAACGGGCGAAGGAGCACGCGCGCAAGACCCACATTCACAAGAGAGGCGAGTTCCTCAAGGTGGGTGAAGAAGTTCAACCGGGTCTCCCCGCGGTGCTTCCCCCTCTGCCGAGCAACGTGGTCGCGGACCGACTCGGACTGGCGCGCTGGCTGGTTTCGGAGGATAATCCCTTGGTTGGTCGCGTGGTGATCAACCAGGTCTGGCAATCGTTTTTCGGCCGAGGGATCGTGGCGACCGTGGACGACTTCGGCACGCGGGGCGAACCGCCAACCCACCCGGAATTGCTCGACTGGCTCGCCACGGAGTTTCCTCGACGCGGGTGGAGCATGAAGGGGATGCACCGGCTCATCGTCACAAGTGCAACCTATCGGCAGGATTCGCGCGTCACGTCCGAGAAGCTTGCACGCGATCCCAAGAACGAATGGCTTGCGCGGGGACCTCGGTTCCGAGTCGATGCCGAGGTCGTCCGTGATATCGCCCTCCGGGCCAGCGGACTTCTGAATGCGAAAGTTGGTGGTCCGAGTGTCTTCCCGCCCCAGCCCGACGGCGTGACTTCGCTTGCCTACGGCCAGGTCGCCTGGCGAACCAGCACGGGGCCCGATCGATACCGGCGCGGGCTCTACACGTATACCAAGCGAACGGCCCCTTATGCCGCTTTTACCCTGATGGACGCTCCAACTTCCGAAACAACCTGCGTTCGCCGTGAGCGCTCGAATACTCCCCTTCAAGCCCTCACCTTGCTGAACGACACCGTCTTCGTCGAGGCCGCGCGTGCGCTGGCTGAACGCACGCTCAACCAGGTTGATCTGGATGAGAAGGAGAAGCTCCGCCACTCGTTCCGTCTCTGTCTCACCCGCGAACCCACCGAGAGCGAGATCGGCCGGCTTGCGCAATTCCTCCGGCATCAAGAGGAGCGGTTCGAGCGAGACCGACCGAGGGCGGCGGAAGTGGTCGGAGCGAATGCGGTGGAGTCGGAAAAGGCAAGGACGCGGCTTCCTCAATTCGCCGCCTGGACGACGTTGGCACGGGCCTTACTGAATCTTGATGAGACGATCTCCAAGGAGTGACGCGGATGAGCTCCCAGCGAACAGCGATGCCCATGGGACAGGAGCCGGCATCCCTCATATCCACGCGCCGGCATTTCTTCCGAGAATGCGGGGTTGGCCTCGGTAAGATCGCGCTCTCCACGCTCTGGCTCGAGGAGGCGGCGCGGGCCGCGGTGGTCCCGGGTCCAGGGTCGGCGATTGACCCGCTCGCGCCCAAGTCACCTCACTACGCACCCAGGGCCAAGCATATCATCTACCTGTTCATGTCGGGCGCACCGAGCCAGCTCGACCTCTTCGACAACAAGGAATCGCTGAAGAAATTTGATGGCAAACCCGTCCCGGCCGACGTGGTCAAGGATCAGCGATATGCCTTCATTCGACCTGACGCGAGCTTGATGGCCTCTCGGTTTCAGTTCGCCCGGCACGGAAACTCTGGCGCCGAGCTCTCCGAGATGTTACCTCACCTGGCCAAGGTGGCGGATGATCTCACCTTCGTCAAGTCGATGTATACCGACCAGTTCAATCATGCCCCCGCCCAGATCTTCGTGAATACGGGGTCATCGCTCCCCGGAAGGCCGAGTATTGGCTCGTGGGTCACTTATGGGCTGGGGAGTGAGTGCAGGGATTTACCGGGTTTCGTGGTCCTCTCGTCCGGAGGAGGGACGAGTGGAGGCGTGGCGAACTGGAGCTCCGGGTTCTTGCCGAGCAGCTACCAGGGCGTTCCGTTTCGCACTGTTGGAGACCCGATTCTCAACGTGGCGAATCCACCGGGGTTCGACCAGGGTTTACAGCGGGAGTCGCTCGACCTGATACGAGAGATGAACGAGGAACGCCTGGACGCGGTTGGCGACCCTGAGATCATCACGCGCATCGCCTCGTACGAGATGGCCTATCGCATGCAGTCGAGCGCGCCGGAGCTCATGGACTTAAAAGGTGAGTCGCGGGAGACGCTCGATCTCTACGGGGCGGTTCCTGGCAAGGCTTCCTTCGCGAACAACTGTCTGCTGGCGAGGAGGTTGATCGAGCGAGGCGTTCGCTTCATCAACCTCTACCACGACGGCTGGGACCACCATTCGGATGTCGCCAACGGCCTCAAACGAAAGTGCGGCGAGACGGATCAGGCCTCGGCCGCCCTCATCATCGACCTGAAACGGCGAGGTCTTCTCGACGAGACCCTGGTCATCTGGGGAGGGGAATTTGGCCGGACCCCGATGGTCGAGTCGAACGCGACCCTTGGTCGGAGCATGGGCCGAGACCATCACCCCCAGGCATTCACGATGTGGTTCGCCGGGGGTGGAATCAAGCCAGGGGTGACGCTAGGCGCAACGGACGAGCTCGGTTTCCATATCACGGAGCAACCCGTTCACGTCCACGACCTTCAGGCGACGATCCTCCACCTCTTGGGGATGGACCACACCCGCTTGACGTTCCGATTCCAGGGGCGCAACTTCCGGCTCACCGACGTGCATGGCAAACTGATCGAGCCAATCTTGGCCTAAAGGTCTGGCGGGATCGTTGAAAACCACCAGACCAGCTCGATCAGGAGCTGGTCGACCTGGTCGCACCCACCGATCGAGGAGTCCGGTGTCGCCAGGAGAACGGCCCCTTGAGCAGTGGCTCGTGGCTGGGGAGCGGTTGTGGCAGATCGTTCGGCCCGATCGGGCCGGTCCCCACCCCTTCCCACTGGTGATCATTAATGGATCGGATCACCTCGGTGGCGAGCCGCATGGCTCGAAGCCCTTGCTGTCCACTGACGCGGGGGGTGGACCCGTTCCTCAGGGCCGAGACAAAATCGTCCAGCTCGAGCCTAAGCTGATCTTGCGGCTCGGCCTGGACCTGGTCGACTCGAAGGACCGTTCCGAAGAGATGTTCTTTCACGCGAGTGGGATTGGTCATATCCACGTCGCCGAGCTCTAAGTCGCCCCGGCGCAACGCTTCGGAAGGCTGGACGAGCGTCCCTTGCCTGGTCATGAAGTCGAGCATTGCGTAGCCTTCGGACGCCCAGAGTCGCATCTTCCGCATGGCCTGGAAGCTCGCGCGGCTGGCGGTCAGGTTTGCCACGCATCCCCCTTCGAACTCGATGCGAGCGTCGGCGATATCCTCGTGATCACCGAACACGCTCACGCCCACCGCCGAAACCGAGCGAATTGGGCCGGGGTTCATGGAGAGAATCAGGTCGATGTCGTGGATCATCAGGTCCAGGACCACCCCGATGTCGGTCGAGCGGAAGGTGTAGGTGGAAAGGCGCTCGGCCGAAATGTACTTCGGCCGCATGGGGAGCCCTTCGAGGGCGCTAAGGGCGGGATTGAAGCGTTCGATGTGGCCCACCTGAAGCAAGGTGCGCCGGGCTTCGGCCAGCGCGACGAGCTCTTCGGCTTCGAGGCAGTTCGCGGCCAGCGGCTTTTCGACGAGGGTGGCGATTCGGCGGTCGAGGAACGCGCCGGCAACCTCGCGATGCAAGGTGGTTGGCACCGCGATCGAGACGGCGTCGACGTCGTTGAAAAGCTTTCGGTAATCGCCAACGGCTCGGCATCCCAACTTCGAGGCGATGGCCTGAGCCTGCTCGATTCGAGAATCCGCGACGGCGACCAGCTCCACCTCGGGGATTTCGGCGAGAATCCTCGCATGATGTTGACCGAGATGCCCAACGCCGACGACTGCCACGCGAGAGCGCGTCATGATTTTCTCCAACGTTCACGAGCTCGACCGTGCTTGCCCTCTTGCTGGGCCTGGATGAACTCGAGCAAGCTCTGAACTTCAGGGACGAGGTGCCCGTGCGACTCAAGAATTTCGGCCGCGTGCTTGGCGCTCATCTTGGCCCGATAGATCAACCGGTGCGCTTCGTGAAGTGCGTCAATGCCTTCCGAGCCGATCCCGTTGCGTTTCAGGCCCACGACGTTGATGCAGCGAATTTTGGACGGGTTGCCATCAACCAGCATGAATCGGGGGACGTCGTGGACGATGCGTGACTGTCCCCCCACGAAGCTGTAGGCACCGATAGTCGAGTAATGGTGAACCGCGACCCCGCCCGAGAGGCTGGCATGCGACTCGACATGGACATGCCCACCGAGCATGGTGCCGTTGGCGATGGTGATGCGATCACCGAGCTTGCAGTCGTGCGCGACATGCGCACCGGCCATCAGGAAGTTGTGGCTACCAATCCGGGTAACCCCATCTTCCTTCTCGGTGGCTCGGTTGATGGTCACGCTTTCTCGAATGATGTTGTGGTCGCCGATCTCAACGCGGGTCGATGACCGCTTGTAGCTCACGTCTTGCGGATCGCCCCCGATGACGGTGAAGGGGCTGAAGGTGTTCATCTCCCCGACGGTCGTTGCGCCGAGCATGCAAACATGGGCGATCAAGCGCGTTCCACGCCCGATTCTCACGTCGGCTCCGATCACGCAATAGGGGCCAACCTCAACATCGTCGGCGAGCTCGGCTCGGGGGTCGACGCAAGCGGTGTCGGCAATCAGAGTGGCCATGGTAAGGATAGTCCTCAGATCCTTGAGGGCAGGGGCGCCGTCCGTGGCACCAAAGCCGAACCCAACCGGTGCGTCCGCAAGGCTGATCCCGTTGTGTCAGACCTTGAGATCCGAATCAACGAAGACAAAGCGAATCTTGGCCTCGGCCGCAACCTGGTCATCGACGGTGGCGACTCCCATCACATGAGCAGATCGGCTTTTCATTCGTAGGTTCGTTACTTCAAGGCGAAGTTGATCCCCAGGAATGACCGCTTTTCGAAGTTTGACGTTGTCAATTGAGATGATCAGGGCGACTTTTTCGTGGTGGTCCACCTGTTCGGCGATCATGATCCCCGCCGCTTGCGCCAGCGCCTCGACGATCAAGACCCCGGGCATGATCGGCCTTCCGGGCCAGTGCCCTTGGAAGAAGGGCTCGTTGCAACTGACATTCTTGAGTGCGACGACGCGCTTGCCCGGGTCGTGCGCCAGAACGCGATCGACCAATAAGAACGGGTAGCGGTGGGGAAGGATCCGCATGATCTCATTGATTTCGAGCTTCGCCCCCGGTGCTGGCCTAGGAGGCCGTTCACATTCCACCGCCTCCAGGAGCTTACGCACCAAGGCGGCGTTGAGCTGGTGACCGGAGCGATGGGCCACGACGTGCCCGTCGAGATCCTTGGCGAGTAGGGCCAGGTCTCCAACCATGTCCAAAATCTTGTGTCGTACACACTCATCGCGATATCGGAGCGTGTTGCCGATGACACCGTCTGTACCAAAGATGAGGAGGTCCGACTCCGAAGTCCTCGACCCAATACCAGCTTCGCGGAGCGCCTTGGCCTCGTTTTCGAGCAGGAAGGTGCGGCTGGGAGCCAGTTCTTCTCGAAAACTCTCGGGCGAGACGTTCACGAAGAGGCTCTGCGACCCGATTGGGGTCTGGCGCCCGTAGTCGAGATGATAAGAGAGGACCAGGCCGTCGTTGTTCCCTGGGTGGGCCGTCAGGATGGCCGATCCTTCTCGAACCGTGATCGGGCGATCGATGACCAGCATCTCGCGATCCTGACTCTGCTCGACTATCCCGGCAGCGTTGAGCGACTCCACGAATGCCTGACTCGAGCCATCGAGGCCAGGTGTCTCGGACGCGTCGATCTCGACTCGACAATTGTCGATCTGGAGGCCCGCCAGAGCCGCCATGACATGCTCGACCATCTCGATCGTCGCGTCACCTTTTTGCAAGGTCGTCCGACGTTGCCGAGGAATGACGTTACGGATGTGCGCGGGGACGGACGGTTGACCCGGCAAGTCGGTGCGAACAAAAACGACGCCCTGATCCACATCCGCCGGACGGAATTGAATTGCGACATCGGCCCCCTGGATGAAACCGACCCCACTCACCCCGGCCTCTCGAGCAATCGTGCGTTGCTTTCTCCTCGCTTTGACCATGGCCTTGGACGGCTCCCTCTACCTCTTTGAGGATTAACTTGCTCGACCGATCTTTGAAGTCGTGAGGCAGCTTAGATACTTCGTTGAGCGTGTTTTGATTCTAAGTCCGTTGCTTTCTGAGTCTCTGCCTCACAGGATTGGCCGGAATCATCAGGAAGCTCGTCGCGTCAGCTCGAGTTCCACCGGATCAGGGATCCAGCTTCGCTTCGGGTTGAGATGAGAATCTCACACCACGGACTTTCGTCCTCAGAGAATCATAATTCGATTCAAATCCGTGGCGTGAGGGATTCCGGCCCGCGGGCTTAGTTTCCGGTCGGCCTGAGCCTGGACTGGGTGGCCGATGTGTTCCCAGTTGCCGGGGCTGGCGTACCTGCCCCTTGCCGCTGCGACTTGTATTCCATGTTGAGATACTGGACCACGGCCTCCGTGATGTCATTCGACGGATCGGCGTAGACCACGGTTCGCTCAATCGCTCGGATCGGGGAGCTGGGGTCGTTCGAGGTAATCGGATCGTTCGAGGTGCGAAGCACATAGGTCAGGTTGCGCTGCTTGGCGACCCGAATCACCATGCTCTGAATCTCCTTGTAGATGGTGCCGATCATCTCGGCCTCTCTCAGGGAGAACTCACGCTCGGCCTGCTCTCGTCCGGCTTCACTCTGTGCCTTGAGCTGAGTCAGCTTGTTTTCGGCCTTCTTGTAGTCTTCGCTACCAGGCTTGAAGTTCCCGATCTCTTTGCCGACCTGTTCCATTTGCGCCAGGACGCCTTGCAGTTCCTTCTTCTTGACCCCAACGGCGGCGATGAACTCCTCGTTGGTGACCTTGACCTTCTCGTAGCCTTTGAAGACCGCGCCCATGTCGATGGAGCCAAAGGTCGCGGGCCCGGCGGTGGAAGTACGAGGAGCAGCCTGTGCTTCTCTGGCTTGCTGCTGGCCCGAAGTGGTGTTGGCGATGATGAATAGACCAGCCAGACCAAGGCTCACGGCCGAAAGCCTGCGAGGTGAGACGAGCATCCGTGCAACTCCTTTTGTGGACTGGCCGCTCCGCGGCCACGGGTCGAACGAAGAATCGAGCGAGACGCCGGTAAAATGATCGACGGTGCCGTACCCCGACGCCTTCCAATCCAATGAGGTCGCAAGAAAGGCGGTCAGCCCGACAACCGGTTTCGAATCATCCCGATTGAGTGACCCGAAGTACCAGGATTTTTGGATCGTGGACTTCAGTTCGAGCGGCATTCTGCCGAGAAGGCCGAAATGGGTCAAGGTGAACTGATCCCAAGGAAATGAGGAAGAGAATTCCCCCTTCCGCCGCCGTGAATCCTAGGCGAGAAACTCCCGAACCAGGGTGCTCGTACGTGTCGATTCACCCGTCAGCACCAAGTCTGGCGTCGGCGAGACGAGTTGTCCTGGATTTTGCCTTGCCCTCCCCTCCATGGGACTACGGCTGTATACGAAAATACGAGGCGAGCCGGCAACCCGCCCTCGTCTCTTGCGAGTCAGTCGTTCAACAAGGAGGACGGTCACCCAATTACTTAAGTAAGAGCATAGATCTTTTACAAGCTAAGTTCAAATAAAAACAATTCACGATTCGAGCCTCGCGTTGAAGTACGCGAGGCCCGGATCGATAGTAATGAGAATCCAAAGATAGATCGCGGGTAAGCGAGGGGACAACCCAGCCGTACTCCGGCTCTTTGAATCACCAAACGAGTTGACGTGTTTCTAAGGAATCGCACAGGGGAGGGATCGAGGCGGCTCTGGTTCAAGAGCCGGAGTAGGTAAGCAAGAAATCATTGAATTTGATCTTGCGCGGAACTTCACCCTCGACCGAGAACACGTTGAACAAGAGATTCGCGAAATGGTCGGTCTGCACACTGTAGTAGTTGTGCTTGCCGTCTCGCCGGGCCTCGATCAACCCTGAAACGCGCAGAAGAGCCAGGTGATGGCTTACGGCGGGCTGGCTCTGACCAAGATTGGCGCACAGATCGGTGACGTGGAGCTCGCCGTTCCGCGCCAAGAAGTAAAGAATCTTCAATCGGGTCTCATCGCTCAGAAGTTTGAACATTTGAGCGATGTCGCGTACGGTGGAATCCGAAGGGCCCGAAACCGCCGCGGGGGCTTCGAGTGTGGAAGTTGACTGCTTGGTCAATTTGCGCGCCATGAGAATCCTCGATCGATTTGTGAAAAGCCCATTTCAGGATGAGTTCGCGGACGCGCTCGAGAAGGTTCAGGGGAGAACCGAAGCGGGGAAATGCCCGAATCATCCGAAGGTGGGTTCAAGCTGGCCAGCGACGTGAGCTCATCACGTTCAACTGGACTTCAGGAGTGATCGTCCCGCCAAAGGAATCCCGAACCCGTTCAAAAAACTGACCGCGGCTCCGCGGAACCGCGGTGAATTGCTGTTGAGGTTCAGGAATCCAGAACAAAAAGAGATCTCGCGATTCAAGCCCTTGCCAGATCGCGGGGAGGACTTCGGTACTCGTGAAGTTTGGGGTGGCCCAAGCCGTTCCAACCGACTTTCCCTCTATTATGCAGTGCCCGTCAAGAGCCCGTACTGAATGAGGCTCCTACGTAGTTGGGCCGACTCGTGTTCGTTGGGAGGGCAGAGGGGAAGTCGGAATTCTCCGTTTCCGCGCCCCAAAAGGTGCAGAGCGGCTTTCACGGGGACGGGATTGGCGGCGATACTGAGCAGGTCTCGGCAGAGAGGAAAGAGCTTCAAGTGGATGCGTCGCGCTTCGGTCAGGTTCCCTGCGTTAAACGCATTGATCAGATCGATGAGGTCTCGAGGTACCAGATTTCCCGCGACCGAGATAACGCCCTCCGCCCCCACGGCCATCATCGGAAGCGTGAGGCTATCGTCTCCCGAGAGGACGGTGAGGTTGGTCCGGGCAAGAATCTCGCTCACCTGATCCAGTGAACCACTGGCCTCCTTCACCGCGACGATCGGGCCCAATTTGGCCAATCGCTCGATCGTCGCTGGCTCGACGTTTCGCGCCGTTCGACCTGGAACATTGTAGAGAACCAGCGGAAGTTCCACACTCTCCGCAATGCGTGCGTAATGGGCGTATAGCCCTTCCTGCATCGGCCGGTTGTAGTAGGGGGAGACGACCAGGGCCCCGTCGGCTCCAGCCTTCTGAGCAAACCGCGTCAGCCTGATCGCCTCGGTCGTCGAATTCGAGCCGGTCCCTGGTAAAACACGGGCCCGTCCCGCGGCGCACTCAATCACCGTCGCGATCACCTTTTCGTGCTCGTCATGCGAGAGCGTCGGGCTCTCGCCCGTCGTACCAACGGGGCTTAGGACGGGAACTCCCTGCGAGATGTGCCAGTCAACCGAGGCTTTAAGCTGGTCGTAGTCCACTTCTCCAGCGCGGAAAGGCGTGACCAGTGCGACCGTGCAACCAGCGAAAATTCGACCCTTGGATGACATTCCTAACTCCGCCCTTTGAATTCCGACGAATCCGAACAAACAAAATGAATTCTAAAAAGGTCTTCTCGAATAGGGAAGCCCTCGTCACCACGCGATGTGGTCTTACTTCTACGTTCTGAGAGCATGCTCGTTCATGCACTGTTTCATTTCTCGAACTGCTTTCTCAAATCCAACAAAAATCGCTCTTGAAATGATGCTATGACCAATGTTTAACTCATCCATTCCCTGGATCTTCGCCACGGGATAAACGTTTTGATAATTCAACCCGTGGCCTGCGTGCAGCTTCAACCCGTGCTGTAATACGGTGGCCGACGCGACTCGCAAGGCGTTCAGCTCCTCCTGAACCGCTTGTTCGGTCGGAGCGTCAGCATACCGCCCTGTGTGCAGCTCGACCGCCTGCGCTCCCGCCTGGGCCGAGGCTTCCACCTGGGCCGGGTCCGGGTCGATGAAGAGGCTGACCCCGATCCCGGCTTCCAGGCATCGGCCGACGGCGGCCGCGACGCGCTCACGCTGACCGAGTACGTCAAGGCCCCCCTCCGTCGTCAGCTCCGCTCGACGTTCCGGTACAAACGTGATCTGGTACGGAGCGACTTCCAGGGCAATCTCGATCATCGAGGGATCGAGCGAAAGCTCGAGATTCAGGCGGACATGCACGGTCTGCTTTAAAAGGCGTAGATCCCGGTCTTGTATGTGGCGTCGATCTTCTCTGAGATGGACGGTGATCCCATCGGCACCCGCGAGCTCGGCAAGGGTCGCGGCCCAGATGGGGTCGGGCTCGTGACCACCTCGAGCCTGTCGGATCGTGGCGACATGATCAATATTCACACCCAGGCGTGGCATGGTGTTGGTCAATCCTGAAGTTGAGCGTCTTGAGGCGTTGAAACGGGAAACAATGGGCCGTTTGCTTTGGATTGCAGACCAAATCATGCACCAGAGGGTTCACACACCCCCGCGCGAACCTGGCCGGCAAGGGGCAAAGTTGCCTTGGGATTTTATTTGCCCGACACGGGCCTCAGCGGGGACTTGGAGAGCACAAAGGTCTTCTCTCCCCCCACGGTAAAGGCTACGCGTCCCTTCCGATTTGGCCCAGCTCCATCAATGGAGACGATCCGACCAATCCCGTATTGAGGGTGGAGGACCGAGACACCAGGCCGAAAATCATTGAGGTTCGTGGTGGAGGTACTCGAACCGGAGAGGTCGGCCGCTGTCATCAGACGGAACCCGCCGGGTGGCCCACTCGAAGGACCTCGAGGCGGATCAGGGCGGAAACGGGGGGGAGGAGTCGAGGAAGAACGTTCCCAGTTGGAGGAGTAACTCGGTGAAAACTCCGGCTCGCTGAGGTCGCGAAACGTCATCGGATCCTCAGGCAACTCTCCCAGAAAAGTTGAGGGGATCGTCGCCTGGCGCTGGCCACGGAACTCGCGCACGCGGCAATGACTGAGATAGAGCTCCTTCTCGGCCCGGGTGATGCCCACGAACAGGAGCCGTCGCTCTTCTTCCAACTCGCGACCATCTTCACGCGCTCGAGAATGCGGCAGGATCCCTTGTTCAATGCCAACCAGGAAGACCACGGGAAACTCCAGCCCCTTGGCTGCGTGCAAGGTCATGAGCGTGACCGCCCCTCCTTCATCCTTCCAGCGGTCGACCGCGGAGGAGAGGCTGATCTCTTCCATGAACTCGATGATCGACGCTCCTGGGTGCTCGCGGTCGAACTCGCGCGCGGCCGAGACAAGCTCGTCGATATTGGCGAGGCGTTCCTCGCCTCCGTTCTTGGAGTCGGCGGCGAGATAGTCGCGATACCCAGACAGGCTCAACAGCTTCCTCGTCACTTCCTCGGCGGTCTGGTCGCGAAGCGCGGCCAGCTCATCCATCAGGATCGCGAAGTCACGGAACCCTCGGATGGCTTTATCCTTCAGTCCAGGCACCGCCGAGGCCTGCCGCGCCATCGCCAGCAGAGGAATTCCAAGGCTCCGGGCGCGTGCGGCGAGGTGGTCGAGCGAGGTCTTGCCAAGTCCCCGAGGCGGAACGTTCACCACGCGGTCAAAGGCGACGTCGTCCTTGGGGTTCGCCATCAAGTTGAGGTAGGACAACACGTCCTTGACCTCCTGACGCTCGTAAAACGACACCCCTCCCACGATTTGATAGGGGATCTTCGCGGCCCGAAACGCCATTTCAAAGTTTCGGGTGAGCGCGGTGACTCGGCAGAAGACCGCGATGTCGCCAAACGAATAGGATCCTTGATGCACCGAGTCGATGATCCGAGACGTGACCCCTCGGGCTTCATCGAGCTCATTCGTGTAGACCGTCAACTCCACGGGCTCGCCGCTGGGGTTCTCGGTGGTAAGGGCCTTCGCCTTGCGCTTGGTGTTGAACCGAATCAGGTGGTCGGCGACTTGCAGGATATTCTTCGTGCTTCGGTAATTTTGCTCGAGTTTGACGACGCGACAGCCTGGGAAGTCTTGTTCAAACTCCAGGATGTTATTGAGGTTCGCTCCACGCCAGCCGTAAATCGACTGGTCAGGGTCTCCCGTCACACAGAGGTTGGGCACGTCCGTCGAGAGAGCCCTCACGATCGCATATTGAGCGAGGTTCGTATCTTGATACTCATCGACGAGGACGTAGCGATAGCGCGCGTCGAGTTGGGCTCGGACGTTCTGGTTCGTCTTCAGAATCGAGACGACGTGAACGAGCAGGTCGTCGAAATCGACGGCCGACGATTCCCGAAGGCGTTCTTGATAGGCTTTGTAAACCTTCGCGACGATGGTATCGGTATGGTCCGAGGCACGTCGGGCCATGATCTCCGGGGTGACCAGGTCATTCTTGGCCCGGCTGATGGCGGAGTCGATCCGCTCGGGCGGGACCGAAACCTCGTCGAGATCGAGCCGGCTCATCGCCTTCTTCACGGCCTTGAGACGGTCGGACTGGTCGTAGATGGTGAACCCTCGGTCGATCCCAACCAAGGGGGAGTACGATCGGAGCAAACGGGCGCAGAGACTATGGAACGTGCCGACCCAGACGTCCGACCTGGGAGCCAGAGCCTCGATGCGCTCGCGCATCTCTCCAGCGGCCTTGTTCGTGAACGTGAGGGCAAGGATGCTTTTACCCGAGATCCCCTGCCGAAGGAGATTCGCGACGCGCCTGGTGATGACCCTGGTCTTACCCGACCCCGCGCCCGCGAGGACGAGGAGAGGGCCATCCACATGAGCAACCGCCTGGCGTTGCGGCTCCGTGAGATCAGCAAACAGATCCATCGACGAAATCATCCTTGCCGGAAAGGTCCAAGGGACACGTCTTCAACGCGTCCCAGGGGCGTAATCACTTTGAAGTATAGCGCAAGACCTCCTGGGTCGCGAGCCAACTTCCGGAATCCGGACCAAGGGAACCGAGGGGCCGCAATCGATTCGGAATATCACTCAAACTCAATCGGAACGGGGGGAACGCTGAGGGGCATCGTTTGAAGGATTACTTCACAAATGATTAGACTGGAACGGTTGAGCCTGTTCACGATCGCTGGCGACTCGTACGACAACTGGAACGATGGAGCCGTATGGAAATCCTGGGTATCGGCACCAATATTATCGAGTGCCCTCGAATCGGAAAGATGATTGAACAGCATGGAGAACTCTTTCTCCGCCGAGTTTACACCGATCGAGAGATCCGCTTCTGCCAGGCTCGAAAACATGCCATCGAGCATTTCGCGGGGCGTTGGGCCGCCAAGGAGGCGATCCTCAAAGCCATGGGGGTGGGGTGGAGCAAGCGGTTAACCTGGACCGACCTCGAAGTGCGAAACGAGATCGGGGGCCAACCCGAGGTTCATGTCGGAGGCGGAGCCAAGGAATTGGCGTTGCACAAGGGGATCGGCCAGATTCTCATCACCATCTCACATTGCCGGACGTACGCAACCGCGTATGCGATCGCGCTGAGCCAGGCGCCTCCTGCTCCTGTCGCTACCGAGGACTCGGATAGCGCCTAACGGGTCGAGGGTAGGAAGTGAGCAACGCGTCGATTCGATGAGTTGTTAAGGGGCCCGGCTCCGTTGATCGGTGAACCGGGCCCCTTCCCCTTGGTCTGAGGAGTTCTTCGAAAAATCGGCGAGTCCGCTTGGTTATCGGCCGGTCACAGCCGAGATCTTCTCGAGGGTTGCTTCACCCGGCTCCTTGGTCCCCTTGCATTTCGGGTAATTCGAGCAGCCAAGGAAATAACCACGACGGCCTTCCCGCACGGTCATCGTACCTCCGCACTGGTCGCACGTCTCATCAATCACGAGCGCTTTGAGATCATCCTTCAAGGCGTTGTTGGCAGGGGGCTGAGCGTCAGCGATCTGATCTTTTAGCTCCTCGGGAACCGGCTGAGTGCTTCGGCACTTCGGATAATTCAAGCAACCGAGGAATGCGCCTCGGCGCCCTCGCTTGACTCCCATTGGACCGCCGCACTTTTCGCACTTCACATCGATCTTGACCTGAGCGACCGGTTGCCCCTGGTCGTCGACCGGCATGGTGTTGCGGCACTTGGGGTACCCGGTGCATCCCAGGAAGTTTCCACGAGACCCTTGCCGAAGGGCCATGGGCTTCCCGCATTTCTCGCAAACATGCTCGGTCTCCACAACGGTGGGAACGGGCTGACCGTTCTCATCGATGTTGAACGACTCCTTGCATGTGGGGTAACCGGAGCAAGAGAGGAACTTACCTCGCTTACTCTCACGCAACATCAAGGGCTTATTGCACTTCGGGCAAAGATGCTCGGTCTCGACGGCGGTTGCGCGTGGCTGACCATCCATCGCACGGGTGGTCTTGCACTCGGGGTATTTCGAACAGCCGAGGAATTGTCCCGAGCGGCTGAACTTCACCACCATCGGGGCACCGCAGACGTGGCAGGTTTCAGACGAGGGAACCTGGACGCGTTCCATGCGCGTGCCGGCCACCTTCAGCGCTTCCTGGAAGGGGTGATAAAAGTCGTCGAGGACTTTGTTCATCTCTTCCTTGGCCGAGGCGATATCGTCGAGCTCGTCCTCCATCTGCGCGGTGAACTTCAGGTCCATGATCTTGGGGAAGTGCTCGACCAGGAGGTCGGTCACGAGCATGCCCAGGTCGGTGGCGAAGAACCTTCGTTCTTTCTGCTCGACATACATCCGCGCTTGAATCGTTTGAATGATCGGCGCGTACGTACTCGGTCGTCCGATGTTCTCCTTTTCCAGCGCCTTGATGAGCGTGGCTTCGGAGAATCGGGGCGGGGGCTGGGTAAAGTGCTGGGTCGGCTCGAGCGAGTGTAGCTCGAGCTCCTGCCCTTGGCTCAGCGGAGGGAGCAACGAGTCTTCCTGTTTGCCCGCGGGGGCGAGGACTCGACGGTAACCGTCGAACTTCATAATCCGCCCCTGGGCTTTGAACAGTCCGTCTCCCGCGGCGATGGTCGCGTTCGTCACGGCAAAAACCGCCGGGTTCATCTGGCTGGCGACGAATCGGCGATAGATCAGTTGATAAAGCTTGAACTGGTCGATCGTCAGCTTCCCTTTGATCTTCTCCGGAGTGAGCGAGAGGTCGGTGGGGCGAATCGCCTCGTGAGCCTCCTGGGCCTGCTTTCCGGCCGCATACCGGAGAGGCTTGGCGGGAAGATAACGGTCGCCGTACTGGTCCTGGATCAGGTCTCGAACGGAGTCGATGGCCTCGTTCGAGACCCTTAAACTATCCGTTCTCATGTAGGTAATCAGACCGACGGGTCCATCGGTGCCAACGTCGATCCCTTCATAAAGTTCCTGAGCGATTTTCATGGTCCGTTTACCAGAAAATCGGAGTCGGATCGCCCCTTGTTGTTGCAAGGTACTCGTCTTGAAGGGAGCGTCGGCTCGGTCCTGCTTTTCCACTTCCTCAACACTGCTGACGTTGTAGGTTGAAGAAGCAAGGGCATCGCGAATCGCCCGGGCGTCGGTCTCGTTATTGGCCTCGAATTTCTCACCCTTCCACTCGGTAAGGAGAGCTTCAAAGCGCTCGGATTCCTCGGTTGACTTCAGCGGACTGAGCAGCGCGGTGATCTTCCAATATTCTTCCGAGACGAAGGCGCGAATCTCCTTCTCGCGGTCGGCGATCAACCTGACTGCAACCGATTGAACGCGTCCCGCGCTCAGGTGTCGGGCAACCTTACTCCAGAGAAGCGGGCTCAACTGGTAGCCGACGAACCGGTCAAGGAAACGCCGAGCTTGCTGAGCATTCACCATGTCCATGTTGATTGGACCGTCATGGTGGAACGCTTCCTTGATCGCCCGCTCGGTAATTTCATGGAACTTGACGCGGCGCACGCGTTCGTCGGGAATCTCCAGCGCCTCTTGCAGGTGCCAGGCAATGGCTTCCCCCTCACGGTCGGGGTCGGTTGCCAGGTAGATCATCTCCGCCTTGCCGGCTTCTCGCTTTAACTCCGTTACGGTGTCCTTCTTTCCTTTCATGATCTCATAGGAAGGAAGATAGCCATGTTCGACATCGAGCCCCAACTTGCGTTCGGGCAAGTCGCGGACATGCCCCATGCTCGCCTTGACCACGAAGGCGGAGCCGAGAAATTTATTGATGGACTTCGCCTTCTTGGGGCTCTCGACGATCACGAGCGACCGCCCCTTAACCACTTCGGCCGAGGAGCGCCGGGTGGTCGTCGACGTTTTCTTGGTGGCCTTGGCCGCCGTCTTGGGCTTGGCCTTGGCGGTTTTCGTGTCGCTCTTCGCTCGCTTGGCCGTTGTACGCTTCGCGGGCGTTTCAGAGGTGGATTCCGGCGACGACTTGGCAGACTTACGGGCCACGGTGTCTTCCTATCTCTTGCGCTCGGGCCTGGTTGAATCACAACCCCTGGTCCATTGGGAGGGGTCGAGCGAGGCCAGCGGGATGTCTTGTTTTCAATTGCCCCGGCAACGAATCTTGGTACACTAGCAAACTGGGCTGGTCTTCAAAAATGCCTGCGCCCTTCAAATAGCCAGGGTATCGGAGCCTGTCAAGGGGGGAGGACCTCCCGACCGGCTCGTCGGCCTGAAATTGAGCCTACCGAGGAACCCCATGCCGTTCGCGGTCTTTCGACGCCATCAGCGCAAGCTCCTGACGGTTATCGCCATCCTGGCCATGTTCGTTTTCGTACTCTCGGACTCCTTGCCGCGACTACTGAGCTCGAGCACCGGTGGCGCCGATCAGAACCCGGTTGTGGTCACTCTGTTCAACAAGCCTGTTTATCGCAGCGACTTGAACGAAATGGCTGTACGCCGAAACAACGCCAATCGGTTCATGGAATTGTTGGACAGGCAGTTCGGATTCGGACCGATTAACAGCCGAGCGATTGTCGACGCTCTCATTCTCCAGCACGAGGCAGACAAGCTACAGATCCCTAGCGGCCCGGCCGCCGGGCGTGAGTGGCTGAAGCTCGCCACGGGCGGACAGATGAATCGAGAACAGTTTGAAGCAATGCTGAGCCTACTGGGCAACCAGGTCAGCGGCGAACAGATTCTCAGCGATATTGCCAGTCAGGTCCGTATCGCCAAGGTTCGCCAACTCCTGGCCACTCCGGTCGTTACACCGCTGGATGTCTACCAGACCTACCGTGACCAGAACGAACGCGTGTCCGCACGCATGGTCCCGTTCACCGTTGATAGCTTCCTGGAGAAGATCGCCGAGCCGACCGAGGCCCAGGCGCTTGCCTACTACGAGAAGTACAAGAACGACCTGCCCGACCCCGCCCGTAAGACCCCTGGCTTCAAAGTTCCCAGGCAGGTCCGGCTCGAGATCCTCTCGATCGATGGGGAAGCTCTTCAGAAAGCTCATGAGGCTCGACTGACCGAGGATGAGCTACGGACCTACTACGAGAATCATAAGACCCAGTACAAGATCAACACTGGGTTGCCCGACGACATCTTCGCCAACGACCCTCGCGCCTTGCTCACCCCGCCCCAGTATCAGACATTCGAGGATTTGCGGACGATTCTCCCCGCAAGCGTCGCCGAGGAGAAGGCGACGAATGAGATCCTCGAAAAGCTGACCAAGCTGAAGGATGAGGGGATGAGTCAGTTCGCCGATGACTATCAGAACGCCATCGACGAGATTGCCGACGCGAAGAAGGATGGGGTGAAGACCGATGCGACCATCCCCAAGTTGAACGACATCAAGCCAATGGCCAAGACCGAGGGCTTCGAGTACGAACGTACCCCCTTGCTGAGCTTGAGCCTGGCTGAGAACTACGGCCAGATTCACGACGCCGAGGTGGGAGTGACTCCCGGTTCGGGGGGCCGTAAGTTCGTCGACGAGGTTTTCGATCCCAAGAGCCTGCTGTTCGAACCGATCGAATTCGTTGATATCCTGAAGCGCCGTTACCTCGTTCGCAAGATTGAGGACCACGAGCCGAGAGTCCCGACGTTCAAGGAGATTCGCTCGGACGTCAACCTGGCCTGGAAACAGGACCAGGCTCGTTCGGTCGCGCGGAAAGCGGCGGAAACCTACGCCGAAGAGGTGCGGAAGGCGGGGGGGACAATCAAGGGAGATTCGGTGGATGGGCGGAAGGTTTTGACCAATCGCGCCGTGCCTCGGATTGAAGCGGGTTTCTCGCTCCCCGGCCAGTTGCAGCCGATCATCCAGGCGCGACCGGTCGAGTTCCCGGATGTGCCCATGGCGGGCGAAGAATTCCGTAACGCCTACTTCGGGCTCCAGGCAGGACAGGTGGCGGTCGCCCCCAACGAGCCCGAGACCGTGTACTACGTGTTGGCACTTGACCAGCGAATCCCGGCCACTTTCGCCACCTTGTACGCTCCCACGGGTGAGCTATACCGTTTCCAGGCGGAAACCGAGCAAGACGCGCAGATGAAGCAAACCGAAACTTGGTTGAACGAGCTTCGCACACAAGCTGGCCTGTCACCCGACTGGGTTCCGGAAGACGAATCGGAACGAACTCAGAACGAGTCTGCGGGCTAAGCTATTTGGCCTAGCTTGTCAGTTTTGCCTCTTTGACTGTGGCTTGCCGAGACGGCAAGGTGAAAGCGATCGAGAGTCCGGCGCCAACCTTCAAAGTGGTTGGCGCCGGCTTTTTTTTGTGCGCATCCGAAATCGGGCGGAAGTCCTTGTTTGACGATGGGGTGCGTTGCCGTTACACTACTTCTCCTGGTGTCGATTTTTGGGTTTCATTCTCTAGAACGGCCGCTCGCGGGTCGGTTGCCCGGGAGAGTTTCGGCCTCGAACTTTCTAACTGGATTGCGGAGGTTGGTCGCGTGGCATTGGCAGTCAAGGAGTTGATCGACGCGGGCGTCCATTTCGGCCATCGGGCGAGTCGATGGAACCCGAAGATGAAGCCGTACATTTACGGCAAGCGCAACCTGATCCATATTATTGATCTCAAGGAGACGGTTCGCGGGCTCCTGCGGGCATCGAAATTCTTTCATCGCGTGGCGGCCTCGAATGGCTTGATCGTCTTCGTGGGAACGAAGCGGCAAGCGGCCGAAACCATCGTGGAGGAGTGCGCCCGTTGCCAGATGCCGTACGTCACCGAGCGTTGGCTGGGTGGTACGCTGACGAACTTCCGCACCATCCGAAGCCGGCTTCAGCGGCTCGAGGAGCTCGAGTCGATCCTGGACGGCGAGCAAGCGCTCAGCTACTCCAAGAAGATGATCGCGACACTCACCCGCGAACGTCAGAAGATCGACCGCAACCTCTCGGGTATTCGCCACATGACGCGACTGCCCGAAGCACTCTTCGTGATCGACCCTCACCGCGAGCATATCGCGGTTGCGGAAGCACGTAAGCTGGGTATCAAGGTCGTCGCGCTGCTGGATACCGACTGCGATCCCGACCATGTCGACCTGCCGATTCCCGGCAATGATGACAGCATGCGTTCGATCGAGCTGGTGATCAAGCACCTGGCCGACGCGATCATCGCGGGCCGGGCGTCTGCTCCGGCCGAAGCCCCCGCTCGTGACACGAACGAAGCTCAGGGGTTGGGTGGTCGAGGAGATCGACGTGGCGATCGCCGCGGGCCAAACGGACCCCGGGGCGGTCAGGGCCAAGGACAAGGGCAGGGGCAGGGCGCCAACGGGATTTCCCGTAGCGGCGTTCGTCCCGCCACTGAGCCGGTCGCTGAATCGGGAGCCCCGGTTGGTGAAACCGCTCCCGCCACTCCCGCCGAGGCGCCGGCCGAGACCGCTGCTCAGCCTGAAGCGCCCGCCGCGGGCGGAGAGACTTCCGCTCCCGCTTCGGAATAAAGCGAGCTGGACTCGCCTCGGAACCCTGGATCGTAGGGCCGCCGGTCCCAAAGTGGCCGGCGGCTTTTGCGTCCCATGCCAACAGGTCTGAACCGGCACGGCACACCGTTTGGTTCGACCCATGCTCATCGACGAACGATTACAACGTATTCTCAGCACGTTACGCGGGGCCGGCTCCCGACCTCGACTCGTGTTGTAGGGCAAAGCAGAGGAGTATCGCCGATGGCCGAGATTACGGCTCAGGCTGTCAATGAGTTTCGTAAGTCCACCGGTTTGGGTCTGATGGAGTGCAAGGCACTCCTGAAGGAAGCGGATGGCGACGTGAAAAAAGCGCTTTTCCTCGCCAAGGAAAAGCACGGAAAGAACGCCGAGAACCGAGCGGGTCGGGCCACGACCGCGGGACGCGTCGAAGTCTACATCCACCACGATGGCAAGTCAGGCGCCCTGGTTGAGGTCAACTGCGAGACGGACTTCGTCGCGCGAAACGACGCCTTCCGTACCTTGGCCAAGGACCTCGCCCTTCAGATCGTTGCCGCCAACCCAACTTGCGTCCGCCGGGAAGAGATGCCCGCCGACCAGGTTGAGGAGCAGAAGCGACTCTTCATCGCCCAGGCCGCCGACAAGCCTGAGAACGTGCGTGAAAAAATCGCCGAGGGCAAGCTCAACGCCTGGTACGAAGAGCGCGTCCTCATGGAACAGAAGTACGTCAAGGATTCGAGCCAGTCGATCAAGGACATGATCCTCGAGGTGAATGCTCGGACCGGTGAGAACATCACGGTTTCGCGTTTCGCCCGGTTCGTGATCGGCGAAGGGGCGAGCACCGACGCCGGCTGAGCGATTGCAAGAGACGCGGATCGGGCGATCGGCCGTTCGGGTCGGTCGCCCGACGAGACATGACGCCTTTGAGTCGTCCACCTCCCGTTCAATCCTACGCCTGCACATATCCAACTCACAGGACCTGGTGATGGAATCGGATTACCCCTACGGCCCCCCGGTCTTCCGTCGGGTCCTCCTGAAACTCTCGGGCGAAAGCTTCTGCCGGCCGGGCGACGGAGGCATCAGTGTCGAAGAGGTGAGCCGGATCGCCCGTCAAGCCTCGCGGGTGGCTTCCCATGGCGTCGAGCTCGCCATCGTCGTGGGGGGGGGAAACATCCTCCGCGGAGCGACCTTGTCGCGTGGCTCCGACGTGATCAAGGAGGCGACCGCCCACTACATGGGGATGACCGCCACCGTCATCAACGGCCTGGCCCTTCAGGACGCCCTGGAAAGCATGGGCTGTGAGACCCGGCTCCTTTCCACGATCCGCATGGATGAGGTGGCCGAGCCTTTCATCAGGCGCCGAGCCTTGACCCACCTGGCACGCGGACGAGTCGTCGTGCTGGCCACCGGGACCGGAAGCCCGTTCGTCACCACCGACACCGCCGCCGCTCTTCGAGGCAAAGAACTCGGCGTTGAGGTCCTCATGAAAGCCACCCGCGTGGATGGAGTCTACTCGGCCGACCCCGAGAAGAATCCGCACGCCGTCCGGTACGAACACCTGACCTACGACCAGGTCATGCGTGACGACCTGAAGGTCATGGACATGACCGCCATTGGCATGTGCCTGGATAACAACCTGCCGATCCTTGTCTTCAACTTCAAAAAGGAAGGCAATATCGAGCGGGCCATCGCGGGTGAGCTCATCGGCACCTGGGTTGGGAACACCCAACGTCCCCAGGCGGCGGGACGAGAGTAACCCTCTTGACCCCTCGAGCGCGTTGGGACGACCTTTCGTTATGGCTCGGTCCTTGAGCTCGGCCACGGGATTGAGATTACGCATTCCCCAGGAATTCCTCCACACCCCGGATTGCATCCGAGAGAGCCGGGTGAGACGATGGACATTGGGTGCGTCTCACCCGAGCATCACCCAGACCCGACTTGCTGGCGAGGTATCGTATGAGCATTGAAGAGATCGCTCTCGAAGCGGAAGAGCGGATGGAGAAGAGCGTCAACCTCCTGGCCGATCAACTCCGAGGTGTCCGCACGGGCCGCGCGAATGTCGGACTCGTCGAATCGATCCGGGTGGATTACTACGGTTCGCCAACCCCTTTGAAGCAGTTGGCCAACCTCAGCACCCCCGAACCCCAGCAGATCCTCATCCGGCCCTTCGACCAGACCGTCATCGGCGACATCGTCAAGGCCATCCAGGCCAGCGACATCGGCCTGACGCCAAACTCCGACAACAAAGTCATCCGGCTCAACGTTCCCAGCCTCTCCATGGAACAGCGCAAAAAGCTGGTGAGCCGCGTCAAGGACCTCTCCGAAGAAGCCCGCATCGCCATCCGCAGCATCCGACGCGACGCGAACAAGCAGGCCGACCAGGAGCAGACCGACAAGCTCATGACCGAGGACGAACTGGAGACCTGCAAGGAAGAGACCCAGAGCCTGACCAAACGCTACGAAGCCAAGATCAACGAGCTCTCGGAGAAGAAGTCGGCGGAAGTCCTCGACGCCAACTAAATCGACAAACCAAACAACTGTGAATTTCTTGAAACGAGATAAGATTTTGACAGTTTGAGCTTGACCCTCCGGTCCGGTTCCTGTATCTTCTTTATCTCAGGGGGCGATTAGCTCAGTTGGCTAGAGCACCAGCTCGACACGCTGGGGGTCGCAGGTTCGAGTCCTGCATCGCCCATAAAAAAAGGCAGAGGTTTAAAACCTCTGCCTTTTTTCATGCGCTTCGCGATCCGCGAGGCATCCAATCTACAGGCTACGAAGTCCCGCTTTGGCCTGTTCAGACCAAAGCGGGGCCTCGCTCTGCGCGGGTTGTGTCAGATCAGATCAGATCGACTCGAGTTCGGCCTTGAGCACTTCCATCATCCGCTTCATGCTGGCGTCGGCGACGGCCTTGGCTTTGAGGGCCTTGGCCTTGGCGACTTCGGGGCGGTTGATGATTTCGAGGACGGTGGAGGTGAGCCGTTCCTTGGGCTCGTCGCGGTCGTGGTCAAGGAGCCATTCCTGAAGGCCGATGTCCTTCCACATGAAGCCCTTGCTGGTCTGTTCCTTGTAGCGGCAGACCACGGCGGGAATCCCATGGCCGATGCAGAGAATCGGGCTGTGCTGCTCATTACCGAAGAGGCCCGCGCTTCGGGTGTAAACGCTCTGCGCGAAGTTGGTGAGCCAGTACTGCTCGCGCCAGACGACCTTGTCTTTGACGTCGGCCGGCAGCTTGTCGTAAATCATCTCCTTGTTCAACTTCATCTGGCTGGCGTCTTCCGGGCATAGCAGGACTTTCATCGGGGTCTGGCGCACGACCGCGATGACCGCCTCGCGGAGTGGGCCAATATCGTGCTCCTTCATCTTTTCGTTATAAGCATGTGTCTCAGGCGAGAACTTGACCGTCTTTTTGATTTCCCAGTACGGGGTCTTCCGCAACTTGGGAATGCAGCAGACGAACTTGCCGGGTTCGAGGCCGACTTCCTTGAGCCAGGCCGCGGCCGGTTCCTCGGCGACCAGGTCGCAGGCGAACGTGGCGTCGGGCCCGAATTCGATGATGGGACAGGTTGAGCCTTGTGCCTTCGCCGTGTCGCGTGAGACGGAGTCTCGGAAGAATGCGAACCGGGCGCCGTTGATCACATCGAGACCCGTGTTGGGCCCGAAACTCCAGGTCACGCCCCCAATACCATAGGGCTTACCGGTCTTCTCCTTCCATTCCACGAGACTATTGCGCACGACACCAGGTCCCGACCCATGCAGCAGGAAGTCATGTGTCTTGAAGGCTTCTGTTTTGGCAGCCTGCCCCTTGGGAAGAATCTTCAGCTTGGGAAACCGTTCCAGCAGCAACTCCGCGACCCCATTGTCCACACTGGATGGCCAGAGCGTGACCTCATACTCCGGTAGTTGTTCCTCGAGCAAACGGAGCATGCCGGGGGTGTGAGCGATATCGCCGATGTTAACGGTCTGCCAGGAGGAGCGGAGGAGGATCTTCTTCGCCTTTAGAGTCCGCCCTCGGGTCAGGCGAGGGGTGGCCAATGCCAGCGAGGAAGCGACGGCGGAGCCCAGGAAGTCTCGACGTTTCATTGATAAGTCCCCACTCCAGAAAATGTCAGATAATTCATGAGTCAGCCCATCTCCGAGGTGACACATGCGGCTTTCCTCGACCCGTCAAAACTGCGTGGCATCGCCAAAAGGACCTGCGCCTCGGTTTTGTCATGGCGTTCCTAGGCGGATGGGTCGGGTTCAGAGGTCGTTCTGCCCAACAAGGCGAGCCGATGGGTCAGCAGGGCGTTGTGACTCGAGGCGTTTACCCAGGGTATCACGCCAACTCACGGAAAGAAGATCCAAGGCCGCGAGTTCCGCCGTTCCAGCTTGATCGTGAGGTTGAGAATGCATGACCTGGTTGGCCCGGGCAATAGACCAGGCGGGGTACGGGCGCTGGAGCAAGCTGATTGGGATCCCCGCCGAGACCTGACCTTGGTTGAGAACCCGGAAGTACCAACCGGTTCGACCGGTTTGCTGGACTTCGAGCGCCAACGACTTGCGCCTGAACCGGCGCGCTAGCTTCCAGCAAGGTTGCCGCGGTTGGGAGACCTGGACCAGAACGCTTTCACCAACTTGCCAGGTGTCTCCCACGCAGACGTCGGCTTCGGTTAGGCCCTGGATGGTGAAGTTCTCGCCGAACGCGCCAAAGGGGATTTCTGAGAGATTCAACTCTCGACACCACGGCTCGTAATGATGGGCTGAGTAGGCTAAAACTGCCTTCTCCACTCCGCCATGATGCACCAGGTCCGCTTGTCCATCCCCCTCGAGATTCGTATTCCCCAGCCAGACCGGTCCCTGAACGGGATCTTTGTGGAACCCTGAGGTCCAAGGGCGGTCCATTGGGTCGCTCGCGCTTTCCACGCCCATCGTTCGCGGCAATCCCACCTGGACCGAGAGAATCATCGCGGAGGTCTTGGCAGTCATGAGTCTCTCACGATCTCTTTGATCGAGAACACGTAGGAATTGGAGAGGAAGTACGTGACTTAATTTGGTCCGACAAATCCACTGGGGAAATCGAATGTGCCTTCTTAAGCCTCATCCTCCTCCACCGGTTCAGATGCACAACCCACTTCAATGGAAACGTATAAGCGGGGCCCGGACGCGTATAGTGAGCTCTCAACGTTTGCTACGCCTATTGCCGCTTCAGGCAGACGGCCTTACGTCCGAAGAGACAAGGAAGTCACCTCGAGTGACGATTCGGTTCGATTGGAGAAGGTCTTCCACCGCCTGACTGACCGTTTGACGAAGATCATCCGTCACGCGACTGAGGCCGAGAAGCCGGGCCACCCCGGCGGCGACCTCTTCGGGCTGAATGCCTAACGCGTCCGCCACGACGCGCTCCACCGCGACTGCGAATTCCTCGGGAGCAATGTGGTCGATTCTGCGCAGGGCAGGGGAGGGGAGATCGGCACGGTCTCTGACCACGGCCTGACTCTGCAAGGTCGACCAGAGGAACAAGCCCGCGCGGCGCAAACTCCCCTGTGTCACGGCCCGATCGATCGCTAGGTCAATCGCGCTCTGGATTCGAGCCCCCACTCGCTTCACGTCGGCCGCGTCCGCGATCCGCCGCGCAACCTCCGTGGCCAAAATCGGCCCTTCCGTATCGACCACCTGAGTGACCCACTTCGCGAGCCTGGGGATGGGGACCTCGTGGAGCTCCGATTTCCCTAGCTTAATCGACAGGTTCGCAAGCTTATAGGGAACCACGGGCCTACCTTGTTCGGGCTCGGTTGCTTCGGCAGTCTCGGGGACTGTATCGAAGGGCTCGGGGGTCGGCGCGGTTGAAGCCTCCACTTCAATTTCCGGCTCCCCTGCTTCGGCCCCACTAGGAAGCTGAGCCGAGTTGAGCTCCGCGTCCGGGTGTGCCTCGGAAGTTGAAGCCGAATCGGCCTGAATCGGTTGGTCGGACGCGATTTCAGCGAGCGCCGACTCGAGTCGGGCACGCTCCGACTCGGGACTTCGGTTCCACTCGGTACTCCAGATCCGATGGAGCCGCCAGCCGAGATTGCCAAGGACCTGGGCTCGGAGCCGGTCGCGATCTCGGGCGGAACGTCCGCTTCGATAGGCGGGACCGTCGCAGGTGATTCCGAGTTGGAACCGATCGGTGTCGTTCGGATCGACCACAGCCAACTCGAGACGAAAGCCAGTCGAGCCGACGCGTTGCTGAACCTGGAGGCCAAGCGTCTCGAGCTCCTGCTTAAGCATAACCTCAAATTTGGAAGGGGCTTCGGTATCGGCCTGGCCAGCGTGCTCAAAAACCCCGGTTTGGGCGTACGTTAAGAACGTTTTGAGTGCCTGGACACCTCGGGCGCTCGTTCGACCCATGTCGATATCGCCTGGCAACAGGTTCGTGAAGACCTCACAGCGCAGCCTCGCCCGGGTGATCAGAACGTTGAGTCGTCGTTCGCCCCCCTCGTTATTCAACGGGCCAAAGTTCATCGCCACGTTACCGTCAAGGGTTCGGCCATAACCCACGCTGATGAAGATGACGTCGCGTTCGTCTCCTTGCACATTTTCCAGATTCTTGACGAAGAAAGGTTCCACGCTGCCGGTCGCGAAATACTCTTCGCACTCCGGATTTTTTTTTCGCAGATCTTCCAGCTTTTCCATGATCGCTTGCATCTGCGACGTGCTGAACGCCGCGACGCCGAGCGTGAGCCGCTCTTGCTCGGGCCTCGCGAGTTGCTCGCGCGCGAAGTCCATGGCGGCCTGCGCGACCTCGGCCGCTTCGCCCGGGTTGGTGCGTGTCTTCCCGCGATCGTAGTGGGTTTGCGGGAGGTGGTGATAGGCCAGTCCCGAGTGGCTTCTCCCCTTGTCGGGACTGGGGAAGACGACGAGCCGGCTGTCATAGAATTCGTGATTCGAGACGGCGATGAGCGACTCATGGCGGCTTCGGTAGTGCCAGCGAAGCATGCGCTGGGGTGCCCCTTGCGAGACAAAGAGGCCGAGAATGCTTTCCAGGTCATGGGTGGAGTCTTCCTCGTCGAGATGAGCGTCATCGCCCGTCAACCGATCGAAGAACTGGGTTGGCGGCAGCTGTTTGCTATCTCCCACCACCACGGCCTGGCGTCCTCTTAACAAGGCTCCGAAGGCGTCGACGGGGCGGACCTGGCTGGCCTCGTCGAAAACGACCAGGTCGAACTGGATGGCGCCCGGTGGTAAGAAGGTGGCAACGGACAACGGACTCATCATGAAGACGGGTTTGATCGCCTGGACCGCGTTGCCAGCCTGGGTCATGAGCTGACGGATGGGCCGGTGCCGCGTCTTCTTTTCAAACTCGCGCCGGAGCACACCGAGCTGACCTTCGCCGTTCTGCCGAGGGAGGTTGCGCCGGTGTTCAAAAGCAAGCTTGGCCTGAGCATGCTTCAGCGAGAGAACATCGAGCTCTCGAAATCGCAGCAGAAGCTGTTCATGGCTCGTTCCGTTGAATCCCGCCAGGGGGCTTCGTTCGCGAAAGGCCAGCTCCAGCAGCCCTTCGACCCACCAGCGTTGAAACGCGAGGGCCAACGACTGGCTCGCCTCGGGCCATGACTCGGCGACCTGGATCAACTCCCCAAGGTCCATGTTCGCGCAGCCATGGACCTGATGATTCCAGGCCGCGAGCGTGCCGAGAGCGCCAAGCTGATTCTTCCACAGGTTCAAAAGCTCAACCTGTTCCTGGGGGCTGATACCATCGAATCCCACGTTCCCGAACCGCTCGGCCTCATCCAGCTCGAGGAAGGCGAAGAGAGATTGAACGCTTGCGTGCTGGTCGTGTAACGCTCTCTCCGCGCCTTGGATCAACGGTCCTACTCCCTGAGAGTTAGGCCGGTTTTCCAGGAGGTCGAAGATGCTTTCAGGAACAAGTCCCTTTTGGACATCATCATGAATGCGAATATTTGCCCGAGACGTTTCGATCAATTCCGGCCAGTTCGCCCCCTCAGGCTTCCATCCGGGCCCGAAGAGGCGCGTCCCCAGGTCAGAGAGGTGTTGAATCGTTTCACGGAATTGGCGGGCTTCGGTGATCGCGTCGATGAGAGCGAGTTGGGCATTGAGGTCGGCGGGGGGAGCTCCTCGGCAGATGGAGCCCAACTGGCGCTTGGCCTGGCGATAGGCGCCATAGAACCAGGGCCACCAGCGTCGCCCGTGGAGGTTCAATGCCTTGCGCGTTTCGCGCAGATCCTGGCTCCAGGCGTCCGGTAAGATCGTCTGGCCATACCGTTGCAGGACGTCGGACACCTGAGCTCCCGCCTTGAGGAGCGCGTCGACGTCGGCCGACCGGGTCCTCCATTCCTCCGAGCGGAGCGTCGGCGAAACCTTAAGGCTCGGGTCGGTCAACCAACGCGCAACCCGCCTGATCGCATCGGATCGATTCCAGCCGTCGGGGAGTTGGAGGTTGAGATGGTTTGAAAGGCGGTCGGTGGTCTCTCGGATGTGCTCGGTGGCGTCTCGGGCCTGTTCGACGAGAGCCCGAAGCTGCTCCTCGTCGCTGGGCAAGAGCAAGGTACGCCGACTGCCCCAAAACGGATGAGCGACCGGCACGCCAGACTGAACGAGTCGGGCTTGAAGCTGCTCGACCAGGTCAAGTCGGCGCTTGAAGTCGTAAGACGTCCACCTTGGGAGAGCGTCGAGCTTGGGACGAGGGGGTAGCGGGGCGTTCGATTGGGCCTTGAGCCGGGCAAGCTCACCAAACGCTTCATGGGGTGTGAGTCCACTTTCCGCGATAGGTGAATTGACCGCTTCGCAGTAGGCGTTGAGTCGGTCGCGCGCTTCTCCGAGCAGTCGCAGGTCGTCTTCGATGTTTGCGAGCGACTTCGTGGGAAGCTCCAAGGTTCGTTTCAGCTCGTCCAGAACACCCTTTTTCTTGCTCTTCTGACTATGGAGCTCCAGACAAGCTCCGCCGAGCCCCGCATGGTCGAGCCTTCGTTTGACCACCTCAAGCGCGGCCATTTTCTCCGCGACGAACAGGACCCGTTTCCTTTGACCGACCGCCTCGGCGATCAGGTTCGTGATGGTTTGCGACTTGCCGGTCCCTGGAGGCCCCTGGATCACCAGGTTCCGACCGTGCTGGAAATCGAGCAACGCCAGGCGCTGAGAACTGTCGGCATCAACCACCTGGCGACTCGTTTTCGGGTCGAAGTAGGGGTCGATGAGCGTATTTTCATCAATAGGTTCGATGTCCGCCGACTTCTCTTGAAAACCCTCGCCCAGCAACGACTGAAGAATCGGGTGGAATGTTGGTCGCCCCGCTTCAGGCCAGCTCGCCTCATTCAAGTCCTGATACATGAGGAACTTGCCGAAGGAGAAGAAGCCCAACGCAACGCTCTCGCGCTTCACTTCCCATCCTGGGCGATCCTGGATGGCCAGCGCCACGGCATCAAAGTAGGCGTTGACGTCCAGGTCATCGGCCTCGGGAAGCTCGGGAAGTTCGATCCTCGCCTCGGCTCTCAATCGTTCAGCCAGCGAGAGGTTGAACCCAAGGTCGCCGCCGTCGTGTCGAAGCCGGAACCGTTCCCGCGCGTTGGTCCGTTCCAGCTCCACGGGGATCAAAATCAAGGGAGCCTGGTAAAACTTCTTGGGTGCCTCGGGCTCCGACCAGGAGAGCAACCCCTCAGCGAGAAACAACGTGTTGACCCCTTGCTCCTCGATCGAAGAGCGGGCCGCGAGATAGATCGAGAGGAGCCGTGATTCCAGGCGACTGCTGGACAGTCGCGTCTGAAGCTTTTGTGGGTTCGAGCTGGCCGCGGGAGACGCCTGAGCTTCGTCCTTCGGCGGAGTTGCTGGGTCGGATTCCTCGGGGACAGCCAGCGTGTCGGCCGTATCCTCACCCTGGCTCAACGGAGGCGAGTCGCCTGGATCCGAGGAGGGGTCGCCCGCTTCCGCGTCGGCCTTGCTCTGGGGAGGCTCGGGAACCAGGGTATCGGTAGAGACACCAACTGCTCCAGGGCTCGCTACGAACTCTCCCGTTTCACCACCATCGGGAGGGGATACGCCGTTCAGACCATCGGATTCACTCGTGGGCCGAGCCGACTCAAACTCGACCCGAGGGACTGACCGATAGGTCGATGGATCCCCCTCCGTGCTCGTGGAGGGGGATTCCAAAGCGTTCGCCGATTCCGAGACTTGTTCCAGCTCCGGCTCCGGCTCTGGCTCTGGCTCGGCAGAAGGGTCGTGCAGAAAGGTGATCGACTTGGAGTCGGTAACCAGGACACGAAAGACATCGGCCGGGGCCGCGCTCACGAATTCCAGTCCTCGGGCTCTCGGCTTGTAATTCAGGAGGGGATTACGCAGGGTCAGGTCGAGCAGGTCCTTGCGGTCGGCTTCAAGTCGAGTTCCCACGGACAAGTCGTTGGACATATCAAGCAATTCCATCCACCGAAGTCATAAGGAAACAAAGAAGTGGGAATCGCCCAGTTTGTCCGAACGTCCCAATCGCGCGACCGGTCTCGTTCCCCTTGGACGTACACTTTGCCCGAATCACCTAAGCGATTGCCGTTTACCGCATTCCCAAAAAATGCCCATCCTCTAATTTGAACATGGACATTCCCAAAGTTGGAACGAGTCATATCCGGCAAGGGGCAGGGACTTTCGCCCAAGATCTCCTAGCTGGATGGCTTCCAGTGGATGCGGGCGAGGAGGGTATTACCTCGGTACTGGTTAGCCGGAAAATTCTCGCCCACCGTGACCCACGATTCCTGAGGCGAGATGGTCACCGGGTGAAAATTTCCCATTAACGCGACTTTTTTGGGGTCATTTCCAATTCCAGGAAGCATCGGGAAAACCACCTTTTCGGTGGAGCGAATCAGGCTAGGGGAGGAAACGTCGACCTTCGCGATGTAGAGGGGAGCGCGCCAACGGATGACGTCCTTGTTTTCTTCCGTCCTCCGGTTGTAAACGAGGTAGAGCTCATCCGCGTGGCTGAGCCAGTGTTGCTGCGTCGTTGACATTTCCAGTGGTTCCCCGGTCTCGTGCCAACTCCAGGGCTTCTGGGCTTGCCACTTCAGCCCATCTTCCGAGGTTGACACATATCCTCTTCCATCCTCGGCCCGGATGGTCAAGTAATCGCGACCCTGGAACGAGATGAGTGATGGTTCGAGAAGGCCACGGCGGACCTTGTTTTCGAGCACGGTGCCGGTCTTGCGAATCCGGATCGTCTTACCGTCAAAGTCGCAGAGGGCTGTGGTGACGGAACGATGGGGGATGCCTCGGCTCCCGAACGTGAGTGGAATGACAAGGTCACCGTTCGGTCTCGTGAGCCGTTGGGAACAACCGCAACTGAAGATTTCGTCGGCCTTGGGGTTGTCCCACTCGATCGGTTGAGCCTCGCTCCAACTTAGATCGGGGCCGCGGACTGTATAGACCGGCCAACGTTTGCCCTGGGGGCGAGCCAGAACATTCGAGGCATAGTAGACGTTGTGCCCAATCGCGAGGACACTCTTCGTTTGCGGGTGATACTCGGGTACGACGTCACACACGCCCACCTCGGAGTTCGCTCCGAGGGACTTGCGGCCCAGACCGGTTAGGGGCCGCGGCGCGGACCAAGTTTTGCCCTGGTCGGTGGAGTGAGTCCAGTGGACCGGGCCGAAGACATCGGATCCGCTGATGGATTGAAGCGTCATCAGCACTTCAGGCCCGGCAGCCCCGGGCACAAGGCACGCCCGGGGATGAAACCAGCTCACGCCGTTTGAACGTCCGGGGAAAATCACCTCTTGCTGAATGGACTCGATGAGGGATTCCGTTTTCTCGCCCGGATCATCGGCAAAGGTCGACCGACACAAGCCGGGAGTAAGCGAGGCCAGTGAGACCAACGCTCCGCGACTCGAGCCGCGGAGCATTCCCCGGCGCGTCAATAATCGTTCTTGACTCTCTCGCCAACCTGACATGTTGGGTTCTCCGTGACGCGGATGTTGGGTTTGCCCAACTTGCCGACGCGTGACTGAGTTCAAACCGTTGTACCTGGAATCGGAAGCCGACGCAGTCGAAGGTCAGTTCAGGGACGGGTCTGAGGGGAACTCGCGAATATCGAGGAACTCGGAAAGCTTCTGGATGTTCACCGCGCTCACAACATCCTTCCAGAGATCCTTATCGCCGTCCTTCCGGAAAATATGTTCGATCTGGGCGGGCAAGGTCAACCAGGAATCACGCTCGAACTCCCCCTCGAGCTGATCGGGCCCCCATCCCGAATAATTGGCGACGATCAGCGAGGGTTCGACCTTCCGACTGAGGATATCCTGTACCTTTGTTGCCTCGAGCGTGCAATAAACCCCGGGCATGACCACCTGGTCGGCCATTTCTTCGAGGGTATGCAGGACCATGAGCGGACCGGTTACCGGGCCTCCGAGTAACAGGTTTTTGTCCCAAACGAACTCATCTTCAAAGATTTTCCCGGAGAGGTCGGTCACCACCACATCCAATGGGTGGTTCAGAATCACGCCCATCGCTCCATCGGAGCCGTGATCGAGCATGAGGATCACGGAACGAGCAAAGATCGGCCCCTCGAGTTGAGGCGTGGCGATGACCAGGTGACCCTTGAGTGACTTCATGTTTCCGCTCGATATTCCATGCGCAACCAATCCCCACCTGGATTCTCCACCTTCAAAGCGCCCAGGCCAACCCCAAAGTATAAACCGAAGGCCGCGGGAACGAATAGCATGGGGCCAAGCCAAGGGCTGAGCGCGTAGTCGTCACGTTCTTGCTCACGGAACCAGAGACCAAATTCTCATGTACGGAAAAATATGTTCTATGAAATTGCAAAATAAATTGTTATTGCATAACTCAGCATGATAAATTCAAAGCGAATACATGAGATCGTACTTCGCAAGTGGCTGGCAGCATAACGTGCATCGATCATTTTAGGGGAAGCTGGTTGAATCTTCCGAGAAATCCGATTATGTTGGTCAACTTCGGTCTTGGAGATCATTCCTCAAGGAGTTCTCAGGTTTCATGTATGATCTCGTCTTTGTGATTAGCCTCTTTTGCGCTTCTCCCTCCCCCACATCTCCGGTACAAAGCCAAGCAGTCGACGCTGTACCGACCACAACCACGAAGGTTGTTTCTTCGCCGACCATCCAGACGACCACGAAGGTTGTCAAATCAAATTCCGCGAAGCATGCGATTCTCTTCTTCACCGCATCTTGGTGTCCTTCATGTGTGAAAATGAAATCGCAGACACTTCCGAAGGTCTTGCTTCCTGGACATGAGTTGAAAATCATTGATGTCGATGCGAATCCTCAGTTGAGCGATTCCTACCAAATCCACACCCTTCCCGCGTACGTGGTCCTCGACAGCGCAGGGCGTGCGTACAGGCACGGTGTTGGATTTCGCAACGTCCGCCAGTTCATCGACTTTCTCAACGTGAAGAATTCGAAGTAAAACCAGGCCGGGCGATCGTGACGTTTTAGTCGGTCCCATTCGGCGCGACCCGAAGATGGGTTAGTCTCGTTGACCGTGCGCAGACTCCCCAGTGGAATCGTCTCCACACGAGCTACTTTAATTGGGGAGTCGTCTGACGGCATCCGCACGTACGGATCCGAGCGAGAGGGGTTCTAGCCTCTCGCTCGGATCAAATCGTTCAACTTTGAATGTTAATTTTTAAAGGCTGTGGTCATTTCTAAATTTCGTATGCAATTGGATATAGCATGCGTAGATGTCGAGTAGTGACGACGCATCGCGGTTCAAGGCATCCGCGTTCGCCCTAAATGGCGAGTCTCCTTTGATTGAAATGATAAAATGATAATCCACCCGGTTTCGTGCTCAGACATTATTCGGAACGCAAGGCCGCGGTGCTCGCGGGATTAATCATCATTCCGCTGGATGAGATGAGACGCGTGGAAGGGCCTTGTCCTGCCCTTGCGTTCGCCTTGTACCCATCCTTAGCCGTTCCGGCCTGAAGTTGGCGGGGATCCCTTGTGGAGCGCGAGCAGAAAGAAGCGGTCCTTGATCAAGGGACTCTCGGGCTGGTACGGTTCAAATCGACCCTGGTTGTGGTTTTCTTGCGCGATCTGAAACTGGTATTCGTCACGGGGGAAAAACTGTAACACGGAGTCGACCGATCCGCCGAACTTCTCGAGGCCGTGGTTCACATGAACCTCGACGAAGCAGTCGGGTCGAGATTCGAGGGTCTCCTTCGCACCTCGAAGCGCGTGGCACTCGAAACCTTCGACATCGATGAAAAGCACGTCGGGGGTTCCATACTCACGGGCTAGGTCGTCGATGGTGCGCGACGCGACTTCGATCTCACCCCATGCCCCTTCTCCATCGTCAACCTGTCCATTCAAGCCCTGGTTGAAAACTAAGGTCCCGCGGGTGTCGGCAACCGCGGCGTGGACGACTTGAATTTGTGGAGAATTGTTCAGATCACGATTCAAGAGCGCAACACGCTGATTGTGCGGGTTTGCTTCAACAGCGATCACCTGGCCTTCAGGTCCCACCTCTCGGGCGAGCATGAGAGCCACGACCCCTTGGTGTGCTCCCAGGTCGAAAACCCTTGCTCCTGGCTTTAAACGATGAGACCGCAGCACGGCGATCTCGGGCAACTCCTCCCAGTCGTGGTCGTACCAGCCAGCGGCGAGACCGTCGAGGAGTTGAATTTCCAGCCGGTGCCCTCCGTAAAGATGTTGGACTCTCCGCGCCGGGAATCGCGCGACCTTGCGCTGGAGGTTCCAGAGACGGAGTTTGGACCAGATCGAGGTGGGAATGATCTGCTTGATCGTGCTTTTAACGACTGACATATCAATGGATGCCTTAAATTGAATCAATCTGTGATACACCTGAGTGATTGCGTCGATCAAATCGATAACTTGATTGAAGCGCAAACTCAGGTGATTTCGGGGCTATAGGATGATCGTCAGATCAAACTTGGTGAGGAATGCACTGCGGTTTCGGTTGCTCCATCAGGGCTTGACGCTCGGCTCGAGCTCAAGAATTTCGACCTTCCGAAACTCGATCGGATGGCTCTCACTCTGAAGCGAGATGTAACCTTCGCGGAGGCGGAGATTCCCATCGGCAATCAAAGGTTTCGCCGTCGGATCCCTCTCATCGTACTGAGTTTTTTCATAGCTCAGCACCACCTCGCCATTGACCATGTGTTTGATGATTTCATCACCGTGAACTTCCACTTCGGCCGTGACCCACTGGTCGCCCGCATACGTCTTGGACCTTGAATTCGTGCAATGCCGGGTAATCAACTCGCCGTCCATCACAATGTGCGTGCCCGGCGTGCAGACGTTGCAGGTGGATCGCTCTTTTTTCCCGTCACCACCGAGGAACTGGACTTCGACCGAGACCGGAAAATCCTGGTCGACACTCATGCTCTCGGGGCTCTGGCAATGGAGCATGACCCCGCTATTCCGAATCGCCCAACCAGGTCCGCCGGGGCATTGCTCGCCGACGAATCGGTACTCGATGCGGAGCCGGTAATTCGAGAATTTCTTCGCGTGGAACAGGTGACCGAATCGCCCGTCGAAGGCCTTGTACTGGTCATAGGCAACCTTGAGAACGCCGTCCTCGACACGGAAGGTGTTACCGAAGTTTTCACCCACTTTGGATTTCGTGATCTTGGGCGTCCAACCCTCCAGGTCCTTGCCATTGAACAGGCTTACCCAACCTTTCTCAGGCTTCTGCTCCTGTGCATTCGCAAGGTCGGCCATGCAAAGCGTCAGGCCCCAGCAGAGTGCCAATCGGCCAAGCATTTGCCATCTCAACGCTGCGCGGAAGCTTCTAACCGGTTCTTCATGTTGAACGTTCATCCTTCCACTCCTCAACGCTTAAGCCCGGATCAATCTGATCTCTCGCCTGACCTTTAAGTCGACCGACCAGGCCAAGTGTCCACCGCGACATCCAAGAGTCTCGACTGAGAGACCTCATCACATGCCACGTCCGAGAGTTTCAGACGACGATTAGAACGGTCCTCTCGACCGCCGTCAAAGGACTCGCACGGTTCAAGAGCCTTTGGTTCCTTCCCTTCGCTTTCGCCACGCTCCCCAGCGAAGTCCGGCCCGACCGTGGTGTCTCCCAACGCAATGAACAAGAGTCTTTCCCCTCCCCCGGCGCGTTGTTGGTCTTTCAACCGGGTAGCGATCGAATCAGGATGGCGGAGCATCCGCCCAGACGTCAACCGGAGAACCGCTCGACGCGAGCCTTTGGTCTCAACCGCTCCAATCGTGTTGCGTTCGGCAAACTTATGAGCGAGACTCGGGGAAAAATGGGGCGGTTCCTCCGGCTCGCTAACAGGTCAAGGAGTCTCGATGCTGGGCCAATTTCATCGAAAATCCCCCCTTTCGTTTGAGTTGGTGACGATCGGCATGGGTTGGTGTGCGAACGCGACGGGCAAACGGTCAGAACACAAGTTGACGGAGCATCGCGGATGAGTGTACATCGACGTGGGTTCCTCCGCGTGGCGTGTGCAACCGGTCTCACTTCGCTGATCCAGGCGAAAGGCCAGGCTCGAGACGAGCAAATGGCCCGCGTTGAGGCCATCGATCGCGCCTTTGCGAAACCCGTTCTCAACCGGGAAAAACTCCGGCAAGCCGTGCCGATCGAGTCGATGGAACTTCTCAAGAATGGGAAGATCTTCCTGGTACGCGTTCGCTCAAAGGATGGGGCGGAAGGGCTCTCGGTGGCGAACGAACTGCGAATGGTTGACTCCTACCCGATTTTCAACAATCGGGTCGCCCCATTCTTCGCCGGCAAGGATGCTCGAGAATTCGAGCCATTGCTCTGGGAACTGTATCGCCATAAAGACAATTATAAATATCAGGGACTACCGTTTTGGGTCTGCGTGGCCGCGGCGGAGTTCGCCGTGCTCGACTTGCTTGGAAAGGTGTTCAAGCAATCCGTCGGAGAGTTACTTGGCGGAGTCGTCCGGAGGGAAATCCCGGTGTATCGCGCCAGCGGTAACCGAGGCAATACTCCGGAGGCGGAGGTCGATTTTCTCCGAAAGCTCGTCGATGAGTCAGGAGCCAAGGCGCTCAAGTTTCGGCTTGGTGGCCGGATGAGCAAGGATGCCGACTCGTTGCCGGGAAGAACGGAGCGGCTGATCCCCTTGGTCCGGGAGGCTTTCGGACCCGAGATGACCTTATATGCGGACTCGAATAGCTCGTATGGCGTGGCCAAGGCGACCGAGGTCGGGCGACTCATGGAGAAATCCAACTATGGTTTCTATGAGGAACCTTGCGAGTTCGACCGGCTCGACGAGACCAAGCAGGTTGCCGATGCCTTGACGATCCCCGTCGCGGGAGGGGAGCAAGAGTATAGCGACTGGCGATTCCGCTGGATGATTGCCAACCGGGCGGTGGATGTGGTTCAACCCGACCTGCACTATTATGGGGGGATGATCCGCTCGCTACGCGTGGCGCGAATGGCCGAGGCAGCCGGAATGCGATGTACGCCTCATATGTCGGGCGCGGGACTCGGATACCTGGACGTCGCCCACTTCGTCTCGTGCCTTACCAACCCGGTTGAGTTCCATGAGTTCAAGGGGAATACCACGATTCCCGTCTCGAGTGAAACCTCCACGCTGCGCTGTGAGCGTGGGTTGGTCCAGGTTCCGAGTGGACCGGGTTTTGGGATTACGATTGACCCAGACTTCGTGAAGCAGGCCCGGCCGGTCAAGCCGCTCTAACCCATCGGTCCCCGTGCCCATCCACTTTGTAAGTTGTAAGGCGCGAGCGGATGGATAGCGGCTTCGACCTCCCCTGCCTTCACTTCACGTTGGCGCGGGGGGGCCACGAAACAATAATGGAAGACCGACCACAAGGGTCGGTTTCCCAATTCACTCGAGTGACCGTCAGAAGGGATCATGATGAGCGACCGAGTCGTCCTGCGCACCGGTGAAGCCTTGGTCGAAGGGCCAGAAGACTACATGGCCGCCGAGCCGGAGGTCGTCATCGGCGAGCTCGACGGACCCGTGGGACACGCGCTTGCGAACCTGATCGGTGACCAGGTGAAGGGGCACACTCGGGTCTTCGCCATCCTGAACAGCGATGTGCAGGTCCGACCCGCCACGGTCATGGTCAGCAAGGTAACCGTCAAAGATGCTTCGTACACCAACATTTTAATGGGTACGGTACAAGCGGCCGTGGCGAACGGCGTGCTCGACGCTGTCAGGGCGGGTGTGATTCCAAAAGAGCGGGTCAACGACCTGGGGATCATTTATTCGGTTTGGCTCGACCCGTCAGTGGTCGAAGTGAGCGGACTTGATCACAAGGCCCTATTCCAGGTCCATCGCGAGGCCACGCTCAAGGTCATCCAGAAAGCCATGAATCACGAACCGAGTATCGACTGGCTGCTGGAAAACCAGGACCAGGTCGAGCATTACTACCACCAGCTCGGCGTCGACGGAGAGCTCTGATACGGGCAACCGGCGGTCTCTGCCCTGCGCGGGCCATGGAAGCAAGGAGTCAGGTCGTTAAGCTTCCCACCCCTAAAGGGTGTGGGATTTCCGGCTAGTCTCGCGAGGGTTCCAGCCCCGGTCGTCGACCGCCAGTTCTGAGGGCAGCTTAGATTGCCCCAAGCCCAGTTGTTACCAAG